>Ga0209372_1000029_pt1 | contig 105330 bp, 73 predicted proteins | sample AgamicAtPe_FD_187170 | JGI IMG/M metagenome (GOLD analysis project Ga0209372, IMG submission 187170) | Agave microbial communities from Guanajuato, Mexico - At.P.e (SPAdes) (version 2) | ecosystem: Host-associated > Plants > Phyllosphere > Phylloplane/Leaf | place: Guanajuato, Mexico... | reverse complement strand
CAGATTGAGTGGAGGAAGTTGAGCGCCTCGAGGACCTGTGGGCGTGGGAGTTGGCTTTTTAGTCGGGCTTGCTCAGTTGGCGCTCTGTCGCTCGCTCTTGGCTCTGCTCGGCTCTCATTAGCTGGCTGCGGCTGCGGCTGCGGCTGCGGCTGCGGCGGCGCCCAAATCGATCATGCGGCCAGAGTTATGGGCTCGGCCGGCCGGCGCCGCTAATTGACACCTGCGAGCGGCCGGCTGTCGGGATGTCAAGGGTTCTAATTAGATTAGCGGGCGGGGCGGCCGCTTGGAGGCAACAAAGTGTGTCCGCGGGTCGCGTGATGAATGGGCGCCGGCCGGCCGAGCGGGCGAGCGAGCGGCGCCGTCTCGGAGGGAAGCCCCGAATCCATTATGCCGGCTTGCTGGTAAGACACAGCGCCTGCACACAATGGATTCCGCTCGAGTTTTCCTCGAGGATTGACGGCCCAGGCGAGCGGAGACGGAGCTTGGAGGAGAAATGGAAGTGGAATGGGAATGGAGCTAGAGATGGAGATGGGGATGGAGCTGGAAGTTGGAATGGAAATGGAAATGGAATCGGCGGGCTGTTGGCGAGAGGGCCAAAGGTAATTACGTCTACCGGCCGCAAGCTCGCCGAGCGCGAGGGCTTTAATTTTGAGAAAAATCCTCCCCTTTTGTTGGAGTAAGCGCTCGAATCTGATCCGGCGTGATGCTCCCCATTGATGTGGAGCAATTTTGCAGTCCGAGCGAGTGCGCGCAGCCAGGCCGAGCGGGCGGCCACAATGGACTCGGCTCGACAGGAGACAAAAATTAATTATCCCCCAGACTCGAGCTCGGCCGGCGCCAGCTCGGTCGTGATTCTAAGCCGGCGCTTGCGCTTGCGCTTTGCCGGCGAGTTGGCGGGCAGCCGGCCTGGTTTGCGGCCAATTTGCGTATGCAAATGCGCCCGCCAAACGCGCACCCGTCCAGCCGAGCTCATGCAAATGGGTTCGCGCCAAGTGGCCAGAAGTGGCCAGTCTGCGCCAGTCTGCACCAGCCGGTCGCTCGGCCGCCGCTGCAGCCGCCGCCGCAGCAGCCACAGCCGCCACTGCTGCTGCTGCCGCCGCCGCCGCCGCCGCCGCCGCCGCCGCCGCAGACGGAAGGGGGCAGTTAATTGGCCGAGGACAGTTTGACAGGTAAATTGTTTGGCCGCCGATCGAGCGCTCCATCGGTGGCCGCCTTCCAGTTCGCGCCTTTTGTTTCGCGGCTCCGAGCCCCTCGGCTGCTGGAACAATGAAAACTTGACTGATGACGTCCCGGCCGCCGATCGGCCGCTTGGTCAGGTGCCATTTTTGGCGCTGATTGGGCACAAACTGGGCTCGGCCAACAAACGAGCGGCCGGCCCGCCGAGCGGCCAGCCTGTCGCTCGGCGCCGCCATTTCAATTAGCCGCCGCCGCCGCCGCCGAGCTGCTCTGATTAAGCGGCCTGAACTTGAGCCTCGCGAGGGCCAAGGATGGCAAAAATGAATCCGCCACCAGGAGGAATACTAATGCGCTCGCTAATGAGCCGGTTTTAAGTTTAATGGTCGGCCCGTTTGCGCGCTCAGGGCGCCACCAGCCGGCCGCAACCAGCACAAGCCGAGCGCCTCCACTCGGGCGCATTCTCACGCTGGCCGGCTGCGGGCTTCCTGCCGGCCGCCGCAACCGCAACGCTCGGCGCCGGCCGGACTCCAGTTGGCCACAAGGAGCAAAATGAATTCTGCTGGCCAAATATTTGCCCCTAAACTAATAGTTTAGCGCGCGGCCGCTCGCAGGTGCCGGCCGCAGTTCTAATGATTGCCGCCGGCCGCAAGGCTGAGCGAGGGATCCATTAAATTTTATATGCTCCAGCGGCGGCACTTGTTGTCGGGCTCGCCATCTGAGCGGGCGCGCTGGCCGCGGACAGGGGGAGCTGCGAGCTGGCCCGCAGCCAGCCTCGGCAGCCCCGCTCTCGGTTGCGAGCGCCGGCAAGCTCCGCCCGGCCGGCCGGCTGGCCAACGGGCGGCCAGCTCCTCGGCGCCGGCCGGCCGGCTCGTCAGTCGCAAGATGAAGTTCAAGCTCATCAAGCAAGTGGCCCTCTCCTCGCTCTGCTCCCTCTCGCTCCTCTATATCTGTGCGCGCCACTTCGCAAGCAGGCCGAGCGGCGCCACCACTGGCCCCGCCGGCGGCGCCCCCAATGGCACCTCAGCGCGCGAGTTCAGGCCAGAGCTGAGGCTGAGCAACAGAGTGATTGACGGAGTTAGCGAGAGCGGCGACAGGCTGATGGCGAGCTCAAGTCAACTGCTCCAAAACCTCAGCTTCCCCATCCAGCCGACCAGGCGGCTCGAGTGCGCCCCCGGCGGAAGCAAAGCGGGCCCAATTCAAGCAGCAAGCAGGCAGCTCCTCATTGTGGTGAACTCAAAGTGGAGCAACTTCGAGCGGAGGCGCAGGATTCGTTCGGGCTGGTTGAGCGCTGAGCAGCTCGAGGATGGCCTGTGCAAGTTTAGCGAGCAAAGGGGCGAGCGGGCGCCCCTTTGGCGGGTCGACGTTGCCTTCGCCATTGGAAACTCGCCGGGCGCGCAAACGGAGTTGGACGCGCGAGTTCTGGAGGAGTCGAGCCGCCACAAGGACATCCTGCTCATCAAGTTGGACGAACACTACCGCTCAATGAGCCTCAAACACTTGTCCATCTTCAAGTGGATCCTCGGAAGCGCAAGATTCGGCCCAGACACGCTGGTGCTCAAGTGCGACGACGACGCCCACGTGAACCTGGAGCTGCTCATGGAGCTGAGCGCCGCCTGGCTGGCCGCCCAGGGCCAGTGGGAGCGCACTGGCCAAAACTGGATCATGTGCGCCCGCTTTCCAGCCAACACGCGCGTCCTGAGGCGCCGCGACCAAAAGTGGGCGCTCGCCCGCAGCGAGTTCCACTTCGACACCTTCCCGGCCTACTGCTCTGGCCTGGCCTACCTGGCGCCGCGCAGACTGCTGGGCCGCCTGTGGAGGCTCGCGCAGGCGCTCCTCTGGGACTCGGGCGCGCGCAGCTACAGGCGCCCGCTCTGGGTGGACGACGTCTTCGTCACCGGCGTCCTGCCTGCCTCGCTCGCCGACGGCCTCAGGGTTGGCCGCCTCAACGCCCACTTCTGCTACTCCAGCGCCCAGTACTCGCGGCGCGCCCAGCTCGGCCTCCCGTGCGCGGTGGCCGAGCTCCCGCCCGCGACACTCCCACTCGTCGCGCCGCCGCCGCCCTCTCACAGGAAACGCTAACCCGGCCGGCTCAATTCAATTCAACTCAACTCAACTCAACCAAACCAACACTCACCTGCAACAATCCGCGCTTCACCTGGACAGCGTCGAGACAGACGAGCGGACTCGCGAGCAGACACTCGCTCTGGCCCCTGCAAAGCCCAAAGCGGCGCCGGCTGAACCAGAACAGGTCGGCCAGGTTGGCCTTGATTGGCTCGCACACAAAGCAGGCGAGCCGCTTGCTCTCCTCCAAGTTCTGCCAGATTTTAAGTAAATTGAAATTGTTCCTAAGTAGAGATTCGTATTCGTTTCCTGGTCGCGTTTGTTGTTGTTGTTGTTGGTGCTCGGCGTTAAGCTTGTTGCGCAGCAGGAGCTGAGCGTCGATCAGGTGGTTCAGACTGTCCTTGACGAGGCCAAGCAGGAGCTCTCGGCGCTGCTCGCTGAGCCGCTCGCCCTTCGAGCTGGCCGGCTCGGCCAGGAGGAGGCCAGGGCCGAGCTCTCGCGCGAGCAGTCCGCCCGCTCGCTCCCGCCACAGCCGCCCGCCCCTCCCGCCAGAACCCTCGAGCCGCTGGCTGAGCTCCTCGAGGCGCCACTCCAGTTGGGCCCAGCGGCGCCCATTCTCGGCCTCGCGCTTGAGGCCAAGCCGGCGAGCTCGCTTGTTGAAGAGACAGATGCTGACGCCGGCCAGCGGCGAGCTGTCGAGCAGCACCTGTCGCTCGAGTCCAGAGTGGATGGACTGCTCCAGTTTCGCGTTCTCGCTCAAGCTCGAGCTCCTTCTCGGCCGGCTTAGCAGGGGCGCGATCAGTTGCAACGCCTCAGCCCTCAGCTCGGCCTCCTCCTCCTCCTCGTCCGCCTCGCCCTCCACTGGCTCAAGCCCCGAGTCCAGAGCAAGCGCCAGCCCAAGCTCCTGCTCGCCAGCCAGGCCAGCGGCCAGAGCCTCGCTCGAGCCAAGCCGGCCAACACTCGAGCTGGCCTGCGAAAAACCGGCCCCAAACTCCTGCCCGGTGTCGCTCTTTCGCAGACAGCAGCCCAACTGCTGCAGGCCGCCACTCTCCTTGGCGCCCCAAAGCAGCCTGGACCAGGAGAAGTCGGCTGGCTTGGCTCCGCTCGGCCGCTTAGCTCCAGCTTCCTCGTTCGAGTTGGCGCCGCAGCCAGTTGCTGTTTCCTCCTCCGGCTGGCCGATCTCGTTTTCGTGCTCCTCGTTGTCGTCGTCAGTTCCTGAGAGGCTGCACTTGCGTCCGTCGTAAACATCGAAGACGAGCTCCATCTGGGTCCTGCTCGCGTTTGGAAGCTCGAAGGAGTAGAGCCTGCAGAGTTCCTCGAGCTGCCCGAACAGGCGAACCTCCTCAGGTAACTGGAGCCGGCCTAGCAGCTTTGATCGGAGGGTGGGCGTTTGGTTGGTTTGGGCGGCCCGTTTGCGGCGCCTCCTCTGCGGCTCCCTGGGGTCAGCCTTGCGAGCGGCCAGCTCCACTCCCATGCTCGCTTCTTGGGCCGGCCGGCCGCTGGGCGCGCAGGTAGAGGTTAGGTTGGTGTGGGAATTGGAGAGGGGATCGATTAGTGGCTTGGCGGAGGGGTCAGTCTGGGATGTTGGCGCCATCTGGCGGAGGATCGAGCGGTTTGTGGCGGCAAAGACGCGCGCGGGAGCTTGAGGGCTGCTGGGAATTGAATTTGGTTGCAAGAATGAGCGCCATTGGCCGCGCTCGAGAGTGGCCACTCGGAAGGAGCAGCGCGCTCGGCTTTGGCAGGCGGCCGAGTGTTGCGGCTTTAAATGGGAGCATCCGGGCGCGAGAGGCCCGAGTTGAGGTAGAATTGAGCCGTTTGGCGCCTTTGTCCCGCAAACGCAGACGGCAAGCTGGCGTTGGGCGCGCTTGGAGGAGCTCGACTGGCTGGGCTGGCCGGCCGAGCGCGAGGAGGCCGGCCGGCAGGACAGCCAGCTAGCCAGCCGGCCAGCCAGCATCCGGCCGCCAGCCGCGGAGATCTGTTTTGGCCAGATAATGACAATTTTATTCAGCCCGCCAGTCTGGCCGGCCCCTTCCGGTTGCCCGGGGCCAAAGGCGGGCGGTCGGATGCGAGCTGCGGCTTGACTTTGCATGCCAGCGAGGTCGGCGCTAAACACGACTTCTGGTCGCCCGAAGCTAATAAAGAAACAATGTTTCGGAAGTTTGCCGCCCGCTTTCCTGTCCGGCCGTCCGCCTGGTTGGCTGGTTGGCCGGTTGGCCGGTTGGGCCGTCGGTCCGTTGGGCTGGCTCGCCGGCCGCCCGCTCGCTCCTTTGGGCGTCGTTTGCGCGTCTGCGGCTCGCTGGGGCCGCCGCCGCCGACAACTTTTCAGCCCCACGACAATGGAGGCCCCAAATCCCGAGAGGCTGCTCTGGGCGCGCCGATCCGTTGGGGCCGGAGGAGGCGCTGAATGGGCGAGCGGGCGCCGCTCGCTAGCCAAGCGGCCAGCCAGCCAGCCAGCCAGCCGGCCGGCCGTCCGAAGACTTGCGAGCCGCTTAGATTGGCCGGCCGAGTTTGCGCGCGCGGCCCAAATGCGCGCCTCATAACAACATTTTAATGATGGATTATTTTATCGTTTTGATTCAAATTCAGGCTCGGATTTGGCGGCTCCCTTTGCCGGGAGGCAGACTAACTGGCCGCGCGCGCAACACAAAGGCGCCAGCTTTGACCGATGGCCTCGAAAGGCCGACAAAGACGGCGCCTTGGATCTTGGCGCCCAAGTGGACACCTGGCGGCGAGTGCGCGCGCCAACTCCGGGGGCGCCCAAAGTGGGCGAGCCGAAATCAAACAGGAGCTTGATTTTCATTCCATTTGTCATTTCTGGCGCCGCTGCCAGCGCTGCTCCATTAGAGGGCCAGCGAGACTGGCCCTCTTGAGACTGGTTGGCGGCGGCAGTGGCGGCAGTGGCGAGATTGCGCGCCGCCCGAGCCGCTCAAATCTCAGAGCGCAAACTGTCGGCCGCAAATCTGAGGCCTGAGGCTCGAAGGCCAAGTGCGCCGGAGCTGAGCTGGCTCAAAATTGGCCGCCTCTCGCGCAACAAAGGCGGCCAACAAGTCAACTGAGCGCGCCTCACCCTCTCTGCCGCTTTGTTTGTTGGTTTCTATTTTAAGTTTGTTTTCATTGGGCGCCACTGCCCGACTCTGGCCGCTCGGCCACTGAGCCAGCCAGAAGCGGCGAGCCGGGATTATTGGCAACTCGCGCGCCAGTTTGGCCCCTAGCCGCCAGCTGGCCAGGCGCGAAAAGTGGAACCTCCGCCGGCCGCCTAATCGGATTGGCTCGGCCCCAAATTGAGCCGCGCCCATCTTCGGCGGCGCCCACTTCCGGCGCTGCGACGGCCGCCACTTTTGAGCGGCGCGCGCATTTCAATTTTCTACATGGAAATTGGCTCCCCGGCTTCCGCTTTGGCCTGGCGCCTGATGGGCCAGGTGAGCGCCCGCTCGGCGCCCCTTTGATGGGCGCCCCTTGCGCCGGCTGAGTTGTCGTCGTCTTTGTCATAGCGAGTGGCGGTGGCGCCAACGACGGCGACGGCAACGGCGACACCATTGCAGCCGGCCTCGGCTCGCTCGGCCGAGTTAATCAGGGCCTCTTTGCGCCTTCGAGCGGCCGATTTGCGGGCGGAAATCGAGGGCCCACTCGGCTGGGCCCCAAACTCGGACGCAATCAAGCAGCAAGCGGGCCCGTTAATGCGACGGCCACTTAGGCCTGGCTGGCCGCCGGCGGGCGAGCGGCCAAGCGAGCAGGCCGGCCTCCAATGGCCAGGCAAACGGCGCTGGCCCCTCGGCGGCCCGCAATTTGCATACGGGCGCCGCCAAGAAGCTCGCTCGGCAAACACAACTGATTTGTTGTCGGTGGAGCTGAAGCCCGAGCACGAGGCTTGAGTTGGCCGCCCTCGGCTCCAGTCGGCCATTCGGCGCCAGGTTCACGTGAGCACAATGCGGCCATTGATAGGATTACTCCTGCAGGCGCCGAGGGGCCGCGCTCCTGTTTGCTTTGTCTGGCTGCGATTGTTGTCGTTGTCAAAACAAACGCACCTCTGGGAAGCCGATCGATCCTTGGCGCCGTCATCGCTGCCGCCGCCGCCGCCGCTGCTGCTGCTGCTGCTGCCGCCGACGACGACGCCGCCGCCGGTGGCGCTGGCGCAATTGGGGCCCGCGCGCCCGTTCGGCTTGTTGTGGCCGCGTGTTAATGCCAGCAAACACAATGTAATCTTGACACAAACGGTCACTTGTTCGCGCGCACTCTTTGCCCTTTGGCCTGCAGAGGGGCAGCAGCGGCAGCGGCAGCGGCAGATAGCTGGCAACGGCGCAATTACAATTCATTAACCTGCTCCTCTGGCGCCAGATCCATTAGGCTGGCCCTTGTTTTGGCGCCGGCCGCTTTTAGCCGCGGGCCAGATTTGGGGCCGGCTCGTCGCGGCGTTCGGGGCCGCGCTCGTTGGGCCGCTTAACTGGCGGATCCGGGAGAGTCCGATTGATGGTCTTGGCAACGGAAGCCGCTGTTGCTCTCCTCGGGCCGCTCGCCTCTCTCCTCTCGCGGCGCCAAATGGCCTCCGATAATCGATTGGGGGTTGGCGAGCGAGCGGCTCAATTTATTTGTCTCGCCCGCGATCTCAATCACGAACTCGGCGCGCGTTCAGTGAGCGGCCGCCGCTCGAGTGGAAAACAATGAGCCGCCCTCGCCCCTTCCGGCCGAGCTGGCCTCGCCGCGGCCAGGTCGCCGCCGCCGCCGCCGCCGCCGCCGCTTCGAGCTGCAAGCTGCGCTCGGAGCCTCGCCGAGCTGGCGACTGGCGGCGCCCTCCTGGATGCGGCCACCAGTGGCGGGCCAGTGGCGCTCCTAGGTGCGCGGCGCCAGCGGCGAGCTGAGCGGCATTATTCATTGGCGGCCAGCTTTGGTTGGCCTTCGAAAACGTTTAATGTCCGGCGAGGTGTCCGCCGGCGCGAGTTTGAGGGGGAGGAGGCTGGACGACAATTGAATCCTCCACTTATCTCGCCTTGGCCGCACACTTTGCGCCCGCCGTAAAGCTCGCAAGCGCAGATTGCGCAACCAACTAAGGGGATCGCAATAAATTGCCACTCTACTCTTGCGATGTGTCCGCTCGAGTGAGGAGCGGAAATAAAACTGTCACATTTAACACAATCACACAGGCCAAGCGAGTCCCAGCAAGCAATTGCTTTTTGAGTGAAAAGTTTGACTTCGCCGGCAAAGTTGCCTGCGAGCTGGCAATAAAAATTAATGGACCAAAGATGGAGTTTGCGGGCGTGCTGGAGGGCGTGGCCGCGGTCGGCGGTGGGCGGCGCTCGCTTGCTCGGGCTTTCGGCCGGCTCGCCGCTGGACTTGCGGTCTGTCTGCGGCGGCGCCTCCGCCGCTGGCCGTCGCCTCGCCCGGCCAGCTCCAATGGGCGCGTCTCCAGATGTAATGACAAGTTTGGCCTGGCGGCCGTCAGCGCCGGCCACCGGGCAGCCATAATTAGGCTGCCGAGAGCACGGAGCCGGCCGCACGTAGAGTGGGCTGCAAACAGGCGAGCGGCAAACCCAAAATGGGGCCAATTATCGGACTGGACGGCCGGCGAGCTGGCCCCCTGTTTTCCTCTCGCATCCTCGCGTTCATTAATCAAGCCAATTTATTATTGAAATCGGCCGGCCGCGCGCAAGCAGCAAGTGGCCGGCAAGTGCGGCGCAACCCTCGAGGTCGGCCCAAACCGACCGGCTCCACTCCCCCGGAAGGCGGCGGCGGCGGCGAGCTAATTTGCGCACTCTTATCTGGCCCCTAATCATTTGCGCGAGACAACCGGCTTGTTGCTGCTCCACTGGCCGCCAGCCTGACAATTGGGGCCCCCGCTCTTATCGGGCGCCGGCCGCGCAGACGGCGAGGCCAGATCTTATCGGCGCCTCTTGAGGTGCTCGCGCGGCCAGCCGGCCGCCCGGCTCGCGCAAAACGAGGCCCCCGAGCGCGCTTATGATTGATTCTCCACGCACTCAATCGGGCCGGCTCGCGCACGAGCAACATGAAGCCGTCCAATCGTCCATCGATCTCTGGCGGAAACATAATTGCCTCCCTCTTTCTGCCACCTCGACCGGCCAAACTGGGGGCCGAGTTACAGCTGCAGCTACAGCTGCGGCCGCAGCCCCTTCCGCTTCCCTTTCCGCTCCGAGCTCAATCTTGGGCCGGAGCTGCTCGCTTGGAAGAATTAAAACTCAATGGGCCGCGCCGCTCCAATATAATGCAAAACCTCCGCTCGCGTTCCATTTAATTTCGATTCCAAATTAATACATCCGAGTTTGGCTTTGGATTTGAGCGGCCGAGTTGGCCAGCTGTCGGGGGCGAATGAATTAGCCGGCGCCTGGCTGTGGGGGGCGCCACTTGAGCCAGCCAGCGAGCCAGCCGAGCGGGTGGACAAGTCCGCTGGCTGAATTGATATGAAAATTATCATTACGTTGCTAATCATATTAATCTAACAAGCGGCGAGCAAAGCGGCGCTCGCCGAGCACAAACGAGCGGCGCCTAATCCGCCCGTTCAGCAGGGCCAAGTCAGCGGCGCCTAGCGACTTTGGCGACCTGGTGGCCGCCGGAAGCAAGTCGGCTCCTCTCGCGCGAAGCTCGCCGAGCGCAACACTGTGACACTCATAACAATAAGCGCGCCGCCGCTTCCGCAAAAAAAGTGAACAGTTTAATTTGAACACTCAGACCCGCAGCGGCCAGCCAGCCCAACTCTCTCGGCAGCCAGCTTGCCTCAACCGCTCGCTGCAAAATCAAAACTCGCGCCAAGGCGGCCAACGTGCGCCTGTCTGTCGGCCGGCCGCACTCTTTGGCGTTAATTGGCCGGTTGAGTTGAGCGCCGAGTTCGGCCGATTGCTTGCGCTCGACAGGAAATTGAATTGGCCCAACTCGCTCGCCCATTCAACTTTAAATTGTCGCCCAAACTCGAAGCGAGTCAAAAACAATCGCACCCAAGCGAGAGCTTGCATCTTCGAGTCCATGGGAGCAAAATTAAGTTCGCAATCACGTACTATTTGGATGGCTTCGGCTGGCCCATTTGCGGCCGCCGACCGCTTTGTTGCTCGGCCCGCCCACTTGCGCCGCCCAACACTAGCTGCAGGCTGCCGCTTGGGCCGCACTGGAACCCGCCAAGCCCAAGTGCGGCCGCCGCGGGGCTCCAGTCGTCACGTAGAGACGAGTTTGGAGCCTTGCAAGCCCAATCAGCGCCAATAGGCCAGTTTGGCTCCCTCTCGGGAGCGAGCGCAAAGTGGCCCCCCCCCTCGCCCAGTCTGAGTCACCGCACCTGTGGTTTGGCCGCCAGCCAGGACCACTCTCCCCCTCCGCCGTCCTCCTCTTAGCCGCTCGGCCCCGCGGAGACTCATTCCAGCTGCCAGGGAGCCGCTTGCCGAGTCAGTCTCGGCCGCTTGCTTAAGTCGCGCGCTGAAGGGAGAGCGGAGCTAATTGTCCGATCGACTCGAGTTGGGGGCCGCTTTTTCGCACGCTCACCGCCTCTGGCCAAGTAGAGAGGAGTTGTTGGCTAAAGGTGAGGAGAGGAGAGGAGAGTTTGCAGTCGGACCAACCTTTTCTCTTCTATTGAATTGCTCACTTTTTGAATTTATCTTCCGAATCTAATCTCTGCACCTGCCGCCCTCTTGCTGTTCTGCGCAGCTCAGTTGCTCGTTGAATTGGTGTGTTTGAAGTTGCAGTTGTTTGATTTGAGAAGCTTTCGCCCGGCTCACAGGTCGCCCTGTCCACTGCTTCGCTCTCATAACTTTGTTTCCTCCCTCCGACTCCAGCTGAGCGCTGCTCATGGAGGCGGCCAGCCTAGCTTCCAACTCTGCGCCAGGCGGCCTTCAAGGCTGGCTCAAGACTCGCACCTGTCCACTTGGAAGCCGATGGAAAACTAGCGGTGCAAATTGCATTTGAGCGGCTCCCCTCCCTCTCTCTCTCTCTCTTTCGCTGCCTGCTGCTCTCCTAGTGGGCCGGCCGGTGGGAGCGCGTTAATCGTCGCTGAGCCGGCTCGCTCGCCCCGCGCGCATATGTGAACTTGACACCAGGCAGCCCGCCTCTGGCCAGGTTGGGCCCGTTCGTGTTCGTTGCGCGCATGCGCCCAGCACACCCACACATTCGGGCGCAACCAGCCCGAGCCGCCCGCCCAAAGGCTGACCGGCCGACTCTCGCCAGGCTCCAGGCCCAAGAGCGAAAGCGAGCGGCCGAAAGAGACTGGCTGGCCCATTGTCAGGCGCCCACCAAGGAGTTGGATCCAACAATCAAAAGGACATCGCGAGGGGACAAGCATGCAGATCGGATTACTACTCGCAGGCTCCTTTGTGGGCCTCATTCTCGCCCACGCGCTGACCCCCGGCTGTGCAATCCGGCGGCCAATTAGCGAGGCTCGCCAGCTGTACTGCGCCCACTGCCATTCAAGCTGCAACCCTGATCAATCAAACGTCCGAGCGGCCAACAATGTCTTGGCCAGCGAGAGCCATGATCGGGATGGAAGCGAAAGCACCAGCTTAGTGTGCAAATGCGAATCGGTATTTGACATAAAACGGGGCTCATTCACCTGCAAAAATACCAGCCAAACGGAGGCGAAAGTAAATCGGAGGCCAAAGGCGAATGGAGGCGCCAGCTTACGGCTCGAAACGAGTGCATTCGCGCGCTCTCAGTTGGCCGCTTAGTTCAGCTCAGCTTTGGCACATAGTTGCCCCAACGACATATAATAAATCAATCACAACTAATTCTGAGCCTCCACCCCTCACTAGTCGGATGAAATGTATGCTAGCTTTGCTGTCAGAGCGCAATGGCTTTTAATTATTCCGACGGATCTATCAATAACAAAAATTAGTCTCACTTTTAGGGCGCCGTTTGTGCTCCTTGTAGAGGCTCCCATTATAAGCTTGCCAGGATTCATAAACGGGATGCCTCAATGAAGATGCCAATTAATGCTCGATGCATAGGCTGAGTATTCTAGTGTTCTAGATATTTGCTCCGGGATCGCGTGGGTCAGCCACATTTGCTGCAGCTTCTCATAGTGCTGCCCGTTCAAATGAAGCGGGTTGCCACGAATAAGGCCAAAGTCTGTCTCGCCATGGTCATCTATGTAGGGCGCAGCCATATAACAACCTTTGGAGCGGCCGGAAAGCAGAAGGATTTGACAGTTTCTTATGCGCAAAAACACGCCAACACCCCCTGAACATTCGTAGGCGTGGTAGGTGCAACTGCCGACAAGCTGCTGGTGAATCATTGAGCTCGAGCCGCGGAATGGGGAGGCTAGATTAGCGTTGGCCGAGGAGACCAGTAGGGTGGCTGCAGAGCCCAAATAACTGAGTGCAGCAACTGCATCGGCTGGTATCGCTGCCATTCCAGCTGAAAAGGCTGTTGTACTGCTAGGCTGATTTGCCGCCATTTGATGGCCATCTGAGCTAGTGGTGCCTGCAGCATCGTTGCTGGCCTGCTGACGCTGCAAAATTTCCTGGTAGTTTGAGGCCAGATCGTTCAAATCGCGTTGGCAACAATATGATTGCGAACACAACATCACGCCACAGATAAGGCATAGGGTAGGCGTTCTTGAATCTTCATTCTTTATGCTAGGACACGAGAAATCGGAAACTTTGTCTACCAGCTCACTGTAGTCATATGGCAGGTCAATCAGTCTGTTCACTGAATGAGGTTGATGAATGAACCTCACTGGCATCAATTCTGTCTTCGAAAATTGTTGGCACGGCGAACATGGCAAGGATGCAGCTTGTGGGACTGAGGATCCCAACTTGAATGGATGGTGCGTATCAGTGTTAATAGCTTGATCGTTCACCACTGAGCCAAGCTTTGACTTTGGGTGCTTCATAGTTTCGGTTTGTAAAGCCGACTTAATCAGCGGCAATACTCGCGAGTGTCGCAACCAAATACGTGACAGATGTCGTGCCTCCTGGCTTTGCAGTAGATCATTAAGGTTGCTTGGTAAATCAAGGTAGCTACAAACTGCGTCGAATTCTTCGACAGATGCAATCAAGTCGATATTAGTATCAATAAGGCTTTGTTTGGGCTCGCTTGTCGGTCCGGTCTGAGGATCCAGATAGTCTTTGCCCTCAAAGAAAGCAGTTTTTTTCTGCAAAAATGTGGGTGGTGTTATTTTAGACAGGTGAAAGAAATATACTGCGCACGAGCGTAGGAATGGCAGTAATCGACTTTTCAATTTCATACATAGGTCTTCGTCAACTTGAGGCACCTTGCTGTTTGGGTGTCCAGAGGTCAATATAATTTCCTTATAGAAATTATACAGGATAGAACACTCGTTCCTCTGACTGCTCGTAGAGCTGATATTGGGTTGGTCAACTGTGTCACCTTCCCTCACCGGGCTTGGCGAGTTGAGTTCATTTTGTAGACCAATAATGACCTGGAGCATGTTCAAAATGGTCATAAGATGCATGAGATTCCTGAAATACTCGTGATCGAACGCTTTCGTGACCCAAGGGTAGTTTTGACTCTCAGGCGAATTTGAATGTGAGCTAGCAGGCGATGGTTCTGGATTTCCGATACACTTGTTGCAGCTGGTTGAATCATGTGTTTCACACTCAGGCCTTGAGACTTCATCGTGGGTATACAACTTTTGTAAGAGAATTGATAGTGAAACAAACAACTCGAATGCGTCGACGTCTAAGCAACATGGTGATGAGCCTAGGTGTTCCTCACTAATAAGCAGCCATCTAAGTTTCTTAATTAGAAGACTCTGGATCATATCAGATTGTAGTGTCATTATAGAGCCACATGAGAAGCGGAGCAGATAACTTAGACACATATTCTTGGATGAATCCATGTCTTCAAATAATGGAGAGCCTCTGAATCGGGAGACCCTCTCAAATACCTGTACCGTGTATGATATGCACCAGGTTGTCATCATGAAGATTCTAGCATGGTTTACGTCGACTACAGATCTATCCAAGTCTAAACTAACCATGTGAATCCTCTCAGCTAACGACATGATAGAGCTAAGTAGGCTCCTCGTACACAAACCTGCTGAGAGTCTGTGTACCTTAATAGTGTTGATGAAATCACGCAACCCCAAGGCCTCGTCCTCGTCTAGCCCTTCTAAAACATCGTTGATGCTCTTCGGTTGCAGCAAGCGCATATGCTTGTCCTCAGGGTTGAGTGGGACACCTGGACTGAACTCCCTAATATGTTGAATGTGTTTGAGCATGTCGACGGATCCTCGTAAGGCATGGAGGCAAGCTGAAAGATTCTCGGATGACCTCTCTATCACTTCCTTACCAGCGTTGAATACGCTCACTTGTTTGCCTGGGACATTCGATCTTGTCGCAAACCTGGTGAAGTTTGGTAACAGGGGGATGGTTGCATTACTGATGCACTCACAGAGAGGACACAATAGCTCGCCCTTCTCTATTTCGAACGAGACATGTCGGGTATTCCTGTTTGGCCGGCTTGTTTCGCGTTTCATGACAGCATGTGAGAATCCTTGCCAGCAGTCGAAATGCATGACATGGCCGCAAGTAGAGATATGTGGTCCAAAGAACAAATCAGAGGGCATGAAGGTTGCGTCAAAAGACCAGCCATTGTCGCTTGTGTAGCTATATAAATCCGGCGAGTTGCCCATTTTCGAGTGAGGTTTCTCTACAAACCGGTGTTTTAGCTGATTTGATGGGGTTAGTGCATAATTGGGGATTCTCCTATCACTTCTGTTCTTAGATAGAACAGATGAGCGCTGTATGTATGCTAGCAAGACCATTGTGGGCTGATCGAGTCCGATTTTCTGTTCGTCTCGGCATAATATGCAAAGGTGGCTCGCTTCGAGACAATTTGTGCGACAAGCTTGTTCTGCGTCAATAGAACTGCTTTCTGTTTGATTATCGCTCTCGCAATTCATCTGTGAATCGTACATCCCATCCTCGTTCTCATCGCTCTTGGCATCAAGTGATCCTTGCATAGAGTCGGGAACCGATGTGTTAGCCGGACTTGTAGTGGATTTAGTTGGATCTGACCCTATGACAGGAGCGCGATTTCGAAGCGCATGGCTGGATGAGGAGGGTTGGTCGGATAATTTAGGACTTGAATTGGATTCTGATTCCGCTACAAGTTGTTTCGTGGTTGGATTCGACAAAAATTTATCTTGGTTTGCCTTCATCATGGCCATTATACGCTCTCTACGCTGCACAGCCAACTCTGAATTCTTGATTTTGTTGTCTTGTTTCGCGCTTTCTCGGGAAGATAAGACTGAGTGAAAGCATTCCCTCACTGATTTGATGCAACCAATGGTGACATCATCTGAGGGATGGGTAGCTGAAATTGTATCTATTAATTCGTTCGTCTTCTTCATCAACCAGAGGATTAAATCTTTGCTTCGTCCCGCCTTCTCATAACACTCCCTCAAGAGCTGGAATATCTCATTGTCGTAGGCTGCTTGCAAATAGTTGAAGCCATGTGGATCTCGTGTCTGCTCGTGGAGTCCTAAACCTATCAAATGCAAGCTCTGGTCAAGTTGTAAGTCACTAGCGAAAAACCTTATTGGCGCCTTGGTGGCGCATTCTTGGAAGTTTTCTGGTTGACCCAAGGCTCTTCTCAATATTTTCTGTATGATTGTCAGAGTAAAATCACATTTCAACAACTGGTTAAGATTACTAAATTGCTTTGTCAATTGCACTGGCACTGGTGGTGGACAACAGATGAGGCTCTCTTTGAGATTCTTCTTCCGTTTCAATTGAGCATCCAAGGCATTCGACTGGTGCCGCCGTGTATAATGATAGAAGAAAGGATTGAATCGATCATAATACTCGTCCTTGAGTTCGTATTTACCTGTTGATGACTCTGTTGATCGTCTTAGATTGGCTACCGCTTTGATGCAATCTAATTCATTATCATTGACGTACAACTTTTGAGTCAAATCTGACCTAGTCGATGGACTGATGCAGAGAAGCTGGATGATCTCATTCTTAATGATATCCTCCTCCTCGATCACCCCGACACCCATGTGGTATCTTTCACTAATCAGGGTCAACAACAATTGAAGAAATTCTTCGCCGAGGGACATTGTCTGCGCCATAATTTCTTCATCGTTGTAGAAGCTGACAGACTTATTACCGACCAGGGGCTCTCTCGTTGTTTCAGATGTGACCCAAGTAAACAACTGGAACTTGTTCAATAGATGTACAATAAATTCGTTAGCCTCACACATGGCCGCGCACTCCTGTAAGACCAGAATGTCTCTATCGAACATCTCTCTTCTCATGAGAGCACCATGGAAGTAAAGAATTTGATTCACGAGTGAATAACCGTTTCTTCGCCACATACCAGATCGGAACTGAGCTATCATGATCTCAGTTCGTAGGGATGGTTCCATTATTTCAACCATTGAGTATCTGTGCGGACCTTCCTCGACTAATATAACTAAAGACTGATCATAGGGTGTCACTTGAGATGGTCGAATTCGCATAAGTTCAAGGATTAATGCTCCGGCGAACCTCGTTAGAGGTAGGTGGACGGACACAGGTGAGTTGGAAACGTCATATTGTATGCAGCTGACTCGATGACCAAACAATTCCTTAGTGACCGTTTTGAAGCTACTCATAGCGACCAATTTTTTTTGAGTCTCCCTCAGAACTTCAACGAGAACTTCTTCGTCATAACTGCAATAGGTTACAAGTCGCGATATAAATGTTATAAGTCTGCTCTGTAAGGTCATACCGGATTCCCAGTCGGGTTCGTACTCCAAGTGCTGACCTAGCTGACGTTTGACCGAATCCATACCCTGCATCGAGCTGAGCAATTTCAAGAATATTTTGACAGCTTCAATGACGTTCTTGCGTAATTGATCGGTCCATTTTGTTGGCTGAATATTTATCAAATATCTTAGGTCTGCTATGATATAGAATCCTCTCTTTAGACCATGCATGTAAAAAGTGTTCCGGTTTTCAAAGTTCATGGTGGGGTTTTCTCTCTTTGTGCTCTTACACGTGTCGATTAGTGTCTGTGAGATGATGGATAATGCGTTTTCCTCTTCAATCAGCATGCATATTAAAGATGGGACGGTATAAAGCTGTGTAGTCATCGTGAGGATGCTAACTGAATGATCGTGGTCATCTCGAATGAAATCTTTCATCAACTTGGGATATATGCGAGTTATCAATCTAGCTAGCTGTTCTTTGATACTGTAATCTGTCAACATGGTTGTAACAAATAAGTCGTTCCACTCAACACGGGCTGATTTCCAGAGCCCAGTATTAGAAAGCATGATTTTTTCAGCAAGTGTCACTCTAGGTGTTTCCTCTGGGAGAGAAGAATACCCGAGTAGAGTTTTGGCCGTCAGGCATCTAAAGGCGTCGCAGATTGAAGACATTTTCTTAACCCATTCAATTAACTTGAGAGCAAAAGTTTGGTGCGCTAAGATCGCTCCATGAATAACCTCTACTTTCAATGGATCCTGACTAGAATCTCGAACGTTTGCTATCATCTCTCCAACCTGTTTGCATGATGTATAGGTACCGTTTGAGACAAAAGATCTTCCCTCGCGACTAACAGTGGAAGCTATGATACTAGCGGTCATTTTCGTGCATTTGATTATTCTGACTAAGGTATTGATAACGTGATCATAGGTGTGTACCTCGTCGTTGAACACCACGGTGAAATAATTCTTGGCAGATTTTTCTTTCGAGAGCAACGCCTGTAGATTCGCCTCGATGTCGCCGCTAACCTCGAGACACTGAGGGAGAGCTTTGTAGTTTTCCCAAGTGAGCATCATCAAGGCATAATGGAGACTCGCTTGGCAGATTAAAAAATATCTAGTAGCGATATCTTCAGGTAAGAGAGAAATCTTTTCAATGATGGCCTGTTGATCAGCAATCAAATGCTTGGTTCGCAAAGATATGTCTTCGAAATCGGAAAGGTTCATGCTTGCCTGATTAGGGACAATATGATCACTGCAAGCATAGTTCTGTTTCCAAGCTTCAATGTCACCGCAGTCACAACAACCCCCACCTTCACTGTTGGACATCCGATAATTGTGGTCTTTATGTGCACCTTTGTGAAAACAATCTATGCAAACGACGCAGGTAGCGTCTAATCCACAATCGTTGCAAGAGAAAGTAACATCCCCCGACTTGAGAATGCGCCGACACAATTTGCTCGGCTTATTTGTGGAACATACACGCTCGAATGCAAGCCTGACGTCTTCCTCTGTGGCACCTTTGTCCAATTTTAAGACAAATCTCTCTAGTGGTCCTATCAGACGTTGATAAACGAGTTCTTCATCATAGACTAAGTTATGCGGTTCTGGCACCAACTGTGGGGATAGGATTGATATCACATCTTTGGCTATTTGTTTGAAGAATAGAAGATCAAAATTCTTTAGATTGTAGAGTTCTCTCAGTAGATTAGGGTCCATGTCCCATTGGAATCCTATATCCTTACTCGAATCGTAGAGTTCCATTGCTCAGATCACAGCTGGCACTCAATATCAAATGATGAGCTAGGGTTGTTGGGATCTGGCTTGCTGTTCACTCAAAGATTGATGTCATCGAGTACACTGACAGGCTCTAGAGTCTATATGTCCTAGATGATGATGAGCAAAGATGGGATATATGTGTAGGGATAAATAATCTCGTAGTGAATCTTACTGAACCATTAACGAGAGGCTGCGCAGTACTAGTATTTATTTCTGTGTTGTATTCATCCGCGGGAATTTCGCAGCTCAGAACAAAAACACTTGGTATTTATCTGCACAGACTTTGAAACCTAACGAATCATCAACTTGCTGGCGCTACACACGTTTAAACCCAAATTTTGGCAGACCTCTTAGCTGGACACAACTGTGATGAACCATTTCGAAAAGTCGAAGAGGAGATATAAATCTATAATATAGAAATTGAGCTAATCTGCTCTGAGACAAATATCATGTGCCACCTTTTTGAGCGCTGAAGAATGTTGACGTACAAAAACTGAGCTAGGCATCCTTAAAGGCACGGAATGGACAAAGAAGTACTAAGAGAAATTTGGCACGGCCAACTACCAGTTTGTTTCAAACTACATCCAGATGACATCGATGGTATGCATCATCCCGAGCCGTACTACATGATGGTCTCAAGAGTCACATATTTTCCTCTCGTCTTGGACAGAGCGGTCAAGTACTTCAATAGATTCATGGACCAAAACAAGCGCGCAATTCATGATATGTGGCTAGACTATGACGGACAAGCTATCAAGTGGCATCATCCAATCGGTTTATCGTGGGATCTGTTTGGATCGAGCTACGAATTACCTTGGCGGTTGATTCTACACTTCAGTGATTTCCCTGAGAAAGAATTAGTTAGGTGCAACACTAAGGCCTCCATTGAAACCAGTTTTATGTCCAGTATCAAGGAGGCCGATGCTCTTAAGCACAAGGGAGCCATCATCAAGAATATGGTGAAGAAAGACCATACACAGCTATGGTCGAGTTTAGTTAATGATAAGTTTGATCAATTCTGGGTGATAAACAAGAGGCTCATGGAGCGAGCAGATAATGAGTTCTTCAGGTATATCCCATTCAGACTCTACTTACCTGATTACACTTATGTACAAAAAGTTATAGGACCCTGCACTGTAAAACGTCAGATATTCGAAATTACTGAGAAGACCACAATCCCTCCAGCACCATCAAATACAGCATATAACTATGATGCCGAATTTGTGATGAACACGTTACAAAATTGTAGCCATAAATGCACTTCCTCTGAAGACGCCCAAGAAGGGAACGCATCAACGCATCGTTGCTCCACCATGTTGGATCTTATTCAAACGTGCTTCCTCACTAGAATGGACGATTTATTAATTCAAAGGCCAGACGAAGACAGCGAGCGAGATGAAAATGATTTGATTGATGTGAAGCTTTTCAAATACCGATTCATATCGCACGGAATCGAGATTCCTTTCGATACTCCCTTACAATGGTTAAGCGAGCATTTCAGTTATCCTGACAATTTCCTTCATATTTGTGCCATCGCTAAAGAGGCTTCAGATTGGAATTAACTAGAACAGACCGAAGCTAGCTTCAGATTGGAATCAAATAAACGAGTTTCTACATCGGTTTGGTTTGTGATCATAAGCTTCCGTTTTTCACTAGAGCCTTGCCCTTCTGTTGTGTAGTGCCCAACAGGATTGCCAATCGTAGGTTCAGAGCTCAGCGCAAGCGTCGAAGCTTAATTGTGGAATAAGATCTAGTGCATCTGTCAAGCTTATTCAACCGGGTTGTAGCTGAGGTTTGAAACAATGATAATCTGCATTCACTCCATCGGTCGATCCTAATAATTATAGTCGTTTGCAAGAGGCGGTAATTATTTGCTGGCGAACCTCAACCCCCATCTCGCGGTGATTTCTTGACTCATTCTCTAGGCCACAAAGCTCGGCAACATGATGCAACAAACCATTTTAAACTTACCTGATGAGCGCACAAGCTCTGCTAGGTAATTTAATGCCGCTTGATTCAGTTGAGCTCCAAGCCCAAACAGGCAAAATATAGTCAGAGTGGAGGTATCAGCATTTGTTAAAAGCGACTGATGTTTTACCTTGCCATAGTGTAGTTAGGTTAGCATCAATTTGGAGATTTTGAGAGTGTGTAAGCTTGTTACATGGTCTAAATGGGCGGAAAATAGATCTTTGAATGCTTAAACAAATGCGGGTAGTTGAGACCTTGTTGGTCCAAGTATTTTGACGCCAATGACTCATCACTCTTGATGTTTGCATGGCAAAATCGATCGGATCTGTACTGAAGCTAATCGTCTCGACAATCAGAGCTCAACGACTTGCATGCCCATCGCTAGCTGCGTTCGAAGAAAATGTGTTCAAAACTCGAACTTTAGACTTGAAGTTCTCACCCGAAACCTTCTAGGTATTGCTTGACATGGAAGAGGCAAAATGAAGACTAAGGGAAGCTATTATATGATATTATCCGTCTACATCATGCTATGGAGCTGCCAACTGATCGCAGGTCATATGACTCACTCGTAAGTTGACAATCAAATGAATAAATTCGCCCGGTTTCTAGATAAAGATATCTAAACTTGAACTCGAACTTCCCAGACTTATCATTCTCACAGATTCATACATAAACATATACAAGATACTTGACGTCTCTCTTGGCATCTTGCATTTAAATGTAAGTTGAACTTACCAAACACTAGCAAGCTATCGTACGATTGAAAAGTAACTAATCATGTGTGAAAAGACCCAACTTGCTATGAGAAGAAAAAATTGTGATGAAACAAAGAAGAAAAATGCGATCCCGGCGGTTCAGCTTTTTGGTAGGATATGTACATTTCAATTTAAACGTTTGCCTCTCCTTGGATCTTTTGTAAACGGCCTTTTCCTTGCTGCTCTCCTCATGTCGGCGGCCATCGAAGGCATTCAAACCTGTTTCCACGCTGGTCATTTGATATCAGACGGCCAGAAGTCTATCCTGATGGAGCATCCAGTCACTTATCCGTCCGTGTTGGTTGGTTTTGCTGTTGTTGGAATAATTATGCAATGGTGCTCGGTAAAAGCTCACCAGATGCGAGAAGAAGAGTTGGAGTCTGCCAGTTTGCTTGATTTGCGAAGCGAAAATATCTCACCGGAAGAGTTAAATGTTAGTCAGCTTTCCCATGGTCGCGAATTCACTGCCTATTCAGCCTCACTAACTAACCGAGAGAAGAAACGGAACTCGATCAGTCTGAGAGGTAAAAGTCTGGTTGACTTATCAGCAAAAAGGAAATATTTTATCAATTCGACACGACATGAAAGTTTAGAATCTATACCCATTGAATTAGAAAACAAGACAAGCGTATCGCTACGATCGCTCAAGCTTTGTAGGGATATTGACATACCCAACTTTTCCAATTCAAGAAATATCAAATCGATATCGAAAAATGTGGAGGAGCAGGTGGAGGGTTGCAGTTCAAAGCGAGACGAGTGGCTTATAATCAGGTACTGCGCTTCGCCGGCAGCCCTCGTCACCTGCGCTCTCATTGTCTATTTCGTCCATAACGAGCTAGTGACAGAGATAGCGGACGCTTTTTTGGCGATCCTAGTTGTTGTCATCCTGTTTGCAGGTTCCTATCCGCCTATGAAAAAAGCAAGCAGAGTTCTGCTCCAGACTGCACCTGATGGAGTTGATCTCGACCTGTTGAAAGAGCAACTCTTAGCTTTGGATGAGGCTGTTATTGAAGTTGAGGATCTTCACGTTTGGGGACTAACGCCTCGCAGTAATCGGGTCGCAACCTGTCGCTTGGTGTTAGACAAGACAAGATTGACTAGCGAGAGACAGTTGGTTTCCCTACTTGGGCAAGCCAGGTTTAAGTTTCTCCAACAAAACATCAAGTGCTCGTCGATCCAGCCTACTTTTTATGAGACACCAAGTGAGGGCAACAAGGTAGATGAAGTAAGCTGAAGTCATTGGCTCGGGTTAAGAGATTGTATTTTTTCGACGAGTATATTGGACAAGATAGGATTGCATTTTTATTATCAAATTTGATTTCTTCGTTTTAGATTCAATTAAAATGGCCTGTGATTTTCCACTGGGAATCGAAATACACACTGAATTCGATCTTGATTTCTCAGGTTATAGTGGTCATTCGTAACATGAGACAGTTTGCATAAGTCGCCAAATTCGAAGTAAACATGGCACCACACTAGCGCATACATGTGGTGTCATTCATATGTCCAAGCGATTAGAGGCAACTGTTGAGTTTGCGTTTCGAGTTAAGTCGACTCGGGGCGAACAGTCTATTAGTGTTTAGCGCTGTTACCTTGATTTGTTTCCTTTGATCAAAACGCTCCTATTTAGGCCAAAGGCATAGGGGAATTGAGTCAATCGCTTGTTGCTGAGGCAATTGTGTACCTTTCCAATTCTCTTTCCAAGTTTCGCACCTTGTCTTGCTCCACCTTAAGTGAATCGAGTCCAAATCTTATCTGGGCCTCAAGTTTTTTCCGATGGAGCTCGAGATCTTTGATCTGCTGAAGATGTTGGGACGGACTGCCTGAAAGATCTTGGTTGTCATGAAGTTTACTAAGATTTTGAAACTTTACTTCAAGTTTGTTGACATGGTCGGTCATCTATGTTGAAAATTAGATACAATAACAAAAAGTGGTACGATTAGATAACGTAAAGAGGTTAACAACGGTTGAATAGAGGTTTGTGGGTGCATTGCGTTGGGTGGTTATTTGAGGACTGTATTGAACGGGTATGACGACTAGGTTCAGTCAAAGATCTATTAGGGGTTCGGACAGAGATCTGCGGGAATCGAGTTGGGTGATCAGTCGAGACAGCGTAAACAAAAGAGGGCCAACGCCTGCAGATCATTCAGAAGGTCAGGGAGTTAGAGTGGTTGTTTTAGGAGGGTTGCGTTGGGACTCAGTTTGCTGGTAAAACGAATCTCTGTGATCAAATGAGTTCATACCTCCAAGAGTTTTGTTTCCGTAACCTTCTTATCGATATCACGATCATAATAGCTTTCGACTAACAACGTAAGTTTGGGATGGAGTTAGTTAGAAGTTTGAATGAAAATTGATGATCTAGTTACGAGACTGTCCACTCTTACCTCGGCTAGATCTGCCATTACTGAACGGAGAGCCAACACGAGAGGAGGTCCCATTCGTGCGCGATGTTAGGGTTGACTTGTCCGCGGAAGCCTTTGTTGGTGATTCGCCGACACTTGCGTAGCTACTTTCTCTCTCTTGGAACTCTTCAACTGATTTGGCCAGCTGTCTAACGGCTGAGAGGTACCTCTGGACCCAATCATCGCTCTTCTTGAGCGCATCGTCTTCACTGATGTTGGGCAATAGCTTTGCTAGTCCCTCACGCAACTCTTTCATCTCTTGCACGAGCTTTTGCTCCCTCTGGTCAGCAATATTGAGCTCCCTCTCCACATGGCTCATTTCGCGACGTAGTCTTTCCTCATGGGAAGCCGAGCTAGCGTTCAGCTTCGATTGCAGTTGCTTCAGTTCCAGCTCCATCTCGCAAAGTGTGCGCTTCATTGCGGTCTCATTCAGGTGACGCTCATCTCTCAATCGTTTAAGCATATCGTCCTGCCGGCCGTTTATCAACTGAAGCTCCTTTACCGAATTTTCAAGCAGATTGTATTTCTCAGTCGCCTCCTTCAGCCTGGCCATGTTGTCCTTCAAGGCTTTATCTAGACGAGCTCTCTCCAATTCGAGTTCTGAAATTTTTGCACAAGCTTCATACTCATCCTGATTCTTGGCAGCTCTCATTTGATCAAGCTGTAACTCAGCGCTATGCAACTTATCCTCCAAATCTTGCAACTTCTCGGCCATCGTTTGGGCCGAAAGCTCTTGTCTTTGGATATAACCTGCCTTGTCGTCAGACTCATTTCGTAGCTTCTTCAGCTCAGCATCTTTGGCTGACAGGTCGGCAAAAACGGTTTGAAGCTGGACATTATCCTTCTCCAGCCTTGCTATCGCTTTGGCACTTTCCTCTTTGATCTGGTTGCTTCTAACGTGTTGCTTGGACAGCTCGCAACGCGTTTGCTCTAAAGCTAGGCCGAGAGTGAGAACTTCCTTTTTGAGCCGGCCAAGCTCTTCTTTGGCCGAACTATTGCTCGATTTCTCTGATTGGAGCTGAGCTCTCATTTCCGCCAATCGAACCCTCGTTTGCTCGTGCTTTTGCACTTCGATCGTTAGCGCCACCTCATTGTCATGCAATTGGTTCTTCAGACGCTGCATTGGATCACTTTTCGGTCGCTTCCAGTCTGATTCTCCCGAGTCTATCTTGTTCAATAGAGTTTCAACAGCCATTTCGACTTCCTCTCTTGTAAGATTAGTGGCAGCTATAATATTGAATAGATGCTCAGAGGAATAGGCCAAATCTGAGCGCTCCGAAGACTGCTTCTTACGAGTTGAAACTTTCCTTTCCATCGGTTGTGAGTTCACCATCTTGGCTACTCTTGACTTTGTGTTAGTTGGATTAAAAACCTCTAACAAGATCGAGGAATCCAGCTCGTCCAGTGGAGGCTCAGGGCCGTTTTCCTCACGTTTTTCCATAGAATCAATTCTCTTGATCGCGGAGTTCTTACTTTCGACCATCTTTGGTGATGAGTGGGCTGACTTTGAGCCGTGAGCTTTGTTTGTAGTGGCTTTTTTTTCATGATTTTGACCCGATTGTTGTTTCGGGTTGTTCAAAATGTGTTTAACAGCCTGATGGATATTTTCCTCGTAGACGCTTGCTGTGGAAATAGATTTTGCTGGTCCAAGATGGGGGGAAATGATTTTGTCGACTTTGGGCTTGGAACTATTCCTTCTACTTGAGGCTAATTGCACTTGAGGTGAATTACGTCGCTCAAAATCAGACTTAATCAAGTAGACTAGCACCGAACCCAGCGAGAACACAGTCACAACAATGGCTAAGGAGATGTGATCCATGGAGCTGGAGGTCTTGGCTGGTTGGGTGCTGATATGGTGGATTTAGATGATGAGTAATTTAAACGAAGTATGGAATGTCGCTTTAGGTAGGCGTAATAGTTCTGATCGTGGCTAAACTGCAGAGTCTGGTGAGGTAGGATACTAAGGAGCCGGGCCAAGCCCCTTGTGCTAGCCTCTATAGCAAAGCTCTTTTGTATACGCCATGGTATGGAATGACATCTATATATTTTAGTCGTGAGTACAGGCACCTTGCCCCTACAATTCACGTCCTCCGAAGAGGAGTTAATTTCTTGCTAGAGATAGATATTGATTTCCGTAATGAACAACTACGGAGGACTTGGGCTCCGAGTCCTACGCTTAGAGAAAATCACGTTGCATTTATTTATTTTAGTTGTGAGCGCATACTATTTTCGAAAAGCATGAAACGTTGACTTCTCCTATGCTTCTTGAGGACTGACTGATTTCAATAAGAAACCAATAGATCGAGAATGAGTCGATATTCTTGTCTGATGAATATTCTTTTGAGATTAACATCTCAACATTCAAAAATGTCTCTGAAATGAGTATTTCTTGAACGTTTGAGCTTCCAAATCTCAAAAGTGTTGATGAACTAACCGTTCGGCAGCAAACTCGCCTAATAATCCATGTATATAATGCTGACCAATTCCATACTGTCGTCCTCCTTCGGGAGGGCATATACTAAAATTGGAACGATACAGAGAAGATTAGCATGGCCCCTGTGCAAGGATGACACGCAAAATCTGCGAAGCGTTCAAATTTTTTACTGCGAGTAGGGAATCGTCACCTAGCCTCATACCTTGAAACGGATCTACTTCTCGGACAGATGGACACGCGAGACGGCGCCTGGCCTAGGCGGCAGGTCCACTGATCCTACGCGCTCTTCGTGCGTCGCCAGTGAGACAGTGCGAACAGCTTCATCGATTATGATGCGCCCTAATCAACCGATCACCAAAGTCTCTTGGTGTATCGATCCTCTGCAGGCATATTACACGCCTAAACTCGTGAACTCTAAAGACCAAATGGATATCGGACCCGAATTGGGTCCGTTATTCACCAGCTTCTAAAGGCGAGCGGCTCAAACGGGTCATGCGCACGAACTAACAGCGACCCGAGAGAGTTCGGCGCCGAGAGCAAGCTACACCCTCGATGTTGCTTACCCAGCCACAGAATCTACCTGGAAGGCTAAACTGAAGTTTGTCCTCACTGGTGACTCGTGAGATCGAGCGACAGTTTGATTATCAAAAGCAACCAAAACTTCATATTATCTCGCTTGCGTTCCGACAATGTCGCCAGTGTCGGTCCGTCGCCGGTGCGGCAGTGCCTGCACTGCCGGTTCTGCATGCAGAACAAATAAAGATTAGCCTTCGTTGTATTTGTTCCGCTGTGTTTCTATTGATCTCGGTCTTCACTTACCCTGCAAGTGAAGAAAATAAAGGCTGCGAAATATAAGAAATGCTCCGTCTGCGTTTCATGTCTCGACTTGGTGCCACATTAGAGAAGCCTACAATCCGTACAAGTATTCGGTATCCCAGTGTTTTTGGGGGCGCTAGTTTAATATTATGAAAACGAGGAATCAATTGAACAGCAAAAGCGGGACAGAGAAAAGAAACCATGCAGCAGCAGCAAAACCAGATAACGATCCTACAAATGAAACCCCAACTCAAGCGTTATCATCCCTAAGACCGCGCGATCGAAGTTCAGCTAGCGCTGGTGGAAAATCTCACCCGACACCTCCTGCCACACCCAACCAATCTCCCAGCCCTACTGCTGGACCAAAAAGGTCGTCAGTGGGGCCAACACGTGTCCTACCTCGTAGATCATGTGGTCGGCCCACATCCCTACTTGCTGGGGCACAGCAAAACCCCACCAATTGCATGCCTAGCAAACCATCTACTCCAGATGCCAAATCCGATTCGGGACAAGAAGGATCCCCTGCAAAGAAAGTTTTTAATCTGTTGCTAGGTGTTACTGGAAGTGTTGCAGCGATAAAGTTAGTTGAACTTGTCAAGAAACTCAAATCAATGTTCCCTCGGCCTTTTGCACAGAACTCTGAGCCTATTCCAGTTGAAGCGTCCATAAGAATAAGAATCATGTTGACAGAGAATTCTAAGCACTTTGTTCCGATGGAAAAGCTCATTGAAACCCTCAATGACCCCTCTATCGACATCTATAGCGACTCCGATGAATGGAATCTATGGACAAAGATGAACGATCCTGTGTTACACATTGAACTTAGGAAGTGGGCAGACTTATGCCTCATAGCGCCTCTCGATGCAAATACTATGGCCAAAATAGCCAACGGTATCTGCGACAATCTATTGACTTGCGTCGTTCGTGCTTGGGATGTGTCTAAACCTTTGGTATTCTGCCCTGCGATGAATGTTCACATGTACAACCATCCGTTGACCAAAGAACAACTTGGCAAGTTGCAGTCTTTCGGATACCTACGTGTTGATTGCATTGAAAAGAAGTTAGCTTGTGGTGACATAGGCATGGGAGGAATGGCAACAGTTGACTCCATCTCAAGCAAAGTTATCGACAGCCTATTCAAGCCTTTACCGAAGAACCTCAATCTACCTAAGCCCATTTTGCACCAGCAACCTATCTATCCGATTATATCGACTTCTGCAAACCACAATGGCTTGAGCAAAGCTGGTGCGATTAGCAATCAAATATTGAATAGATTCAGGACCAACAATCAAATTACAATACACGCTGTGCCTAACACGACATTCAGCCAACCATCATCCAGCTTCATGACTACGAATGGACACGCTTTGAAACGTCGAAGGGGGTCCAACCTTGATGATACAGAAGACTATTTCTTGAACAACGTGAGAGGTCAAAATCGACCTTATACAATTCACCACCTTTCATGTGACAGCAATAACAAGATGGGTGGTGTTACCTCGGTTCAGAATATGAGGGCCATAGGGGTGAATGGTGTGTCATCCGACGTCAACGCTGACACAGGTTACAACATGATTGAAGACGATCCTGGATATGACTTTGATCCGTCAAAATTGCTTGAGCAAACGATGATAACAGATGATATTGAGCATGAACAGAGAAACTCGTCTAACACCAATCCAAGCCATAGTCTAGGACACAACTCGAACTTGCAAGGAGACAATAATGTTGCCAAATTATGTGGCTTGAGTCCCTTGTTTAATACGTCCAAATTTTTAACATCGTGTCATAACAAAGAGCGTGGATGTTTCACTTGTACTATTTGCAAGCATGACTACAAGAATAGAAAATCGATGGCGAGGCATCTGAAGGAGCAGCATGTTCAGGGGAAAATATATCAATGCAAGCCTTGCGGTGTCTCTTACAAGAGACGTGAGAAACTAATTAAGCACAACAGAGAACGTCACCCTTGGGTCCAATGACTCATATCAATTAACTAAAAACCTAAAACTCGTATCTATTGTGGATCGTCCATTGTATAGTATCGAAATTACCCCAGTTCAATGCCAATCTCTTTCATCTTATCTCTAGTTTAACTTCCGAGGATGGTAACTCGTTCGATGTTGCGGATGATTTCACCTCTTCTTTAGATTCCTTGAGTTGTGTTTGTAGGTAGTATATTGTATTTTGCATCCCCTCAACTTCTTCCTCTAGCTCTAACAAGAACTCATCGAGCTCGGTTTGACTTTTCTTCATCTCCTCTGAAAATTTCTTTTGTAAGGCCAGATTGCCAGTCAATTGGGCCACCCAACCTGTTGACATCTCCTTCCCAAGTTCCTCATTTTCATTATGAAGCAAGCGGCACTTGGCCATCAGTCTTTTACCTGTCGTACTATCTGGCGTGAATTTCCACGCGCTAAGCTCGTTTTGCATCTCTTCGACCTTAGTTTTCGCTGAATCCACTTCGCTCTTCATCTTCTCGAACATAAGGTTTAGAGCTGGATCAATGAGAGTGGCCTCTAATTGGTAGCTTGACGGCAATTGATTCTGTGTGATCTGTGAAAGTTTATCCTGTAATTGCGCTAATTTTCTGTCACGCAAAGTTAGTTTCATGCAAACATTATGCAGCCTTTTCTTGTACCTTGATTCGTTAGCCTGCAATTCATGTTGTAAACTGTCAGCTTGCTTACTTAGCTCTTCTGTAGCATTTTCTAACTGGTTTATATAGGCCTCCTGCTGATACCATTTGGCCACAAGTTGTTCTTTATCTAATTCATCGATATGATCACGACTAAGTTGCACACGTCTAGTGCTCTGATTTAAGGAACTCATCTATGAGCGTCGATTGATGCCTCTGAATCCGAATGAGAATGATATGTAAGTTTATTCAATCGATTCTACCTTACTTATATTCTCTAACACAGATAAACGAATAATTAGTGACTATTTCATATTTTGCCAGACTTGTCAGTCGCCTGCTGTTGACAGGTACTTGTATTTACTTATTCTTGTCGCGACTCGCGAGCACGGTAGGGAATGGGTTGGTTAGCAGAGATGTGACCCCGTGGCGGTACTCAATAATTGACTACCTCATCGATAACTGACTCAAGAGTACTTTATTTATTTTAGTCATACATACTGGATGCGCCCAGAGTGCGTTCAGTGATGTTTCGTTTCATAGCAAAAGGAAAGGCTGCCAAGGGAGATAAAGTTCGGATTTGCGAGACGAAAAGAGAGCTAGTGTCTGGCTAGTTTTCGCTCTGAGTACCCAAAATTTATCTTAGTTGTGAGCGAGATAGCCACACAAATAACGTTTGAGTGAGGAGACTGGCTTCGATCGAAGGGGCGCGTGTAGATTCTACACTGTAGAACAAGGAGCGCTGATTGGACTCCATATGCAATGGAAGAGTGAATAGCCGGAGCGAGCGACACGGAGCAAAACAAGCAAACAGACGCACAGCCCAGTCACAGCAGTAGCCAGTTGCCGACAATCGAGCAGGCAGGCGGGCACGGTAGGCTCGGCCAATGCAGTTGAGGCAGAATGTGTAGAGCGAACACAGCCAGGGCGACTGCTCCAGCCCAAGCATAAGGCATAGAGAGAGCAAATTATCATTGAGTTTTGCCGTGCAACGCGAGGGCGAGTGGGAAAAATAGTGGTCATGAAGACTCCACGCAAGAGACCCTGATTGTTGTACCGCTTCTCATCGCTCCTTACCTGGCTCGAACTTGATTCGGTAATATCGGTTCTTATCGTCAATACTTCGATGGTACTATAAAACAAAAACCGATTTGCGTGGAATACGTCACCACCAGGCCAGATCGCAAACAACGCTCCCCGAGTTCCTCTTTGTTACCAAGGAACATAATCATAATCAACACGGCTTGATCCTTGACGACAATGGGCAATATGGGTGTCTCAGATGATGGCGCAGTACCATCCACTATCTCCGCCAGCGAAGCAGCTTCGTCGAATCAAGCATCGAGTAACAATCAATCCAACAATGCCCCCGCGGCACAAGGCGCAAAGGCCTCAAACGTGGTCTCCAATTCAAGCATAACAAACTACAACCTGCACCAAATCGCATCAAACCCCTCACAAGTACCGGCAGCATCTTCTCTAGGGTTGAGTGGGGCCAAGTCCTCCATATACTCAACGAATGTCAAACCTCAACCTTCGCTTGGTGTTGGTGAGGGGACTGACGAGAATGCCAACAAGTCCCCAAATAGCTCAAGTGAGCGGTCGAAAAGTGGACCAACAAAGAGCAACAACACAGGGACAAGTAACGCTATAGCTCCTGTTGTAACATCTTCAACAACCACCACGGCTTCTATGACAGCTGACTCTTCTCCCGGAGTGACCATATTCAACGCCTCGGTGGAGCCAGCGAACGGCCCTCTTGGAGGTAGTTCAATCATTTCTGGAACAAGCACCCCATTCAACACCGAATCTAATGGACCAATAAGTAATAAGGAGCATGTTAGCAGGAACAACAACGCCAGATCAGAGACTAACCCATCGTCGCAACAGCACAACCCGTATCACAACAAAGCGGTACACCATCATCATCATCATCATAATCAAAATAGCCAACAACAATCACACCAACATCATAGCCAACACCACTCGCATCACAACAATGAGCAACTTAGTAAAACTAATTTATACATTAGAGGCCTCAATCCGGATATAAGCGATAATGATCTATTTTCATTGTGCAGTCGTTATGGGACTATAGTATCAACGAAAGCCATACTAGATAAAAATACAAACAAGTGCAAAGGTTACGGTTTCGTTGATTTCGAGACTCCTGAGGCCGCCGAGCTTGCTGTGGTGGAGCTACAAAAACAAGGTATTCTCGTCCACATGGCTAAACAACAGGAGGCTGATCCAACGAATCTATACATCGCAAATCTACCGCAAACGATGACAGAATCTGAACTGGAGAATCTTCTCCGACCTCACGGCCAAGTTGTCTCCACTAGGATTTTAATTAATCAGAACAGACAACCAAGGGGGGTTGGTTTTGCGAGGATGGAAACTAAAGAACAATGCGATTCTATTATCGCCTCCCTCAATGGCCAGATTTTAAAAGGCTCCAAAGAGCCGTTGTTGGTGAAATTTGCTGATGGTGCCAGTAAGAAACGAATCCACCACTTCCAACACAAACCTCTGGGCGGAAGCACTTTCATGGGTGATCATTTATGGAGAAGCAGCAGCAGCAACGATACTAATTATCATATGCTGAATGCGGGGGCAGGGAACCGGAGCTTTCACGGAGGATCTTTCGAACATCCGAGACCAAATCACGCAATGTCTCATCACAACAATGGCTTGGTAAAGCATCAGCAGATGTTGTCTTCCATGTCTGGCTATCACCCTCATCATCAAGGTATTGGACACCATACGCATTCAAATTCGCATCACAATCATCAGCAGCACCACCAATCGCAAATGCAACAACACCACCATAGCCACAATCACTCATCTCACTCGAGTCATAGAAACAGTCAGGGTCCCTACAATGGAGGATCGAACTTCCCTTTACCAGCCTCCATGAACAGCGCGAATGATGCTCCACAGTGGATTCATCCGCCACAAGCTGGTCAACCGTGAGTGTCTCTCGACCAAGGAGTTATTCTCTCATTTCTTTACAGTGCCAGCATTAACCTTTCCCTCTAAAACAGTTACGTATTACAGCCCCAGATGTTGGCACCCACCTCAGCTATCGATCCATCCCTGCACTATGTAAACTTGGCTAATCAAATGCAAGGCCTGCAGTTGGGGAGCCCCGCAGTTAGTGGCTATCTCTCGCCGCAACAATGGCCAGTCTGGCCTAGCGGGGTCGGAGGCAAGCATTCTGGCGCTTCACAGAGCACGAATCATGGCGGAAATCACAGCGGTTATAATGACACTGATTAATATCAATCAGAGAGGTTGTATATCAAGATTAACTTCGCAATTGACATCCTCAATCGGAAAATTAAACTTCGAACAGTCTTGATTCTTGTTGATAAACCAATCGCACATGGGTGTTTTAATGAATATAATCAGATATTTGGACCTGTCTCAGGACCCAAGAGAATGTTTCGTTCTTGCCTTTTCATTTGCTCCTCGTACTCTTGGCGCTCCTTCTCTAAAGAGATGGGTAGGACTAGGATTGCGGCAGTAGAGCAAGCGATCCAAGTCACCGTTCTAGTTGCTGAAAACACCCATTTGAAGCAGGAGACTGATTTGGTTAATGTTAAGCCAAACGTTTTCCTTATTGGTTCGGGAAACATTTCTTTGAGGCCGATGATGCGCTCCATAAGGCTCTCTTCCTCAAACGGTTCCTCGATCGCTGGCGGGGTATCCATCCGAAAATCCTTCTTCTTACCGATCCTTGTGCAATATGAATCTTTTAATCACCGAATATGGACCAGATCCTTTAATGTCCATATACTGCGCTCGCTATTGTGTACAATTTTTCTGTCCAACACAAAAAGAGATTTCCACGTTCAGGAGACCCATGCGTACGCGCGTCGACACTGTCGACTCGACAGGATCTCACATTGCTCAGGATACTCACGACTAAAATGAAAAATGCAGTGGATGCACTGTGGGTCACCGCGGGCAAGTCGGCAATAATCACTATGTCGAATCGGAACCAAACCCTATTCCTCCTTGGGCCTTGTAGACCACTCACAACTCGAGATGTCCACTCAGACAGAACGGACTTTCCCTTAGAAACCTTTCCAGTTCATCGGATGTCTCTATTTCATGATTTGAGTTGAAGATTTGAAGAAAGTCATAATCCTGAACCGGAAACAGATAATGATAAAAGGGGGACACATTGATGACCGGACTTGTGTTAGTTAAATTTTTTACACTTGATCAAGATAACGCTGATCCAGACGACTCGAGGATCCGCAAGATGCATAAACTGCTTAGCCCTATTCCTTAGATCCTCTTATTTATTTTAGTCATTTTTGTACATACGACAAATAAAATTGCGACCCCCTCAACTTGAGTCCTGACTTGGATTCAGCCCCCATACTTTCAGTCCCGATTCCTTCCCTGTCTATCGTGCTATGATGCGAATTCAGTCTCTCCACCGAACACCCAGGTTGAATGAATTGCTGAAAGGAAGTGGAACCGGAAAGACGAGCGCGACTAGATAGATTTCGATAGGCTTTTTACTGAGATCTTTCAATGATTATCACAAATTCTCACTTCCTCATTGTAGACTTAGTTCATTCATGAAAAGATCAGTTTCCATGTTGAGTGCCATCAAGCAAGGAAGCTCTGCTCGTTTTCGAAGTCGATTAAACATCTCAGATCCGACGTGAATGGTATTGGTGATGTGATGAAATCATGATGTCCAAGTAAAGATGAAGTTTTCTAGCGGCAGCCAGTCTAGAATAGTTGACGCCAGAAACTGAATCAATTGTCATCTCGCTGAAAGTGGTTTTGACACCAACATTTTGTGGGAATAGTACAGTTGTGCATGTCCTTCCGGTCTCACTTCTTCATATCCACTCACGCTGCATGAGATCCAGTTAGAGGGATATAATGCAACATTGCGTTAAATAAGACCAACTGGGCTTAGAAATGTAGATTGAGAGAAAGGGGCGGTGCGATTTTATTAGTCTATCGTTCAGGCTGGACCAATACAACATGTATAATTCAATTTAAGAGCTTGCTCGGAGAATCGCTCCCTAGACGTGGAATTGCTGAACGGTTTAGTTCGTCGGGAAAGTTCTTTTGAGCTCAGTACTTGGTATAACCTTCTAGACGCCTCGTTGTGCCGAAATGAACATCTCATGTAACACCTTGAAAGAATCCACGTAGCGCGATTCGTGAACCCTCCTTGCCTCCGACCAGTCCCCTCGGACTTTCTTCCATCGTTTCTTGTTTAGTTCCATACACTCTTGTCGATTCATTGAGCCTATAGACTCATCTATAATCTTTTCGATCCCGTCATCAGGCTTAAACTTGCGGACGGACTGAGGTATCCTTACATCTATATCATCGTCCTCTGTACCCAACTCGAATTGCTGAATCGTCTCTAGTTTTGTCTTGGGTGGCGGCAAGGAGTGCACCTCACAGACTGCTTCAGTTACTTGCTCATGCTGTGGAGAGGTCGAGTATTCGACATCTGTTTCTACCTTGGCCGACTGCTTGGCAGTCTTCGCTGTAGATGATGACTTCGAGTTGCGACCGCGGACCCACGCTCGACAAATGGGATATAGAGGAACATTTCTACTCTCGCCATCACTGGAGAATTGGGCAAAGTCTACGGGCCTGTCGAATAGTTTCAGAATATACGTTTGAGTTCGAGGTCTTGCGGGGATCTTGGTGGCCTGTGCTGTCCGAGATTCAAGATTGTTGGAATGAGTCCTGCTTTGCCGGGGTGTGTGTCCACTTAAAGCCACATAATTGACTGCACCGCGCCTCTTGGCAGTAACCGGAGCTGCATCGTCTTCAGCACGGCTATTTTTGATATCAGCCAGCACGTCGGCGAGCTTAGAACGCGCGCCTTTTTGAGAAGTCATGCTCACCCCGGTTATCCGATAATACGAGTCGAGTGGTCAGGCACCAATCCAATCTATTTGAAATATGCGCCCGATATTAGGGGAGATTTCGTTGGTTTTTCAAGACCGAGCGGTTGTTTCGAATGCGCTACATGAGTTTGGCCACAAGTCATTCGTGGACGCGCTGCAAAACAGCTGTGTGCGGCGCTGAATCAGCGTGCTTGGGAGCAAATGCATTCCATTGCTGTGGGGAACCATGTCATGTTTGTTGTCCAAGGTTTTGTAGATTACTCAAGTTAGCAAAAATTCGAACAATGGAGTATTTATCAAATGTGGCCGACTATATCGGCCTGACCGAGCTCAATAGGATGAGCAAGAGACAGTTGATGTTCCAAGCTCTCAACTTTGGCCTTATAATTGCGTCAGCCTTGACAATATGGAAGGGTCTGATGTTAGTGACAGGCTCAGAGAGCCCAATTGTTGTCGTCCTCAGTGGATCAATGGAGCCAGCTTTTCACAGGGGCGACTTGCTGTTTCTCACAAATCATGTAGAGGATCCAGTGCGCGTAGGAGATATAGTCGTATTTAAAATTAAAGGTCGGGACATACCGATCGTCCATAGAGTTATCAAATTGCATGAGAGTGAAGATGGAACTTACAAGATATTAACAAAGGGAGACAATAACTCTGTCGATGATCGAGGACTTTATGCTCAAGATCAAATTTGGCTTGAAAGGTCTGACATTGTTGGCAGAGCTCGAGGTTTCGTTCCCTATGTTGGAATGATCACTATTTTGATGAACGATTATCCCAAGCTGAAATACTTGGTGCTAGGTGTGTTGGGAATTTTTGTCTTGATACACAGAGACTCATAAACGTTCCCATCGAAGCCAATTTGATAAGATGAATAAACACCCAACTCATTGACTGTCACTCGACGAGCTTGAGGACGAATCTGTTGACATGAGATCCACCTCCTTTTCCTCGATGTTAACCTTCTTTGTTGTTCCTGAGCCTGGTAGACCGGTCGGTATGAAATGAAAAGGAGATGCATCCGAGGTGCTCGGTGTGTTCCCACTCAGGAGACTTTGACGCATTTGAAGATCCGTTGGATAAGGGCGTCTGGGGTCTCCGACATTCCAGTCATGGGGACTAGCCACGCTATGCTGAGAGCTAATATTGTGAGCGTATCTTATAAGGTCCTCGGAGTATACGGGACGTTTGTTTGCTTTCTTAATCAGATTCAACTTTTGTTTAGACTGATAAAGGGCCGTAGACTGGTGGTTTGACAGTAACCGTTAGAAGCTACTAAGTAAGCAACCATGTTGTCAAGATGATACTTACAAGTATGAGCTCCGCTTCATTCAGTTGCTTGATTATTGTCTCCTGAGAATCCGAGCCGGTTTTAGCGCTCTTAGTAGTTTTTTGACCGGGGCCACTCATGATGGCTTCTTCATTTGTCAGAGAATTTGAACGAGTCTTTCATGCTTTTCGAAAATAGTGTGGCTCACAACCTGAATATATGAGTGACTTGATCAATAATGGACGAAGTTCATCAAATCACCGAAGGCGATTAATCGCTGTGCCACGATGGCCCACTGATATCCTCTGCGCGCGAGATTTGTTACTCACGACTAGAATAAATATGGTGAATGTGAAGAAGATGGATTTATCCGACTCTCAACCACGCTAATCTTGTCTACCGGAAGGTGCAAGAAAGAAAACGTCGAGAAAGGTCTGAGAACGATGATCGTTTTCGTTTACAGTAAAATATCACCAACTCCTAGTCGACGTGCGAAGTTTTATTTAATCTTTTGCTGACATCTCACAATTGTGGAACTGTATAAGGACCCAATTGGAGAGACGACGCGCAATTGAAGATAACCAAGAGCTACCCTTGCGGAATCGAGGAGAGTTCGACGATTATCGGAAGAGTAAACAAAGTGTGAAGGGCGGGTTGCGTTCAGCTCACATGTAAGAAGCAGTTGTTTGCACTATCATTATGCAGCTCTCTTTGAAATCATTCTGTTGGTTTGCATTTGAATGCTCTTTTTCTCTCCAATTTCACGCGTCCGATGTCATACTCATCACACCAAGTTATATTCCTTTAAATTGAGCTGTAATATTGTATCCTTGACAGCGGCGAACACGAATCGTATGTTCTCTGTATCTGTTGCACATGTAAAGTGAGAGTAAATAATTTTGTCACTGTCTGGATTCAAATCGACAAACATTTTCAGTATAAATTCCCTAGCGTGTGACGGATCCTTTTTGGGGCCATCATATTCAGGAAAATAATCGACAAGATGTGAATACATAATCTTCTCTTCCAATAAATCCTTTTTGTTCAAGAACAATATTACGGAGGAATTTTGAAACCAAGGATATGTGATAATCGTCTTGAATAATGCCTTACTTTCTTCCATTCTATTTTCGTTATCAGATTCGAATAAGATTTGATCATACTCACTTAAGGCGACTAAGAAAATAATTGAAGTAACATTCTCAAAACAATGAATCCATTTTCTCCTTTCAGATCTTTGGCCACCAACATCCACCATCCTGAATATGATAGAGTCTAGATCGAATGGATATTCAATGATGCCAGTAGTGGGAACTCTAACGCGTAAGATATCTTGTTGTGTGGGCAAATAATCAGGTGAGGCAATTCTATCGATGTCGCTCAGGTAATATTTGGCAGAATCAGTTAGTTGGTATTCTCTTCTCCTATCATAACAGTCTTGTATACCCGGATCTTCCCATAACGATTTGATGGCTCTAACATAATTATCTCCGAATGTTGTGACTGATTCATAGTCAACGCAACGAACAAGGTCCGCCATGTTAATATTGTTCGGGTTTTTGTATTCTATTCTTAATAATTCCATCGCTTTGATCATGCTCTGCATGGCCATAAAAATGTTTTGATATACCAGTTTCGTGAAACCTCTCTTGTCTTCGTCGGAATAACCGGATCCATGAATAATTCTCATCTGCTTGATAAACGTTGATTTGCCAGATTCTCCCGTGCCTAGTAATAATAGTTTCAATTCCCTTCTGGCGTCTCTCTTATCTTTCCTTAGTTGTTTTTCAATCTCTTGATTGATTCGCTTCTGTTCTTTGGCTTCTTCGCTTAAACAGCAAGCCATTTTGGTGAGTATAGTGTTATTTAAATTATAGAATCAAATTTATAAACTGTTCGCGATGATAAATGGTAGGATAGCAAGTAGCAAAATTCGAGATGTGTTTTGTTGAAGGGCGCAAATGTGTGTTTGAAACTGCTCTCCCGCTTCGCTGCACGCAAGCGGGCGCGAGATCGGATACGGGCTTTACACGCCTACGCAATAACATAGAGTGTGTGTTCTCCCGAAGGTGCGAGCCAAATCGTGCGTAATACCGGAGATAGTTTGACGTTAGAATATGGCTAGCCCAAAACCAGAGTTTTGGGCCCCTCTTCATGGATAGTATCAGCCGGAGTCTAGACTAAGAATCGCTTTGGACATCAGATGACCTCCGGAGCCGGCAGGGCTGAGAGGATGCTTTGAATTTGCACCCAGCTCTTCTGTATGAAGCCAATCGGCTATGCAGTGCGGATAGTTTATATTTAGTGTCAACAATCAAGACTTCTCGACAAGTGAGAAATTATGTCCTCACAAAGATCGACGGAAACCGATCGTCGGACAAGGACGAGAGCAGTATGTCTTGACATGAATTTAGTTATCGAATGGTGCGATTTAGTTAGATTACGGTCCGAGGGTCTACCGCCTGTTTCAAACACTGACACATCGGCATGAACCAATGATGGTAACCAAGTGAGCTACCGTACCTCGATGAACACTCCATCCCTTTGGAGGTTTGAGTATGCCAGCTTCATCAAGTGATCTAATTCTCTGTGGGTCTACCTGGATTAGATTGAAAAATAACACTTCAGCTCCAGAGTTGAAAAGATAGCCAGATTACCGTCGAAGCTGAGCGCAGTCTTGGATCATTGTGGCGCGATTTGAAGTAGCCTAATCGATTCTGATAGTCATTTGACTGGTTCGGAGTCTCGGTAGATTTGATCACCAGAGTCCGTTACTTCGCCCGCCTGGTGGCTGACCACTGACTCTGATGTTCGATCTATTCTGTTTATCGTCAACCTGTTCACCAGATAGCTTGAACGTGGAGTCTTGCATGTTTTTCACTCCGCTTTTTGAAGTTCGGTTGTGGAATCCGTCGGGGCCATCACTTGAATCGGGTCGAGGCGAAGCGTTTGTCTTCCTACCCGCTGCTACAATATTCAATTCACCCATCTTTGCTTCGACGGCAACCAATTCATTGGCGGCAGAACGATCAACTGCTGCTGGAATCAAACGATTCTTGATTCTGAGTGGCCCATAGGCGGTAATCGGGAATGGCTGGCGAGCTAGATATCGGCCGCTTCCCTGAACAACATGAAGACCTGTCTGGTCCAGAACAACTCGACCTTGGGCAACCACGACAAGTGGACCGCTCTCTACTCGTGTTCCCTCAAAAATGTTGAAGTCGCATTTGGATACATGGCTCTCAGCAGATATGATCTTCAAATTGCGGCCCCAAATAACGAGATCAGCATCAGAACCGACTTGAATCCGCCCTTTGCGAGGGTATAAGTTGAAGAGCTTAGCTGCGTTTGTGCTAGTTATGGCAACGAATTTGCATGGATCGAGGAATCCGCCTCTAACACCCTTTTCCCAGGCAACTAACATTCGTTCCTCTATGCCATTAATACCATTTGGAATTTTTCTGAAGTCGTTTTCACCTAGTGACTTTTGCTGCGAACTAAAAACACAATGGTCAGATCCAAGAACTTGGATAGAGCCAGAGGCAAGAGCACCAAATAGGAAGTCTGGAGTTGTCTTGTCCGGACGAAGAGGTGGCGACATAACATGGGCGGCGGCGTGGCGCCAACATTTGTTGTAATAATGAGTTCCATCAGTTGCCACGGCTGCCGCTAAGGTTTCGCCGAACAACGAGCTGTTCCTGGTCCGCTCGTCCGCTAGAATTTTGGCCGCAGATTTACTCATGACATGGGCCACCATCACTGGACAGCCCACTTGCTCGGCAAGAACACTCATATGATGAGCAGCCTCTGCCTCTATGCATTCTGGTCGACTCAAAAGATGCCCCTCTGGTCCAGTCAACCCCTGGCTGGCCAGTTTGTCCGCATTAAAATCTACTATATCTCCGTTCTCGCAGTGAGCCACCACGATCGCCCCATACTTTGCGCAAGCCTTCAACACGCTCACCACTTGTCTGTCACTGAGTCGCATAGAGTAGCAGAGGAAGATTTTGAACGAGTTGACCCCATATTCGTTGACAAGAGTGGCAATCTCCTGCTCAGTCTTGTTCTCGATCCAATCTGATATGACAATGTGTAGCGAGTAGTCGCAGCAAACTTGCTCGTCGGCGAGTCTCCTCTCGCGCTCGTAAGCTTCAAGTAGACTGGGCGCTTGTTTGGAGGTTAAGGCGAAGTTCAGGATGGTAGTTGTTCCGCCCGCAATGGCTGCTTTAGTTCCATTGTAATAGTCATCAACTGTTTGCGCATCCATGAATTGGTTCTGGAGGTGAGTGTGCGTGTCAATTCCGCCTGGTAGGATGTAGTTTACTTCATTGGGCGATGTTGCCTTCGCGTCAATGATTCGAACTCCGCCGGGCACAACGAGATTGTGCCCAATCTGTGATATAACTCCATTTTCAATAAATATGTCGGCATCGAATATGCTGTCGTCGTTAACGATTCGCCCGTTTTTGACTAATAACCTGTTCTGGGAGCTCTGCAGATGAATGGGCACCTTTTTTGGCGGCGAACTCATCTTTGTGTTCTCCTATGTAAATCTTCTTCTCTTGGGAGATGGGAACTTAAATTGAGTGTTCTAACTGGGCGCCGAGTATTATCGATAGCAACCTGAGACCATTGCGTCGCTTGTATTTATTTTTTGTCTTTCGAGTGGCCAATTTTGTGCCACAATGGAGCTGAGTTGGTGGGTTGTTTCCAGCCAGCCCCAAATAGTGACTCTGCGTTCGGACTTCGAAGCCTTTTTAGGGAGCTCACGTAAAATTTCGTTCCGTCCCCCTCGTGTGTTGTCCGCGATAATGGTCCCTTGCAGATCAGTCGCACCAGGCCGGTCGGGCCGCCGCTCTGACTCACCGCTCTAAAGTCAGCTCTAGCGTCAGTTTGGTTTGTCTCCTCAACGCAGATGCGTGAGAACGTTGTAACTGCTAGGGCGAGAGTGCGAACCTTGGCGGATTCTACTGGGGAACTCTTTTACCTGGCGCGTTCAGTCGCGCATATTTGCAACTCATCTGCTTGCCTCCTCTCGGCTAGGCCAGCCTGAGCTTCTCTTCACATGGCAGGCTACTTTAAAGTGACGGGTAAACATGTATGAACCATTGTCTTCGCAATGTGCCCGCTCTGCATCATTGAAAAAGTTGCCCCCTCCAGTCCGCCGAATGGCCACCATCGGTCTTGTTTGAACATGGAAATCACGACCAACACTTGGAGGCTAGCTCGTACTCCCGACTGAATAGTATCTGTGCCGCGGGTGAGGCGAGACGGGCACGCCCTACTAGCATGGCCCACCAAGCTGGCTGGACTTCGGCGAACTCGCAAGCGACGGAAGTTCACAAAGCTTGCGAAGGGCAAAAGACTTGCTTGGCAGGTGGAGAGGAAGGTAATTAGTGACGCTGTTCTGCCAAGCTGCCACTCAGACCGTAGCAAACAGCCAGCCGGCCAACAAAGAGCCAGTGTCGTGTGCATTGTTGGCAGCATTCCGCTGAGCTGAGATCCTCCAACTAGGAAACTTGCAGGCCTAAAACTGGAACCAGAGCTCGGCATTAATCATGACATTGGCGGCGATAACATGTTCTTGACTCTTATCTTAGATTGCAACGAGTGTTTACAATCGAATCACATTTTTGAGCACCCGATCTCTATGCAATCTCATTGTTGAATGTTGAACGTTGAACTTGGAAATCTATTATCAGCCAGCTGGTCTCAATGTCAAGTGAGCTAGTGGGAAGAATGGAATAGGGGAGCACTGACGAGGTTTTTCATCGATTTTGCCCGTGGCTCAAGTTCCAAATGAGTCGTTGCGCTCTGGCAAGAATCCTCGGGAGCCAGGTCATGAATGGTGCGCTGACAATTCCATACTGCTGACTGTAGTCGCGTAGGACTAGACTAGCTCATATTAGAGTTGAATCGACTCATTAATGCTGCCACCGTCGTGGCCACTACTTGGATCTTACGTATGGAGCGCACGATCGTCTCTGGCGTCGGCTGGTCAGTGTACAGGAGAGATAAACGATAGCCGATAGACGATAACAAACCAGACTAGACCAAACAAGCGGCGGGAGCGGCTGCACTAGCTCACTTGAGGTTCAACTTCTCCCTAAATCGCACTCACGCCTTCAAGCAAAACCAACCAACCCGCTTCCGCCGCCTGGGGACAGGAGGGAACCTAAATTGGCGTGTTTCGCAAGGTGCAAGAAGCCGAGAACAGACACTGTGCAGCAGGCTTGCATTTGTTTAATTTTTTCACTAAAGATCAAATAGACAAACATTCGCTCCTGAATGAGAGCTGCTTGATATCGCTATCAGGTGCTAGTATTGTAACTAGTTTAAGCGTGTCTACACGGGCGAGCAAACTTGTAGCGGATTAGGCGAAACTTTCTGACAAAAGATCGACAGCTTTAATCGCGCCGATCGCATGCAGCCAACCTTGCGAGACACTCGGCCTGGTAACGAGCGTGTTAATTTGGGATAGCTCTCGACTAATGGGTGGCCAGCATGCAAATTGAGAGACCTCTCGGCTCTGTTGGTTTTGAGGGGGCGAGGCGAGAGGAGGAGAGGAGAGGAGGGTTTATTTATAGACTACCTGTTGACACGCCTTGAATAATCCAATTGAAAGTCACCAGCTAGAGGAGCTTGTTCCGTTTGCCCAACGAAGCTTGGCGCTGAGGTTAAGGCTGGGCCCAACTGTTGATAATGATGTCAGAGAGTGATATGACTTGCCATTGCAAGCTTGTGAGAGCGGGCCGAGACTTAAGCGGAACTTGGCTGGTTGAAGAGTCACCGGGGTTGCTGATTTCTTTGCTCCTACTCCAACAAGCCACCCTAAGATCGACTCAACTAATTGAGTTTCATAAGGAAGCCGATTCGGCCGTCAAAAGGACTCTGCTTGGCAACGAGCATCAGCCCTTGGCTCATTAAACCGATCCCGCGGCACCGAAACTCTTGGAGAAGAGGAGACAGAGAGGTGAAGAGATAAGAGATGCTTGCGTTGAAGCTGCCACAAGTTGCTTCCGATCCTTGAGCTAGAAGATCAGTGAGCGCGCTTTCAACTGGCAAACGATTGAACTCTCGCTAAACCTGGACTAGTCTGTTGAGCTGGCATTGCCCTTCCATTGGCTAGTAGGAGAGGAATTGAGTAACTCACAGGTTCAATCAACTGATAGCGTCTGAGATCGCGAGTTGAGATTTCTCATAATTCTCCACCCCAGCTGACTCTCTCGGTTGCTCCTGGCATAGATCTCCATTGGGGGGAGGCTTTTCAATTCAGCCGAGCATTTTCAATGGCATCCGTGTGAGAGCGGAAGAGGAGGTTTGAGTGAGAAGGAGGAAGAGGAAGGGAGAGAAGGAGGAAAGACTTTGCGCATCCTTTACATCGATATTGTTCACCGATTTATCGTCGTCTCAAGAGTTGGGGCAGGGAATTCGTTTTCAGCTAAAGCCAACAAGCGTTTGGTTGCCCCTGAAGCTGACCAATCAAGGAGACTAATGGAATCGAGACTACTGCGATTCCCCGCCTAAATTGAAGCCCAAACCCAAGTGCAAGGCGAACATAAAAAGAAATTTGTCCTTGAAGGTAAGTGGATGAAAGTCCTCCTCCTCCCTCCTCCTTCTCCTCTTCTCTCACCCCTGGTCAACATGTTAGAGCTGCTCGATCGAGTTTGGTGCTTCAACTGAGCCGCTCCAATGGCTCCTTTGTTGAGCCCATCCTAACTACCTGTTGCGTGTGGTCTCGCTCGACCACAAACGTTTGCCGCGTCTCACCCAACATCGAAGGTTCCAGTGAGCCGGCCTCTCCAGCTCGGGGGCGAGAACATGATGGATAAAAGGTGGAAGCCTCGTGAAGCGAGCCTAACTTTCCTTCCCGACTTCTAAGCTTCTGCTGCCTAGTCTATGCTAGCTACACCTGTGGGGAAGTCGAGTGAAAGTTGATCAATTAAAGAGCTCATTTCGTTCCAATAATCTTGACCAACATTCTTTAAGCATCAACTCTCGATCTCAGCCAAACCATTCGGCCAATGAGTAAATCTCTCTCTCTCTCTCCATCTCTCACTTCCACTCCAACTCTCAATCACCACCCAACTCATCGGATGTTCAGATTTCGTTTCCAACTAACAGCGCTCAGAAGCTAGGGAAAGATGCGTATGGTAAGTAGGTTCGACACTAGAGCTGACACCTTAGGATGCAATAGTCAATTTACAACCACCTCCTCTTCTAGCAAATCAAACTTTTAACAGTTATAGTCGCAATCAGTGCCAGTGTTGCGGCAACGCCAAACCTGCGAGTTGATGACAAACCGCCAAGGTTAGTCGACACTTTAGCGGTCGCGAAAAGTCCCCTCGAGCCGGTGACCCTAGCACAGATCCTACCTGGCGCCCGCAATGATAATTTGGTTGCAGAGACAGCGAGTTTACCGGGAGCAACTGTCGCGGACTTCATCCAGGACAAGCGAACCACACGCTCTGCGCAGTCACTTGAACAGGAAAGAGATGCGACAGCTAGCACGTCGGCTGAGTCCGAGCCCGACTCGACCACCAAGTGGGCGAATCTTGAACCAAACGAGACCTCAGTCACCGAGACATCCGCAGCCGAGGAGTCAACTACTCTCGATGCCCTAGATCCAGACAACTCGACCACCAAGGCAACAACGCTCGACTCTTCAACTCTAGCCGAGACAACGTCTCCATTTCCGTTTCCATCTCCATCTACGACAACAGAGTCACCTATGAGTTCAGACTCAAGCACAACATCCATCATTGTGTCTACAACTGAGGTTTCTGACGGTGTCCCTATGAGCGACATCAGCTCAACTGAAGCAACGACCAAATCAGTGGAAGAAGTGACGCCAGTCACAGAAATCATAAGCTCAAGCTCAACTACAATTGCAACAACGACAATCAACCTCACGACCACAGCCGCACCACCCCTTTCAACAGCAACTAGTCCCTCTGAGGGGACGACAACAGAGGAGACTGAGGCGCCCACGACCACTTCCACCAGTACCACCCAAGCGAGCACACCAACTGAAACAACGCTTGGTCCAGCGAGAGAGCAAAGCACTGTTGGTCCGGCCAGTTCAACCACTGAGAGTTCAACCATGGAACCATCAAGCTCGGTGGCGCCAACAATTGAGGAAGTCTCCAATCAGCCGGAAAAGGGACCGAATCAGGAGAAAGAAAACAACGCCTCTTGCAACCATCTTCCGACCTACGAGGCCGAGGAGATACAGAAAGTTTTCAGAGAGGAAACAACGTTCAAAAATGGTACGATAAAAGGGAAATTTACCTACATAAACTTCGACCAGCGCTACAGACTTGTTCATTACACTAGGTTGCCCTACGGCCCAGTTAAAATAGATCTGGTTGAGGAACTCGGTCGGCCCGAACAGAATGCTAATCGAACTTCAGCCATGAGTCCAAACGAAATTCCGAACGCAGTGCTGCAACTGCGCAACATCCTCCCGAACTCGCTCTTTGGATTTCCCTTTGTTGGCCCAAACTCTGCCAACAAGCCATTGGAGCCGAAAGATGGCCGCAGCGATGGGTCTAACTCGTATTTTTACTCGACCGATTCCATCACAACTCCAAACCTCCTCACCCCGAGTGTGCCAGTCTCGCTTTTACCCGGCCAAAGAAAACTGCCCCAACCGAGTAGTTCACCTGCCGCGGATGTTCTTGATCAGAGTTATCATGAAAAACTGGCTCCCGGTCCAATCAATGCCCCAAGACCCCAGGAAGTTGCTGGGGATGCAACTTCTATCTATGGGGCTACGAGCCAATACCGGCTTCAGTATTCAAGTGCCCAGGCTGTGGCGGACCCGAAGCAACCCAGTTTCATCTACACCTATCTGACGCAACCTCAGCCCCAATACCAATACTCACCTTTGCCGTACACACAGACTGCCTACCAATCTATTGCACCACCACTAGCTTACAATTCGAGAACAAAACAACAGGATGGCTCCATCGCTGATGTATCTTTTGTCAGCCATCGGACACACCAGCCACACAGCCATGAGCATTATGTAGCTCCGTTCATGTTTGCCCAGCCACCAGGTCCCACAAATGAGCAGCCTGAGGCTTCGAAGTTACGTCTTAAAGTGAAAACTTCAAAATCATTGAACGTGAACCAGGAGTCAGCTGCCAGATCAGCCAAATTGCGCGCGCCCGTATTGTCATCCCAGGTACAGGAAAGCGTAGCGACTTACATACCCCGACAGCACAAGCAGAGAGCAGGAAAACAGAATCATGATCTGAGGCCGACGATCAACACTTCACCTGTTGTCTACCACATTCTGAGGAGCCCCATCGGCAGGATGTATACTCTACCTCAGTATAACCAGGCTCATGCCATAGCGTACGACCATGATGCTTGAGAATATCTCGTGAATGGTCTTGAAAATAAACGAACGAAACAGCAATACATGTAGACGCTAACAGCGAAAGTATCGTTGGCAATTGAGTCTCTGAATGTATCAAACTTCTCGTAAAACATCACTATCCAGACATTCAAACAGATTTTTTGTTTCCCAAGTATCTTTATTTGTCTACTGGCGGCGACGTTGAGGGTGGCTGAACTAGTTTGATCATATTTCACCGAGATCGAGATCCTCGATCTCGTCGGCCAAGTTCATTGTGTCGAATTCAACTCTATAACGGAGGAGGCCACCTAAACCGTCGAAACCCTCGACGAACATGTTACCCTCCTGAGATCTATTGGTTATTATCTCTAAAGTTGTGCCAAAGGTTTTATAATTGTTTGCCAACCACTCGAGGAATGGACAACACTCAGTTAACTCAGCTTCCGAATTATTCTCGTAATCGGCCCGCCTCCTACTCCACTCTTGTTCTGTTAAGTGTAATACTTCCTTCTCACCGTTCGGCTTTGTAAGAACATAGCGCTGCTTTTCAAAATTTTCCCAAACTATCGTTGTTTCTACGGCGCCCATCTCCAAAGCTCGCATAGTATCATCGATACCACAACAATACTTCCCCGAATCTTGATCGATCTCATCAAAATATCTTTGAATTAATTTCTTCTCTTGGACAAGTTTAACATTTGACAATAGGTCAGCTGATAGTTTTATGGCCTCATCAAAACCCTTTTCATTACCATAAGAGATATCAACAGTTTTAATAATCTTTTCTCTCAATCTCTTATCAAACATATCGGACGATCCCAACTCTTTCTTGAAATCTGCCGAGCCGGCTAAAATTAGGCCAGAAACATTAGGTTTGTCGTTAGTTAAAAATAGTTGAGCTGCCACCTCCGCTACTTTTCGTACGTAATTGTGACGCTTCTCCATACGCAATCGGGCGAAACGCAACGCCGACTGACCACCACGACCATGCTTCTTCGGTAGATCAACGGTAAACTTGGTGAGGGTTTCCTTAGTATTGCCTTGTAATGTGCCGAACAATGTTCCGCTACCGTCCATTACAATGAAACCAAATTTATCATCATCCGCTAATAGATGGGTTAAAGGCTCAGTATGAAACTTGTTATCACATAAGTAAAGCGTAGTATTTATGGGCTTGAATGGTTCGAAATCAATATTAACTTTCCTCTCTTTACCGTCTTCTGTTACTATCGTTCCACAATAAATTACAAGGCCGTTGTTTGGAACACGTGGATATAGTTTGAGCCGATTTTGGACGGATGTGATGGCGCTCAGCACCGAAAGCCGGTTAACTCGTGACTTAATGTTTGATGCTGTGCCATGTTCATCGCCCAAGAGCTTTGACATTCTGGAAATTTGTTCCCGAGGCGCCATAATAAGTGAAATCATCGAAGTTCCGTTGCCTCTGGCGGCCTCGAGGCTTTTAATGAGTCGTCTTATCTTCCACATTTCAACATTTCTATCTGGTGTGGAGTTGGTGTCACCCGAATTGGTTCCATCGGTAACGGATGCCATGATTGTGGTGTGGATTGGTTGCTAGAAATAGTCAGTGGTTCGGTTGTGAATTATTTGCGATAGGGAAATATAAATATCGGTGACCAATATATAGGTACCAGGTAGACAACAAGCCAGCATTGCCGGTAACGCGAATGGTTAGGAAATCTAAGCCCTATTTTGGACGGCATGCAGCAGGCGGATGTCTCATTGGGGCTCCATCTACAGGCTGCCGCATAAACAGCTACCAATCAAATCCGATCGCAGCGCCACCATTCCTGCCCGATCATAACACTCGTCGTGGTCGTCGTCGACGTCGCCGTCGTTTGCATCCGTCCGTCCAGGTTGACGAGGCATTGTGATTCCAGGCCAGTTTTATAATCACTCACAAGACGTAATTTATGTGTACAAAGTTACGGTTATATTTTATTTCAATTCTCTATTCTCTATAACAATTGGGTCAACATCTAACATTCGATCAAGGTTGAATACAACACACCTTCCTGACCACCATGACCACATTCAATTCAATCGCTGCTTTAGAGCCAAACAAACCACCAGAAGATGACAACAGGACACTTAAAATCAAGAAGCTCAAGGCAAAGCTCAGAAATGAAGAACATCGTCTGGTTTTGATGAAGAAAATTCGTCAATCTCAGACTAGACCAAAAGTATCCCAAGTCGATCAGGCTAGCACTCTAAATTCGCAGGCAGGACAGATGAAGAAACTTCGGCAATCGCAATCTGGACCACTGGCCCTGCAAAAGAACCTCACCAGCTCGACAGCCACTCAAAGTTTATCTTCCTTGAACCAAACTCCCGCTCACGCCCACCAAAGGCCAAAGGTCAACACCTTATGGAACCCACCTCAACAAGCACGTCATCCTACACCAGCTGGTATCGCCCCACCTCACGTCGGTAATATGTCACGACAACCAATTACAACTCCGCCCAATGTAGTTCAGGCAATGATGGGCGGTCTCACTGGACCCCAATCACTCTTGATGAATCAAATCAGTTCAGCCTCCAGGCGACAACAACAGAGCCAAACGCAGCCAGCTTCTTCCTTCAATAGATCGCAGACTACTCCAATGCTGATGCAGAAGAGGCCAGCCTCATTCAAACCCTCTATACAAAAACAACTCGAGCAGACTTTGATGCAACAACACGGACAAGCTGGTCTTGGTTTCTCGTCTAATGTAAACAAACGAACAGTTGGAGTTACTTCACCGCACGTGGGCAACCTATCTCGCCAACCAATTACAACTCCACCCAATGTGGTTCAGGACATGAGGGCTGGCTTATCGGGCCAACAATCTCTTCTAATGAGCGCCAACAGCCTCTCAGCGTCTTCTCGGCGGCCTCAGCAGCCTCAAGCGCAGCAACAAACCTCCTTCAACAAGTCACAAGCCGCCCAGATGTTGTTACAAAAGAGGACGGCTGCCAAAGCAGCAATCCAGAAACAACTCGAACAAACCCTAATGCAACTGCCCCAGAAGCATGTACAAATAGGTATCGACTTTGTACCTAACGCGAACAATATAGAATTTGTATACTACGTGGGACTCGAGGCTTGTGTTGATTATCTGACCAACACCAAGAATCCATTGGACACACAACCACTTGAGAAACCGTTTGAATGCTCTACCTGCGGGACTGATTTTACCCCATCCTGGTCTTGGAAGCGCTCGAACGCTGTTTGCGAGAATTGCGTCGGAAACCATGTAAAGAAATCAATCAAAAATTCTCAAGCTAACCGCATCAAGTCGGTTCTATCAAAAGCATCAAAGCAAGAGCAAGATATAGACCAAAGAATAATGGCCGAAGCTGCTACAGTTGTCTCGACGCCCTCACCAACAACTAGCAACAGTCAACAACATTCTCTACTACAGCCAGCATCTCACCCGTCACGCTCAAGCTCTCAAGTTTGGCCAAGGGTCAATTCAAGCCCACTTAGCACCTCCGGAATCAGTAATAGAGCTAGCAATGTTCAAACGACTACCATAAATCAGGCAAATCCTCTCGGTGGTCTCCAACCAGCCGCTCTGGCTTCACTGTTACAGATGAATCCTCAACTCAGCACTCTAGCCTCGATCATGACTGCTAACAGCAGTAATACTAATAGCCCTAATCAGTTTGCACAAGTTGCAGCACTTCTGATGAATCAATTAACTATGAACCTATGGAAGCGATGAGATTAGATTCTGTATGACCAAGATTAAGTCATTTGGTACATTAAATGCGATCCCCTAGTTCGGAAACATCATGAACTTTCCCATTTTCATTCGTATTGTCCACTCAGTTCACTAGTCCAGCAGAGCATATTGGTGGTGTATTCACGAGTCGTCGGTCGAACCATGGGCACTACAAAACATCCCGGCTTCCATTATGTCCTAACCAACAACTCGACGATCGATTGCTGGTGCTTCCTGGAGGCATTTTATTTATTTTTGGTCTCGAATTCGACAGACTTTTTCGTTTTCTAAACGACCAAAAATAAATAAAATGTACTCAATAGACACTCATAAGCCTTGCCAATTGCGATACGCAAATGGTATGAGCGAAAAAGCTTTGTGCGAGCGCTCAACGGGCGATTGTGATTCGCGAAAATAGTCTAGAGATGATTATTGTTGCAAAAATTTGTGAAGCTTGGGTTTCTCACGATTAAAATAAATATACATTAAATCCCAAAGTTATATAGATGAATGCCATTCACACCCAGTCACAATAAGATTAAACTTAATTCTTGCGACCAAAAACCCTAAACTGGGAATCCGCTTCATTCAGCCAGGCGACAATTTAGGAAACAACTTGAGAACTTGGAATACTGACGGTAATATTGTTAAACCTATAATCTAAGATAATATAACGGCATCTATTCAGCCCAATTATCTAGCAATCCGAAAAATACTCTTGAAGTGAGGTAGGAAATCGCATAAAACTAGGTGATAAACTCAGGTCAACAAAATGGACGATTTCGATGATTTACAAGCCTCGGAATTCGTTACCGATACAGAAGACCAAGATAGCCTAGACGAGCGAATCGACTCCGAACAGCGACTCCGTAATCAGCAGCTTTGGGCCTCATTCCAAAACGCAGCTTGTTGTATCACGAAGCTTTACAAGGACCGAACACAGCCAAACATTTCGCCCTGGATACCTTTCCAGAACGCAGCCAGCAATTTGACCACATTGTATAAGGATTGTGTTGAGTCACAAAAGCAATTTGCTCGTATTGGCTATCAGTTTGGAAGGCGAAAGAGGGCACGAGATTCGAACAAGCTCATTAAGAAGCACAAATTACCAGCTAGGCAGCTCCATGCTTTAGCAGCAATAGATAGTAGTGATCATCACACCCTAACATCAAATGATTCAATGGCCGAAGAGTTACCAATCGTGCAGCCGCACAATAACGTTGCTTCGATTCTTGCCGTCAACCAGCTGCATTTGGACTGTGATGAGTCGGCTACCAATTCTATGCAAGCTCAATCAACTAATTCTGCGCACTTACAACCCGCGCAACAGTCTACAGCTCAACAGCAACCCAATATTCAGATAATCTTGGGTGGTAACGAAGAGGATCTACTGACGTTTCAGCAAGCTCTAGTTCAGCCTACATCCAGAGGAATAAAACCAAGCCAAAGTCGAAGACCGTGCTCGAACTCTCCCGGATACCTCAACAGCCGCGCTATCGACCCAACAACCGAGGAGGATCGCTTACTAGAATTGAATCAATTCCTGTCAGACGAATACCACAGACACGTGGGCTCGAGAAAGAGGTCTTGCTCAACAAACGGCAGTAACCCTTACAAAAGATTACGCGAATGATTGCGATGCAACAGAGCTGCTTCAATGGTTCCTTCAGTGATTGCATTCTCATTTGCCAGCGACTGTGCCCGTGGATGGATCCCCTCTGTTTTACTTCCAGTTGAATGAGAAACTCGCCTTCGAATCTTTAATCAGCTATCAACTCGTCGATCGTGATACTAGCGACGTCGACTTTTCAACACCCAAGTTCGATGAGATTCTATAACAGCATCACCACCAATGTTGATTGCCACTTCCTCGAGCACAATCATTCGAAGAGCAACTTGGAAGAGCGAAGGGAGAAAGATGTTGATCTGTGCTCATTGCTGAACTTGTGAGAGTAGCACCATATAATAAATCCAAAACTCGATGTAGCTGATGGAGTTCAGTCTCCAGATCTGAGGGCGATTTATTGTGGCTGACCGAGGGATGTGATCAAAATTTGACTTGCAGGAGAGGGACGCTTAAATAGAGATAGCAGAGCAAGATACCTATCATGAAACAAAGAAGACCATAACATTCTTTGAGAGTTATTCCCAGCGGATTTGCACGACGTTTGAGCAATCGCAACATTCGTTTCAAATGGTTTTCCGAGTACGGCGGGTACCTCTTCTTCGCCACCCACTCGATGATTGGATTAAATCCACGAACCAGAATTGATTTGCGATGGGAGAACGTTTTGAAGCTATGTTTGCCATGATAGGATCCCATGCCAGACTTGCCAACACCACCGAATGGCAAAGCCTCTGCAATTAAATGCATGACAGTGTCGTTTACGCAAATTGAGCCGCTTGAAGTTTCCTCCCGAAATTTGGCTAGTAGGTTAGCTCTTGTTGAGAAAACGTATAATGAAAGGGGCTTGTCCCTCGAATTTATCAAGTTGATCGCCTTCGATTCATCTGTGATTGGCAGCACAGGAAGTATCGGACCGAATATCTCTGATTGCATGAGGGGGTCGCCAATGGTGGAGCAAAGTACGATGGTTGGCTCGATAAAATATCCACCAGAGTTATCGATCATAAAATTGCCGCCAATTATACCCGGAGCTCCTTCGATTGCGCCATCGTTCTTCTTCTCAAGCTGGGCTGTTAATATAGCAGTCAAGCGTTGATAATGGCGCGAATTAACTATTCGGCCATAATCTTGGTTTTTGATGGGGTTCTCGCCGTAGAATTGCTCTATGATTTTTCGCGCTGTTTCCATAAACTTGGTGGCCACTAACTTTGTACATAGGACATAGTCTGGCGCAACGCAAGTTTGGCCCGTGTTTAGAAATTTGCCCCACAGGATACGTCGGACAGAAGTCTCAAAGAGGCTACCATTGAATTTGCCACTCTTTGGATCCAAATAGGTCAATTCGTCAATGTAGACTGGGGATTTACCTCCCATCTCGAGAGTGCATGGTGTCAAATTCTTCGCCGCTGTTTGATAGATTTGTTTTCCAATCTGACTCGAGCCAGTGAAGAAAACGTAGTCCACCATTGGCGAGGAAACTAATTGTTGGGCACAAGCGCCATCTCCCAAGGTGCACTGGTATGCCTCTCTATGCAAGTAAAGCGGCATAAGTTTGTGAATCAAATTAGCGGTCTCAGGTGCGACCTCCGACGGTTTCACTATGCAAGCATTTCCCGCCGCTATTGCACCAACGAGCGGCGAGAATGCAAGCTGAATTGGATAGTTCCAAGCTCCCAAAATGAGCACAATCCCATAAGGCTCGTAGTGGATGTAGTTGTCGTCGACAAGTGTAACAAAGCACTTGCTAACAAACTTCGGCTTCACCCAGCTGTCTAAATTGTTAAGCGCTGATCTCAGATCGTTAAGAACAAAATCAATTTCTGTCATGACTGCTTCAAAACGAGACTTTTTGAGGTCAATTCTGAGCGCCTCAACAAATTTGGCCTCATTCTCTTCCAAGAGCTTGTATAGTTGCTTGAGCTGGTGACGCCGGAAGGCAACATTCTTCGTGATTCCGGACGCGAATGCCTCTCTTGCGGTCGATATGATTTCTTCGTGGTGGCCAATCATGTTGCTCTGTTGGGTCCTCAATTCGCTCCTCTTTGTCGTAGTTAGTGCTTGCAAACTGTATTCATTCAGGAATCCCGGAGAGAGTAAACTGATAAATGTACGCACTTGCTTCAGTCATCGGATCCATCCGAGGCCGACCTGGCCGGCAAGTAGCGGCAGTGGGCGTCTTGGAAGGCGAGGATGCCGGCACTGGCGGGTAAGAATTGGAACAAGGGGAAGTGAACTTACTGCCCGCTCCGAAGCCTTGCTCTTCGTTTTACTCTCTCGCTCTCGATAGCACTTTGCTTGGAAGCGCTCGAAGGAGCATCGCGGGCTCATCAGGAAGTCGAATGCCAGTGCGAGCCGCCGGTCAGTCGAGGACCGAGCGAGCTGAGCGCGCTTTGGAAGCCAGCCAAACCGGTTCGCAAATCCGCTCCTGATTGCTGCGCGAGAGATGCGCACTTTTGTCTGGCCAACATCTCTTTGGCGTTCAGGCAGACAGGTGAGAGGGTTGGCCTGTAGAGCGAAGCTCTCGGTTAACCTATGATTTGTAGCCCAGATTTGCCTGGTGATCCGGTCGAAGCCCGAGGGGTTCGCGCGGCAGCAGACCTCGTCGCCTCGAATACCTCTCTTTGCGACAGTGGATGGCTCTTGGGGCTGATCAAAGCTGAAGGGGAGCTCAGGCAGTGGGGCAACTCCGGATAGATCACTTGAGAGCACCCATGAACAGTTGAGATAGGGACTGGCCGTTGCCAGTTCGCCGTCCAATAGAGAAACTTGCGCTCCATTTGACGGCCCCAAAATCTGCACCAATTTATTTACACTAGCAGCAAGTGACTAGCTGGCGCCGTCACCTAGGGATGCGCTCAGTGGGCGGCTAGTTCCGTTTCGTGTGCGGCCACGCAGGCATCCCCCGTTCACAAGTGGTGCTTGCGCCCGCGGGCCCGAACAAGCGAGCGCTTCAACCGAGCGACGTATGCAGGATGTGGTGCACGCGCCAAATGGGCTTCGCGTGCTTGATCATCTCCATTGGATTGCGCGTTGTCAAGATCACTGTAACGCTATTTTAACGCTATCAGTTTACTCAATGCAACGACACTGCAGAATCGGCGGCCCGAAATATAGCACAAGCGCCACTAGATAACTCCAAACACAGCCCTCTACCTGTCGACATTATTTCCTCCCCCTCTCAACAAGCAAAATTTGTCACAATATTAGGTAACTGAGATAGTTTGTTATATTTATTTACCTGAGCAATCCTCCACAGAGCGGATCTTTAATGTTGGTTTAAGATTACTTCGTTTAAATTCCAGATATCACGATGAAGTCAGTCTCGATTTTGGACGTCAGTGTTGATGAATAATCCGCGGCCAGGGGCTGTCGAGTTAGCAGGATGAGGAACTTTGCGGCAAACATAATCAGTCTGACAGTATTGATCAGTTGTTTTGCGTTCATTGTAACCGCTCTCCCGAAATCCTCGGATGGCGACGGATTGAGCAGCGGCTCTCAGGAGCTCGATATTAGACTGAAGCCGCTGAATCAGGTTAAGTTGCACACGGGTCGCCGCAGGTCCAAAAAACCAAAAACCACCACAACAACCAGCACATCCACAACCTCAACCACCACAACCTCCACTTCAACAACAACTAGCTCCACAACAACGCAAGCGCCAGATCAAGAGGAGCAGGCGAGCGGCGATGGACAGGCGAAGTCGGAGGAGACTGTCGAGCCGAGTGGCGAGCAAACAAACGAGCCCGAGAGTTCCAACGAGCGGGAGGCTGCCCGAGATGAGTTTGTTGGGCCCAAAGAGAGCACCGAGAGGGAGCAGCAGAGTTTTACTAAGACCGCGAGCCGCCGCAAGGGCCAGAATGCAGCCGATCGGGTTGCAGGCCATGCCACTGCTGGCTCTGAGGCTAGCTCTAAAAATGAGGAGGAGAGCGAGCCGGAGGGTGAGCGCGAAAAGGAGAGGACGAAGATGGCGAGAGAGGATGAGACAGAGAGGGAGAGAGAGCGAGGAAATCGGACTGGTTCTAGCTCAGAGAGGCGCGTTGTTCGTGCTGGTTCAAAGACACAGATAACTAATTGGGGTATGCACATTGCGCTGCCGATTGTGGCCATAGCTGCTATTGGCGCTCTGTTGTTGTTGATTCGAAGGTTGTGGCACAAGTACAAGAATAAAGATGGCGGAGGGTCGATGGGCGGACTCGGCGGCTTTGCCGATCTCAAGAACATACAGATCCTTGGACAGCAGTACAAGGAGAAGGTACAGCCCGAAAGCGAGCAGCTTGCGGCCAACATGGAGCTTAATGAAGAGGCTGGCGACAAGGAGGATGGAAAGAAGGATGATGACAAGCTTGGTCGGCTTCAGTTCAGGCTGGATTATGATTTCAACAGCACTAATTTGGCCGTCGGCGTGTTGCAGGCGGAAGAGTTGCCGGGGATGGACATGTGCGGCACAAGTGATCCCTATGTGAAAGTCTATCTAATGCCCGACAAGAAGAAGAAGTTCGAGACCAAGGTGCACAGGAAAACGTTGAATCCAGTCTTCAACGAGACATTTAACTTCAAAGTGCCATACGCAGAGGTTACAACAAAGACACTAGTGTTCGCTGTTTACGATTTTGATAGGTAAGCAAATATTCGCTAGGCTCACCTGGTTTGCCTCACGTCCCAAGCAGACTTACATCTATCCTAATTTTGCGCGCAGATTCTCTAAACATGACCAAATAGGAGAGGTGAGGATACCACTCAACACCATAGACCTTGCGCAGACAATTGAAGAGTGGCGCAATCTAACTAAGGTCGAGTCCGACGGAGGCCAGGTAAGTTATGAGTTTGCGTCAAAAAGATGGAGCGGGCCCGCTGGCAATTATAAACCGGCCCTATTGGCTCCAGTGAGACTTGTTTTGTTACATAGAAATTCATATCGCTTACGCAGCTTTCTAATTCACTTACATTTATAATTTCTTCGATCATAATCGCTCGGCTTTTGACATCTACCTGCCTTGTAATCTCCGCTTAATAATGTTTGAAACGCTATATGTGAGTATAAAACCAACCTTAGTGGCTTAGCTTTCGGCTTGATGATCTTAAATTCTGCTATCAGACAGGGAGAGAGAGAGGGGGGGGGTGCTTGCTAGACTCGGTCGGGACTGCCGACTCGACCGCACTTCCGGCAAAAATTGAACAATTTTCGTTTGCACGACTTGATGATCTTCATGACTAATAATGAAAAATAACTCTGCAACTGATTTCCAGGCGAAGCTCGGAGATATTTGTTTTAGCTTGCGCTACGTGCCAACTGCAGGCAAACTCACGGTCGTAGTTCTTGAGGCAAAGAATCTCAAAAAGATGGACGTTGGTGGCTTGTCGGATCCGTATGTCAAAATAGCGCTGATGATGAACGGTAAGTTATTTCGAGTAGCGCCTGGCTTCTAGGAACTTAAAATTTGAGGACTGAGACTCACAAACGATCTGGTTCAATTGCCGTGAACAACCAGGGAAACGGATCAAGAAGAAGAAAACGTCGATCAAGAAATGCACTCTCAATCCATATTACAATGAATCGTTCACATTCGAAGTCCCATTCGAGCACATACAGAAGGTGTCCCTGGTTGTTACAGTTGTTGATTACGATAGGATCGGCAGTTCAGACGCAATCGGAAAGGTCGTTTTGGGTTGCAGTGCACCAAGTGGGTCCGAACTTCGTCATTGGATGGACATGCTAGCAAGTCCCCGGCGACCCATCGCTCAATGGCACACACTCAAAGATCCTGAGGAAGGTCCATCAAGCTAAAAGCATCGATTCGGTAGCTTTCAACCAGAGTGAACCAAATAAGTAGAATTAATTTAACTTCTATCTAGCTCAAGACATGTGCTAGGTACATAATTAACTGGAGATCAACCGACCCAAATGTTGAATTTTATGGTTGATCCGATTGTTGTGAGCCAAGAGGATAGACTTTTGCATCAAATTTGAAGAAATATTTAGTTTGTCAAGAAGATTTGATAGAAAACTCCACTTTCTCGAAACTGAGGAGGCGCCAACGTTTTGCGCTCCTTCCGCTCTAAGCCTTTTGATATATGCCCAATGTTGTATATTTAACTATAGAGACCACCTTCCCCGTTATCTAGCATTCTTCTAATTAGGTTCCATTACTGGTCGAAGAGCTTCTGTTGATTTTTACAAACCGGATCAGGATAGTTGGAAATAAGCGGCAAGTAGGCTACAAGCAGCACCTGTAAATAGCCCTATGCAATAAATTTCATTTATTTGATTCGGAAAGATTGGCGAGTGCTAGTCAAGCTATAGCACGCCTTTTCTCCGTTTTATACAATTAAAAAGATTGGACTTCTTATTAGACTGTTCGGCTCTTATAGCCTCGCTAGCGATGCTTCTTAGTGAAGTATGCAGGGTTTGGTATAGCAATTCAGCTGACCTGCTATTGTTGAGTATCTCATGCATTTCTTCAACGGAAAGATCAGCTAGATTGGCTATTGTAGGTGCGCTGTTCATCAAGGCGTAAACGTTTCTCGAAGTGACCCCAGGGAGCTTTAGAAGAAACTCTTTTGCTTGTATATCGTACTTGTCCTCGAACGTTTCCGGTGGGAGCTCTTGTGAAGAGATCGACGCGATCTTGTGCGAGTCTGGCTGATCTTTGTCGATCTTGAGATATTCAAACAACTCAGCTGTGAAGTGGGTGGACGGGCTCCACACAATTCTGAGATTTGGATGGTGTATAGTGAGTAGGATGAGTCTATCAACTAGATCTTGAGTATAGTCTTTCTTTGAGCTGTAACCTCCTCCCGAGGCAGATACGCCCCAATAGCGCCCCTTGAAGTGAAAAGACTTGCTTTCATCGAATTCAATCAGGAGTATCGACCGCTTGAAATGGCGAATCATCATTGCAGCTTGATTGTACAATCTACCGGATTGCAGTGATTGAATCAAGTCGCTCACACTCTTTCGTTCGACGCAAGTGTCAGATGAAAGGATATAATCGCCTATTTCCAGCTGGATTGGTTCAATTTCAATGCCGCGCTTGTGTATAATCGAGGGCAATTCGCACCTAAACTCGCGCATGTCCACTAGGATCTTTTGCTTGATGATGTCATTTCTATCCACTTGGCCTCCGGCTTGACGAGTGTTGACCTCCGTTGTCTCATTTGCCTTCAGGTCGCCGCGCACCAAGTCAGGATGACCGTCTGACTTTCCATCTCTACCGCTTGGAATCACCATAGTTGCCTTCTCCTTGATTAAGCTTTCGAAGGACTCCTTTTCTCTTCTGAGGGACGTCAGGTATTGTTGCATGTCAAAGGAGTTTTCGAACTGTATCGTGAATATTTTACATCTCGAGGGATGACATTGTAGGGCTTGATATATTTCAAGTTGTCTAACAATTTGCATGTCGAGATCATACATTATTACATGAAGAGGTTTGAACTCACATAATTGCGATTCCAGTATAATATGTTTATCACGAGAAGAAAAGTAATGTAACTCGAGGGTGTGGACTTTCTTAGACCTCTCCTCTTTGTCTGCATCAATTGGTGCAATCTCGATTGAATCATCATCATCATCGATAGTGATGATTTCGTTTTGTGCATTCCGTCTAAGAAGTTGAGTGAGAGTTGAGATACAGTCCGGTTGACGAACCGCTGCGGCCGGATTTTTCTTGCGAAATCTTCTCTTAACTGGTGGCTCGGCCGTCGCGTCGTTAGATTGATCTGTTTCCTCCGCAGACTTGCCACCAGTAGACTCATTAAAACCTAACAATTTTACGGCATCCTCGGAGGCCGTATTTGCTCGAGTGATAGCATTGAATCGCTCAACTCTCTCTCGTAGAACATTGACAGCTCCATGACGCAAAATCGCCTCAAGAAGCCTTGCAACACTATCACTTGCGACGATCACAAATACATGTACTTTGTCTTGGATATCTTTTGTTTCGCAGTCTATTTCGTCTATGAGATCCTGATACGCCTTCCATTTGAGATTGGTCTCCAAGTCGAAATTGGCAACTTTGCTGTCGTTCGGGTAAACTCTCTGTTTGGATAGTTTGAACAAACGATCGGCGGGCTTCCAAAAAATCCAATCACTAACTTCGCTCCCGACCCTAACCGAATTTTGGGCAGCTCTTGTCTGGTTATAGAATGTGACAACATCCGATTGAGTGAGTAGATGCAATAAGTTTCTTAGCCACTGTATATCGTTGATGAGACGTTTCGCTCGAGATCCAAGTTGATGCCATATTTCGTCGAATCTTCTCTTTATGAACCCATCAAATGATCTGTTAATGGCATTCTCGACATTCAATTGGTCAGAGTCATACAGAAATGCAGTATTAGTTTTCGCCAATTCTTTGAGACACATGTCTATGAGATCCATAATGTCAAATTGGATGGTCCTCATCATTTGACTCATAGGAAGATTGATTTCTATCACGTCAGGTTGAGCTCTTGGCTTCGAAAGCGATGCTTGAACGCTGGCATGAAACCTCGGCCAGAGATGGAGTTTTGTTACAAAAAGTTGACGCATGATCTTGTCGAGCTTTCCGTAATCCCCGAAAAAGCTCTGAGGATTTTGAGAGAGAGCTTTCACAAAACCTTTCTTATTCTTCATCCGATACAATCTCAGTATGAAAGACATGAGACAATCATTGTAAATTCTATGCGCTTTGTAGACTATAATACCCGTTACAAGATCTATTGGCACACGGTTCGTTAATAAGTCGACGACGAGTATTCTCTCAGTTACAAAAAGTACGCCTCCTTTTAGATAGATCTCATTTCGTTTCTTTGCATTGCTAGATTCAGCTGTAATTCTCTGAGGTAACTTGCCGCACGGGACGCTCTTTTCATCGATAATTTTGTTTGTAAAGAACAATTCCTCCTCTGGATCCGCGCCTATCACTATTACGAGATTCGTGTCATCACTATAAGTTCTACAGAGTCTCACCATTAGTTGCTCGAGACCAATGCCTCGAGATATGATAAGCAAGCAAGCATCTTCGTTGATGACATCCAAATACATCTCATCCTGATACTCTAGGAAGCTCATATTGGTTAGGGACTTTTTTGTGGATTCGTTCGGGTTTTGTCTTAATAATAGGAAGGGTTACCCAGTGAGCATGTCATCATGTTGTATTAGTGGATGAGAGACATTGCGTGTGTCCTCGGTTTCCAAAGCTGGGGTTCAACTTTCTTTCGAAAGTTGTTGTCAGCCATCGTCGAGAGAACGGGCCGCTAATTGAAATTTCTCCGATAAACAGAAACCCCTTCTCCCGCCATAGGCATTTGATTTGCGCCTGCGCAAAAATTCTCAGGTAAACAGCAAGAAAAATTGAAACGCAGACACGAATTTGGAACGATTATCAGCTGTCGGTCAAGGAACTCCTTCGCTAGTACATTAGATATCTAAGATATACCAGTCTTATTATGGAAGCTTCGTTAAAATTTCCCGAGAATCTGTAACATGTGAATCGTAGATTCGATACGAGATACATATCATATTTTTATTCGAAGGGAGTTTTTTCTATTCAGCCAACATGGTCCTAGCTGACTTGGGACGAAAGATAACGACGGCCCTCCGTTCGCTGGGCAATGCAACAATCATCAACCAGGAGGTTTTGGATTCCTTACTCGATCAAATAGTTAGAGCCCTTATATCTGCAGACGTTAACATAAACCTCGTTAAAAAGCTCAGAGACAATGTCAAACAAGTTATTGATTTTGACGAGATGGCACAAGGCCTCAACAAGAGGAGGATGATCCAAATGGTTGTATTCCAAGAATTAGTTAAGCTAATCGATCCAGGTGTAAAGCCCTGGGTACCTATCAAGAAGAAAAGCAATATCATTATGTTTGTTGGCCTACAAGGTGCCGGTAAGACGACAACATGTACAAAAATGGCCTACTATTACCAGAGAAAAGGTTGGAAATGTGCCTTAGTTTGCGCTGATACATTCAGAGCAGGCGCTTTCGATCAACTCAAACAAAATGCAACAAAAGCCAGAATTCCTTTCTACGGATCTTACGAAGAGGCTGATCCAGTAGTTATTGCCAATGAGGGAGTCGAGAAATTTAAGCAGGAAGGATTCGAAATAATCATTGTAGATACTAGTGGTAGGCATAAACAAGAGACCTCACTTTTCGAAGAAATGTTATCGATCCAATCGGCAGTGAAGCCGCATCAGATTATCTTTGTCATGGATGCCTCGATTGGTCAAGCTTGTGAAAGCCAAGCCGCTGCATTCAAGTCGGTTGTAGATGTAGGCGCTGTGATAGTAACGAAATTGGATGGACATGCCAAAGGAGGTGGAGCCCTAAGCGCCGTCGCCGCCACAAAATCGCCAATAATTTTCATAGGCACCGGAGAGCACATAGACGAATTCGAAGAATTTCGAGTTAAGCCTTTCGTATCAAAATTGCTAGGAATGGGTGATCTCGAGGGTCTTATTGATAAAGTTAACGAACTAAAGCTGGAAGAGAACGAAGATTTAATAGAGAAACTGAAGCACGGCGAATTCACATTGAGAGACATGTATGAGCAATTCACGAACATTATGAAAATGGGACCATTCAACCAAATACTGAGTATGATTCCCGGATTCGGCGCTGACCTCCTCAAGGGTGCTTCTGAGGCAGAGTCCATGTCTCGCCTGAAAAGGCTTATGACAATCATGGATTCGATGAGCGATAGTGAGCTTGATTCCAAGGAAGGTTCTAAAATATTTTCGAAGCAACCAACGAGACTAGCGCGAGTTGCTCAAGGTAGCGGAGTAAGAGTTAGGGAGGTACAGGAACTCTTGATACAATACAACAAGTTTGCCGGTGTTGTGAAAAAGATGGGAGGCGTTAAGGGTTTGTTCAAAAGCGGAGATATCTCACGTAATGTCAACCCGAACCAGATGGCCAAGCTGAACCAACAGATGGCGAAAATGATTGAGCCAAATATGTTAGCTAAGATGGGCGGTACTTCAGGATTGCAAAACATCCTGAAACAAATTCAGAGTGCCCACCATAGATGAACATAAAATAAGTCACAATCCTAGCCCAGGGCCCGTTCTCATGTCCTCCGGTCTCTTCCAGAATAGGTTAAAAGTTCAGTTCCAATGTTAGGTCTAGACAATTATGGACATTCCTTATTTAATAGGATGTATTTCGCGAAAACATTCCGATTGTGATCGTGGTTCAACTTGTCGTCTTTTCTAGCAAAGCTTAATTGGCATTGTTCGCATATAGCTTTTTCTTTCGTATCAACTTTCACGGAAACGATCCTCTGGCAGTCACCAACAATTGCAACGTTGTCGTCATGCACCAAAATCTGTGAGTGACAACCAATCGTATCCAAATTAGCGATCCATAACGGTTTGAAACTTCGTAGGCATATACAACCTATTTCATATCGATCATTGCCATCAGTGTCCAAAGAATGACCAAGCAAATACAGGGCATCTCCATGAATACGCACCTGTATTATGCTATACGAAAAGCACAAGCTGTATGCATGCGTAAATGAATAGCTATCCAGATCTTCACTAGCTCTGATTGCGCCTATGTCTATCTTGCTCAGACAGTCGATCTCATCATTGTCTTGCGTGGTCGATAAATTACGGTGGATAATATAATAGTGCTCGTACTTATCTATTGAGACAATTTTGAGCGTGTCCTCGAACTTGAAACAATATCTGATTGTGTGAGAGAATATGTCGAACTCAGTTACCAGTAGCTCGACGGGTGTTGCCGCGATGAGTGGTAATCTTGTGAATGATTGGTGGGTAGGTGATTCAATCCATGCAGTGATTAGAGGGTCATACGCAATCGACGAGAAGTCGATTGTATAATAAATACGATTGAATAAGTCTTTGCGATGAACATACATGATGTTCATATTCGATTTAACATATATAAATTCTCGATCAGAGTGAATACTTTTAACGACATGATCAAGATAATGGCGTGGTGAGATCAATTTGCCACAAATATCTCTTATCTCAATGTAAGGCCTAGTTTTTTCGACTTTATCCTCGTTACTACCCCACAGATAGGCCAGATAGAACTTGGAATCACAATAATGGACTGAGGTGATAAGGTTTGGCGATATTTGAATGTAGCGGTTCGGTATTCTTTTGACCTCGACGTATGAGCTAGCCTTCGGATTGTACTCGAATATCCTAGCCGCAGTCAACCAAGTTATGACTATAAACGACTTAGATTGATACACGAATCTATCCACTTGTGACTTCTGACTTTTGTTAACCAAATCTATGACCTTTTGGCCTGACTCGTCCTTCAAGGAGTGATAGGTCTGTATGTTAACTTCAGTGAGCAACACGTCTCGAAAAGAGTCTTTATGACGCTTGTTGATCTCTAATCTCCTCGGGGCTAGTATATTGCTTCGCCTACTTTTTCTCGCCTCAGCGCTCCTTAGATTATAGGCCTTCGATTGTCTGACAGGCAATTTAACTTTCAGTTTGCTCTCAGTTACGGTCTTTCCTTCTTTTTCATCCTCGTCCCGCCTCGGACTCTCACGTTTAGGTAGTTTCACTTTCTTCACTTCGCTTGGGGCACATTTTTTTGCAGCTGAAGGTTTGACGGCTTCGGGGGACTTTTGAACCAGTTCGTTGGCAGGTCTCTTGAGCGATTGCTTGGCGATTTCAACTTTGGTGCAACTTGAGGAGTCTTGACTACGTGAGATCTTTGGGATCTTATACGATGAAGGCACTGGTGTTTCGTTCAGGTCGTTGGAGGAGATTGGTTTTGACTTGTCCAGTTTGGGAGTGCTTCTGGCATCAGGTGCTTCATGATTCAATGGCTCGGTGTCGTAACTGTTCCACCCTGTATCTGGTGATACCTTGAGTGGCTTGTTAAATGACTCAGAGGTCTCAGGAGTGCTGTCACTTGAAGTATTCGGGGTGCTGACGGATTTAAATCGTGAGAATAAGGCAGGACAGATGCCCGCCTTCTTCAGTTCCAAGTCGGTCGGGATTTCTAGAACAACCATTCTGAAATTGTCGACTTATTGGATATAATGAACAAACCCGACCGAATAGGGAAAAAGGACAAGTACGCCAATAACACAGCTCTGCTCCCAACAGAAACAAGATTTTTACAAAGTAATTCACCATGTGCCGCCACATTCTCGCTAGTTTGCGTTTCCATCCCCAGTTTGAGCGTAAGAACGCGCGTACGTGCGCAATCTCGTAACGGACGGTTTGTAACGCAACGTAGTCAGCAACTAGGTCGTGCAACCACCGAAACTTTTCACCCGGAACTCGCGAGCGCCATTCGAATTGTTGAATGTGCCCCAAATAAAAAGTCGGTTGGATTGGCAAGCATTCTTGCTGAGTGTGAAACTTCTAGTCAAGGAGGAATGATCTCATCTCTAGTCAACCATTATCATACCTACCAGTCACAATTAGTAACAAGCGCTATGTTTGAGCAAGACCAGACGGAAAATGAATTCAGAAACATTAAACTCAAACTTAAGGGTCCGAACAGGCATTCCGAATTGCAAGCTGTCAAGGCTCTCATGGCTATGTCGGCCCAGCACAATCTGTGCGAGACCAGTGATAAGGAGCCGATGGATTTGTCCGGAATGGACAGCCCGGAACCAGTATACGGATTGTCGATAACTATGACAGAGGAGGAGTTCCGGGTTTTGGCGGAGAAGGAGGGAATCAAGGATGTTATCGGCGATCCAATTTGCAAGCTCTGCGGTGGCCTCTTTTCTGGACCTCTCGGTATAGCTCTACACATGTGTCCCGCGATGAAACGCCAGACCTATAGGTGCGAGATATGCGGCGAGGACAAGTGGAAAACTAAGGCCAACTTACATAGTCATATCAAATGGTGTAAAAAGCGATTGGATGTTAAGACCGATCAACATGAAAAACAAATATATTAATGAAGTAATTACATAATTTGCGAGTCCAGTTCATCAACATAGGGTACGAAGCGAGGATTTCCAACTGAAACTATGGTTGGCTTGCTTTTGAGTAGGCTCTCAGCCGTGGCTTTGACATCTGACAATTTCAAAGTCTCGACTTGATCCAAGGGACTCTGATTCGCGATTCCAGCAGCATATCTGCGTCCCATTGCAGTGAACACAGCCTCCTGGTTCTCACTGAGAATCAGGGATCGAGCTCTTGTGGCCTTTCTTGCACTGCTCAGATCCTTTTCGCTAATGCCAGAGACGATTCTCTTAAAATGTGCTATCGAAGCCTTGGTGGCCTTGTATAAGTGCTCGTTTGGACCAACGATTGAGAATCCGAACAGTCCGCTATCCGAATGATTGATGTTGATGATAGAGGACTTGAATTTTGGTGAATACGAATTTAAAAGATTCGATAAACTCGTTTCTGGACCTTGTCCGTATTTAACATGCGTTTGCTGATTGGCTCCCAGTAAAAAACTGATAACTTCTAGGGCGGCCAGTTTCTTCAAATCTGTCTCATGGCTGCCCTGCACCACAAAGTTTACCATTGTATGAGGGAAACCTGCCTGTATTCTAGCTTCGCCACCAACATAACGCGATGCTCCAACAACCCCAGCGAAAGGCGAGTTATTAAGACGGAAATTCTCCTCAACGGTGTCTCTGAGCTCATTTTCGTCAACTCCCAGTCCGGCGAAATACATTCGCTCCAAAACGTAATTCTTCTCTACAAACTCAAACAAGTGATCGTTCTTGATCTTCTCTATCTGGTGTTCAGGGATGAACAGAGAATGTGCAAGCCCACCACGATAGGCGGCCTTGTGCAAGGCTTCATTGGCTACCATAACTTGGTCTCGCTTGAATCTTTCAAGCTCCTCCTTCAATCTCGGCTGCACGACATCCACTAACTCCCATGATCTGAACTCTGGCTTGTGTATTGTATCGTCAATGAACCCTAGAACACGGTTGAGTTTATCGCGAAGACAGTCCACTCTGTAAATGATATACTCTCGGTCTGAGGTTACCTTGAGAGTTGCTCCTGCTCGCTCTGTATGTCTTGTGATACCGAATATGCTTGATGTCTGTGTGGTCAGACCGGCTGAGGCTCTCAAGTAATGAGTGATACCTGGGTGAGCATCTGGTTCGTATCTGGAGCCTGCCCTAATGTATACGGCCACGCGAGAAACTGGGGACAAATTGTCCACTGCATAAACATTAGCCTTCAAACCCTTTACGACATCAGCTAGGACATTCATACGAGCCATCTTCGTGACGGAAATCCCTCGCCAGATGGAATACTCAATAACGGGCTTGATATTTAGAGTCACTTGGTGCTTCAAAACCACAAGCAGAGCTTGTTTGGGTCGTGGACATCACCTCTAATGTCGCAAACGAGGGTTAAAAACATTCGGACGTTGTGTCATTGGGAATCCGAGAATTTAGCCACTCTTGTGTGAAGAACATGGCACCACACCGCCGCCCTACCGTTCAATCGATGAACTAAGATAGCGCGCGTAATTCAAGCGAGTCTTCCAGAGACTGCAACTGTTAGCTATCCAATCAAATCATTACCACGGCCCAGATCAACCGGAAGAGGTCTCAACCATTTATTCGCACCGCCATCAGATCTCTCTAGCATGCCTAAAATCAGCATCTCGTGCTGCAAGTCTATAGAGTTATTGTATCTCTTTGTTGATTCTTACCTTCGCCACCGTTACCACTAACAACAGGAACTGATCACATGACAAAACTCGAACGCAACTTGAGTCTCCGAATACTATCCCTGACCAAATCCCATTATCATTGTTCGTGGTGGTAAATTGTTTGTCATAAGCATCGAAACCCTCCTAGAGGCAGACTTGTCAATTCAATTCAGCGTACGTAGTGCGCTCAAGACACGCGATTCGCAGGTGAATAGCCACCATAAGTTCAATTGTTGTTTGCTTAAACTGACAGTTTAGCTGGCTAGCCGAACCTTCGGACCATTAAGCTTATTGAAGAATTAGAATCGCGAGAGGCAATTCAGTCGCTGGCTGTATTCAGGGCACATTTTTATCACGAGTCTGTGGTTCAGTGTGACAAGACGAGAGGTCCTTTTCATAACTCATGCGCAATATGTCTAGTGGCATCCAAGGATTACTATAAAATCAATTATGCCACAACAAATCGTGTCCAAGCTGATCGCGTATCTAAGCTCACGAAGGTTCAAGGCTGCTCAAAGAGGCCGGATGTGGAGCTCGCCAGTTTTTTAAAGGCGGCCGCTTATTTTGATCGAAATCACGTAATTGCCAAAGGTTGACAAAAACTCGATCTGAGCTTGAGTAATATCGCTTAAATATTCAGGTTTATTTGTTTCTTTTTACATATTATTAAACAACAGTAACTTATAAAACTCTTGTCGCCTTCCAGTTTATTCATTTGGAGGCTCATAGCTAATTGTAGCTGCCATTTAGAGACTCTCCGAGTTAATGGTCTAGCGCCGATTCAGCCTGCGGATGGAACTGGTCCACTGACATTCGAATGTAAATTTTAGCGCGGCCCTTGAGCCCATAAATACATAAATCGATCGGCAGTAATGCAACTTTCTCGAAAACACTGATCCTTGTCGATACTTTGTCCGTCAAATCTTGTTAGCCAGTGCACCAGTCGCATGATTTCATCACCGGGCTCAGTAATGCTCATGATGTTTCTTGACCATGTAACCCTTGACCTTCTTCTTCTTATATTTCTTCACTGGAACCTTCATCTTTATCTTCTTGTATTTCATCTTCGGCTTGTAGACCTCCATCTTTATCTTTTTCATCTTAGGCTTCTTCTTTACAATGACGTACTTTTTCTTGCCCTCAGCGGTGGACAAATCGGCAGGATTTTGGCTGTTGCTGGTCTTGCTATCTTTGCTCAAGCTTGGTGAGACAGCAGACTCCTTCGGTGTACTCACTGTAGCGACAGATTTGGTTACTTCACTCAGAGCTTTGGCTGGCTCTTTAGGTGAATTCTTGCTTGGATCGAGCTTCTTATCACTAGTTGCTGTTGCAGTCTTATTTACGGGCAGTACAGCCTTTAGGGTGTTCATCTCCTTCAGGACAACTTTCGAACCAGAGGCGTCTTTGCCTAGCTCCTTGTTTGCCTTCTCACTAGTTCCTGTTGCGCTCGAGCCCTGCACGAGAAGTTGACCAGCAACAATCAAGCCGCAAATGATCAAAAGCTCCTGGTGCGAGGTGATGTTAAAGGATGTATATGAATGTTAACAGGTCTATTTTGCCTCAAGAATCGTGTCGTTAACTTGCCTCAGGCCACTTACCCCTGGCGCCATTTTTGCAGTGAACACCGGCGGCTGCTTGGACATAGTTTATAAGTTATTAAACTCAATAGCTTTGTTGTGGCGCCTTCAACTGTCGACTAATACTCTACTTTTCTCTTTCTGGGGTATTTATATCAAAAGTTGTCCTTTCGAAACGAACTAGAGAACCAGATTCTTTCCCGCCGCTCAGAATCAAGTTCCAAGTAATTTTTTAACAAATTCAAGTCCATCAAAGCACAACTACCTGATTGAACTGATTTAGTTGGAGCCCAATCACCCACTAGTCAAATATCTCAACTCTCCAAAGCCCACAGCTGGAAGGAGCCAAAGACAGACTTTCTGAGTTACATTCTCTATTGCCTGCTTGTTTTCCTGGCCAAATTGCGGAAAAAATTTACCTTACACACAACCAGTTCCCTTGCCTTTGTTGGGCCATTTTAAGTCAAGCGGTTACCCAGGGAAGTGAGTATGATTGGCACCAAGAACAATGTCGACCAGCGAGGCAGCTAGAATCTCACTCCCCTGTGCACTGCCTGGATTTTCAATGACATCCATGATTCGGAAACTGGAGGAAGGAAGGTGATGGATAGCAAGGCAGCCTCTGCGCAAAGTTTCAAAGCCATCTAACATCTACTTTGCTCTTGAAGGCAGGCCAATGCATTCAGGAGATTCACGAATTTCGATTTGGTTGTTCTGGTTCTCCCCAGTTGGTGGAAACAGTCGCTTGATTGTGGATTGGATTGGAGATTCGATGACCAAGTATGAGATCAGGGCCGCGATGTAGGTGAGGAAGATGTTGCCAGTGGTGAAGTAGAACAATAGGGTGTGCGAGAATTGGAATGTCTCAGTGCGCGAGCCGTAAAAGACAGCCATTATTACCGGATGCAAGAGGTAGGCAGAGAAGGTGAGCCTGCTCAATGGTAACCAAGCGGCTGAGCTCATGAGTTTGTCTGCTATCCTTGTAATTGAACTCATGGTCGATCGATCGTCCGATTGAAGGACAAGAGGAAACAACATACAACATGTCCCTAGCGACCAAATAGGTCTTGCTAGGAGAGCGAATAGAGCTGATTGGAGGCCCGACAATAGGATTGTGCCCCTAAAATATGGTAAACTGGACAGTATAAGAATGAGAAATATACCTAGAGACAAGCATAGCGCCACAGACTCGAGCCTCAACAAAGAGGATCTCATTTTGAACCTCGAGGCGCTCTTAATATGGTGCGAAACAAACATAGCCAGCAAAACTCCAAGAAAGTAACTCGCGCACCAATAGTGCGGCTTGATGTAGATCATGGAGTAATATCTTGTCATTGATTCTGGGCCATCAGTCGGCACCAGAGGTATGCTGGGTAAGCGATAGATGTAGACCACTGCCGCTATTGCAACCTGACAGGTTAGAATTCCAATGGCCAGAGCCCACTCACTGATGGTGTCCGAGTGGATGGGCAGCCGATTGGTGAAGATTATAACGAGTTGCAGCAAGACGAAGAGCTGAAAATCGACCGCAACAAACCACGAGTGGCTGAAGCACATGTTAGGAGATTCGATGAAGTTTTGTAGCATTAACAGGTTGATGAACCAATTCTTGCGGCACCATTTGTCGAACATGGTGGTTGAGCTCGACCACTTTGGACCCCAGCCGATAGCAGGCAAGAATGAGATGCTGAAAAATATCATGAGCATGACTGTTGGGGCCAAGCGTAGGTAGCGTCTGAGACTGTTTGCTGCTAAATCCATCAAGCTCCAGTTCCTCTTGAAGTCCAACCTAACCTTCATGTTTGAGCCTTTTCTCCTTGTGCGAGACGAAACTTGGGCGGCTCTTGTTAGGCTCAGCCAGGCTAGCATGCCACTAATCAGGAAGAAGTTGTCCACTGAAAATGTGCCGTTCGCAATCCATTGTATCCATGCGCTCTTGTAAACATCATGAACTTGTTCAATGTTGTCGAACATGAGCCATTGAAGTCCAAAATTGTACGAGTGGACGATGACTAACCAAAGGATCGAAATGACTCGCAAGCCATCCAAGCATCTTAGATCATCGAGCTTGTCTGATCCACTCGACCTAGAAGCAACTAATTTCTTATAGCCACGGATGATGGAAAATACTTTGATGAAGCATTCCACTTTTCTTGGCTGCTGAATGTCATGTTTGAAGGAGTCGAGTATTGTTGCTGCAGTTGAGAGTCCGACCAAAACGATTGCGAGTATTATGCCGATTGTAGTGCAAGTGCTGTTGTACCAAACTACTTCCGGACCGACGTGACATTCTATCTGCTGGACTTGCAACCTCTCGGACAGGTAAGTTCTAAGAAGATGATTTGTCAGTGATTCAACTTCCCCTGTTTGGCACTTTGCAGGCACACAAAGTCCCAAATTGGTCACATGACCACCAGTGGAATTTAACACGGCACCTGATAGGCCGATAAGCGAACGAAATTGCTCATCCTGCTTGGAGAGATCGATTTCGGCCAAACAGTATTGTGCTGGATCGTCCAAATTCCGGCTTCTCAGGCATTGGTCTGGGTTTCCTATTAGATTGAAGAGGAACCCACTCAGGATTCCTGGTTCGAGACGACCGCTCGAGTCGTAGACTTTGCCGAGATGGTTAGTGAGTGAAAAAGCTTTGTCGTTTAGATTCTACGTCCAAGTCAGTCTCACCTTGTAGGGCCCATTGCTGATTCTTGAGGGCACTTGCGCTTACTTGAATGAGTTTGTCTCTGCATTGGCCAGAGATGGTGCCCTGCTCCAATCTTGCCGACGAGTTGCGCTGGCCGACCAGAGCCTCCAGAACAATCGAGGCAAAGGATTGCATATAGTTCGAGAGTAGGAATTTTAAATTTTCGTCCGCCATCTTGAACTGTGAGCACTGCAACTGGTTGCGACTTGTGCCAGACCCATATTCAGATCTCGAATGAACCGAATGTTTGCGTTTACTCCGATACCATAACGCATTGAGGAGAGGGTAATCTAATTATAGTGCAGCTCAAGGGTGCACAGGTACCACGAGGTAGATGTAAAGGCGGCTTTCAGTTCGCACGAGTCGGAGGATTTGAACGAAAGAAGGTTCAGGCTCGAATTGACTGATTAGGTAAACTAGAAGTTTATAAAAGTACAGGAGTAGAGTATGGAGTTCAAAACCCGAGAGAAGTTGAGACTGGTATGGATAGCCAGAGCGAAAAGGGACCTTGTCGCTTCTTTGGACCGTCAGTGGTCAGATGGCAGGATCACAATACGATACAAGGCACCAACAGGGGATGGTGCGAAACCAGATAGATCTTCTCGATGGATGGATTCATGGGAGGACCATGGGATGGTCCAAGTTGCATGTACATGCACAACACAAACACTCCCGATTGTAACAGTGAGCCAGGATGGGCGGAAGATCGCGTATTAAGTTGGCGAATGTTCGAATCGGAACTCTGAAGACTAGGCAACCTGCCAAGAGTCGCGGTGCAGACATCTGGTTTCTATCAACTCGTCGCCTCCTAGCTGACAAGTCCAGTGCTTCCTGGAATGTCCCTCCTTTGTTAAATAAACACTTGTTCCATTTCAAACGATCAATCTTCTCCGCCGCATCTTGTTTGGTTTGCAGTGTTGATCTTTGGGATTGAAATGGCGTAGTTTGTTCCTGTCTGCTGGTTCCAGCTTAGGCAGCTGGCGCCCAGAGGACGGATTGGCAACAAGTGTAGGCAGATGGGTTATCCGCCGCTTAAATCAACTCGAAATTGTGTTTGAAATTTTGTCAAATGATTGTGAATTTGATACGCGTCTAGTTCAGCCGGCTTTGTCATCGATTTTCGCTCAACTTGTTGAATCTGACTCGTGAAAATTCGAGCTCCCACTGAAGACGAACTCTGGATCGCCAACGGCCAGTATCAACTTTCAAGCCGCCGACGCTCGAGGGGCAAAGTCCTCGGAGCGCGCATGACATATGACTTGGGGACTTGGCTGGTCTCCCTAGACGCTGCTGCCGCCGCTGCTGCTGGTGGTGGTGGTGGTCTAATCACGGTCTCATCCAAGGAGCGAGGTGGTCGCCAGCACGCGTGATAGCAACTTTTTGCCCAATCAAAGGCGAACTTTCATTAGCATCATCCTTATCCGAACGCTAAAGTTCGTATTTCAACCGAGATGGGTCGGCTTGGCGCAGACGAGAGAGTTGCCAATTGTTTGTTGGCCTCCATTCAAACCAGCCGAGTTGCTAGACAGCCAGTGGAAGTTTGCAGCTTCAGCTCGCATCAACAAGTGGAAAGTGGCCACCTTGAATTTGGTTTCGGCCAAACGCGAACATGTTCAAGGAGTTGGTTAGCCAGGTGAAGAAGCTCTTCTCATCTAAGAGCAACGGGGGCCGGCTGGTGTACAAGTTAACCGACCAACTCCACTATTACAAGCAAGTGCTCCTAGCGACGAGCATCGTCCTCCTGCTCGGTTACTCGCAATTTCGCGCGCACTTCTCCTGTTCGGGAAATGGAAGACTTGATGGTAGTGTGCTGACAAACTTCTGTTGGATAAACGGGACGACAACAATCAATTTGATCGACAGAAATGCGAAAAGAGGCTCCAAGTTCGGAGCCGTCTTGTCTGAGGCTGGAGGAGCGGTAAGTGTTTTGCCAGCGAGCTAGTTCAATGGGTCTAGCAGCAAAGGAACGGCGTTCAGTGTTCGAAGTAGAGCGAGCGGAAAACTAACTGCAAAGTTAACTTTAACTAAACAAACTTACCTGATAGCAGATAAAACCGCACGTGGGAATGCATTTCATGCTCAAGAATGGCCACTACGAGCTCATAAGCCACAACTACATGCGCTCCCTTTGGGCACTCCTGATTCTGATGGCCATTTGCTCCTTTGTCGCCCAGCGCAGATGGGCCGCAATTTTCAACAATGACTCCTTGAGAGCCATACTCAAGCTTCCTGGCAGCGAGGATATGGCTCTGGTTAAGCGAACTCAAGAGGCGAGACCCTACGAAATTTTGATGCAGCTCGGGGGCGCAAAGCGGCCCAGTCAGAAGACATGCAGTCAAGTTGGTCTAATTTCGTGCATTGAGACAATCGAAATTCTTATTGGCGACGAGAACATGCACAGCCGAACACTCGACTACCATCCAAACCAGCTGATCTACCTGCTACTATCCAGCCGAACGAGCGCCTACAGGCTGTCCGGCTTGAAGCTCAAGCGCCAAATCATCCTCTATTCCATCTACTCCTTCCTGCTCACCTCGGCTCAATTTCTGCTGCCACTCTTCTTCATTGGCGACAAGTACGCCCTCTACGGGTTTAACTTTCTAAAAGCCTGGTTAAATTATGCGACCAACTCGCTGCTTCAATCTTCTGGATCAAACATCAACTCGGTCGACTACGAGCTTTCGGCGCGCATTTGGCCAACCATGACTCAGTGCAAATACATGCAATACGGCCTCCAGGGCCACGAGTACGCCACCGTCCAATGCACAGTGCCCATCAATGAGATCTGCGCAAAACTATTTGTCGTCATCTGGTGGTTTGTTGTCATTAACATAATCATTGAGCTGGCCTCCCTTTGCTCGATCTTAGCTTGCTCAATCAGCTTCACCACCACAAAATGGACCTTCGGAAGACGATTTTGGCCAAGAGTGAGAAAACAAGCCGAGACAATTGTCTCTTTCAGGTATCGTAATGCTCTACTTCGAAGAAGGCTCTACAATGATCCAGTGGGAGAAGCAAGCTGCCTTGGGGAGGAGAGTGGGGCTAGACTGGCAGCCGTTGGAGAGGAGGATATCAAGAGGGCGAAATTGAGCGAACGCGAGAAGAAGAAACTCGAAGCAGAGGAGGGCAGATTTTCGGCGGAAGCGTCGCTCGACTCCAAGAAGTGGTATCTCTGGTGTACGCGCGACCTTGGAATGGTTTTGGCTTGTCAGTGCAGAAAACTCGCCAATAAGGGACGGAGAGGCCGCATTGAAGTCGAGGACGGATTCAAGGAGTACAAGGAGGATTCGAACATCCTCTTCTTGCTCTACTTGCTCTACCTTCGCACTGGATGCTCGAGAAAGAGGACAGAGACGATCATCCGAATGACCGGCAACGCTTTGGCCAACTATCTGGAGGCTCTCGGCAAGCAGGCGGCGGAGCCAGGCGAGGGGTTGCTGGACACAAACGAGGGCCAATGCGACACGAGGGGCCAATCGAGCGAAGCCAGTGAAACTGGAACCATACTGGAGGTGATGATGTAGAGTTTTCCCTCTAACGCTGCTTCTCTTCGTGGTCCCAAGCCGGCGACAGCCAGGAACAAAACCAACCGTTTGCCTGGCAACATGATGTCTCTGGCAGTCTAGTTGCAGCTGATGCGCTAAAATATGGAACGAACAAACGAGAACATGAAGAAAACCATGGTGCTCGCATTGAGCGGTGGCCCTCCATTGGAGGCGCTGGCCAGAGAAGCGTTGAGCGCAAATCAAAGTGAGATCCAGCCTCGTGAGAATTGAACCAGTTCGAGGAGCTAAGAAAAGACATGTTGATAGACAGCACTGTTGGTTGCTTATCGTTTGCATGATCAACTGATCTAAATTTTTTCGCTTCACTTAAACTTGTTAGTTTTGATCTCGTTGCCGGCGCCGTTTTTGGTTACCAGGTGGGTTGATTGAGGTAAAGTAGCCGCTGGTCCAAGTCCACAAGTGTAGCTTGATTCCTCTTCGATCATAGCTGGTATTTCACCACTGTTGCCACCGTACGGCTCAATGTTGACCATCAAACTCGCTAGGGGACTAGTTTTTCTTTCCCTTTGGCTTGGCCACCATATCTGAAAAGCTAATTCTTGTCCGCTCTCTCTCTCTCTCTCCCTGTCGCCTCCATTCAACCAGTTTCAGGCAAGCTCGGCTCAAGTTTTCTCGCTAACTAATTTGACGGACGATGGAGATCCGTCAGACTCGGTTATATAACCAAGCGCGGCCTCACCCTTGGACATGGCGGCTGGCCGAGCGCAACTTTTGCCTTGTAGTTTGAGTTGTCGAGGAAGGTCTTGCTTGAGAGCCGGCAAAGTTTTGGGCAATCTTCTCGCCTCTGAAGAAGTTGGTAGATGTTCACTTAATCAGTTGCTAGTTATTTAGCTCGCTTGCTCTCTCACTTGGAAGCTGGTTAGCTGGCTCCTAAGTGCTAACTTGTTAGCCTCGCTCCATGGCTATCGGCTCCATCGAGTACCCAATGGATGCAAAGTTGCTCTATTCGATGACTTGGAGACACATAAGCTTTGAAGCCGGCTGGCTCGCAGTTGAGTTGTAATCGTCTGCAACTTTGCTTGATGCCGGTTTGAGGCAAAAAGATGCAACCATTGCTGGCTAAGACGACCTTTTCTCCCACTCGGGAACTTGAAATCCTCCTACGTGCAGTTCAAGTGAGCTGTTATGGAGCCTTCCGCGTACGAGGCTCCTTGAATCAAGTTTCCTGGCCAAAGCAAGCAACCTGTCGGCGCTGTTTGAGTGAGGCAGAGAGCTGGACCAATGGATAACAGGCAAACCCATGGAGATTTGCTCATACTTGATACGACATGCACGACGAGGACAAGGTGCGATATAAGCCAACCTGAACGCCGACAGCGAGTGCCAGCCAGACGGGCGGCTGGGCCGAGTGGGTGTTCGGACTGTTTAAGCCAGCCGAACCGAGAAAAAGATCAAGCAAACCCGTTCGAAAGTCTGCCATTCTTGGCCAATGGTGCCGGCGCAATCGCATCCACCGATTCCGTAGGCCAAGAGTGGACGGCAACATGTCTGGTCGCTTGATGCCCGCCCCCAGGTGCTCACGGATGAATGGTGGTCGGCGGTGGCCGGCGCCTGTGCCAGTAAGGGAGGAAGGGAGCGGGCTCCTCCAGAGATTGACCGCCGACACACGGCTCTGTTGTCCGTCTTGCAGGTGTGCGCTAGGCGGCACTTTTGCAGGTGCCGAGGAAAGAAGCTGCCGATGCTGCCATCCGCAACATCCAGGATGCTGCTCTGCCTTTTTCACGTGTGGCCGAGCAGCCCTCCCCACTCGACGAGGACGAGGGCCGAATTCACCAGCTACCACTCGAGAATACTGCGTCCATTCCCCGACGTTCAAAGCCCTAAGCTTGCCTTTGCCTTTGTATCTTTGGATGGAGCGCGAGCGCGAGTTATAGCGTTGAACGGTGCACCCCTCATGCTCGCTCCCCTGTCTCCTTTCTCCCTGCCTCCCATCCCTGTGTGCATTTCCCTCCTTCTCTCTCGCTCTCCCTCCCTCTCGCTCCCTGCTGCACTTCGAAGTTTCCTCTCATTCGAGCTGTGCGAAGCGACAAAATAACAACACAACCTCAACGACCACAACAGTTGCCATCCACCGCAACCTTACGCCGGTCGGCTCATCCCCCTCGGTGCTCGTCCAATTGTCTAGCTGGGGCCAGGTAAATGCAAGCAGAAACAGAAGCACAAGTGACGAGTTGAATTAGCGACACAACAGGTCATTCCGATGTTAGCCACAGTTTACTCATTGTTGTCACAGTGGAACGTAGTGCCAACTCTCATCTATTGCATCCTTATCCTCTTCCTCTACCTCAAGTACAAGCACCAGCATGAGTCCCAAACAAGCTCAGTGGCAAAGATGCTGGGGGAGAACAGCATCAAGCCAATGCCCTCGCCCTCAATCATGCCGATAATTGGCCACATCCACTTGTTGCGCGACTACCAGCACAACCCCTGGGCTGGCTTCGAAGAGATTCGCAAACAGTTTGGGCCAGTAGTTAGCCTCAAGATGGGAATCCATCCAATGGTGCTAGTCTCGAGCAGCGAAGCTATGAGAGAGATTCTACTCCGGAAGGGGGACATCTTCTCAGATCGGCCTAACTTTCCTCGTCATCACATCATATTTGGCGGCGACAAGGAGAATTCATTAGCTTTATGCGATTGGAGCAACACGCACAGAGACAGGAGGAAGTTGTGCAAACGAGGTATACTTCCAAGTAGGTTCTCCTCGCGCAATCAACTTCTCGAATCGATTGTCTCTAGATTGGTGGTGGATTTCGTCGATAGAATCGACCATTCTAGCTTGTCGCGGGCGAACGCAAATTTCGTTGGCCAGTGTCAGAAGGTGAAGGATGAGTTGTCTGAATCTCAAGCCACCAAAACAACACCCTTACAGAGGTTGAACAAGAAGAATCTATTGTTCTTAACCTCAGACATTTTCTTGCATTTCTTATGCAGCGAGAGCCATTCACATTCAGACCCCGACTACAAGGAGTTCGTATTGGGTTGTGATTATGTTTTCTGGGATATCAACCAGTTGTACCTCATGGACTTTTTACCCTTTTTAACCTCCCTAGGCTTAGGATTTTCCCATTTAAAAAAACTCAAACAACTCACTGACTTCATGCGAGGCTACATAGACAAAAAAATATTCGAACCTAGACACCGGAAGCACCTGGAAGAGCAGGTTAATAAGTTTAGGGGAACATACTTCGAACCCAACGACGAGGATGAAAAATCCGAGGATTACCTTGACTCAATTGTCTTGGAATACATGGCAAACGAAAGTTCAATGTCGCTCGCCGACTACATGGTTGGTTTTGCGGACCTCTTAGCCGGTCATGCGGCAGTTGCCAATATATTGATGCGAGTGCTCGGGCATTTAGCCCTCAAGAGAGACATCCAAGATATGATCTGCGCAGAGGCAAGCAAGGCTGACATTTACAATATAAATCACAAACCCTCGCTACCGGTTACAGAAGCGACTATTCAGGAAGCCCTTAGATTGGCTTCCTCGCCCATTGTTCCGCATGTTGCACGCCAGGACACATCAATCAATGGATTCTACGTGCCAAAGGGAACGATGGTCTTGTTCAATAATTATCACCTAAACTTATCGGACGATTTGTGGACGAATCCTTACGAGTTCGATCCCCTGAGGTTCGTCGAATCGATTCAGGACGAGGCCGGCGAAAATTTTTTAAAGTTAAGTGTGCCAAAACATTTCATGCCATTTTCAGTAGGCTTACGTCAGTGTCTTGGCTACAAAATGGTGGAAACAACCACCATTGTAACAGTAGCTAACCTCTGCAGGAAGTATGTAGTCAGGGCCAACGATGAAGCCCTTGTGAGGCGACTCCTCTCTCCAAGAGGCTCGGTTGCTCTCAATCCAGATGCCGAATGTTTCGAGTTTGACCTTTACCCTAGGTGACTTTCTAGGGTACTGGTTGAGCTTACGGCAGTTGTTTTTATAGTAAATACCCACACAGATTACTCACTTTTGGTAGCTAAATTATAGACATGATAGGTAGAGCTTGTCGTGTGTACTTTTTATTGATCTAGTCTTAGACAGCTTTTCTTGAGGACGAGAGCTGAAGAAGGCTCGATTCTTTTGTAATAATCCTCCTTAGTATCAACTATCTCGAATCCGAATCTTTTGTAAAACTCAATTGCTCCCGTATTGTTAATTTGCACGTGCAAATAAATGTTATCGATACCCTTCCTAAAAGCGTAATCTAACACATGTTTCAGCATAGTGGTCCCGATTCCAAGCCTCCTGTAGGTGAATAGGCAACCAAGTGTCATGATATAAAGACGACGTTCATTGTCAACTTGTTCAATCCTACAACAAACAGCGCCAACAACAACATCATTATAGAAAGCTAGCTTGGCCAATTCTCCAGCCTCTAAAACATCTTTGTAAAACTTTTCATTATAATTTACAGGGAATATAGCTTGATTGAGTCGTCTCATCAGCTTTATGTTGTGCTTTGTGATATCACCTAATTCAACTCGGCCGACAGTCATCTTGATAGGAAACAACCAATAGTAACACAAAAATGTACAAATATTCTCTAGAGGATAAAGTACACCTATTCCGGACGTGGGTGGTTTCAGGGGAAGGCGACTGGTACTATCCAGTAATATATAATATCAAGGATGGATAAAGGGATATCTTATGCATATTCGCTCTCATAAAACATACATTACGGCTAAAGATTGTCTGTAAATTTCGGAAGTTTCGCATGTGTGGAGTGAATGGATTATACAACACTCGGTTTGGAAAAAGTAAATCTGTTTGGCGCGATTGACGGCGTGAGTTGATCTGACCGTATCATTCATGAGAGATCCTCAAGGAATTTACTAGAGAAGGACAGATAAGAGAGTCAGCCTTCGGACCGAATCCATGACAGAATTTATACTCGATTAAACGTTATGTTTGATTGAACCAAACATCGCGGAGCAATATGGCGGAGGCTCAAAACGCCGGTCTGGAGGGAGACAAGCCTCGTGCAGAGGGATGCCTAGAGTCAGAGCAGGGGTCAACTAACGACAAGGCTGATACTATAAGCATTACCCGTGACACCAATTCTCAACCTGTTGTCGAAGACGTGAATCCGTCTCTAATCACTGAAGGAAATCCCGTGTCAAATCTCGATTTAAATCCTAAAACAGATCATTCCTGCAATCAGCAATCAAGTGCTACCTCAGATCTGGAACGAGAGCTCCATAAGTTGAAACGAGATCTCGAAAGCATGGTACTGAAATATGCAAAGAGCGAGAGGGAGAACCTTCAAAACAAGCATAATCTAGAGACACTCGATAAGAAACTAAAAAGGGCAATAAAGGATAATGACCAACTAGCAAATAGGATTAAATTATTAACTCATGATAAAGCACACCTGACAGATACTCTAAACGCCAAGGTGGCCCAACTGACAGTATTGGAGCATAAAAACTCGCAAATAAACAATTTTCAAGATTCCAAGTTGAAGGAGTGTGAGGAACAAGTCAGCAAGATGGAGCGCTCAAACGAGGAATTACTAAGGCGAATAGAGAGCTATAAGAGCAAAGAGGGTGAGCTCCTTGATTTTTGTGAGAGGTTATCAATGAAACACATGATCTTGCAATCGGAGTTGGATGAGGCCCTCAAAAAAGTGCCCAGTTTTAAGGAGGAATACGAAAAAGTCTTGGCAGAGAGAGACAACTTGATTCAGCGCAATAAGGAACTCGTAACCCAGTTGGAGTCTCTGACCGATGAGCTCGATAGGGAGAGAAAACGGAGCGAAAGTCTGAGAACATCCATGGAGGCAGATGAAACTAAGTACCGTTGTAGTCTAGACGAGCTGCAGAACGAAATCAAAGTCATGCGCCGGAAACATCAAATTGTAACTAGAGAGCTGGTTAAAGAGATCAAGCGGCTTGAGAAAGTCGAATCTTCATCCTAGATGAAAGTCTACGAGACGCAGTCTTTTTATCATCCCTCGGTTCTAGAGAATCTACCTATCCTGTCACACGTTCAGGTTCATGTTTTTCCTTCTTTGAAACTCCATCCACAAATTCGATTCATTGAGGTTAAGCAGACAGGATATGATTATCTATCCAACCACTTTTCGTGTTTTCAGCCAGACTAATGAAATACTATTCTCGCGGGGCCAGGATCGACATGAACGAGCCGTATTCGTATTGTGTGGAGCCTAGGCGTCCAGTTCTCTAGACCTGGTATCAGTATAAGAAGGTTATGCAATATGGCGCCATGTTACAATTGCGGTTCAAACTTGGCGCTAGGCGAAACCTCAGTACAACCATTTTCACTTATAGAAAAGCGAGTTTTGCACGACTGAGACTCGGGGTGCAGAGCGCTTTGTTTGCCTCTTGGTTGTCTCTCTGTATGCGTGCGTGCTTTGGATGGACTCGACCACATTCTGGTGGTAAGTTCGTGCGTCTGTGCATTGGCCGCGGTGGCTGCTGCCGTAGCCATCACAGCTCCCGTCGTTGTTACCGCCGCGTCGCTGGCAAGCAACAGCGAGTGCGAAAGAATTTTGGCGAACAAACTCAAAGAGTCGCCTATTGAAGCGATAGGGAAAAATGCACAACATTTTATGTCGCCACCTAGACTGCTATACTCTAGGATATCCGCCATATTATCTTGCTCATTGAGTCTCTCGCCGTATTACGTACAAATCAATCTCCTTTGACGAGCTAACAATAAGGTCCCTAACTCTAACCGAGTGGCAAAATAAGGCGTTTAAAAGAGGACCCAAGATGAATGCATCTGCGAATCTAAATCTCGTTCAGCACCCCCGGACTCAAGCGACTAGTGCTGCTAACACTATCGCGCCAGCCGACACCAGTGCCACCACAACTGCCACTAATGGCTCCAAAACGGAATCGCTAGCAAGCAATGACGGTCATAGGACGCCAAACGTCGAGCATTTGAGCAAAACTAATCTCTACATCAGAGGCCTACAGCCAAACACGAACGATCAGGACTTGTATAATCTGTGCGTCCGTTTTGGACAAATTTGCTCCACCAAGGCAATTCTAGATAAGAGTACCGGCTGTTGCAGAGGTAAGTCCGACTCATCTAGAGCCATGAGCTCTCGGTAACATTTGGACGACCTGACATCCTCTTAAAACTCCACTATTTCCTCCCAACCAGGCTATGGTTTCGTGGAATTTCATACGCCTCAGGCAGCCGAGTTGGCGGTTCAGGAGCTGACGAAGTCTAACGTCCAGGTTCAAATGGCTAAAATACCATCGGTCCATACGTATCAGAGTTCGCATCACCAGCCCCATCACTCCAATCATCATCACAGCCGAGGCAGTAACAACAACAGCGGCTCCACGACCACCACCACAACCACCTCTAACAACAACAACAACAACAGCCAGCTGCATAATCATAACTCCTCAAGTGGCGTAAGTAGTCCCCATTTCTTTCTAAGCTTTAGATCAAACTCTGATAGGATTAAGTCTAACCTCTCTCCTTCCAACACTTCCTAACTAATCTTCAACATGTTAATTAGAGCAACGCTGACCCAACGAATTTGTACATAGCAAATTTACCACCAAACATGAGCGAACAAGAGCTCGAAAATCTCTTGTCAACTTACGGACCTGTTGTATCAACTAGAATTCTTCGTGATCAGAGCAATACTCCTCGGGGTGTTGGTTTTGCTAGGTGAGATGTTGTGAAATTTAGATTTTAATTGCTCCATAACCGCTGTCTAACATAGCCTTGTCTATCGTAGGATGGAGTCTAGAGACAAGTGTGAGGAGATTATTGAAAGGATGAACGGTAGACCATGCTGCAAAGGCTGGAAAGAGCCACTTGTGGTCAAATTTGCAGATGGTGGTAATAAAAAGCGTCACCATCACAGTAATCAACACCAGCATCATAAAGCTCATCAAGACGATATTAGGTGGCGAGAAAGTAGCAACTCAATTGAGATGAGTAATGTCTCTAGTTACGATCATCCAGTGAATAAGTATCACAGCAACCAATTCTCTGATCTCGCTATGATGAGCACTCTAAGCTATCCGCGTATGCAACCAGGCTTCCCACCGCCTGTGGCAGCTGGTGCAGCCTACCCACCTCCGCTGGGCCCCCCAACTAGTGGCCCACAATGGATTCATCCAGGAGCTGCTGGTCAACCGTAAGTAGATTGATCGATGAATCAAAAGTTGGCGACCACCTCTTATTAACGATCAATCAATACTCTCCCAGTTACGTCATTCCTCAGCAGTTAATTCAAGCTGGAGGGCTTGGCCAAAACAATCAGGCAGCGCTGCACTACGGCCATATTCCTCAGCTCGCATCACAGATGCAAGGCCTCCAAATAGCTCACCCTCACGCACCTGTTAGTGGCTATCTGCCACCGCAACATCAGTGGTCAACCTTGTGGACCCATCCGATAGCCCCGCAACCACAACCTTCCATGCGAATACCTACGCCGATACAACCAGGACCACCCCATCACCTCTCTCCACAATCAACTCCTGTACAGCAGTCGCACCCACACACTCCGCAACCACAAACTCCACTCCGGCAGTCACCGGTTATCGATAATAAACCTCAAATTTCGATGCCTTTATGAGGATAAGAGAAAAATGTTGCTCGGTTGGATTGCATTTATGACCTGACCAAAATCAAGACTAAGTCTGCTATGTGAGGTTGTAGAAATAGTGAGAATTTAAAGTCTTAAAGTTGTTAATACGATGAAAATAAACTAATTGTTCGAATGTATGATCAGGATATTTTGCAGATTACTGATTTATTTCACGGTTGGTGATGTTCCGTGAACTTTGTTCCAGATGAAGCAGATATTCGTTTGGAAATCAGCTCAAATATCCCGCGAGCTAGGGGCCAACTTAACCTATCAAACTCGTCGCGACACACATACTCGAATACCTCTTGATCAAGGAGCATTTAGAGTAAGGTTCGCACTGTTGTTCATATGCCAGGCACTCTCACAATGATAACTACTGTTGTTAATACAGGCAATCATTCCTACCTGATAGTAGTTGTTTTTCGACGTTAGATCTTGCGCCTTCACAAGCTGAACAAAGCCCATTGAAAGCGCTCATTCCTACAGACAGGTTCTTGTTAGGTGTCTGATTGATTGAGTCTTTCCGGAATTGAGTCTGTACATGGCTGCAAGCATGAACTTGTTTATTAGTGGTGCAATTCCTTAGTGCTCATGGCGTTTTGTCGAGACAGGATTTGTAAGAAACCGTGATCACATTGCTTGAGGGTATCGAAATGTGTTGTCCGACACCTTAAAGCTTGTAGCCTTCAAATACTCATAGGATTCAGATTCTGCTCGAGCCCGCATTACTATACCGCTTCCAATCGGGAGGTACGACGAACAGAGAAGCAATAACAACGATGTAGCGATATAAGCCAGCGTTTTCACCAGCAACCGATTGAATATCGACCTGAAGTCTTAAGATTCAGCTGCTAGACTTCCAATAGACACCGTCATCGTAGTCTGGTACTTGGCTCGGAAATAGGATGAAACGTTTCAACGCCAGCCTATCAAGTGGCTACGACAACTAGATATCAGGTTAACTTATGAGAAGCTAGGTCGTTGCCGATGATGAACTGTCTTCACATCATGATTCATATTTACTAACTCGCTTCAACGAGATTAGTTTGCGATTAAGTTGATGATGTAAGTCCACTTTCGGGCGACAAAACGGAGATTTATTCAGCTCTGTGCCGAGGGTGGCCGAGGAAAGTATGCTGTAATCTCAACAGGTTAACGTCCACCCGGACGAAGTTGTTTGGGGCTGACTCTCTCTCTCTCTCTCTCTCTCTCTCTCTCTCTCTCTCTCTCTCTCTCTCTCTCTCTCTCTCTCTCTCTCTCTCTCTCTCTCTCTCTCTCTCTCTCTCTCTCTCTCTCTCTCCCTCTCTGCTCAGTGTTCGGATTGCCCGACGCGACCAAAGTGGACTGGTAAGCAGGTAGACAGGGAGGCGAAGCTGAGAGAGAGAGAGAGGGCGAAAGAGATGACAGCATGAGCAAGAATAACCATTATGGCGACTCTAGCAGCGGCAGAGAACACGACGACAGGCGGGAAGGAAGCGATTTAGCTACAAAGGAAGGGATGCCGAGCCACACACAAATTATCAATCCACTTTTTGCGTCTTCCATCTGATCATTGCCTAGACGGGTGGCTATCCTTTGTGGACCCATTGTGGTTCGATCAGCCAGGTGCGTGTTGCGGGCGAAGTGTGAGTTCAGGCCAGGTATCCGCCAGCTCACCAAGATAGGCTTAGGTTCGTATGCGCTAGCGTAACTTATCGTAATGATCAATGCAACTTCTTGCATCTTTAGAACTACTCCGACTGCCCGAAAGCATCGGCCGCCAGCCATGAAGACGAGTTAGCGCTTGATTCGCTTGCCGCCACATAATTGAGCATCCTTTCATTTTTGGCCAGGCAATGGCTTCATCTTATACGCAAACAACCGCGTCCCCTGCAACCTGCTCTTAGTTGTTGGCCGGAGATGAGCAGCTTGGACGACAAAGAGAGTCTCGCTCATCATCAATTGGACACCAGCCACCATCGCTTTCGGCGATCTCTACACATATACTCCTTGAGCTGGAGATGATATTGACAACCGTTTTGCAGCCGGAACTTCTCGGGGGATCGCTCGAAGCCATGGTGCTCAGTATACTCAGAGAAAGTGGTCATACGTCGGCACAAGTTGAGCTGACAGTTTATTGAATGCCCTTCACTTGGACCAATGCGATACCCTTGTTGTTCTCAGCGCGATACTCGATGCGCCGCTGTCTATGGGATATTAAAGCCATGGCTCCGTGACTCTAGGGTTCAGGTCTAAATAAGCGATCAGTCAGTGACTCATCGCAGACAAATTAGCAATTCTGATTTTAAGTATGGGAGATGATAACCTCGCTCTAATCCAGGTTCGTCTTAACAGCTGGGTTTGGAACTAAAGCGACACCATAGGAAAGGCTCTTCCTCAGCTCCAGTCGAAGACAAACGGTCAACTAAATGATCATTCTCGTACTCTGTCATTCTGTTTTATTGGATATAAATAACTCTGGTGGCATCTCTCACGTAAGAACTTTACACTGCGACGAAAAATAACTCCCAATTGTGGAATATGTAAGGCTCAATTGAGCCGCCGCTCGCCGAAGATCTTGTTTGATTGAGGTAAAAGAAAATCGTTGTCAACTGATTCTGGCGGCGCTGTTACAATTTCTGCCACATTTCCATAGATGTCGGCCGACAGTTTTGAGGGTGGATAGTTGAGTCCCTCGTCAGACACTTGTATTCTCGCTCCAACAACTTGCTGACTTGTCTGCGGCCCTTTGGAGCCGGTGATTCCGTGAACAAGCTTCTCGGTTGCCAACGGTCCCTCGCTCACCCTGTACGAGGCACTCATGGTTTGGGAGCCGAAGTCGTCTGACTTTGGAATGCGATTCTTGAAGACTTGGTCAGGTATGGGAGCTTTGAACCTGCCCAAGACTACTGACGAATCTGCCTGGCCCAAGTGAGCTCGTGACAGTGGGCGCGAGTCATCGGCCGCGCGTCGCGCTGCAAAGCGCCGCTCATTCTGACCCTGGGCGATGCTTTGAGCGCCGGCAACAACTAGCAGTGCCAGGCAGCTCGCCATAAAAAGCCTCGAATCGCACACCAATCGTTGAGACATCTCAAATTTGTCGCTTAGTTCTGCTGCTGGATGGACTTGCTTAGTTGCTGGCTGCTTTAACTGTCTTGCTGGTCTTCTTCTTTCTCCTTAACTTGAATTGGGATTCCGATTTGAAGCGAACGAAATTCATTATCAGTCAACTGACCATTGCTCTTGAATCCGATTTTGCGCTCAGTGAGCCTGAGACGATCTTGTTCAGCGCACCTGTTGGTGGTGCAGCGAGAGGGCAAACTGGTGGCGGCGATGCGAGAATGGAGGCTATGTGATAGAGAAAGTAAGTGAGCGCGCTTAGGAGCTGGCAAGGGGACGGGAAGGCGAGAGCGCTGGTTAGTTACATGCTAGTGGAAGTAGGCGAGTTCTCGCTCTTGCTAATTGTGTAGCGCCCCAGCTTGGGCAAGTGTGGTGAAAGCGCTGCGCCTGGCGAGAGACATAAGCGGGCATGGTGGAGGCATGAAAGGGACGGAGAGGGAGGGCGAGCGGGGAGGGCAAGCCGACGTCAGCTGGCCGACTTGAGTGTCTAGCAGGTGACGCAACTCAAGCGGACCAAAGGCGAGCGCCAAAGGGAGGCAGCTTACTACTGGCGGCGTCTGTGAAGCCGGAATCGTCGTCGTCTTGGCGAGCGCGATGAGTCGTCAGTAAGGGATCTTCAAAGCCATTCAATCTGTTCCTGGCTGCCGGATCTCAGTCAGCCCATTTGGGCGTGTTCTGTGTGAGCGGTTTCCATCGACCAACCTGTTGGCTGGCCAAGCTAGTGAGCAACTTGCCAACCACACTCCACTCGTTCGTCACCAGCTACATGGCTCCGCGATTTGCGACTGTCCGGCACTGAACGTCGATGGTCGACGTCCAGCAGTCTCAAGAGCACTCATAGCTAGAGCCCTGCGAATGCTCGTGCTCTCTGGGGGCCCAATTGACGGGTTGCGCTGAAAGTGAAATACTTACCTATTGTTTTCGCCAGCTCAGAAGCCAGTAGATCAAGGCGCTATAGCGGCTGGTGCCAACAGGCGCCAAGTGCAACACTTACTGGTCATGTCGCATTTGCAAGGCTGAGCGGACTCAAGAGCTGAGAAACTATTGTTTGATTTGTTGCCGACAACAAACTCGCAGCCACATAACGATTGAGAATGACAGTTTTGCCCGTTTGGCTGCTTGTCTTAACAGAGCGCCAACTCAAAACCAACAAATTGAACTCTCGTCTGTTGCTGCTGAGGCCAGGCGACCTGGCTCTGGACTTTTCTGAACGCCAATTGACATTAGTAGTTGGCTAGACGGGTCCCGCTTTCAGAGTCACAACTCAAGTGAACTTATCCTTGTTAGGCATAAGCTCGCCACCGTCAACTTGAACTCTGGCCCAGTGTTGGGATTCATTTTTTGAGCAACGCTTGAACAACCGTCGCCTTGATAATCAAGGTTGGATATACCCTGTTTACCAATGCCACAATTTGGAGTCCGGCCTAATCGAACCTCATGAACCAATGGGATGAGACTCGTTGCTGATGAGCAACGAGCTCTGGCGACAATCGAACTCATTCCTTGGCCCTCTCATAGCGCGGTCGCTGGCGCGAATTACAAACAATTTGCCGCGAAGGTTGATCAGCTGGGCATTGCAGGTCAGCCTGGGCTCTAAGCCGACAACATCTTGTCTCCATCTGAACCTAACTATGGGTCTTCATTCGAGCCGGCTCGACAAGACTTAAACTACACTGTAAGCATTCCAACCATGAATCATATTCCAGCTAAAACTCTGCCTTGGCTTTTGCACCAGTTATGTCGTTGATATCCACTTTTGAAAGCCAATGCCGGGCCCTCACTAGCGCACCTAGTCCCGATGAGAACGCCAGTAGATTTATTGTCGGAACCCAATCGCCAAGCTCCACAAACCTTCTTTACCTCTTCGAGTACAGAGATGACAATAACAGTCTTGCTAAAATCTCTTTTAAATTTCCATATGGAGAACTCTGGCACTTAAACACATCAAACAAGCACCAATACTTGCTGGCAGCAGTTACCAGTCATCACGGTAGATCGAAAGCCTCTCTATTTAGACTTCCATCAGCCTTAGGAAACCCTATTGAAGACGACTATGAACTTTCTGAGGCTCCAATAGAGAAAGCGTTTGACCTCTCGACCAATTCACGAGATCTAACGCAACAATGTCATTGGCACCCGGACGACGGTGACCATCTACTGATTTGCGGTGACTGTAATCTAGAATTCTGGGACATCAACGCGCAAGAGAGATCACAAGAATTTTCGATATCGAACGCCATCGATAAGAGTAGTTATCATGATTCTTTTGCAACGGGACGGCCACGTGTTACTGATCTCAGGTGGTCATCATTATTTAACTGCAGTGTGGTAGCAGCCGCAGTAGGTCCAACCGTCTATGGAATCGATATAAGAATACCTCACTCTAGTCCATCTTCTATATGTTGGCGAATCGAGGATCAGCGGTGCAATAAAGTTAGATCGGTAGATTTCAATCCAAACAGCCAGTACTATCTTGCATCTGGTGGCGACGACTCGCGAGCTAACTTTTGGGACCTGAGGAACACAGCAAGTCCACAGGTACGCTTACAAGCCCACACCCACTGGATATGGGCTCTAAGGTATAACCCATTCCACGACCAGTTAGTCCTCTCCGCAGGGAGCGATGCCCGAGTGGCTTTGATGCGTCTCTACAGCATTGCATCCGAACCATTCGGAACTATTGCTGAGTTTGAGGAGGAAATGGCGGAGGATTCCACTCCAATCAAAGCAACCGAAACACTCGGAGCAGTTGACATTGAGGGCGAATTTGGTGATCGCGAGAGTGCCACGAGGACGGACGAACTTGTGGATATCAAGAGGGACGAGCAGCCGGAGCGACTGAAAGATGAAGTCATAAATGTGTATGAAGAGCACGACGATTCTGTGTATTCTGTCGAGTGGGCGACCGACCCATGGATCTTTGCTTCGCTTGGCTTCGAGAGCAGACTTATCATAAACAAAGTTCCCAAGGATGAGAAATTCAATATCCTCTTCTAGACAGAAGTAGGATCGATACCAACTAGTGGTCCAGTGGAGCATGTTCGAGAAGATCTGAGATATTTAGGTACAATAATCAAGTATAAGAGATCCTGATAAGCAGCTTGGTTACTATTTCGTCAATTGTGCCTCTAATTTCTTAAAAGTCCTTGCTGATTGAGCGCATTCTCATCTGCGGGCGTGATATGATCTAACTCGATCTCGATAACCCAAACATAAAGCTAGCTTAAGCGAGAATGCTATCGGTGGCATAGAAAGCTGGTTTACGATTCGATTGTGAATTCTCCGTTTATTTGCTGAGTACAGTTATTCCATCTCTTAATCTACATTTAACATCAAATAGCAACAGGAGTTCAACCACAAAACGTAACGAAAACTCAACATCTCACATTAGCTGCATCATGTGCAGACATGTCAATTGTGCTCCTCCACCTTTCTACGCTCGGCCAGTATCTCACTGATGAACAAGGGAATTACAATCCGTTAATTTTCGATTAAATTTCAAAAGAGGGCATAAAAGTGAATCAGGAAGGTCGAACGTACCTGCGAGATTGGACAATCCGAATAGAACGTCGCTTGCACTCTGATTTGGTTCCCTTCTGAACTCGCTCTCGCTCACCTGGTCGCTGGGCTCAGAGCTAGATCCGCTGAGTAGTGCGCGGACGCAAGATTCAGCACAATCGCATATCGAATCTAGCTTGTACCTGTTAAATGATAGATTGTATGTTAGTTGAAGGCTAAAGTTATGAGAAGATCGTCTAGGCTTGTACTCACCCTCCTTCCAGACAAAGAACCACACGGCCATTGGCTACGGTCATGAGCTGACGAGTCATGTAAGCGAAACAGGCAGGACTCAGGTCATACCCGCCAAAGTTGAACGGATGTCCGCGAGAAGCATCGAAACCACAGGCCACTAACACCATGGACGGATTAAAATCGCGTGCTATGGGCATCACTATCGTCCGAAAAGCCGCTATGTACTCGGCATCGCCCATAGCCTCGCTGGACCAAGCAATGTTCCAGTTGAATCCCTCGCCGGCACCTGAGCCAACCTCCCTAGTATCGCCAGTTCCTGGAAAAAAGTTTCCCTTATCGTGTCGATGCAACGAAATGTACATGACGCTCTTATCCTCATAAAACGCCTTCTGTATCCCATTACCATGATGAACATCCCAATCGACCACAAGGACCCGAGCAAGTTGGTGCTTGTTTATGAGCACGCGCGCCGCAATAGCAACCGAGTTGAAGAAACAGAAGCCCATGGCTTGCTGAAACTCTGCGTGGTGACCTGCTCAGGTTTGGTCAAGGAGTTAGCCTGGAGGCTCTAAACTGTAACATTGCCAACTATTCGAGTCCACTCACCTGGTGGACGAACGATTGCAAATGCGTTCATCAACTTCCCGTTTGCCACATTCTCTGCGGCCTCAATGACGCAACCAGCGGCCAATCTAGCGGCAGCAGGTGTTTGCTCCTCATTCCAAGCTGTGTCTATATCAGCGCCTTGACCACCACACTCCAACTGTGTCAGACCTTCGATGGGCAACTTTCTCAAATCTAGCTTACTTAGTTTTATCCGCTCATATGGGCTCTTGCCAAAGTAGTGGGAGTAAGTTTCGCTGTGCGTGACAGTTCGACAAAGTTAGTACGAAGCGTGCCCAATCTATGATATGAGCAATTGGCTAAACTCACCTGTGACACAATTGTAGCTCCTCAATACTCGCCTTGCGGCCAATAATTCTGGCGCATCTAGCCATCAGACCTCTTTCGTGTAATCGGCGCCAAATAGCCAAAATTCTGTGGCTGTTCTCGGGATGATTGTTTTCGTTTGCGCATATACATTTGTGATTGCACATCTCAAGCTCATAGATTAACCCAGTGCTCGAGTTTTGGTCAAAAATTGGGTTGTATATGAAATTCCAGTTGGTCCTAAATGGATCCGATGGGGTGTAGCTGAAATTGAGCGGAGCTTCGCCCTTTGAAGAACTAGATTTAGATTTGTCCTCGCTCGACCTGCTCGACAAAGTTAAGTCGAGGCTGTAGTTGCTCTCGACCATTGAGTGTGTCTTGGTATTCAAGACAGGTGCTGTATCAACGATGAGCTCCTGGGCTGAATCGACAATCATATCCACGTTCGAACCTTCGCCACTGACACCATTCCCAAGGTCAACATTTGTCGTTACAAATTCCATCCTCGAATGACTCAGGGAGATCGGTGCTGCGGAACAGCTTGTTATCTGTCGCTGCTTTTGGACGGGCGCGATAGGTGCGTCTAGTCGGCTTGATAACAAAAGAGGCGACGATAGAGCTCTACTGATTAGACCCCCCTGCTCATCTTGGTTGTGAGTTTGTGCGGCGCTAGCCTCCCTGGGTTGATCGTGTTTGTTTACGGACCTGCTGATATCCGTGTGCTGAGGCTGGACTATATGACTCAGGAGCCCAGATCTATAGGGTTCGGGCAGATTGGATATTTTGCCCATTAAGGAGCTGTTGATTTGGTTCGACTGCTGGAATTCTGTCGATTTGATTAGATTGTTGTAAGCATGGAGCCACTGGTTGAGATCATGCGATTGGGCTGAAACTTGTTGTTGATGTGCGAGCATGGGGTTCACACTGTTGAGAGTGTTTTGGACGTGCTGATTGTCTTGGGTTGAGATCAAATTTTGAGCACTAGCCGAGAGGTTGAAACTTTCAGAGAGCGAGGCCATGAGACTTCCCGGTTGGCTGTTCGCGTCCAAACTGGTTGCAGTTCTCGCTGTAGTCGATAGAGAGGGCGGATGGGTGGCTTCTCTTCGCACGACAGCGTGATGCTGATGGGCTAGCGATTGAGGTTGACTGGAGGTTGTTAGAAGCAGTTGCTTGATTCCCATCCTTTCCTGCGACTGACACAACTGCAACTGATTGAAAGAATCCTGCAATACCTTCTGATAATGCTGACCAGTGGTGTTTGGGTGGCTAGTTGTGTTGATCATGTGGCTAACCAACTGCGGTCGATTCGTCAGCCCTCCATTCGTGAAGAGGTTTGAATGCTTTTGCGAATAGCGCTGTCGATTGGCCTCGCTTGAGCTGCTTAAATCAATAGCATGTGAAGATTCTTCAAGGGAGTCTTGTTGGGATAGTAATGAGGAATTCGAGGACGAAGAGGACGAGTAGTGCTTGGGATGAGTAACTGTAGCCACTCTAGTTTCCCTCGAGTGTCCAGCGTTGGTTTGGTTAGCAAAACCTGGTTGCACCATGCTGGCGGCGGCCTGGCCCCCTGAGAGTCCCATGGATATTGAGGAACTGGGCGATTGTGAACGCCGCAAAGAAGCTGCATCGTTTGTTGTGGCTAGACGGAGCATATGATACTCTCTGTGAATGGAGCTTGCATTTGGGACTCCAGAGCTAAGACTGTTCAGGGCGACGCTTGACCGCAAGTCGGCCCCGTCTAGCGACCACTGCCTCAATTCGTCCTTGAGTCCGCTAAAAGGTTTGCCTTTCTCGTTGCCCGATGACTTGTCTGCTGAGCCCTCGATGTCCAAGCTGCCGCCAACACCAATCTTGCCTCGACTAGAAGCTCTTTGAATCACGGTCTTTCTGATAGCCTCATTCACTTTCAGGTGCTGTTGCTGTCTCAGAGCATTGCCGTCCAATGGTATTGGGATCGGCTCCGTGTTGTTGTTTATTGATTCTGCCGAGGTTGTGACTGACTGCTGCAAGTTTGTTGAGGAGGATCGGGGTGTGGTTGAGAAGTAGAGAGAGTTTTTCAAATCGTTTTGAAGATTCTCGAGCTCCCTATTCGAAAATATGGAGCTTAGCTTGATAGTCTGCGAGGTAGATGGCAAATTCGTTGATGCTTGACAGGTAGAAGATTGCGGGTTACCTGAGCCATCGTTTACTTTACTACTATGTGAGGGTGGAGAGCTAGATTGTGAGAGCGACCTTTGGTTAGGTTTGCTCGAGTTTAGGATGCACGGATTTGAGGAGTACTCGGCCGGGTTGGATTCGAGCGAATGTAGCAACTGTCTCTTTGGTTTCGACTTTCTCTTCATCAGTGGACTCATAGTTGTGCGCCTCTCCATTTGGCGTCTTCGCGATAATGATTGAGCCTTGTATGGAATATGCATGGTTGGCATTGATGCCGTCTTCCTGAGTGGATGATCGTCCTCCTGCGAGCCGCCATTGGTCAGACTTGAGACATAGCCCGGCGCATAGTCGCCATTGCTGCTAGATTGTGCGGAGCAGCTTGACGGATGAGCAGATAGCTTGGTGCTATTTAGTTGGGTGGTGCTGCCCTGTTGTTTCGAGCGAATAAAACCAGCTAGATGCTCGCGCACTTCCTGGCTTGACATCGCCGATTGGGCGTTAACGTCTTTATTCTTAAGCGACTCTAGCTTGAGCGTGTCCATCTTGCAGCAACTGCTAAATCTCGAGGTAGACTATCGTCTCTCAATATTAGCTCAACATTGAATTCTTATCAATCTCGATAATTTCTAATAAAACTGGAGCTGAACGAGGGGGATCCAGGTGCACTGGTGCTACTAGCTTGCGTCCCAGCCATCTAAGCTCGGTTGAGACGGTCGTTCGGCTACTTGAACAACAACATCAAATTCAATCCGCCATAGATTGGCGTGCAGAGGATACAAAAAATTTCACCACTAAGAGTCATGTTGGTAAGAGGGAAATTGGCTTTAATGTAATGTTATGAAGCTGAGCTCAGAGTAGCTCAGCGCGCGCAAAGGTAGCGCGCTGCACGCATAGGGTCGTATCACAGAGATGCCAACATGATGTGCGGGCTCCAGGGCGCGCGCGCGCGCGTTAGGGTCCCCTTATCACCCTTTAGGTGCTGAGGCAGGGCGAATAGATGGATGGATCTATATATATCCGCGCGCTTGTATGTATGTGAGTTTGTGTATACACAAGGGTCTAGGCAATCGCCCGGCCAACAGGAACGAGAGCTCGGCCACTACTGCACAAAAGTACGCGCAACACTCCATCGCACGTCGCTTACGACGTACATTAACGAACGAAACTCGCCCAGATCGTGTCGGATTGGGACCGCCCACACCGAGGCTGCCAGCAACGATCACTTAGTGCTTGTATTACTCTTGTCCTCGTTTCCTTCACGAGCCCTTTTCAAGGCCTCTCTTCGCTTTTGGCGTAATAGTTTACGGATCTCGCGTTCCCTCTCCTCTGCTTTCAGCTTCGCGCGCTCTTTCCGCTCCTGTTTTCTCTTGCCGAATCCTTTCACATAGTCCATCCTCTCTTTTTGGTCGAACACTAGCTCTTGGCTCGGTTTATTTTTAGCCATTTGACCCAAATTTATGTGGCCAGGGTTTTGGTTCGACGAGGACAATTGGCTAATTCGCAATGTGACTGTGTTAGGATTGTTCACTTGGGTGAACGAGTGCCAGCGCCTTCAGCTCATCTATTTTGAAGCTCATACAGGCCGGTCTATGCTCCACAGGGACGGCGCATTCTTCAAAAATCTGATGAACCAACCAATGTTGTTAATTCTTGTCCGGGCTCCTTACCGTTTTGGATGGTGTTGGGAGGTTGGGTCATGAAAATCCACGATGGACGAAGGGTTATGTCGAGACAAAACTCGCGAGGTAGACGACAACCCTCCTACCAGCTATAGTTCACGCAAGCGTAAAAAGCCCGACGAGGGGGATAGCTTGCTCGCGAGAGAGGAGCTCCTTGTCGAACAGCCCATAGAAAACGAATACGAACACTTAGAGGATGACGATGATGTTGAAGATGAGGAGGTCACAAGTAAAATGAAAACCGAATACAAGCAAATCCTAACCGCCCAGGAACCATCCACCATCAAACAATACGATGACATAAAGGTGACACCATTTAATCTGGAGGAAGAGTGTGAGGAGGGCGAGTTTGACAAAGCTGGAAACTTTGTCTTCGCCAAGAGATCCTCTTTCAAGAAGCCTGTTGACACTTGGGCAGAATCGATCGATTGGGCTGCGGTAGAAAAGAGTGAACGAGAGCAAAAGTACAAAAAAGAACTCAATGTCGAGCACACCACAAGATTCGAACCTGGAATAGCAAAATGTGATAAATCTACCTGCTACAAACAAATGCTCAGGATCATGAGACCTGACGAAACTGTCCAGAAAACTATAAGACGTTTGGGCAATCTTTTACCAAGAAGGAACTTGACGAAGCACGGGAGCAAATCTAACAAGGAATCTAACTTGTCTAATCAATCTGAGTTTGCCGAAGTTCGAAAGAGTTTGGATACTATGATTGAGCTAGCGCACCGAAGACTTGAAGACGGTGATATGGACATCTATCAAAAAAATTATGATGAGCTTGAGGCGGCTCTCGGCTGACGTTATTGTAGTTGTTCGGATAAGTTGATCTCGGCGTCCTGACTTCGGGGCTTACGGCCACAAACTATCAATAATTTCAATTAGCTTCCTTGTTTGTCGTCTCGTTGTCATCACTGGTTTTTGGTTGCTCGCCCGATTCGACCTTCCTCAGATATTCATCGTCAGCCCAGACAGGTCGATTTGTGTTCTCCTTAAAGCGTGTTGGCTTTGCGATATTGACTCGTATCGTTTTGCCTAATATTTCGCCATTGTCCATGTTATCGATTGCATCGGCTGCATCTTCAGGCAATTGGAACTCAACAAAAGCAAATCCTCTATGTTTTTTCGAAGGGTACTCAATAGGAAGGTTAATATCGATAATATCGCCAAAAGGTGAAAAAGCTGACTTCAATAGATTAATATCGATTTCCTCGGCTAGCCCGCCCACATAGAGAGTCCTTTTGTTATTTGCCATGAGTTTGTTATACTGATGAACCATAATCTACCAGTCATGGGCGCATCTTATCGATAAATTTGAAACTTCGACATCTCAAGGAGTGGTGGAACCAAGCACACTGTGGTGAATTTTTGATGTCATTCAGTTTTGATCATTTTCAGTTCAAGTTGCATGCAATGAAGATTCACATCATGGTGAGTTGAATTGATGTTCTGGATTCAATTCGCCTGAAGAAATGTAAAAGCTTTGATGCTATCACATTCTGATCGCTGCAGAATACTTCATCAGCAATTAGGATCTATCGAGATGGACGAAAAGAAACTTGAGGTCCCAGCCGGACCTAATTTCAATTTGAGCGGAGCTCTTGCCAAAGATACGAATACTTTCAAAGGTGTTGTAATCAAGTACAACGAACCTATCGAAGCTCAAAAACCAAATCAAAGGTGGTTCATCTACCCATTTAAAGGCGATGAAAGTCTAGACCCGGTACCCATCTATAGGCAATCGGCTTATTTGCTCGGTCGAGATCGCCTGGTTGCGGATATTCCAATCGACCACCCTTCGTGTTCTAAACAACATGCTGTCATACAGTTCAAGAAAGTAAGAGAAAAGATTTGTCCCTACGTCATAGACCTCGACTCTGCTAATGGGACGAAACTCAACAATGAACTGATCGAGCCGCGTAGATACTACCAGCTGTTTGAGAAAGATGTTCTCAAGTTCGGTTTTAGTAGTAGAGATTATGTGATCATGCATGAAAATTGCACAGGCGATGACGACTGACTGTGGTGAGATGAAAGATATGAAAGCTGATTAACTGAATAAATGTATTTGCACAGGGAAATTACAATATGAGCCTAACTATCTGTTCTGGTCTGTCAACACTGATTTCCACCAAGCCAACCTTGAGAGAATCTAATGAGATTGGTCCGGTGAAACGTCTGGCCAATAAGTCCTCTTCCTCCTCGTCAGATGTCTTTTTTAGCTGACCTGACTTGGTCTCCTTGATGGCATTCAATTCCTTTTCCAACAATACTGACACCATCTCTTTTTTCATTGCGCCCTCTAGATCTTGCTTGTTGCAAGCTATAGTTAGTTTAACTCCTGTTTTGTTGAATACTCCATCAGATAGAAGAGTGTAAAGGTACTCGCCGAGATCGCGGATTTTGCTCTCGACGGTTGTTGAGTCAAGCATAAATATAACCTGGCGCGCCCTAGCTTTGTATTGATTCCAGTATCGATTTCTCAAGCGATCGGCGCCAGGTAAATCAATCAACTTCAAGTTGAACTCATCTAGGGTGACCTCATTCTCTTTTAGAGATGTTACGCTATGCTTGTACTTGTTGAATACGATCTTGCTGAAAATAGCTGTCTTTCCAGAATCTGATAGACCGGTCAGTAGAACTACATTCGGCTGCTTTCTGAACCGTTTGGTCAAAAAATAGGTGATGATCAGTAATAGAAGTGTGAAGATTGCGGCGTAGTACAATTCTGTCATGCTGTAATCTAAGTTGGAGCGGTGAGGGTCGCTTGGAATGATTAATCTAGGAGTTCGAACGACTGTCATCCAGTCTATTTACAAGTGGATAGAGTGTTTTACAGACCGTCACACCATTGCTAACCTCAAACCATAGTTCCGCGCGCCGCGCGTGGATATTCTCGCTTTTATTTTGAAGCTCTTATTCTGTTGTGGCACTTTGATTATTTTAGTCCGTATCGGGGAAACAAAATTGTCGTTTCACACCTAGGCATTCATTATGAACATATGCCACGATGATGGCTGGTTCGAAAATCGAACTTCTATCGAAGATCTATCTGGTGAAGATTTAAGGCTCTCACCAGTTTATCAGTGAATACTCAAATCATAAATGATCATACCTAATAGGTTGGATTAATTCTGCCGTTAAAATAGACAAGAAATTTCGAGGATGAGGGACAGCCGACTGATGAGATCCGGCTGAACATTAGTCCTTGAACCTATTTATTTCGATGGCGTCTGTGAAGTTTTTATTCGTCGGGTGCAGTTAGGCAATGTCTTGTGGGATTGCTAATCCATCGCACCTAGTTTGTAGCGGGTGGTTTCCATCTCAAACAAGCGGGATCTATTCTCTTAAAGCTATCTTTTTTCCTTCTGTTTATCCTGTAGTCATCCAGAATATCTTGTCTGGTTAGGATTAGGTGCTTTCCTTTCCAATACTTGAGCATACCCATGGCCTGTAGAGTACTTATTATGTCATAGGCGTTCACCCCAGTCTCTTGAGAAATATCTTTAATGGATATTTCTTTAGCCTGATAATTACACAGATACTCCAATATGATGAGTTTCCAGTAACTTCGATAAGAAATCAGACCCATGTCCGACAGAGGCTTCTCCGGTGATCCAACTTTCCCCTCAAGCCTGGTTATAAGATAACTCAAGTCGATTAGAAGCTTTCCATAACCTTGCTTTTGGTAAGGCGGCAGAGTCAGTATGCACGATACGTTATAGTTCAGGAAGGAATTTTTTTCTTTGGAAAAGTAGCCTAGGATATGGAAACCGCCCTCATCATATTCCGTCATTACGTAGAACAAAAACGGCGCAACGTCAAAGTATAATGTTTTGTGGTCTAAAAACAGCTTCGCAAGAAGGCAAAGATTCTGACAATAAATTTCGTTCTGCTGACCGTCGACTTCAAAGAATGATATATTTCCTTTTCTATAGATCTCGTTCCCCGGCGGATGTTTCAGTGAACATTTCTGGACGTGCCGAGCTGATACCATGGCGGACGTCATATACTTGAGACAGAACTCACAAATGAAGAGTTTTGGAAGATATCGATATTCTTCTGGGTAGGGCGAACCGTACCATACATCGATCTCGTATCTACCTAGATCTATACATTTGATGCCATATCGCATCTTGACGTCTCTGGCGCGCTCTTGAAGCTGCTCAGCAGCCTTCGCCTGAGCCTCTTTGAACATTTCATAATCGAATATTGGCGTAAGGTTCTTCAAATTCGGCTCTCGTGATGGATTTCTCACTAGATCAGGCCTCTTCTGTGGGGTGCCATTCTGCAGTATAATTTGGTTTATTTCCCGTTTGCGATATTCAATTAACTTTCCCAGAAGAGACTCATCACAATCTGGTATTTCACTCTTGACCTTCGTCTTACATTTTGGACTCCTCGGAGATCTTGTAGTTTGAGGAAATTTGGTATTTGCTGACTTGGCGGGTGTGGTTTCATTACTGTCCACAGGATTCACAAAAATTGGAGTACCTGATCTACTACATTGAGTATTTTTAACATATTCAATGTCGATACGTCTACCACGACGTCGACTAAGGTAGCGTTCTTCACAATCTTGGGGCGTTAGATTGTGGAATATGGGGCAGGTAGTTTGCGTAAAATGCGAGTCGAATTTGCCACTGAGGTGACCCTCTGAATTACAACCATCGACGGGACATCGTAGACGAATGGTCTGTTCTTCGCCGTCGCTTTGAACTTCATTTATATCGCCACCGTTGAGCACTGGGCTCCGACGACTACAAGATGACGATATACTGCGAGAGCGCTTAAACCTCAAAGAATGTTCGTTGTTGTAAGATCCGATTGTCTGAGTCGACGCGTTCTCGATCGTTGTCTGCTTCGATCGAGGCGATATGTTATTGGTGCTGATGCTCAAGCCAGATTTGTTGACAGGAATTAATTGTGTGATCTTGGACTTGGCCACAATCGCGGAGGATCGCTGTCTTTTTGTGGGTGGATATTCGTCGTCATTTGTGTGCCTTTTATGGCCAGAATTTCTATTGAGGTGCTGCTGCTTTGTCCGTATCAAGTTAAGAGAGGGTGTGGCACGGAAAATAGAGTAATTTCGTTGGCTTGCGCCTCTTCTGGTGTATTGACTAGATTTTCTTTCTCCAAGATTTTTCGATCTTCTGGCAGTGAATTTGGTCTGTCGGCGTCGATCACTCCTTGAAGAAGACCCGTCACTTTCACTACTAGAACTTAGACTCTCCCGGTCACTGCTACCGTTTCTTGTGCTCCCACAACTACTACTTGCACTACATCCACTCGAGCTGGTTACGCAACTACCAGAGCTATTAATAAGCAAGTCGGTAGTGTTCCTAGGGGTGGGCTGGTTTCGCGGTCGGGGTACGACTTTGTTAGTGCTTTTATCATCTTTCTTGCCGTTTATGGTCGTCACATCTTTACGCGGTCTGCCTCTCTTGGCGGCAGGTTTATTTGAGGATTGCTCAAGTGTTTTTGTGGCTGGTTTTCTTCCTCTGCTGGGTGTGGATGCTGCTGATGATGATCCCAGATGTCTGCTCTGCCTGGTTTCCATAGAGCTCGACGCAGGAGAGATCAGACGGTGCAGGATGGTAAGAATTGAGCGATGCGTCTTGGCGGCTTGTTGAACGTAGAATACAGGCTATAATATGAGCCGAGGTGTTGATAACCTCGAGGAAATGAAATCGGATCGCCTGCTGCCTGACGGAATCGCCGTGATGCTCTTCTGGTTCAGGATTGTGTTGGGTTCGTCCAATGAGTGGGTGAGTCCAGGATGCTGCAGGTTTCCGATGGTGTCACTACTGAAACCAGGTTAACACTCGGCGTCAAGTCCGATTATCGGACTGTAAAAAGCTTGTGTGGGCTGTGCAAGTTAATAATATCTAATCGAGGACTTCACTTGGGCACTTGAGATTTTTTGTCGAACAATTGTCTGTCTATTCAATCAAATAGGCTTAGTATTGTAGTAAATAGTCATAATTATCCCAATAGTTATAGATTATATTTCAAAGAATTCAGTTCTCGGGGAGCACGCACGCACGCACAAGTACAGACAGACCTAGCTTATGGAACGGCGGCTAGTGCGAACTGTGTTTCGAGACCGGGAAAAACAGGGAAATTCATGAGACAAGTTAGGGAAATCCAGTATTCCGGACGCAACTCCTAGTTCTCCGCAGAGTTCTGGTCTGTTCGTCAGTCATCTGGTCGTCTAGTGTGGCCTCCTCGAGATCACCTCATCTCTGCACCTTGACCCTTCACGCCAATAGCGATTTTTATGTTTGGTTAAGTCAGGAAGAATTTTCTATACTTGATTTGGGTAGCGTCTCGCAGATCGTTGATAACCTCAACTGGAATCCACTTTGAGAATTTCAGTCCTAAAATGGAGAGCTAAATCCCCGAGGAAATTAATTCCCTGTTTGCAGAACCCTCTATTGGCGCTACCAAACGCGAGTGTGGGTACTCATTATCGGGTGGGGAAAAAACTGCAGTTGATTATATCTGTTCCTGGCTTCTCGGACTGGGATCCCTCGGTTTTACTCAGCACAACGAGGCCTGTGCGTGTGCTGATGCGACTCAGGGATTTTAGGTAGGCTTTTTTGGGACAAGTAGACAACATGGGCGCTTGGCCTGTGGAGTTACCCGCCATCCTCCTTTGATCGTTTGCCATTTAGATGGGATAAAATAGTAAACTTATTGGATATGTCGATCAAAGATCGTTTATTCGCTATCGATAGTCGCTTCACTAAGTCGGGAGCGATTGAGCTGCCGCTATATCGGCCTCTAGTTTACTTCCAGGCAGCAAGTGTTGTAATCAGCTGCGCCGTAAGCGTGTTGATGCAATTGCACAGTTCAATACAGTCCCAGAAGCCAACATCAGGAGTCGAATTTTTGTGCTGAAAATTGCTGAAATTAATTTATCTTACAAAACAGCTTACGATTATACCTCTTGCAACGCTCTCAAAATACGAAATCTTGCAATTCGTTTCGACTTCTCGAAAGAATGGAGTCAATTCAAATCGAACTCTGCCCTAAAGCCCTAACTGCCCTCGAGTAACCTTTCTAATCTCCCAAATGGAAGTAACGTAGCCCCTCACCTTATTACATCATTATGGGCAATTGTTTCATCCGGAATCAGAATCATCGCCGACGGACGGCTTTAGGTGGCCGCTTACCTGAGGTCAGAGGATTGACCGGATTCTTCAATCAAGATCAACAATTCAATTGCAACAATGGCGACGTATCTATGGTTCTACGTCAGGGAGCTGCCTTAAATCTAAGGACTGGAGACAATCTTAATGTAGCTGGAGGGTTCGTTGACAGTCTCAAAGCTAATAATATGCACAACAACAACTCAATACCCTACAATAATCAGAATGGCTCCGAGAAGAAAATATTTATTGCTTTATATGACTACGATGCTCGAACTCCAGAGGATCTAAGATTCCAAAAGGGTGAACAATTGGAGATTATTGATGACACCCAAGGCGACTGGTGGCTTGCTATCTCAAAATCAACCGGAGAGAAGGGTTATATTCCAAGCAATTACGTGGCTCGCCATAGATCAATCGAAGCCGAGCCTTGGTACTTCGGCAAGTTGCGACGCGTTGATGCAGACAAAAAACTTTTAATGCCTGAGAACGAACATGGCGCTTTTCTTATCCGCGACAGTGAGAGTAGAGAAAACGATTATAGTCTATCGGTAAGAGATGAGAATTGTGTCAAACATTATAGGATCCGTCGACTGGATGATGGTGGTTATTACATAGCGCGGCGTACCGCATTTAGAACTCTGCAAGAGCTTGTTGCACATTACAGTCATGACGCTGATGGACTATGTGTCAATCTCCGGATGCCATGTGCAAAACTCGAAAAGCCTGATACCAATGACTTATCGTACAAGACCAAAGACCAGTGGGAAATAGACAGATCTAGTCTGACATTCATGGACAAGCTTGGATGTGGACAATTTGGACAAGTTTTTGAGGGACGATGGAATGGAAACACACCGGTAGCTATAAAGACCCTCAAAGAAGGATCCATGGACCCAAAAGATTTTCTGGCCGAGGCTCAGGTCATGAAAGATCTTCGACATGACAACTTGATCAAACTTTACGCAGTTTGCACGCAACAAGAACCTATTCTCATCATCACTGAACTCATGCGTAATGGCTGCCTATTGGACTATTTACAAACGAAACAAGGTAAAGCACTGACCATAAAAGTTTTAGTAAACATGGCTGAACAAATAGCCAAAGGTATGGCTTATTTAGAATCTATGAAGTATGTGCACCGTGACTTAGCTGCGAGAAATATTCTTGTCGGTGAACGCAATGCGGTTAAGATTGCGGATTTCGGCCTAGCGAGACTCATCAGAGAGAACGAATATGAAGCTAGGATGGGCGCAAGGTTTCCGATCAAGTGGACGGCACCTGAGGCTGCGACATTCAATAAGTTTACAACGAAGAGTGACGTATGGTCCTTCGGCATTCTATTAACCGAATTAGTTACCTACGGAAGAGTTCCATATCCCGGCATGACAAACTCAGAGGTATTACAGCAAGTGGAAAAGGGTATGCGTATGACGCACGAATCAATGCCAGGCTGCCCAAAAGCCCTGTATGATATCATGATGGAATGCTGGCATAAGGATCCTCAGAAACGACTTACATTCGAAGCACTCCAGTGGAAATTAGACGAGCTTTTCGACACTGACTCTTCAGAGTATAAGGACGCTGGTGTCATACATCACCAGAACTAGTTTTATAGCTCATCTAAAAAATCTCTGCCATCCAAGAGATTTGGATAAGAACAGTGTGTAGAAAATTGACTATAAATCAGAGCATCATGTAACAAGATCTTATTGTCAACGCTTATGAATCCCTCTCAGATTATCTATGAAGAAGATACATATGTACCCGTCCAATTTGACTATATTTTAGAATTTGAACCATCACCCATCCCTTCGATTCCTAGACCTCTGTCGATATGGCCTATTGAGCTCCCGCTTGGAGGAGAAAGGCTAGATTACATATGTGAATTGAAACCTTCATTTATGAGCAAATCTGACGAGAGGAGGGAC
>Ga0209372_1000028_pt1 | contig 108252 bp, 83 predicted proteins | sample AgamicAtPe_FD_187170 | JGI IMG/M metagenome (GOLD analysis project Ga0209372, IMG submission 187170) | Agave microbial communities from Guanajuato, Mexico - At.P.e (SPAdes) (version 2) | ecosystem: Host-associated > Plants > Phyllosphere > Phylloplane/Leaf | place: Guanajuato, Mexico... | reverse complement strand
ACTTGGAACAGCGGAATCAATCAGCTTAGTCTGGATGCGGAGATGGCATCGACGCTTATCATTCGAGCTAACGAACACATCAAGCCACAGAATCGTGATCAAGGACTCTATGGTGACGGTGATAGTCTGAGGATATCAAGTCGTGATGAGCGATCTGCATTAGAGCTGATGGGATCTCCAGGTTTATTTGATTCACCACCACCTCGCAACAAGAAACTGTTCGTCGTCGTCGATAGCACAATTTTTGACAACTGCCGTGTTATCACCGTTGAACTGCAAGAGATAAAAATTTGGCGGATGTTTAATGTCTTTTTACAAGATTCGAGTGAAGCCGAAGGCTTGAAAGCGTAACGTCAGGCGCCTGATCAGCCACAGTACGAAAGGGAGCGTTCGCAGTTGGACGGGATTCGGTCATGGTGAATTCCTTTCCAAGGCCAACAGATGAGCAGGTCTACATAAACTGGTCTTTCCATTCCGCGAGACACGTGTGGCAATCCTTGGCCTGTTTTGAGTTTGCACCACATATGTCTTTTAACCAAGCACAAAACAACTCTTGGTCAGTTTTCAGGAGTAGAAACTGGCCGAACAGCACATACGCTCTGTCAAATCCCTCGACCTCTAACCTCTTGCCCAAGGTATCTCCAATACCTGCAACAGCTGTGACAGGCTTCTCTCCCATGGGCTCGGAGCAAAAATTTTGAGCTTTCTGGCTGGTTGTTGACATTTTTGGAGGGTGTTTGAAATTTGTTAGTTAAAATCCACTAGAACTGATTCGGGAGTCCTCTCGGACGGGCTTCCAGTGGTGATCTACTATTTGAAGAAGTCGTGTCAAATTCAAATCTGCCATGTGAGTGGTCTTGAAACGCGATGCTAAACGTGCTCAAGAGTCAATGTACAGAACTGGGCATTCAGTTTTGTGCAGCGGAACGTTTGTTTCTATTTTAGTTGGAAAATATTCATTATGTGTTTTACCTATTGTTGCCAAAATGGATTTTGTTATTAAGAGGCTGAATTCTAGACTCAATTTCCACTCGAAAAATGTCGTGAGGTGCCTGTTGATGATTCGGAAAAGTTCGCTGAATCAGATGTCAGACGCAAAAGCAGCAAACTGTAGTTCACCGATTATTCGAACTTAATCTTTATTCGGAAATCTCAATTCTTTATCAATTTCAACAATTTGAAACCGGCCCCATAAATTCTAGGCAATCGAGCATGCAAATCAGCAGAATCTCCTAGCGAAAGATTTCTATTCGTCGAATAAGAATACGCGCCCGTACATTGGAATAGCCATTAACAATGGCTGCCCACGATGCAAACATATCCAGAGACGAAATGGACAAAATTAGTCTGAATAGACGAGATAGCCCGCAATCAATAGACACTGATAGGCAGGATGAAAACATTTTCGGAGCTATCGATTCGTCGACAAGAAAGACAACTCTAAAAGTTGATGACCAGATTGGGCGGCGGCAACAGGTCCATACAGCTATTAATATGCCTGAAGGTATGGGAGTGTCGGGTTCAAATAACGTTGACGTAAATCAAGATCTGGCTCTACAAACTCAAATTGCGTCAGTAAGCGATTCAGATGCCGATAACGACACGATATTACCGGAGACTTTAACCAGGCTTACCTCAGCAAACGGATCTGAGGTGTTCCTGATTGGAACTGCACATTTTAGTCCGAAGTCGGTGCAAGACGTTAAGAAGGTAATCAGGACAGTGAGACCATCAGCTGTTATTCTAGAGCTCTGTCGGGAGCGGGCATTCATGCTCTCTCTAGATGAAGAATCGCTCCTAGAGCAAAACAGGAAGTTGTCATTTGATAAAATAAAAAGTGCCATCGCTGAGAAAGGACTCGCTCAGGGATTGATCTACATTATGTTTATAAAGATGTCAGCCTCATTGACGGAAAAATTAGGCTTAGCTCCAGGAAGTGAGTTCAGAGCTGGCTCGGCAGAGGCCTTGAAGATACCTGGTTGCAGTGTCGTGTTAGGAGATCGTTCGTTAGCAATCACGGTCGCTCGTGCGGTCGCATCTGTATCAACTTGGCAGAAGATAAAACTGATCTATCATGTACTTGCAAACGATGTTGCCATCACTCAGGAAGACGTCGAGAAGTGCAAAGACAAAGACATCCTTGAGCAGCTCCTTGAAGAATTGGGTGGCGAGTTTCCAGGTTTCAAAAGGGTGTTGTTGGATGAACGCAATGTCTATCTAGCCCATTCAATTTACCAATGGGCACAAAACTATGAGACTAGTCTTGGTCCACAACGGTTGGTTGCGATCGTCGGAATCGGTCATGTCGCTGGCATTGTCGAGAATTGGGGCAAGACAACAAACGAAGATATAAGGTTACTGAACCAAGTTCCGAAAAAAAGCAAGACTCGACGCATCGTATCGAAAACGATAAAATACTGCTCAGTTGCCCTTCTCGTATACATAGGATATCGTGTCATCGTACCCTCTAACATACAAACGGCCATCGCTCAAAAATTGACGGGGAATTGAACATATCGACCATGGATCCACGCCAACTTCATATTTGTTCCAATGTAGAAACCTCTCAAATCTTCTATAGAGCTCGAGGATCATACATCGCCATCATGCAAGATCGAGATGCTCGAGGTGACGAGCTCTACTAGATGTTGTTGCTACCCCTATGCAACGGGGGTATTCGGTCGTTGCTCCTGTGTTGTCAGAATGTATTTCGCTACCCGATAAGAAAGTGTGCAATCCATTCCATGGACAATCCGTATATTGACTTCATTAATGATTGTTGGCTCAGTTTACGTAGGACCCAAACGTAGCCATTCTGCTCTCGTCCAACCAACTATAAAACAACAGTTTGCTCACTCATTCTGTCTAAACGATTCAATTTCTAGGGCCATGTCAGTGAGCTTACATCGACTATGTCAGACAGGTTAGGCTGGTCTCACAGTGTTGCGGTCGCGTCGCTATAAGCGCTCTCACTCTCCTCCTTCTCTCTTGTCATGCCCCATCCAGGAATCGTCTCGACTTTATTCCACAATAGTATCAGTTGCCCATTGGAGATAACTGTGATAGAATCCGAGTCCTCGCTTTTGTTGGCTGGCACCAAAAACTCTTCTATCTAATTAAACGTAGTCAATCCCATGTCGTGTCCATCACTCAAGACTATCGGTCTCTAGACAGAGCAGCGACAATTGAATTGTCGACCACATGACTCATGATATTACAGGATGTAGATGGATTATCACTCACAACTCGATACCATGCATGACTCAAGCTATCATTGAGCATCTGATACGACAAAAGTTGCCGGTTGGATGCTATTGCATCAAGGCCAGGATAAGATAACGACACCATTGAACTTCGGACAGTTTCCAGATTACTAAGTTAAGGGAAGTGAGTGCTACATGATGAACGGGACTGGTCATCGCAGCGACTGTTGCTGTGCATTTAAGCTCTGGATTGGACGAGCGTAATAGCCTATCTGACCACTTTCTCAAGCTTAGGAATGAGGTTGCTAAATTTTGTGCGCAGTAGAGTTAGTTTTATCACGAAAAATTGGAGCCATACTTCTAGTCCAGTCACAACCTTTGCTCGGAGCTCACGATCATGGCATCACCTGTTAACGAACCAACCTGGTATGATTCGAAAGAATTGCTAGATTCAGATAAAATCCATAGCAGTCGAAGCCTCTATGAAAATCTGTTCGAGCTGAACATCGGCCAATTCTGGAACGATAGCTCGACGTACGAAGATATTTTCGTCCCAAAAAAGTTTAGGCCCATCCACTACGAAGGGCCTTACCATGATTATAAGATGAGCACATCCAACAAGCATGATAGCATAGTAGTGAAGATGGATAACCAGTCATTCGGAAAAAATCAGTCTGCAACTACAATTCTCAAGCTAAAGAGCAAACTCGAATCAACTGTGCAACGAGTCGCGGAATTGGAAGAGGAGCTCGAGTCAACTACCATATCCGGTGATGCAGTTGCAAGCTCGCCTGAGGAGTCGAACCACGAGATTCTTTCTAAGGTCGCTTGGCTAGCTTGGCCCATAGTGTTCTACTATGCAATCAGTAGATGCCTAGCTGCTAAAAGATCAATGAAATAGCTCCCATAACAGTTTTCGAGCTTCATATCTAAAGTAACCATGGACTCGTATTGCCATGTATTTAATTAAATATTTGTTATGATCCTCGCACTCTTCAGAGTGATAACGACAACTCCTATCGTCATCATATATAAGTCCAATAGGGATAAGCATGGCTCGATTGTGGTGGTGCCTGGTTGTGTTGAGGTTGAGAATACGGGTTTGAGTAAGGAGGAGGAGCATACTGAGAATGCTGCAAGTAAGATACAGATGCCAGCGGTGGTGGACCCGCTCCTGTAACGGGTATATTTGCAGAGGGAGAGAGATTGGAGCCCGCTTGAGTCATGTAGGCAGAGCTAGCCACTGTTCCACCGGCTGAGGCAGCGTCTGGATACATCCCCTGTTGGTGCAATACGGATGCCGCGGCAACGTCGTTTGTCTGGCCAGGTGAAGTCATGTAAGCGTGATCCGATATTTGCTGCGATGTCATATGATATCGAGTGGTATCCATAACGGAGTGTCCACTAGGTATGTAACCATGATAAGCGGTGGCTAAGGCGGCAGCTGCCGCTGCAGAATCCCTTGCATTATTTGATGGTGTGTAATACTGGGCCTGAGTGCCGCCGGAGCTCAGATGCGATGGTACCAGATGAGGTCCAGCCGAGCTCGGTCCTTGTTGCGACATGGGTCCTGCCAGCGAGTTGTGATTCTGAGAATGTTGCTGGAGCGACTGTGCCTGTTGCGAATGTGGTGGAACATTGGGGCCTGTATAAGTGTCTGTCTTGATAATCGCTCTACTACTCATGAGGTCGTTAGCGTTCGATGTGCTAACACTCAATCTAGTAGAATCATTCGCGCCGTCGACAGAATTATTGATGACGAGGTTTTGCCTTTGTTGGGATTGAAGCGGCTGTGAGGATGGCAGGGCTTGCCGTTGACCATGTAGCTGCTGATTTGGTAGAAGTGGCGTTTTTGATGGTTGCTGAGGATGCTGCGAGTGGCTTGACAGTTGTTGTTGAGGAGGCGACGATTGTTGCTGGTGTCGAAGGTGTTGCGGAACTTGCTGATGTTGTTGTGCCAGTTGCTGATGATGGAGAATTTGTTGTTGGTTATGCTGTTGCTGAACAAGTTGTTGCTGCTGATGTTGCATCTGTCTCTGGTGCAGCTGTTGTTGCTCGGATCCAGACGATCCGGGCTGAACTTTTGGTTGATTAAAGTTCTGCTGGTTAAGTGTCCTCCTCTCGTTGATGAGCTCACGTGCATCGCGGAAATTGGTTCTGTTCATGCTGCTTTGGGACAGTCGTGAGTTTTCGAAGGTCTGGGTTTTAATCGGTTCATATTCGTTGGATTTGGCATAAGAGTTGTAATGATTCGTGCGGCGCCACTCTTGATGGTGCTGATTAAGTCTTTCTCCATATTGGTGGTTCCTGTTCAGCTTGTGATTATCTTCCCTATCTTGATACCTACGCGCATTGAGGTTTTGTGTCTGGCCCTGATGCCGCATCTCATCGTTGTTTCTCCCAGATCTTTCATAGAATACGGCTTTATTTGTGTTGCTCTGCGGCCAGAATTCGTTTGACCGAGTTTTTGTAACGCCTACAGTTTGCAGATTCACCTGTTGGTGCTTCGAAGGCGATTCTTTATGACTCGCTTCTTCCTTGACCATATCCTCTATCTTATTAGACCAGGTTGTTATTGGCGGCATTACTGTGTTGATAGGTGGTAGCTTATCATCAGCCAAGTTTGAAGGCCTATCATTAGAATTCTGTCTCCTTGCTCTGTTCTCGTTACGGCTTTTTTCTCTGCTAGAATCTTGTTCACGTCGAGTACTCTGGTTTGTAGGATGAGATGCAGGCAAGTTCTGAGGAGCGAGTTGTTTTCCATCAGTAGTGTCGTGCTTAGAATCTCGTGAATCGGTTTTGTTGGGCCTACTGTTTGGAGCCTCCCGTCTAACCGGTGCCCCTGAAGAGTCTGTTCTGTTCCTGTTATTCTGTCTCCGAGGTCTACGGTCTCTACTTCTATTTGATGGCGGATTTTGGCGTGAGCCACGATTGTCTCTATTCTGTCGCGAACGCTGGTTATCTTGACTACCTTGCTGACGCTCACTGTTGTTAGTATTGTTCCCCCGTGATGAACGATTCTCAACTTGATTGCGCGGCGTTCTGCCCTGTCTGATATCATAGCCGTAGGCATTTATCAATTCAGACTTGCTTTTTGGTTTTTGTCTTTCGTCTCTAAATAAATCATGATTCCAACGGTCGCCCTCAGTTCGCTGCCTTCTTCCTCCTCTTCGCTGATCCCCTTTTGAACCCTCTGAACTACAAGCCTTCTTCGCACCAGGAAACTCTTTCAAGTCTGAAGATTCCTCGTCTTTCTTGAGGATTCCTGAGGATTGCTTTTTACTGCTATCGTCATGTGATCGATCGTCATGCTCGTAGAACTCACCCTTTTTTGGAATATACTGTGGATTTTTTACGTCCTCATCGAGGTCTAGCTCTTTTTTCTCCGGATCCTCGCTCGTCTTCTCTTCGTCAGGAGACACTTTGTCATCTTTCGATTGTTCCTCGGAAGGGGTCTCGCCATCTCGAACACTCGATGACATTATGCTCGCCCAGTCGTCACTCTTGGCCGATTGAGATTTTAGGTCTGTCATCCCGTTATCGTTAGTTTTGATGCAAGGATCGTTAGGTAAATTATTGTCGGAAATTTCCTTCTTGAGTTCATCGCTAGAGTGAGAAACGGAATCTACGGTGGAATTCTTGGTCTCAACTTCAAGAGAACTCAGAGCATCTACTACTGGTGTTGAATCTATCTCATTAGAGTTTGACGACTGTTTTGCCCCGTCGATGATTTTTGTAACCGGGTGGGATTCAGATTGAACCTCCCCCGATTTTAATTCAGCGGTAACATCATCATGAGGTGTGGACATTGTGTCGTTCGAGCCGTTCATAGATTCTTGCGAAGTCTTGAGCTTTTCCTCCTCGACCTCATGGAACTCTTCCTCTTCTTCGACCTCCTCCTCCTGGTCTTGAATGAACATTTCCTCATCACTAGCATTGGATGCCTCCCTTTCTTCGACATAGTCGCTCGCTTCTTCTTCCTCAACCTCAACGGAGCATTCGCTTGTATCCGAGATCTCCCCAGCCAAGATGGATCGAGCTAACTCCGCTGACATGGCAGGTTTTTCTGGCGCGGCCCTGTCCGATACTGACTCATTATCGGGGCAGATTGTTGAAGGCTGTCTAACAGGGCTCCCCTCGGATGAGGTAACATCATCAGTTAGCTTTATACCCTCTAATCTGCTCGAGACAGAGATGTCCAAGTTAACCTCTGTACTTGCATCATCGATGCCATCATCACTTGGAGGTGTTGATTCTGCTTGTGAGTTGATAACTTTTTCATCATCTGCACTGGCAGAAGTGAGGGAAATTTGGTGATTCGCATCGGCTGAGCTTGTTTCGTTAAGATCGCTTGTCTGCTTATCCCTGGATTGTTTGACAGTATCCGTTGTGCTGGAGGTTATGTTGTTATTATTACTGCTTTCACGAGCATCTTGATCCGAGCTATCTTTGTTGTTGTTGTCATTCTTTTCGAGGTCGTTGTTGGCGATTGCGTCAGTTAATTTGGGTGCGTTTTCCATGACAAATTGGATAAGATTGTCAGAGAAAAGATAAGCGAGGGCTTCTTGCACTTCTGCGAGCAAATTTTCATCTGCTTCGCTAGATGTTGGGTTTAGTTAATTTTTCTAATCCGAATCTGGTGGATACAAACAGGCGAATATATTCATTGGTGTTTTACTTTGGTCTTCCAAGAGCGAAGCTTTGAACAACCTGTTATTGGGGAGAGGAAGGAGGATTGTTTGGCTGGAACTCTTTAGTTCCAGTTCGAACAGAATCTTGTTGCTCTCGTGTCCGATTTCTCTGTTCAAATGTCGTGTTTAAATAGAATGTGATCACTTGTATTAAAAGGTTAGGTTGCCGAGTAGACGTAGAGGGGATTGTGCAAATAATATGATTGTTGGATGCTTGTAAGTCTAATAATAACGTTCGAAATAGAATAATTGATTCGCCTTGAGTATGATTAGAATCAATGTGACAGTCTTAGGCGAATAAAATTTGCTCAAGAAATTCCCATTCAGCTAGTCAAAATGAGACGCCGCCAGTAGAGCCAGGAGGAGAGAAAGATAGAGTGGGAGAGAGGGAGCAAAACACATCTCTGCCATGGACGCTTGCCGCTGGTGTGCCGCGTTGCTTGACTTGCAATCCGTCGCTCAAAACTAAAATGAAATTTCAACCTCAGAGCCTCTCTCTCCCTCCCTCTATCTCTATCCCTATCGAGTATTTATTCGTCGTTGGCTCAAATATTGAATCTCTGTGCTTGGGGAATGAGAGCCCAGTGTATCACTGGACGCCGGGAGGGGGAGGAAACACTTTGCAAGAGTTTGCCGACACTGGACTGCGCGCTATAGATTCAGCTGAGGGGGGAGGGCATGTTGGAGCAGGCGGGCGGGCGGGCGGATGGAGGAAGACATTGGAAGGCGCTGCTAAAAAACAGCCGCCCTCGCAAGGACTCGGCGGGCCTGTGCGCTTTGTCTGCGCTATGCCCGTTTCCCGAAGTCGGGAAACAATCGAGCTGGCGAGAGGTTAGCCGGTGAAGGCGTCACTGCGTCTACGCTGTCGAGCTTCACTCGAGCATCCCGACCATTCCAATGGCCGGCCGCGCGGGCCGAGAGATCTTGCCGGCCAGGAGCGGATTTTCCGTTGGCGTCCCATGCGCTGGATGGCTGCTCGCGCACAGTCGGCTGATTCTGCGAGTCGGGACTGAGCACGCCCCCTTGTCTGGACGTCGGGACGTCAAACGCCGCCGCAGCTCTGTGCGAGGAACAGGCGAAAGGGCGGCGAGAAATTTCACGAAATTGCCACCATGTTCTGCGCCGGTCGGCCGCACGCTGTCTCTGTCTGCATATAAGGCCGTCATCCTTATGGGCTTCACATGATTACACACGATTGCTTAGACTCCTATCTCAAAGCCGTGGCAAACATTTTACATTTCTTGCCAGCATACATTAGTCGATCCAATTTTATCAAACTTTCAGCGTCACTTAAAAGAAACTAGCTCGGAGGAACTACACATTATTAACCAACACAACCGAACAATTACATCCAAACCATCCCAAATTCGAGAGAAATGGTTCAAAGCCTTGGTATCTCTGTTGGCAATTCAAACTCATATGTCGCCGCTTGTCAAGGCGGCGGCATTGAGATATTGCTCAACGAGTACAGCAATAGATCAACACCCTCGATGGTTGCCTTCACAGACCACTCCAGGTCCATTGGAGTTGATGCATCATCGAACTTCTTCATGAACATTAAGAACACAATCTATGATCTAATGGTATTATTAGGTAAACCTTATAAAGAATTAACCCTCACCGATGACCAGAATCGGCCCTATTATGCGTTCAAACTCGAGGAGGCCGAAGATGGCCAGGCCCTGGTTGTTGTTAGACATTTAGGGGAGGAGAGGAAATTCACAATCACCCAAGTGTTGGCTATGTTATTTACAAAACTTAGAGGCGTTGCCAGCGATGCCACGGATTGTGTTATCGCCTGTCCCCAGTTCTTTGAAGAAACCCAAAAAGTGGCCCTTGCCAGAGCGGCCTCGATTGCGGGATTGAATCCTTTGCAAATCATCTCAGATATGTCTGCTGTAATTCTCAACTACGCTTACTATCGTACCACAAAAGAAGATACACACAAATTCATAGCTTTTATCAATTTTGGCCAGTCAAATCTACAATCCGTCGTTGCTTGGTTGACGCCCCGCGAAGATATGGTGCGCATCCTGGCTGCCGAGTCAGAGCCAGTGGGAGGGAGGGACTTCGATAGGCTACTGGCAGATTATTTTGTTTCTGAGCACAAACTTGACCTGACACCCAAGTCGTACCTAAAACTTGTATTCTCTTGTGAAAAATTGAAGAGACTCTTGAGTGCTAACGCGAACGATGTACCTATTAATGTTGAATCCCTTATTTCCGAAGACAAAGACTTCACTGCCCGGATAGATCGGGCAACTTTCGAAAATTTGAGCAAACCATTGCTCGAAAGAGTAGAGAATTGTCTCAGAAGAACATTGGAGAATGCGAAGGTAAATTTCGATAAGATGATGGCAGAGGTCGCTGAGTCAGCGAAGGCTGCCGAGGTTGCAAGAGGAATTGAGGCCTCAAAAGCTGTTGAAGCTGCCAAAAAGGCGGAGCTCGCCAAGGCGAAGAAGGCAGCGGAAGTAGCGAAAGCGGAAGCGGCCAAATCAGCTGAGGCAGCTAAGGGTGACACCAACGCTGAACAAGAAGTTAACGGTGACGTTCTCGTCAGTGAGAGTGACACAAACGAAACCAAGGAGCCCCAGCAGGTCCCAATGGAGGCTGAGCCAGAGGAATTGACCAAGGCCACTGCTGAGGAGGCAAAAGCTGTTCAGGCTGCTAAAGCAGCAAAAGCTGCGGAGAAGGCCATAGCTTCACAGGCTAACAAGCTAACCAAATTAATGGATGTCAAGTTTGATTTGCAAATAGTTGAGATGGTTGGTGGATCAACTAGGGTTCCAGCCATGAGGAAACTCATCCAAGATGTATTTAATCTAACTCCCTCCACAACTCTTAATACTGACGAGGCAGTCGCCCGAGGTTGTGTACTCCACTGCGCGACTCTACATCCTGGTATGAAAGTCAAGCGTGAGGTTAAAATTGTCGGCTCTAAGCCATTTTTGAAATCAAGCAGTACTAACTGTGATAAAGAATCACGTCGTGTAGAATTAGAACTTATCACAAGCGATAGAAAGTACAAATCCCGAACGGAAGCAAGAAACGCGTTGGAAGAGTACATATATTCTGAGCGCTCTAAACTCCAAGAGGGCGATCAGTTTTTAAGTGATTTGACTGCAACACTAGACTGGCTCTTCTGTGACGAAGGAGAGGAGGCGTCCGAGGATGAATACAACGCTAGATTAGTAGAGTTGAGGAAAGCAAGCGAAGCTAGGCTGGTAGAGAATAACAATAAGTCATAGGTTTACTTAACGAAATACGATTAATACAATTCCAAAAACACCCACAAATCCGAGTGAGTGGTCCTGGTCCGAGAAGCCAAGAACAGATACATGGCAGACTGATTGAACGGTTAAATGTTAGTGTTATTTGAATACGAGAGCAAACTTTCTCTCCTCCCACTCAACCACGAGCCATATTCGGCGAAGGGGTTCTTTTCACAATCGGATAAATCGGTGCGCGTGGCCTCTCCGGCTCTATCGCACCCGCTGAGGCAATATTTCCACGAACCCCCTTGGTACTGAAGTTGTCGAAGGCGAATAATAAAGGTGACTTGTTGTCGATCTCGCGCGACGGAACTCGGATGATGGCCGTGTGAATACTACTTGTCGCCGAGGAGGGCCGACCTATGGCAGGCAAGTTCTCCTCATGTATGTGTCGATCCTGATTCGGGTACATGTGAGATGGAAGCGAACAGAAATCTCTGACCCTTCGCTTAGAATCCATAAGGTGACGGTCGTTGGGCCGATCTGCCGGATATTCGTACCACTGTTCTCGTTCCACGATAATGGTTTGGGGGTTGTAGGGCTTTCTCTCCATCTCTTCAATTTCTTGGAGCAACTTCGTCTCCTTATCAAATAAATCGGCACTCGTCGACCGGTTCGATGAAACACGTGAGTCTGGTCTTGACGATGGCGCATTCTCGCTCTGCTTACTTGCGTTTCTTTGATCGGTGGCTAGATCAATTTTATCTGGTATTTGAAACGGGCTGTAAGGCCTCTGGTGAAGAGAATTGATTTCCGCCATTAATTTTGCCTCTTTCTCAGCAAGCTCAGCAGCTAGAAGGGCTGAATTGTTCTTGTTTGTGGCCGAACGATTTTGTCTTGCTGTCTCTTTGTGATTTATTGGTAGCTGACTTGGTGACGCAAACGGCTGTTGCTCGGTTCGAACGGAAGCAAGATGCTCTTCTTGATTCGCTGATCCAACAACCTTGTTGAATCTGACCTGTTGGTCGACATGCTGCTGATCACTCGTAGGTTTCGATGTCGAATGCGCCGCCGACGATTCGTGTTCATTCGGGGTCTTTACCTCGATTCTCTCCGCAAGCTGTTTCTCGATCACGCTCTCTCTCCTCGGTCTCTCATTGATAAGATCAATTTTCGCAGGCATAGGATAGGATGCAAAGATACGGCTATCGGGCTTCACATAGGTGATTTTTCGTGGCGGCGGACCAAAATCTGCCATAGTTGTGAATCTATAGTGAAAAGTCCTGTCCCACTGGCGGAAATCAATCTGGATATAATTGTCTTGACTGGCCGATCTCCAAATGCAGTTTGATTTTCAGATCCAAAGAGAAACTTGGACGATATCTTGGACCCAGATGTTGAAGGTCACGTTTCCGTTCAGTTGAGCTGCTGCAATGAGCGGGAGGCACAATATTGGGGCCTTGAAATTTGTCTGCTATGCTCGTCGCGCTAGGCTCATAGGCCGTAGAACAGCTTCTTTGACGTTTCGCGCAGGCTTTTTAGAGTGCGGTTAGCTCCCTTAACTTTCTCATCCAATGAAGTACCAGCCGTATTCTCTTGCATCCGCGCAGAAGCTGATTCCCTGCCAGCTTGAGAGAAGGGGAGTAAATGGTAACGACTAAGACAAAAACGTATGCAGATGAACACGGTTAGCCTCGTTGTTCCATCAAGCTTGCAAGGTTTCTCGCAATCCATATCAATATCCTGGAGTAGTCGCGAGACGAAAATCTAGGCCAAGGGTTGATCATAGTGAGCTTTATTCTCGAAGCATCAGTGCTTTCATTCGAGTCAACAATTATATTGATTGCATACATTTAAGAGATCGCATAGGTTTCCTATTGTGATTAAGTTTTGATTAACCGGCAGTGTTACAATTACTGAATGATTGGTTCTATTGGATGGTGTGTGATGATTTGCTGCCAGCACGAATCGGAGTTGATATTAGGTTGCAATAAAACGGACTTTCACCCTATCTACCCGAGGGAGCAGAACAAGATTATTGCGCTTAGATTGCTTCATCTGTTTGCCCGGTGTCCTAGACAAGAGTGTGCTTGTCGTTCATGGTTTTCTCTGGTGTCAAAGGTCTCAGGTTGTCCTTGCTGTAACGAGAGTGGTACTCGTTATACTTCATCGGCCTCGTCTGCTGGCTGCTCGTTTGATTTTGGATGCTGAGTTTTTATTGGCGGGTTGTTAGGTTCGATCTGCACTTAAATTTTCATCATCCACGACAGAAAAACGATTGTAACACTTACCTGAGGGGCAATTTCGTCATCGTCTGGGCATTGACACGCTTCGAGGGTGGCCCATATAGAAGTACTCCTGCCTCATTCGGGATTGGCATGTAGTCGATTGAGGCATCACCGTATCTATCTCGTCTAGCTCGGCAGTACAAGCAACTGCATAGAAAGGATAAGAATATTGATATGATCGCAAAGACGATGAGTGCGTATGTGGTCGCTTTGTAGGCGCGCAATTCCATATCAACAGGTGAAAATGCGCTCGTCCAATAAACGGGCTCATGTCCCAACAGTAAGTAGATGTATTCGTTCCAGAATTGAGCACTCTTCAGCTTGTAGTCACGCATCATGATACTGGTAAAATTGGTAGTATTGACTGATAGGTACTGGAGGTTGTTTGTGTATGCAGGTTGCCAGAGAATACTGTTGAATAGGGATTGCGGTGTTGGGTTGCCATACTTCGCAAAGTTGGCATAGGCTTCCATGAAGAATTGGCTCATGTTCCTGTCCATTTCTGTCCAACGCGCCTGTTTAAGATTAAAAATGCTCGGAAAGTATCTCGCTTCCATAAATGGTGCTCCAGACACTAAGAAATACTCTGTATCATGGGGCACGCCCATCCAGGGTTCAGGTAAAATAAGGCCCTCGATGGTATAATTCAAAACGTATGCATAGGTTGGCACTCGTTTTGTTAGCATTCCCTTGACTATCTTGTCGTGACCAGCTACCACCCAGGCATCAGTCAGCATATCGATAAGTCCCTGTCGATAATTGCTCAGGTTGAACCTGTCGTTCCATGGTGAATACATAAAATCTATTGCATCGATAAAAGCCTGTTGATTCATGGTGACATTAAAAACCTTAATGAATGATCGCACCTTACGCCTGAAGAGCTCTGGACCTATGACATAACTCTGTACGTTAGCTTGCTCGTCTTCAATTAACCAAGAAGAGCCTTCATCTCGAGTGACTCCGGACATGTATGCGAAGCCGTCAGCGAATTTCAGATACGGGAGCTGGAAAAATTGATCGGGCGTTTCTGGTAGTAGAGAAAAATCTCGATCTCGAGTTTTGAAATCGGAGACGGGCGAGAAAGGAAGCCATCCAACATCGCTCTCAACCTCAACGGTGGTGAATTCATTGAAACTGCGCGACTCGAGACATTTGATCAGGCTATAGGTATCCCGTGTGAAGCAACCGAAGTGTTCTCCAATGACGATGCTAGTATTTCTGATAAACATGGGATTCTTTTGCAGAGCCCAATCAGCCGCAGCTGATCCGCTTTGAGCAATAACTCGTTTGATGAGATCTCTTGATCGAGGTGACATTGCTAGTAAGCCAGCACTGGCTGCACCGCAACCAGTGCCCCATAGAGTTATGGATTGTGGATCGCCATTGAAATTTTCAATATGATCACGAACCCATTGGATGGCTGCGAGTTGATCAGCTAGGCCATAGTTGCCAGCTGAAGAATTATCTGCGGTTGCCATGAAACCGAGAACCCCGAGTCGATAATTGAACGTTACCACGACAACATCCTGCGAAGCAGCCAACATGTGGCCGGGAAAAGAGTTTCCACTTCCATGCTCGTACTTGCCACCATGAATGTGCATAATAACAGGGAATAGTCTTGAAGCTCTAGGCTTTGCATATGGGGTGAATATGTTGAGATAAAGACAGTCTTCGTCGGTGGATCCGATGGATCTCTCAATTCCTGTGTACTTGTGAGGTTGAGGGCAAGATGGGCGGTACTTGTCTGCGGCCAGATTCCCCCAATGTGCCATAGGCTGCGGCAGCTGAAACCGGAGTCCATTTTCTCTTATCGGTGGTCGAGCATAAGGGATACCTAAGAATATAGTTACATTTTTGTAATAGTTGGGCTGAGTTGGCCTTTGCCAGGTGTTTGGAGGAGCATACAATTGGCTATTGATTCGCTCAAAAGGGGACCTGTTGGGCCCATCAAACAAGTTGACAGTTTTTCCTACAACATTTCCTAAAGATGTGAGCACCTCTACGGGATCAAAGTAATAGTACGGACTGTTAATGTTGGGCGCAGGCTGCGGATATGGCAGGGGTCCATTTGGAATGAATTGGCCGCTTGTTGATGAGACCAATAGCACGACTATTGCGAGTTGAATTGCACGGGTTGGTACCAGGATCGTAAATATGCACGCTAAATATGATGCACTTGTGTTCAGACTCATTGCGATTTAAATCAAAGGTGAGAGTAAGGATTGCACTTTGGTTTATACTTTGGGGTGTGGAGCCTCCTCATTTAAATTAGTGATAGATAGATTCAGATCGAACCTCATAAAATGTCTGAGAGCTCTCAGTTAAGCTCGTAATTAATCCAACGTTTACCCCCCTATGAGCTAATATCTACATGGACGTCTCTGTTGATCGAGGGAAGGTTGCCTGGGGCCATCTGAAAAGTTGAGCTAAGTAAATTGTCCGATCCATTCAAGTTTCCAAGCCAGAATCCAGTGTTGGGCTCGACCCTCACATGGCTTCTGATGAGTGGTCCTGTAACGCTGCACTGCACATTCAATGTTTACTCGCCCAATGCTCTAGTCAGCGGCAGCGGGTGTGTCGCGCGCAATGCTGATGGCTGATCTCCAATCAAAAAGGGTACATTTAGAGGGTGGACCATGTCAGTGGTTTTGGCTCCCCTGGTCTAGTCAACACCATCATTTGCGCAAAGGTCGCCGGCATTATTATTTAACTCGTGCTTGAGTCACTAAAATAGTCTGGATGATAAGAATTTATTGCCCCCAACTCAAGACAAGGTCCTGAGCGATTGCTTATGGATGTGATGGAAGAACCGACTGAGAGAACTCTATCGAGGAGGTACGAAAGCTTAGACTATGACTTGATCGAGAATGTGCTCTACTTGGAGCACAAACACAAATCTCAATTCAATAATTTCACAACACGCAACTTACAACGATGGCTCGCAATTTTCATCATCGGTTTTGCAGCCGCACTATCCGGGTTCTTTGCTGCATTTGCAGTCAATTATTTAACGGTCTTGAAATTCAGCCATATTATCGAGCTCACAGAACAAAGTTGTCAGCGTAATAATTCAGAACCGCTCGTAGGATTCAGTCTTATAAGATGTATGACAGTTCCTTATCTCACCTGGCTCACATGGAACATAGTTCCATCCGCGATTGGATCCATCATGGTTACCTACATTGCACCTGTGGCGGCGGGAAGTGGCATTCCGGTGGTAAAGTGCTACCTGAACGGTGTGAAGATTCCAGAAATAGTTAGGTTCAAGACTTATGTCGTTAAACTATTCGGCGTCGTTGCATCAGTTGTTGGCGGACTAGCGGTGGGCAAGGAGGGCCCGTTTATACATTGCGGAGCTGCCATCGGAGCAGGGTTATCACAAGGAAAAAGCACAACTTTCAACTATGACACAAAACTATTCAGATCTTTCAGAAATGACCGTGATAAGCGCGATTTTGTTTCAGCAGGAGCGTCAGCTGGAGTTGCAGCAGCCTTCGGAGCCCCAATCGGTGGTGTTCTCTTTGCCCTGGAAGAGGGAGCCTCATTTTGGAACCAGGCCTTGACTTGGCGAATCTTCTTCTGCTCCATGATGACTTCATTCATACTTAATCTATTAATGGCGGCCTACAATAACAACGCAGGAGTGTTGGCATTCTACAGTTTGGTTAACTTTGGTCTCGTAGAGGAGCTAGACTATTTTTGGTTCGAGATTCCGGTTTACATTTGCATAGCCATTTGTGGTGGCATTATTGGCGCCTCTTTCTGTCATATAAATCTGCTGATAAGCAAATTCAGACTTAGATTCATCAAGAGTAGATGGGTCAAAGTACTTGAAACAGTTATAGTGACCGTAATTACTGCTACTGCTGGTGTAATATTAATCTTATACGCCTCAGAGTGTCGGAAACTTTCTATGCCCAAGGCTTCAAATCATGTTAGGAATCAATCGTTCCAGAAGAGGCCAAGTTTTCTCAATATGGATATGATGTGGTCCCATGCGAGCAGACAGAATAGCCCTTTAGTGACATCGAACTCAAGCTATGATGTTCTAAAATCTCTCAATAGCCACATGTTGACATTCATGTGTCCAGAGGGAGAGTATTCAGCTATGTCAACCTTGTGGCTCAAGACCTCAGAGGGAGCATCGTCAACTTTTATGGTCGTGCAAGACGACATATGGTCTATCAAAACGTTGTCGATATTCCTCGTTGTATATTATTGGTTAGCTGTGATAACTTACGGTCTAAGTATTTCGTCGGGCGTATTCATACCATCGCTATTGATTGGAGCCACCGGTGGTAGATTGGTCGGCCTACTACTGCGCTACTACTTAGGTCCCCTCGATTGGTTGGAGCAGGTGAACAAGTTTGCTATTATTGGCGCAGCCTCGGTCTTGGGCGGTGTTGTTAGGATGACCATTTCACTGACAGTAATCATCATTGAAGCAACTGGTTGTATTTCGTTTGGAATGCCAATCATGATCTGTTTGATGGTTTCGAAGTGGGTTGCCGATTCCTACATCGAAGGCCTCTACGATATAGCAATCCACATGGCGAACGTTCCATTCTTAGACTGGGAACCTCCTCTCAGGTCATATTCAATCTATGCCTCAGATGTAATGTCTCACGATGTGAGAGCATTGCAAACCACAGAAACCGTCGCAAACTTGATTAGCATACTTGAGTCAACGACTCACAACGGATTTCCCGTGGTGGATATCGATGAGGATCAACCCAATTGTAAGAGAGTTAATTCCTCCTCAAGTAATCTCGTTGAGCAATCTTCAAACACTGGCGACTATTACACACCCCAAGAGAGTCCAGCCCACTCGAGAATCAAAAACGTTTTCGCCCATCGATCGAGCACATCGGATTCGCAAACCTTAATCACTCAATCGAATAATCAAATGGACGACGATTTTCTCATTGGTTCATTTCAACGTTGTTCGATAACGGCCAAGAGGGAATCTTACGGGAGGTTTCGTGGTCTCGTTCTCCGTTGGCAGATACTCGTTATGTTGGAGCTTAAAATTTTCAACGAGAACGAACGCAGTTTTGAGTCACTCTGTCTACCGACATTCCAAAACTTGTATCCTAGGTACCCCTCCTTGGAACAGGTGAAAGCTAGTCTGAGCGAGCAGATGTATCGCTGTCATGTTGACTTGCGGTCAGTGATGAATCCAACTCCATACAATGTATTATACTCAGCAAGTTTTCCCCGTATATATCAACTATTCAGATCTCTTGGACTAAGGCATCTGGTAGTGATTGACGACAGAAATCAGGTTGTTGGCATGATTACCAGAAAAGATTTGGCCAGATATGTGAGAACCCGTGATAAGAATGGCACTCTGAGGTTTCATGAACTCAAATACAGCTGATTGTGGATAGGAAGGATGGTCGCCGAGTGATAAATGAAGTGATAAATTTTATGTTTAGAGTGGATCATTCTACTCAATGATGAATGAATTGAACTTTTAGAAATCTTATATCCCTATTCGCCTAGTCCCTGAATCTGGTCAATTCACACCCAGAATATCTTACCGGGTGCTCATTCGAACCTCCTGAGAGATCTTCGCTCGATTTAGGCGGTCGAAGAATATCATAAAATGACAAGACGATCACCAGAATCGGCCACAGTTGATCAGCCGAAATCCTCATGATCATAGAATTGCAAACTGGAGAAATCTTGATTCTCTGATGGTTGATTGAATTTATTTAGGTAAACCTCTATCGGCGCATTTTTATCACAGTTTTGATGGCAAAATAAGTTAAAATTCTAGATATCAAAAACATAAGCAACATAACTGCAACCCACTTGGGTAGTATTCGGTCTTTGATATCCATGATCATCAAATAGAGCGATCGATAGTTATCGCAGTTCCCTAGTTCGCTAGGTTCAGGTACAAACAGATTTGCTGCATCGTTTACGATACGAATAAACTTTAGAAACAGATTGCTGTGGTCTCCCTCCAATGATGGTTGGTATGGTTCCAACACTGTGCTGTTACTTGATGCGGCTGTCTCGTTTGCTGGTAAATTGAGTTCTAAGAACCCGCGCGCCATTCTATCGAGTTGAGGCGGAATTGCTTCGAGAGATGTTGTTGTTGGGTACCCGCGAATGACATCTGGATCGCAAGGGCAAATTCCGTAGCCATAACGGAGGAGAAACATGCTCTCGATTCCATAACGTAGAAAGGAACCATAGGAGAGTATTTGTAAGGGCCAGGCCATCTGATTTACTCGCACCGCAATGCCCGATAAAAGAGCGGGCGGTGTAACCATGACGCAGGAAATGAAGACCGAATTCTCTACGGAGTCCATGAGGAAGGCGCCAACAATTTGTGCTTGCGATTTGCAAATTATGGACATGATTATAATGACCAGGATGTAACCTATCTCGCGCCAGTGATATTCGGACGGAGGCTGGTTGCAGAGCGGATAGACAATCAGAACTGTCAATAATGGTCCGATCATATCGATAGGTAGCTCGGCCAATGTGTGGCTCGTTATAAAGGAGGCTGGCGAGTACCAGCCGTTTTTGTACTCTCTTATGAACATTCGCATTTGCATAGGAAAGACGAGACCAGTTAAAGCGGATGTTACCATAGTGATGCAAAGAAGCAGGTGGAAGAAGAATAAGTGGACTGAACTTGCTTGCTTGAGAATTTCCTGTAGATTGAAAAGCCGATTCTTTGTTGCATGGATGAACGATAATAAATCATCCACCTCAGTTTCGTAAACTGGACATTGGTCCTCCTTCGGATCTAGAGCCTGCGAGAAAATTTGGACCATCCCGCCTGCGACCAAAAGGAAACCGAGGACTCGAATTGCCATCAGAAACATGTCACGAGTTGTTTGGAGCCAGCATCGCTCCATCAGGGTCCAGGTTTGCGAGACAAAATCCCCTTTCATCACAACGCTACGTCTCAACCGTTTATCAACTTTGAGACGGGATGTTGGCTCGGGCAACTCGGCATCATAGGTGGAGGCGTAGGATATGCTTGTGACGCCTGAAATATTGTCTAGCTTACTGTTCGAACGTTTGTTGAGGTTTGGAGTTCTTTTCCCGTAGGAACCATCGAAAGAATTGATTCTGGCCCTCCGAAGCATCTCGAATCTTGGCGAAACGCTCATAGGCGATTTTCGGGGCGAGCGAAGATCCTTTGGTGTTCCATAAGGCGAATTGTAGGCATCATCTGCATACAATGACTCTTCATAGGCTTGACTCTCGTGGAAGACAGCCAGTTCACCTATTATGTTGAACCCAAACTCGCCCGAAGCCACCTCGATGGCAACGATTGCCGGATTTTCGTTCAACTGGTCGTTTGCACAAACTCTACTTAGCGAGCTCTGTTCTAGTATAGTCGGCAACAGGTTTGCTGGCGAGCCCTCGTAGATTGCACGCCCGCCTAAGGCCATCACATAGACTCGGTGGAACAGGTTTAAAACTTCCTTTTGAGGTTGGTGAATCGTGATTATGATCGACATTGGCCGATCAAGAATATTGTCACTGTGCTCGACTATGTCCCTCAACGCTGTTATGATCTTTTTGCAGGTGTTTGCGTCCAGGCCAGAGGTTGGCTCGTCCAGTATCATGATATCCGGACTGCTGAGAAGTTCACGCGCAATCGACAGCCTGCGCGCCTCCCCACCAGATAGCTTCTCAATTCTAGTATCGAGAAATTTGTCCATATGCAGGTGGCGCACGATCCGATCAATGTTACGCTTGTGGTTGAATCCTCTCTGCGGATTTTTCAACCTGGAAGTGAAGCGTAAATCCTCGATAGTGGTCAGCTTTCCGGGCAAAACGTCGGCCTGTGGAACATTCACCACCGACATGCGCTTGCTAACCCCGCCCAGCAGACTGACCGTGCCCGTCCCGTCGAGAGTGTTCCGGCCGGTCAAAGAGTTCAGAAGGGATGTTTTGCCGACACCGCTTGGTCCTAGGACGGCGGTCAATTGAGCTGAAAATACTGAACCACTGACGTTGCTGAGAATGGGCCGATAGTCGTCGTTTGCCCACTCGTTTACCTGCTCATTCGTTGAATCAAATCTTGAGCTCATCTCTAGATTCTCGTCTATCGTCGGTTGCATCTTGCCTGTCCGATGCTTTACCGGCGGTGAATACCAAACTTTTTCATCCATTTTGTCTCGCTTGAAATACTTGTAAACTTGATTTTCTGTCACAAATCTGGGCAGTTTCGATTTGCGCGCCCTCAAGTTGATGTTGCGCCAACGAATCTCGAAGTGATTGTTTGGTTTCGACTGGCCAAATGAAAGCTGGCTCACGCTGTCACCCTGCCGCACGCCCAACGGCGACACTGAGCCAGGTAGTCTTGGTGGGCCAGCTTGGAGGCGGGCAGGTGCGATCAACTGGTGGCGGGCGATCAATGGCGTTCGCGGTACACAATTCCTATCGGTTGGCTGTGCCACTCTTGTGCAACTTCTCTCAAGCTCAAGGTCAAAGGAGGATTCTGCAGTAACTCGCTCGCTCGACATTTCCAATCTCATACTCGAGCTCGCTTCGTCGTTTTCCTCCTCAGGGATATCTAGCTGTGCCAGCTGATACTCTTCACTTGAGGAGAGGGTGTCTTCGCTCGATGCGCTTGGTTTGCCTTGAGCTGGGCCCCCATCTGGTCGGCTACTCTCGCTGGTCAAATTTCCGCCACCTTCCATTGAGCTCGTCGAAGGCAAGGAGGAGACAGAGTTTTGGCATTCATTCTTGCGCTCTTCAATCGAAACCTCGGGTTCTATGTACTTGAATGACTTCAGTTGAACCATTTTAGCTGGTCTTGGTTACCCGATTGCATCAGTTGCTTCAATCCAAAAGTCATTTGCCGGGCTTACATCGACAAATCAGGACTTCTCCTTTCAACTCTAATCTCGAAACTGCTAGATTTGGAATCGCGGCCGAGTTTCAAATCGAAGAAATTGTGCAATATCTCGCGAACTTCCGAGCGAGCCAGCTTTGAATTCGAGGCTGATAGTGTAACAGGCAAACCTGCCGCTTATCTGCCTTCTAGTTGCTCTTGATTGAGTGGCCTTTTGCTCTCGGGCCTTCGGGAAGCCAACGGCCTCCTTAAGTAAAGGGCGGATAAAACTGGATGGAGACAAAGGCAGCGATACTAGAATCTAATTTTAAATCCGGCATAGGCGAACATGTGCAAGCTGGCTTTGCAACTGTGAATATCAACCATACCTGACTATCTGACTGGAGGCGCGAGACTTGACAACCGCGAGCCCTTGCTTTTCTTGCATTACGTTCGGCTTCTTGGTCGCCAATTGTGAGACTCTTCGTTATCGCCTCAAGCTCGACAAACCAAAGCGAAACCAGATGGTGCGAGTCAGTTTAGCTCATGCTAGCTGGGTTTAGGATTGACTTAACGTCCTGTCGCTCGTCTCTTCCCTTCTCCCCTTCAACCCTCTATTTCAAGAAGGGCTTTCAAACACGCTAAAATCTGCGCTATAATCGACTAACTGCTCGATTGTAGCTGCAATTTTGCTTCCTGATTCGCCCCACCACTTGGCGGGCATTCCATTTCAACTCCAAGTTTTTCCCACTCGCTCACCTTACTAGCCAACCATCAAACTTGCCCGGTGGCTCACTCATTTATCATGGTGCTGGCGACAAGAGTTTGTAGTCTCTAAATTTATGAATGATCACCTGCTTTGAAACAAACACGAACCTCTGATGCAAACGAAATTGGCCCAAACTATCTTGTAACTTCGCTTCTCTCTTTCCTCGTTTCAGGAAGAAGTTTTAGGTTGTCGTCACTCGAGTCTAATGTCTCGCACATCCAGCAGGTTGTTGTTGGGCACAATTTGGCTTAAACAAAACCTGCGCTGATTAGAGATGGATCTTCAATTTGGGGGGGGGAGGGGAAGAGGAGGGAAGGGGGAAATCTGAGCGACTCGTTAGAGGAAATCGAAGTCGAGTCCACGCCCACTCTTTTCACCTGCCACCTTGTTCTCGCTGGGTGGCGGATGTTGCCTGAGTACTGAATACTTAATGTGCTCAGTTTGCTTAAATCTTAAGGCCGCCGTTCGTCTTGTTTGGCCCGAAGCTAAGTTGGCACACATTTGCCCCTTAGACTGTTGGTCCTACGGCAGCCCGGCACACTCGCCTTGCCTCCCCGAACGCACCGTTCCAGAGATCCATCAATGGGGCGGCTGCATCATGTCTTAGGCTGAGCGAACTCCACTCACGGCCGCCAAATAAATATAACAACCTATCAGGCCAACTTTTGACCTTGAACGAGATCCAACAAACCCAACTCCAAATCCACGATCCAATGGAAACTTGAAAGCATGGTTACGGACAAAGATCGTCTACCTTGATTTGGGTAATTTATCACCCATTCGCCGGCATGCAAAATCTCTCCGCATAAGATGACTACCTCTTGGTCTTGAGAGGCTGATTCTCTCTACTCTGTGTGAGGCTTAATGAGCGAGCATCTTGGCTTTGATGCTCATGGGACGAATGCAGATGCTTGAAAGTGGCCCAGCCGCCACTTCTACTCTCAGCCCTTCGCTTGCCTCGCTAATCACCTGATTACCTGCAACAGGGGCGCAAACTCAGTCAGGCTCGAGCTTGCAACCTGTTGGTGACGGGCTCGTTTGCTTTCACTGTTGTGCCGGTTAGAAAGAAGCGCAAAACAAGTCAGCAAATTGTGATTTCATTATAGAAGTTCCTAGAATAAACTCTTATACTTTCGTGCTCCCGCAACTCTGGAGAATTCAGATGATTTAGATTTTTCATCCCGATAAGCGCGAGAGACCTTGAAAAGCTGTTCGCGGCCCCCCAAACCCGATAGTTCAACAACCAATGACAAACATTTGGTCTCAAGGGATTGAGTCGTCTTTGGGGCAACTCGTCTCGCAAGACCTTTGGACAATTATCTCCTCAGTCGGCGGTGGCGCAACCAAAACAGACGAAAAAGCCTCCTCCTAAGCCCATACCTCACACTTACACTCTCCCCTAGAGCGAGTTCAAGCTGAAGTGGTAGTTGCTCAGCAAATGGCCTGACTTTGGGCTGTCGCCCATTATAACCATCGCGGCTGCTTAGTTTCAAAGTCAATCGGTGCCAATTGTTTCGATAACCAGCTTGCTTGAAGTGGCCGAGAGGGTTCCACCTAGAGAGACTTCTACTGAGAAAATGATTTCCACTCTCAAGGAACCATAAAACTTCACATAACTAGCACGATCGTCTAACCAAAACGGCCTCCTGGCACAATAGCCTGAACTGGCCATGCTCAACCACCAAGAAATGGCGGCCAACCGAGCACATCCAAGCGTTCGATCGCCAATGGACCAGATTGGCTCCCATAGAAGTGGCCCTTTTTCCTTTCCTTTGAGCTAGACAATCACTTTGACTGATAGATAGTCAGCCTTTGAATGCTCTTCGGTTCAGCTCGACCGAAACTCGATGGAGGGCGTGGCCACCGCTCACCAACCGCAAGTGTAGCTACCTGAGCGGACGGGGGCGCTCAGGTAGGTTGTGCACATGGGGCGTGGCTCTCGCAAAAGCAAATCCAAACATCATTCTCCCCACCAACGACAGCTTACCATTCCCGTCGAGTTACAAGAGTTAACCTTCGATAAGCAATCCAGTTTGGCTTATCCACGGCAAAGATGGCCGACGCGACCTTACCTTATCCAACAACTAGCGCACAATCTCTCTCTCTCTCTCTCTCTCTCTCTCTCTCTTCCATATGCCGAACGCGAAGTGAAGACAAATCAATCCTTTCCATCTGTTCAAACCATCAACTTTGCAAATTCATAAATCTTTGCTCTTTTACTCTCTTTGTGTGCGTTTCTTTATCGCATTGCCAAATCCAACCTGGAAGCTCGAGCGCCTAGTCCCTCGCCTGCCGTCACTGAGTTCCTAGTAGCTGTTGTTGTCGTTGCTGTTGTTGTTGTATAAGAGAGAGAGAGAGAGAGAGAGAGTGAGATTGGATTAGAGTGGCGCTGATTGGAATTAGTTGGTTTGAGTTAGCTGCTTTGGGGGCACAATGACCAGGTTAGGTGGCCGAACGTGGCGACCAATCCAACTCTAGGCGTCGGGCTGCCTGCCTGCCTGCCTGTTTGGCTCATGCTGCAGCTTGACCTGGGGATAAACTCGTTGGCATAATTGCGAGGGCATAATCGAGAGGGGCGCTGGCCATTTCAGCCGGGCCATAGCTCAAACGGGATCGGCCAACCTTTCGGCGGACTCTCCCAAGGGGATTTTCGGCTTGCGGGAATCGTGCAGAATCAGGTTGCAGCGTCAGCGCAAAACTTCCTCGAGGCCAATTGAATTATCCGCGCGCCGACGCGAGAGCTCCGGTTACAAAAGGAAAATTTTGTTGCTTCTAGCGGAAGCAAAGTGGCCGCCCCGTTTGGAGGCCGAGAATGCGCTTGCTTGGCCAAGGGAGGCTACTTTTGTAGTTTCGAGCCACCGTCTCTCTCTTGGCGCCGGCTAGCGAGCTTGCGGTGAGAACGTGTTGAAATTAACGCGCCTTGGCTGATTCAATTTTCAACCTCAAACTCAATGGAGCCAAGCCGACTAGTTAGCCAGTTTGAGCCAGCGAGCGCTTTGCTCGGCCAAGTTGGCGGCCCGAACTCTCGTCCTTGCCACTAATGAAGCGCCGCTTTGCCTCATCCAGCTTAGTTTGCTTTCCAAATTCTAAACTCTTCCAAATTAAACATGAGCTCCGATTGAAATGAAATCTATCCAATTCGAGTTGGACGGCGAGATGTTTGATTTGGTTCGTATTGATTTAGCTTTGGCTCTCTTTGGAGCAGAAATGGGGCCAACTTTGGGTGATTGATCATCGCAGTTTGAGGCTTGAGGCCACAGAATTTTGGGCCGAGTCTCTGGCTGATTCTGGGTGAGCAGTCAAATTAATATAATAATATGTGGCTTTAAGTTTAGCCTTGATAGGCTCTAGTTGGAGCATTCAGTTGGTCCCGCTCTGTCCGTCTAAGCTGGTTGGCGAGTGGCTTCAAATTTGGAAATTGAAAACAAACTTGGGCGTCCAAACAGGACGAGAATTCATTGGCACCGTTCAGTTCGACTTTGGCTAGCCGGATTATGAATAACCTGGATCATGGATTGAGGGCTGCGGGGAGGCGAGACTTTTGGCCCGCTCGGTCGGCCAGCGAGCTGATTTGAGGCAAGACCTTTGCTCGGCTCCAGGCGAGGAGCTAGCCGCCTCGAAGTGGTTGTTTGGAGAGCGCCCTTGGAGCTTAAACAAGCTAGGCCATGGCTTTGCGGCCGGCCGGTAGTCAGCCATCGAGAGCAATATCGCTCGCTCGGTTTCGGGCGCCACTTTGGGCGAGTGGGCGACGCCAGTGGCCATGCAGCGAGCGCTAGCGTCACCCCGGCCGACGGGTTCTTGTTAACCTCTCGCCGATTGGACGAGTCGATTAGTTTTATTGACCGGGCGCCAGTTCGAGGAGGGGCAAAATCGATTTAGGCTCCAGATAAACCGGCTGACTCGCGCGCGCCACTTTAATGTCGCATTTATCGCCCAAAAGTTCACCGGCCAAACTTGCGCCGCCCGGAAGAGTTTGCTTCGAGCTTTGGAATTGAACGCAATCAGCGCTTATTGATCTGGGAATCTTGTTGCCGAGAGGAGGGGCGCCTTCATTTACATAATCTGCCTTTCATCGGGCTGCCAAAGCGAGCGGCCCAAGATAAGAGCGGCCGAGCTGGCTGGCCTCTAACCTCGGCGCCTCTTTGCACACTTTCTTGGCGCCAACACCGCGAGCAGCGCGCACTCTCACCTCCATTCAAGGCGCCCTCTCCTGTCACCAGATCACTGGTTTGCTCGACGGCTCGCTCGCTTCCCGTGCGCGACCGTCGGCTGCTTGCGGCGGCGGCGCAAGAAACTATGGCCAAACCCCGATGAGTCAGCCGAGAGGAACTTGGCCGCGCCAGCAGGATAGAGTCGAGCTTTGTGCGCTGGCACGATGATTGAAGACAAAGGGAAATTCAGTTACTTGAATCAACAGAACGAAATTGGTGCGGTTGCTATTATTGTTATTTATTGTTGAGTCAACATTTTGCCAATCGCTTCAAACCAATTGGAGGCGGCCGATTTGCGCTTCCAGCAAACCGCAACTAGTGCAGGTAAACAGAGAAACCCATTCGCTCTGGGCGCCCAAGTTGGTGGATGCGAGTTTGATTTGGGCAGCTGTTGGCCGAGTATTGGAACGGTTAAGATAAATAAACTCGCCGCCAACTTGAGTGCTTCGGGAGCGCATCGGGTCGTTCGCGCACTCGCTGCGCTGCTCGCGGCGCCCATATAGAGTTTGCACGAATTTGCGCGCTGCCTCCCGGAAATTTTCACCATTTAATGCAGGCATGCATTCCGCCCATAGGGCTGGAGCGAGCGGAAGGCCAAATTTAGTAAAATTTTCACGTTTCCTGGCGCCGAGGCTCTCGGACAAGAGTGGCGCTAACTGAATATTGCTGGCAGCTTAGCTTGCTCATACATGCGAGCCTTTCGCGCACAACTTCAACGCCAGTTTCACCGGCTAAAACTTGGTTCCTCTTTGGGCGCCGCTCCCGCCGGCTTTGCTGGCTCTCAGCTTTACTGAACCATGAACAGAGTGACAACGAAATACGTGTTGTTTTGTCGGCCAACTGGCGCCGCCGAGCGGGACACACAAGTTTGAAATATAAACACTCCAACTATGCAACTCGCGGCCACCAATCATAAGCCAGCGGCTGAGTCTGCGAGCTTGTCGGCTGGGCGCGTTGGCCAAAATTGGATTGGCGCCGGACAAATTAGGTAATTTTGCATAGTAGTGTTGACCGTGCGTCCGTCCGTGCGGCTTGTTTGCCTGCTTGGAACAGGCGGCCGGCCTCACCTGTCTGGCGGCCGATCCTTAGGCTGCACTCGCAAACGATTGCCCCAAGTGGAGGGAGGCGGCGCAATCCAACCGGACACGCTCGGCTCGCTCGTCTGGCCGAGCGCCAATGACAAAACGAGGCCTCTCATTAACAAGCGGCCACGATGGAGTGTGATTGCGTGACGCTCGATTGCTCGCCCATTGCACCTAGCGGCGCAACCCAAAATAACGAGCGGGAGCAAACTGCGCGCTAGCCGCCCCAAGAGCAGCCAGACCGTGCAAAGCCGTCTGTCAGCTTTGGGCTTCCTCGCGCTCTCATTACCATAAACTCGCTTGCTGCCGGCGAGATCATTCTCAGCGACGCCCTTGGCTCGCTGCGGCGTGTTGCCGTTTGTTGGCGGCGGCCGACAAAGCGCCCACTTGTTTTGTTCAGACCCTCGCGCCTAACTGGCCGGCGGCGGCGGCGGCGAAGAAATTGACTGAGCCCCCCCCCTCAGAGGCAATGTTGTGTCATTGTTTTCTTAACCTTCCTTGGGCCGGGCTCTAAAGCAAGCCGGCCCCAGTGAGAGATGCCTGCGCTGTCAACGCGGCCAACTCCAAGAGAGCCCAGTTTCGCCCCCCCCCAGGCGCCAACACGCAGATCCTGGCTCCAATTAAGTTGGAGGCGCATATATTTGATTGGAGGGCCTCGTTTGCATCCCACGCTGGCGGCGCAGCTCTGATTTGCGCGCTCACCAGCCGCTGGCTCAAGCCGTTGGCGGCCGATGGATTTTGGGGGCGGCTGACGATGGTTTTAATTTAATCTCGTTTACTCCTCTAGTGCCACTTGAGATTTCGCCCTCAAACCTCCATTCTAGTTGCGCTTGAGGGACACTTTTGGCGCCGCTGATGTCAAGACGCTCGAGTGGGCCACATTTGGTCGGCTAATTTGTGGGCCCGATGGAGCAAATTCAATTTGATTGAACAACTGCCACCTGATCGCGAACCAAACCAGGCTATACTTGGCGGCCGGCTGTTTTGTTGGCGCATGAGCAGCAGTTAGCGGTTGCCTCTGGGACGAGTTGCGCGCTCGAGGGCCCCATTTCCGCCGAAAGCTCCACCTTTACACTCGCTGCAACTGGCGCACCAGCCGCTAAAACCGCGCTCGCTCTCACTCGTGCTCCAGATTTTGCTTGGGTGGAGCTAGCAACTTCTTTCCAGACCAAAACCCCATCTCCTCGTCAAGTCCCAAGCAACCCAAACTCAACAGCAATCAAACCAATGAGCACCACAGGACCAAGTTCGGCAAGATAAACGGGCGCCTTTCAATTTAGTTTGAGTAGAGCGACTATAATGAGACACCTGAGCCGAGGATGAATCTTGAGAAGAGGGAAAAGTTTTTGGCCAGAGTTTGGTGGCACGAGGAGGCGAAAGGCAATAGGAGGCGAGTTTTAAAGAGCATTGTGATCAACATAATCAAGCTGACTGTCGTCCTCGTGCTCGTCGGCCTCTACAATCAGCTCATATCATTCCAAATAGACACGGTAAGGCCACTTTGAGTCCACTCTAAGCAGCTCCTCTGAAGGCAGACAAGATTTCTCACGAAAGTGCTCCTTTCTTTGCAGAAACTCGAGGACGGTTTGCGGAAATTGGACCTTCTTAGGAATTGTGGGCAGGAGAATGGGCGCAGACTAGCGAGAGATGACCGCGCAAGGAACTCAACCAGAGCCCTCAGGGTCAGGCGCCAGGCCTCAGATTCGGGCGAGGAGCCGGCTGAATCTGAGGGCCAAAATGCGAGCGCCAAAGATAGGTGGCTGCTCGACTATCTGACTGGCGACAGTCAATTGGAGGAGCAGCATGGGGCCCAAACTGGCGGCTCGAAAATTGAGACGCAACCAACGGCGACCGGCGACCAGGAGAGAGTCGCACACCTGTCTAACCAAAAACAGTGCCTCTGTCCGCCAGGTAAGCAACTCTGTCAGCTCGATTCGTTTTGGGGCCCAAAACTCATTAGGGGTTGTTTTAATCTAGCCGAGTTGCGTGTGTCTCGAATTGGATGCACTGTGCTCGAGTTTGATGGTCTTCATTGCCCGCCGCTTTGCCTGCCAGCATCTCCACCCTCTGACGTCTCTGTCCCACTGCCACTAAATCAACTCCAGGTCCACCTGGCCCACCAGGTCCGCCCGGCCCAATGGTAAGCTGAGACAAGTCCAAAGCGTCATGCTAGCCTTGGATTGAGCGACAGATTCAAGTCTAACCAAGTGAGAACTTTGCATGCTTATTGCGCTCAGGGTCCCAAAGGCGGCCACAATGGGCCCATCGAGTTTCGCTACCCAGTGGAACGCGAATCGAAGAGTCGAGTAAGTGTTTTTTGGCGGCCCCTTTTTGTGTGCCCACCTGCCAGCCAGCCAAGGTGGCTCCACGAGTTGGAGCAAAATTTGCGCTGCTGGCGGGCGGATCTGTTCCCGCCATTGTTGGCCGCCCACTAACCGTCCCTAATTCAATACCAAACGCAGAGCATCCGAACCCGCTCGGTGCCCTCGTTGTCGCTGGACAATCTTGGAGTTCCAGCGGAGGTTGTAGCCATAAAGGTAAGATTTAATGCTAACCCTCAAGCGGCGCTCGACTCGAATAGGGGGCGCCCCGTTCGAGCTCAAGTTCAACTTGCTCGGCTCCAAATTAGCCGCCGGCCAACCTACGAGGTTGAGGCCAAACGAAAGTGAGAGAGCTGGTCCCATCTCTTGGCTCAATCCAATTCACCTTGTTGGCGTGGGCGCTCGAGCGCATTGTAGGCAACTAAACCTGGCCGCCGAGCTGAATACGCGCGGTCACTCCGCCATAAATCATCCGCCTTCTCCCAGAGCTAGAGGGGCGCACTTCTCGGCTGAACTTGCCCAGAGAGTTACAATGCGAATTGAAGGGGCGAGTTCCCCTTTGCGAGAGGTGCTGGCTCAACTTGGAGCGAGAATAGCCTGCCCAGTAGAGTGGCGCTTGCAAAAGCTCGCGGATGCAAGAGCTTGCGAAGCTAGTCGGCCAATTGGGATTGGCCGCCACCCTTTCCTCCTTCTCGCGCCCTCGCGCCATAATTATCTTAGCGGGCGATGGTTGCGTAATTATGATGAGTTAATGGGTTGACAAGGCGAGATGGTCCTGCGGATCGGGATAGAATTGTAATGGCCAGTTGGTCTGGCCGGCCGGCCGGCTGATTGGGGCGGCCGCTTTAGTTGGTGGCTCCGCGCGCTTGCTCTGCGCCGCCCCAAATTGGTTGCCGAGTCCGGATTATAAGCAATTCCAAGGGAGGCCCAGAGTGAGGAAACCTATTTCGCCGCTTAGAATTCAATCGATCCCTTGCTCGACACTCATATCTATCGGTCGCAAATGAACTATCGCTCGGCCCCAAGGCTCTAATGGCGATCCTAGACTTGAACCAAAAATTGCGCCCCCACTCAAGCCGAGACGGGTGGCAGGTCCAGCCAGAGTGTCTGTGTGTGGTGGCTTGACGCTTAGCAGGCTCGGGGTGATCTCAGCCAGTCTGGTCCAATCTGATTTGCCATCAAAGTCAGCTGGACTCGCTCAAGCCTTTCTAAAAGCATTCTGAGGCAACCAACTTGAGCGCCGGCTTCTCCCAGCTTTCGCCCGCTTTTTCTCGCCCTCCTCAGCAAAGCAAAGCAAACTGATAGAGGCGTCAGAGAGAAGCACTCAATTCGCTTGTCAAAACTCTCAAACGACAACAATCGAAAGAATCGGATCCAACTAACGCTCGCCTATTATATCAAATTATTCTGTAATTCAAAATCGGCGGACACCCCAAAAACCGTTCCCACTGCCATCCTCGCTCGGTTGGCCGCCCTCTGGCCCGTTTTGCACGCGCGCGCGCTCAACTGCATCGGTCTCGCCACCTGAATCCAACCTCGGACGGCTCTCCACTTCGGCTCTCACAACTGTGCAACCAAACCCAAGGCGCTGGCCAACATCGGAGCAACGCTGGCGCCCGGCGACGTCCTACTCTTGAAGGTGAGTGACGCATCTTGATGGCAAGCAAGCGAGAGGCAACAGGCCAACCAACCTCCATCACTCAACCCAAACACTGCGCGCTTTTCAAAGGGCGAACCTGGACCACGAGGCGAAAAGGGCGACGCCGGCGAGCCTGGGCCAGCTGGGCCGCCAGGTCCTCCCGGTCCGCAAGGCTTGCGCGGCGAAAAGGGCGACCGCGGTCTAACCACGACTTTGGACGGTAACGCTTTTCCCACTGGCTTCGTTGAGGGGCCACCCGGCCCACCAGGTGAGTGCATTACAACGCGCCTCCCATCAACCGCTCAAAGTACAGTCAACTGACCCGTTGCAAAACAGGGCCACCCGGACCACCGGGCCAAAAGGGTGACCAAGGCGAGCGCGGCCCTCAAGGCGAAAAAGGCGATCGCGGAGAGAGAGGTAAACGCGGCAAAAGGGTAAGCTGACCGCCATATCCCCAATTGTGCTTCTAAGCAACCAAACTAGCCCTTTCCAAATGCAAAGAGGCCCAACTGCAGAGGGCAACTGTCGCAAACTCTTAAATCCAATCAATGATACGAGTCCGTTTTCAATCGGGTCCGACCGGGCGAGTTATTGTGCCCAGAGGTAACTTGTTCTCGCGCATACTAATGGCTCTCAATGCTCATCGCCGTGTTCATTAGCCTAGTAGGCTACAATTAGTTTGATGGGCCATCGAAAAGTCGCGTACGCCTAGTGTAGGATTAGCAATTACAGTTGAATATAATCGACAAGTCTCGCAAACAAAGCAACTAATGCACTGAGACCTCCAAATTTGTCCCACTCGTTCGGTCTAGAAGCCGATCTATGACCATTAAATTATATATGAGCCGTTCAAATAGTTCCGGCCCAGACCCACCACCTAATACTCTTTCAGAATCGAGCCACACTAACCCTCCCAATGATCTTACCGTTCTCAGGGTCCAAGGGGTCCGCCAGGTCCCGCGGTAAGTGCCAGTCTTCGCCCACTATTTGCTTTCAGTCCCCTGAACGTTAGCGATAACGGCTTGCTTGGCTCGCTGTCGAAAGCCAACTGGGGCCACACCACTGCTGTTCCAAGGCGAACAGTGGATGGTTCCAACGCTACACAATGCGACATAAGGAGCAGAGAGTCTTCAAATGGGCGGCAGAGTGCACGAAGCCAACGCCCTCACAGCAGCTTTGAGACATCCGTGGCCAAATGGCTAATTCAATCATTCGCTCTCGCTACCATTTTTGCGCCCCCTCCTTTCAACGACACGAGCAGGGCAAACAAAACAAGAAGAGCAGCGAGCGAATCCGCCCTGGAACCGGACAATCGTCGTCAATGGCCGGATTCAGTGGTTCCACCTCGACATCATCCTCCCCCTCGTATTCACCATCGCCGGCAAAGATGGCCAGCGGTGCAGCGGCACCAAATGGATGTATGCTAGGCGCTGATGGTAAGCAAGAGCCCAAAGGCTTGGCCTCTACGAAAAAATTCTTTCTCTCTCTTTCTCTCACTTGTCTAGTCAGCTTCAGTTGCTCAAACTCTCACAACTGCACCGCTTAAGATAGCTGATGCCTTTTCATACGTGTCTTGATGACATCTGGCGAGGAGGTGTCATTCAGACAAACAATATGCCATGGGATGCTGTCATCATGACTCAATCCCACATTAGGTATGCACTCGAAAGATGGTCAACTAATCGATAACTTACTCTGATTTCAGGTAATCCCTCAGATCACTGCAACCAATAGGCTCGAACGTACGAGGCAAATGTATTAGCGGATTGATGACCAGAGGAGACCTCCATAGTACGTATTAACGTATAGGCTTACATCATTCGACTCTCAGCATCGTGCACTATTGACCAATTCGATACCGCATTGAATCACCCGGACGATGCGGTCAAAGGACCGATACTGCTATACAGCAATAGCATCAAAGATATCAGATGTCCCACTACACCTGCCAGAACCATGACTGCTCATATCATGCTTTAACTACCCACGAGAGAGCTTCCCCTCCCCACAATTGAGTACAAGAGCAATACAAATGGGAATATCTCTCATATTCTGTTCCCAGGCAGGGGCGAGAAAGGCTTTCGTGTAAATACAGTTACTATCTCTGAAAGGTTGAATCAACACTCCTGGTTCGTTGCGGTGACATTTCAGCTAGAAAGAGTCCAGCTCCTCACGATACATCTCGCAATATAATTTAATTTATTTAACATCTAGTTTGGGGTATAGTGAAAATTTGGTTAGGTTTGTTTTGTCTTGTCTACTTCGCATCGAAACTCACAATATGAGAGATGGATTGTGTACACTTTCAGTTCCATTGTATGCGCCACAAAATCGTGTTTCTGGCATTTTCTCTAACTACCTTTCTCTCTATCTCACATAGGATCTTCTTGTTCACCTTTCTTCTTTGCCATTAGATCCTCAATCTCCTTCAACTTATTCAACAACATCTCCTGACGCTCTCTATCCTCAGGTAGAGGCTCTCCGGGTGGAGTCCCACTACCTTGGTCTAGAGGCTCTTCAGATGTCACGTTTTCAGTTGTCGGCGGTTGCTTAGCAGCTTTACTTGCATGGCCTCTGCTGCCATAATTTGCTTGGCCCAAGATTGAATCCTCTGAACCAGAATCTGACCAAGAACTCTCATCCTCATCATGACCGCGTTTATTTGATCGCGATCTTCTGGTGTCGGGTGGCACAGTTCTTTGACTAGAGCTCATAAACTTGTAGTGAGATGCATGCGGTCCTGTTGGACCGCCTCGGTATCCGGACGGATAGGTTGGGTAACCAGGGTAGGGGCCACTCATATTTGGGGGTGGCTCACGCCCATACGGCGGTTCTCTACTATAGTGATTTCGATAAAACCCTCTAACACCAGGCGGATAGCCAGGCGGGTCACTTCGCTCGTACTTGCCTTGCGGTGGATAGCCTCTGTCGTTCCAAGGCGCAAGTTCATAAGCTAATCTATGCTTTCGTTCGTATACTACGGCCGATGGAGAGGATGATGGATAACCGGGGGATGAGGCGCCCCCAGCTGCTATGGGGCCTCCCCCTCCACCACCGGCACCACCACTCGAGCCGCTGCTACCGGGCGGCGCAGGTGGCCCGCGACCACCACCGCCTCCTGGAACACCCGGTGGAGTGGGCAGAAGAGCTGGTGAAACAGATTCTGGAGGATGTGCGGAAGATGGAGATAGGTAAGGGCTGTGCTGCTGACGCCAATGTGGCATTGATCGCGGCGGCATCGGCGGGGGTGTGGAGTGGTGGTGACCGTATACGTCATATAAATAGCCATGAGGTGGCGGTGGAGGCTGGTAAGGTTGATGTCGCCCTACGTAGGGTGGGTATGGGCCGCGTTCAGCAGCACTCATGGGTGGTGGTGGCCCCCTGCCTAATTGGGTCGGTCCACCAATACCAGGTGGAGGTCTAGTGTCGAACTCTGGACCAGGACTATCATCGCGATGCTCGAATCTACAATGGTCGCCCCATGTACATTTGTTGCTGGTTTTAGAGTAAAATCGGCACCTTATATTATTTTTCTGCATTGGCCCAACGCCACCCGGCCCTCCACGTGGATACATACTATCTGGACCACCCGATTGAGGATGATGGTTCGTTTGCTGGGGAGGTCCATCATTGGGAGGATACCTGTAATGGTTGCTATTACTGTTACTGCTGAAATGATGATTTGAAGGGTATTGATTGTGCATCTCTGCCTGCAGGCTATTGGGGGAAAGGCGTCTATTTGCGTGGTGAGCAAATGAATGGGGAGGCTGCTGGCCGCTTGCACTATGTTGTGGTGGATAGTTTTGATGATGTGGGTGCTGATAATGCGGATCATGTCTTGAATCATTATAGGACGAGTCTTTCGAGAAACCACTATTGTTATTATTATCGTTGTTATGATCAGGAAATCTCTTCGAAGCTGAATCGTCGTCTTCATCGTCTTCATCATCATCGTCCTCATCATCTTTGAGCTCTCCTTCTTCGAGATCTTCGTCCTCCTCGGCGGCAGTTTCACCCTCCCTCGTCGTTTCTTCCTTCTCATCTTGCGTTTTATCGTCAATGGATTTTCGAGAGCCTACCTCATCTCCAAGTTCGTGGTTTTGGTCTGTGTTGTCGACGATGGGCTCCTGAGTCGCCATTGCAAGAGATATAATATTAGTGTCAGGCCCAATTGAAAAACAACATAATAAGGCGCAGCTAGCATCGACGAATAGAGTTTCAGAGGCGGCTCCTGCAGGTCTGTAAGTTGGTTGAATTATTAAAACGAGCGCCTTGCGGGTCAAATGGGCCTGCAGAGCGAACTCTAGTGCAAAATGGCCGTATTTTATTTGCCTTTCTTATACACATGCGCACATGTCAAATTCGGCGCCTCTATTCAAAATGTAGAGAGTCAAATTTATTTTTTTCCCACTTATTTTTCTTACGAGGAACATACCCACGAAACTAATTCATATTGAAGTTTTCGATACAAGTTCGTCAAGAACAGTACGACCCGTAAGCAACAACGACTAGGGTAAATAAAGATCACGTAGCGGAAGTTTTAGCCCATCGGTCTGACTCTTGACTGTGAGCGTCAGCCCGGAAACTCTCTAAATCAAAAGGGAGTTCCAAGTTTCCGACTTGCAATCGAAAAACCTCAGACTCTTAACAGACTTCTTCGAAGCTTTTGTCCCACGAGAATGAGGCCTCGTCAAAGAGGTCGCCCATGAATATAATGACATCCGGGTCATACACTCTCAGTGAGATGCTGAAAGCCTGACGCATTTGCCACTCTCTTCGCCACTTATCGATCATCACCGATTTGACAGGACCCATTATATGAGTGTCAGCTAATACCAGAATCCTGGTGAATTTTCTTTGTTCGACTTCAATCGAGGAAGGTTCAGGCCAACCCGGGCACTTGTATAGAAACACATAGTAATAGTTTTAGGAGTGAACGTAATCTATGACACTCAAAACCAAAAACAAATGCGAGTCGGGCGAACTGTACAAAAGTAAACGCAGACCCGTTACAGAGATAAACACTAGTGAGCTGACAGGAAGAATCAGAGCAGTCTTTAATAGTGGACGAAAGGAGAGTCGCATCATGGTATTGACGACATTTATTTTTTGAAAGACTTGTTTCGACCTTGTGACCTTATCAAGATGATTGATCTAGCCTATTTTACCATGGCTATGCGATAGTAAATATTTGTATGGTTTTCGGTGGCTGCCAGTTTAAATTTCGAACCAATCCTTGATATTCAACAGGGTGTGAAAACACGAGCTGTTACCTAGACAGTACAGCAGCGGCATGAAATGTTTTCTCGAGGCTTACCGGTTACATAGAGAGATACTATTGAAGCACGATAGAACGTCGTTCTCATTTCAGAACAGTCATTTGTCATGGAAATCAGTGATAATATCATCCACACATTGTTACAGAGAAAATAGGTTTTTCGTCCATTGATGCATCGAACGCGCTTCCGTTTCAACCGAGAGAAAGTCAGAACTTATATTATGATGTTCGATCATAGCTGGTGCGCCATGAGGTCATTTCAAATCAATTTTCTAGAAAACTAAACTATTATACTCGATCAAGATTCATCATGCCATCTGACGAGGCCTTACTCATTGAGAGGCCGACCGGTCTCCTTGCACATCTCATGGATCCTGGAACAGCGATTCATAGATATATAGCGCTGGCCTTCATATGTTTGTTGGGGTTTGGAAACTACTTTTGCTATGACACCCCAGGCGCGCTGGAAACGGTTATTGAAGACGCAATGTCAATAGAGACTAGTCAATTCACATCACTCTATGCACTCTATTCGTGGCCAAATGTTATCATGTGTTTTTTCGGAGGACTATTGATCGATAAAGTTCTAGGGATCAGACTAGGAGCCATCGTATTTCTAGCTTTATTACTATTGGGTCAATCAATGTTTGCATATGGAGCTTATTCAGGCCAGTTTTGGCTCATGCAACTTGGTAGGTTCGTTTATGGGCTAGGAGGCGAATCTTTGAGTGTAGCCCAAAACACCTATGTTGTAGCCTGGTTTAAAGGTCGTGAGCTCAATACGGTTTTCGGATTCCAAATTACTATTTCGAGAGCGGGAAGCACACTAGCATTCAACACCATGCAACCGATTTACAATTATGCAAGAGCAAGCCTCTCTGCCCAGGCTGCATTAGGCTACACTCTCATGATAGCCGGACTGACATGCGTCCTCTCCTTCGCTGTATCACTAATATTAGCATTGCAAGACAAAAGGGCTGAGCGAATCCTCGCTAGGCCCTCGATACGATCCGAGGAGAATATCAGTATCAAAGATGCAACAAATTTCAAATCAGAGTTCTGGATGCTGACTATCATCTGTGTCAGCTTTTATTTAACAATATTCCCTTTTATTGCAATAGGATCCCAATTCTTCCAAAACAAATGGGGATATAGTCCAGCCAAGGCTGATGCCGCTGACAGCGTTATATACGTGATATCGGCCGCGACATCTCCTCTCATAGGCCTGTTAGTGGATAAAGTGGGCAGAAATCTGTTCTTTCTATTGGTGGCTAGCATATTAGTGATGGCCAGCCACGCCCTATTGGCCTTGACATACATCAACCTATGGATTCCAATGATAGCACTAGGCATGGGCTATTCCATCATGTGCAGTGCCCTCTGGCCCCTGGTGGCTTTATCAGTTCCACAGCAACAATTAGGTACGGCCTACGGCGTTATGCAAGCGATTCAAAACCTCGGTCTAGCAGTTACATCAAACGTGGCAGGAGTATTGATAGAGTGGAAGGGTTTCATCAACGTGGAACTGTTTTTTGTTTTCTGGGTCTCTGTGTCTGTGATATTCTCAATCCTATTGATGGTGCAAGATCATTCTAGAGAGGGGACGCTCAACAGCTCAGCTTCGGAGAGAAAGCGGCTCGAGGCATTGACGGAGTAACTATCTGAACACCTATAAATCATCCATCCATGAAATCTAGCAAACGTTCACTAGAGAATCGATGCGCTGACTTAAGAAAGCATTGGTCCAATCTAATTGAATATCGTTAAAGTGATCATCGAAGTCTACAATCTTACGGTACAGCCTCTCTCTCGAATAAAGGATGTTATCGGCTATTACTTCCAAATCACATTCTATCGTGAATTCTCGAGCATTTTTACGTCTCCACTTGCCATCAGTGAATTGATAAGGCTCCAGGAATGACTGAACGATGGATTCCTCAAAGCCGACGAAACATAATACTGCATTGGGATAGTGCTCGTAAATCTTATCTGCCACTCTTTGGTTGAATGGATCAGGGCAGCCGATCTCATTGAAGCGATCCGTTTGATAGTATCCAGAAATGACCAGCTCCTGGTCTTGGGCGTACTTCTTGATCGCATTAAAAGCGATCTCGATGCTTGGAGCTAAAAACTGGGAGAGATGCGATATCGGAATGGCCTCTCTGACCCGGGTTACGCTCTGATCACCTTCTCCTTCTGGCTTTGATGATAATAAAATTCCACTACAAACGGCATGCGGATGCTTCATAGCGTGCATGACCATTTTGCTAAATGCTTGGGCACTGAACTCTATCTTGATATCCATATTGGATAGGTGGGCAGTTCAGTGCTAATTATCCACGAAGACATCGACTATTTTAGCTCGAGATCTGACACTTTTTCGTAGAGGCGTAATCCCCCGCCGCACGCCCTCACCCTGCTTACTCTGCTCGCAGGCACGGTCACTCTTTCAGGACGACCGGCTTTGCATAGATGTTAGATTATTCGAAGAGAAGTGTACGCTTTGCGTGCTGAATATCGAGTGAGTGTTTTATTGTTGTGTATGAAGCTTTTATACTGTGCGGCGCGTACGAACGTTGTGCGATGTCGTAGTGGCACATCAGGATGACGAACGATCTCTAACAATAGAAGACCCACTTAAAGGCGGTTCAACCAGATGGCGCTGCTCTATGATAATTTTTTGACCCAAGATCGGCCCCAAAGACCATACAGCAAACCGGTTTGGGGTCACGAGTCTACCGTTAAAAAAACTTGCAAATCTTTTAATTGAGGCGACTTATCGTGGAAGAACCGCTTGTTAGACGATGCGGTGAGGGGCGCAAAACTAGAGGCTTCGCTCGCTAAGGCTAATGAACAGTCTAGATACTTATCGTAGGAGGAACATGAGTGAGTTGCACCTGAACGTGATACTTGGAGAACGCGTAATTACACTGAGCTGTCAATCCAAATCGTACGAATCATCGATGTAGTCTCGCGAACTCTGGGTTGAAGAGCTTGGTCCATCTGCTGGCCTTCTGTCTTCATGCACGAGTACTGGGGTCTGGCTCAGTTCAGAACTGTCTATGGGAGTTCGACAAACTGGGCAACTCGGATGATAGTCAAGGAGTCTGAGGGCACATTTATGATGCAGCCAGTGATCACATCTCGGCAATGGAAGAATACAGTACTTCCTGCCCGCATTTCTATATAAGGGATCTAGACAAACAGGACATACATCCCCTTGAGCCGGTAACTTGGGCCTATGGCGCGAATGAGGTGATTCAGTTCTTCTTTTGGGGCGCGTAGCATCTCTTGCGGGCGAGGGATCAGGGTTTGGGCGTCCGTTGTAGTCAATATCGTCGTCATCATCATCACGGTAACGAGTGTCATTCCTGTGAGCTGAATGGGAGTTTGGGGCATGGTATGCATACTGGTATAATAGGAATAATGCCCCAATAACAAAGCCACCCATATATACCCAAGTCATAGTGACTATTTGCTCAAGTATCCGTTCACAAGCTACTTGTTGGAGTTCAACTGTTCCTTGTTACCTTGTTGCTATTGCACTGAATTAGTCCTAAAAAGCCAAGATAGTTGGAAATAGTTCTCAGGTAAAAATAAGCGAGAAGACGAATTTACTATTCACTACGTCCCATCTTGATGTGCGACAAGGATAAAATTACGCATAGCCCTTATTGACTCGCTTCGTGCTCCTAGTAAGCGCACCGCACAGCACGCGAATCTTTCCATGAACTTACATGCTTTTCAAGAATAGTGTACCAAAACGACTAAAATAAATAAGACTCGTCACGTTCTCTAACTTTATTTATTTTCGAGTCCGTACAGGTGCCGGCTCGTGCGGAGGCTGTCGATCTCAAATGTAGAACTCAACATGTAGAACTCGAGACAGGCTGACGCCAAAACCTCATAGCATAGCTGGGAATGAATGCTGCTGATTTCGATCACCAAACTTATCTGTCGTCGATAGATCTCTCCAGCCATACAAAGCCTATGAGCAATGTGAATCCGAGTCCTGAACTTCATCCCCAAGTTTCGAACTTAAGCACAACTATTCGACTGAGCAAGCTGGTATCTAACTCCAAGATGTCCTTAGTTGTAATTCTATTGTCCAGGCACAAGACTGCCCTATAATCCTATGCTATAAGAGAGCAAACGATTTCTAACGGGAAGTGAAGTTCTCTGTAATCGAAGAAAGTCTTTCGTTGACGGAATATGATGCCTTGAACTCTTCGATATTTTCGAAATTTCTGCGAGTTTCCAAGTCCTCTTGGGTGTAAATTATTGTGGACGACCGAGTCTGTCATCAAACTTCGGTTTGCTCAAGAATAACGTTCGTTCATTGCGCCCGAATAGAGAAACTACAGGATGTCGCCCGTCAGATGCATAGATGTAGAGGAGATACCCTCTCTAAGAGCAACAGATCAGCTCAAGACGATATCTAGGACAGCACAATCGGTGAAGACGCTTTCACTGATGCCAACATGTCGACAAACATAGAAAAGGTTTGGAGAGGAGATTCAGTTACATCGATCGACTTCCATTTAAGGGACAGAGCGAAAATATGTAGTCCCTCTGCAATTATATCAGCTCACTGGCCAAGATTGCTCAGATCTGTTCCTCGGGACGTAAGCGGTCGTAAGAAAGTATAAGGATTTCCAAGCCAAAAGGGGTGTCGTGCACTTGTTCCCTCTGATATCGGAAGCGGACTTTTGACTCCTGGGGGCCGAGATTGCCGGGCTCAGATTGCTGTCTTGGTCGGATACAAGGCCCTCAAAAATCAACCGTCCGATTTGATTTGTCCCTACTGATAGTTAATTTTTTCTAATCATGCGCTCGGGCGAGGACTAGATTAAGTTTGCAACCCATCAACCGTCAGGGTATGAAAGACCTTTTTGGCAAGGCAGCAGTGGTTCTACTCTAGTCGAGTCCACTTTAACTTGATGGCGCTTGCCCAGTCTCAATGTAAATCCATCATGCCTACTATATTGTCCCTGGTTAAGGGACACTTAAAAATCAGTTGCTCAGCGTTCTGTTACAGTTATGATTGATATTGTTGCTGAGTCTAGAAATAAGTTTCTCGAGGGCTTTTGTTTGAAAGAGAACTCCAACATTTGCCATCAGGTGAGTTGCGTAAATGCTCACTGACCATGTCGGCAACATCGATCAGAGCGTTGAGCGGATACTAATGGGGATTTTGATTTAGATTTAGAACGATGCAGTTGGAAAGGGTGAGAGTGGAGGGGAAAAGGAAGGCGAGTAAGAGCAGGAGAATTGGCCTGCCGATTGGTTGTTTGTTTGGGTGGGCAGACACTCGGGGCTGCCAGGCGGTGCAGAGCACGACCATGAAGATTGCTGGTCAACGGGATCAACAATGGCTCTTTGATTTAGACAGTGAGACCATCACGATGGTGGGCTCGCGTATGCCCCCATAAGATTGCGCTCTCTCCCTCTCTCAGCAGTTGGAGAGTCGGCTAGAGGGCGAATGTTTGCGATAGCAGAGGTTTCAATCTTTGGCTATGGCTAAGCGAGCTGGCCTTCAAGGTAGCCCTTTGGTGGATGTTGCGACCGGTCAACATTCGCCGCTGATGGTTGCCAGTTAGCCGTTTGCTCGGCTCGCCGAGTTAAGGAAACCTGGCAGCCGGCAACAGGAAGGAAGCCAATTAATCGATTCTCATGGCAGTCAATCAACAGTCAACAAGAGCGGCCTTCGTTGTGTTGGTTTGCCGGGATCGATGGCGAGAGACACTTACCAATTGATCGCCCCTTCGTCCGGTTGTCCATTCAGCCAAGAGCAGTTCATCCACTGGCTTGCTCCCCTCGCATAGCCTCGATTCAGCTACCTGAAGGCCCAATGCGCAAACGCTTGCGCTAAGGCTATTTGAATGAACAAGCGGAGACTGAATTGAAAGCGACAGCTTATCCAGAAGCCAGAGAGAGTCTAACAACTTGCAAGGGCAGTGGTGGCGAGCGAGTTTGCTGGCTGACTAGCAAGCAAGTCGCTTGCAAACCAGGGGTAGGCTGAATGGGATGAAACGGTGCGAGTTCACTAACATTTTCAAGCCTAGCCACGCACTTTCACTGAATCGTCGGCCAATCAGTGACCAATGGTCCTGCTTTTGTGGCAACCACCAGCCCCAGTCTCGGCCAAACATGTGAGTATCTCTTAGTTCAAGCAATGGACTTGACGAATACATTTATACTCAAAGACCCTCGACCCGGCACAACAGGTACACGCACGTCGTGCCATACAGATTCGCTCCCAGAGGATGAAAGGATGAACAAGCTCTCAGCTCATCTCTTGTTTGTCTAACAAACAAGCCACCTCGTCTCTCAAACTTCCCGGCACCAGCAAACATGTTCCCACTGCTAACCTTCATGCATCTCGATCAATTCTAACAATGGGCCCGGCTTATTTATTTATGCCGCAAAATTCAATAGAGCGCATCGGAGGCCCTTGTGTCAGGCAACGGATTCACTTAGACTGGAGACGTCGTAAACAAACGGGAAGGTGGCCATTGGCTTTGACATTGATTTTTCGCCTACCAACATCGGGCTGTATAAGCCTTGTCCTTGTAGCAACCTCACCTGCAGCCAAGCTCCGTGCACGAGTCTATGAGATTTTACGGTCCTAATCTAAGCTGGCTGTAGCTACTGTTGCACCCGCTCGACCGCTTCCAGGTGCATCCGCCTGCAAGTTGGCTTGGTGGAAATTTCCCGCTGTTTAATCATGACTCTCACTAAAACTCCTCGCGTTTTCTCTTACCATCCTCCTTTGAGATATGTTTGACCGTCTGTCGTCCCAAACAGTCCAGCTAACGTTCGCTTCCAAGCAGCAAAACTCTCCCCCTCTCTGCTCCTCAACTTGGATCTGGCACCTTAATGTGTTTCAAGATGTGTGAGAAAAGAAGAAAGGCACTTGGGGCGATAAACGTCAGGGCTCAGCAGTACCTCTTGTTTCATCCAACTGACGGCCATTAGGGCGCCACTGATGGGCTTGCTAAGAAGACGGCCAGTTTAACAAGATAGAAAAGTGGCAATTTTCAAGGGAAAGCGTCCAAGCTCGGCCAGATTCAGCTCATAGTTTGGGTGTGAAAGAGTAAGGGATGTTGCAAGGGCGTTCGTGCCAGGATAGAGCGATGAATTATATGAATGAGACGAATGGATGCGGTAATGGTTTGCGGCCATGGGCATTGAGTGTCTCTCATCTTGCGCCCGATTTGAGAGCGTCTAAATTAGCTAAAGGCACTAAGGGACTTGAAAACTCTGGCTTACATTAAATTATCGGCTTACCGGCCACTAAACGCTTGCATGGTATTGTTTTCTCTTTGTTTAAAGCAGCTTCTGCATCCGGTATTTAAACGGTAGGAGCGAGTCAGAAGCTAGCGAGAGGAGAGCCACGTTCAATTGCATTCATGGCCTTTGGCAAACCTCCCATTTCCCTTAACATTGCTCGCCGGCTTGCGCTCAAGCAAACGAATTGTAACGCGCCCAGGTATACGGGATGGGCGGAGTTGGCCGCTTTTTCCGCCATCTGCAACAGGTATCGCGCAGGCTTGGTCTGGACAAGCGTCTTGTCGCCTACAAACGTTAGTTGGAAGCGCGCGCACACCTGATAGAGACGTTGGCCCACTACATGTTGCGGCCATTTGCCGGTTATTTCTACCCTAACTCATCCACCTTGCCAGTTCCATTCTAGTTGCATCCAAATCTATGCTGACTAAAACAACAGATAGAGCTCGTTGATTCTTCACTGTCTCATCAGGCAAACAAAATGCCGCTCAACAATGGTTATGCGCAAACAAATATTGAGATGGATTTACTTTTTGAGTTCACAACCTCTGAAACAAAACACAACTCAGCCGATAACTGACATTATTCGAATAGAATAAGGTCGCGACTCGTGGTAGAGTTTGCGTCTTATTCGTATACAGCGATCGTAAGGTAAAAGCGCCAGAATAGACGCCAGCAGGAGAGCGAGAGTTTGTTAGTGCTTGCATAGTTCACGCGCAGGGTAACGGATTTGAGCGTCAGCAATATTGGCTAGTATTCTGCAGGTGGGCGGGCGGTAAGGCGGATGGGAGATTAAGAGTTTGGTTGAGTTTTGAATGAGATTGAGAGATTTGCAACCAGCCAAATTTGAATCCACGCGCTTGCACAAGCTTGAACTCTAAAGTGTTCGAGTAGAGCGAGAGAGAGAGAGTTCAAGTTTAGTCGATTCAGTTATTGAGCTACCAGCCGTTCTCAAGAAGAGGGCTCGCCGATTGCGAGAATCAAATCATTTTTCTGGGTGGCCAGGAACAAGCAAGACTTGTCTATCTATCTTGTGTGCATCACTCAAACGGAAGCTTCATGTGTAGACAAGCGAAAGAAGAATTAAATGTCAAATCTTGTTTCGAACTCCGGAAGTGAGAGTTCTTGCAAAACAGTATCGCTATCTGGCAAAACAGGTAGAACGCAAAAGATTTATCTTTGGAGCGGAAGATGCGCGATCAGAGGGCGAGAATCCGGCGCTTGTCGCTGTGGTTTTCGTTGAATCTTATAATCTTTATTGCCTGCTACCTCAACTATCGGCTCCAGCTAAAACACAGATATCTCTTCAAGATTCTGAATGTAAGTAATTTTAATACAATTTTCGGTCAAACGTCGCCAAGAGATTGGCGAGTCATGTTGGTCACCTGTTTCTCTGAACTCGCTGGGCCACCGGTTAGCACTTCACGAGTAATGGAAATGTCCCAGGTACTTAGTTTGGCCGAACTCCAGATTCAGTTGCTAGAACATCAGGACCTATCAAGTTGAAACCGCTCTCGTTAGTTCAAGTCGAGATAGGCGATGGAATTGAATCCACCCCAAGACGGAGGGAGCAAATCCAGGATTGGTCACTCGGTAACCAAAATTAGGTGGAAAACTAGAAACCAGAGAGACAAATTCATGTAAAGAGATGGAGCAGAGGGCTGAGAGTTAATTTATTTGAGTCTCTGAACAAGCGAATTGATCAACGGAATGGGATCAGAACTTCGTGGTTCAGGGGCAGCAAGTTTGATGGACTCTCACGTTTTGCTTGTTAAGCGACAACAAGAACTTGAACAATTTGTCAAAATACAGCGCTCACTCTTTCACGCTGATCTGGCGACAAGTTCATTAACCTGAGTGATGTTTATTCGATTCCTTCGCTCAAATAACTTTGAAATTTTGTCCTGAAACTGACCAAAACTAACTCTTAACCCTAACATTACCTGATACCTTGAAATGCTAACGAAAAGGCTGGTTTGTGCACATCACGAGCGGCTGCAATGGTCATAAACTTCAACCTTATGCTTGTGTGGATTCCAATGTGCAAATACTCTCTAACTCGCCTTACCTTTTTAGCAAATGGATCGCTGAGATATTTTAGACTGAAACGCGAGCATCTTATCCAAACGTCGCCATCTTTGGCCATGAAAGATGAAGCAATTAGCGGCGAGCTTACCAATTCGAAACTTGAACGCATATCATGGAAATTCAAGCGCACAGTCATGGACGCAATTCGGCAACTTCGTCATCTTGTCAACTCCGCCAAATTTAGCGCAACAAAAAGCTTTCTAATTGCAGTGGATCACTGCACCTCGTTGCATACTATCTGTGCGACAACCATCACGATAGCGTCAGGTAAGTCAAGGCGCTATTCGGGCGATCGGAAGGAAGTAAGCCTTGATCGATTTTCGAATCCAATTCACGCTCTCGGTTTTTGGCCAGTTTTTTGTCCAATGAGCTTGCTTGCTCTTAAAATTTCACGTTCACTCTTCTCGCCCCAGATGTCTGGCAGCCTTACTAACCATTTTCCCTGGCAACTTGTCTAGTTGTTCATACTGTTGCGCATCTAATCAATGTGATAAACTTCTCGAACAACTACGACCCATTCCTGGGCAACCTCAACATGGCCGAGTTTAAAGGACAAAATCCATTTCAACTGCTAATTTCAGGTAAGCTATTTTGCATTCAAAAACTAAACTAGCATGTTAACCAGACTGATATGTGAAACGCTTGGTTGGGAGAAGGCGGATAGCAATCGAAGGTGGAGATTGACTGTTTGTTTGATTAGAGAGATATTGCGATGGCGGCAACCAAACGATGACGACGAGAGTCGTTAAGCTGTGGTGCTAACATGAGAGCAAGGAATTTAAAAATTTGGCAGTCCAGATATTACGAGCTTAATGCTAGGTCATGCCTGGCACTAAGGATGGACTCCCAAATAAAGTCATTGGATCGCTGAAATATGAGAGCTATTTGCGAACCGCGCTTCCTGAAACCCTCGAGCAGCAACTGAACTTGAATTCACGAGATGAATCATTAGACGAATGATAATTGACTTCTCCCGCTAAATATCAATCTCAAGCCTCGCCATAAATCGGTCAAGTTTGAGCTGTTTGCTTTGGAAGGCCATGAGCTCTTTGATGGAGGGAGGGAGAGAGAGAGAGGGAGTCGAGTGAAGACAAGTTGATCACTCGCCGACCAGGATTTAATGATTGGATTCGTTTACTCGAATTGTTTCAAGACTATCCTATTATGATTCGTTGATGCAGTCCAGCCTCTGCCAATTCACGACTACATCTAATCGCAATCTAGCGTGAAAGGCTGAGCTAGAAGCATCACGCTAACAACTGATCCCCTTGGCTAGCCCTAGAAGACGAAACAACTCAGCAGCTAACCATCCACCATTCCAACCCTCAAACTCGCCCTAAACTTCTCATTACGAGATGGCTAGTCCCAGGAATAACTGGACTTCTTATGATAATTATTCTAATTCTGATGAGCCTCTCGTCAGTTAACGTAATTAGAAACTCTTCGTATGATTTGTTCCAAATCTTCCACCGTTTGTCTATAGTTTTTGTCCTCCTACTCTTCCTTCACCCATCCAGGTAAGTTTGGTCTCTCTGATTGTTGTCAGTCCGTAACAATGATCAGCTTATCAGCAACTACTTAGTTCAGACTGATTCAATCTAAAGTGCCTACAGGAATAAAGACTAATTCTTTATTGAACAACCCTCAAGCCATGTGCTGAAAGAGCAAAGCAACGTCCACCGACATCATCCAGAATACTGCCATTATAAGACAATCTCGATGCAACGAACATTGAATAATACAACCCCAAGAGTGCCACTCGGTAATTCTGGCGATTTTGTCGTTGGAACAACAAGCGTTCACGAGCGAACTCCAGCGAATTTCAGTGCGGCTGGTAGCGATGGCGCGAAAATGAGAGCTAATATAGGAGCCTTGGAAACATATAGAAAGCAGTTCAATCGAACAAATGATCTCAGTAACGACCTCAGAATTATGAATTCGAATCATGAGATAGATATATCTAACACAATATCAATGAGTAAGAGCACCAGCCAAAAGACAACGAAATCACTCGCGGAAGGAACTTGGATACAAGAGTTGTGTATGGATCCTAGGCCACTATTTGTTGCCCAGAGTTCAATCTGTTGTTACGTACTGAGCATTGGACTCTCATGTTATCTAGTTGACTTACTACTTCGCAGGTGGCGAAGATGTAAGAGCTCTATCGAATTGCTCGACGTACGCTTAGATAGCGAGGGAAATCTCATGGAAATAATCTTGAGCAATAACCACAAACGCTTTGCTCGTTGGCTACCTGGCCAGTTTGTGTACTTGAATTGTCCCCAAATCTCAACCTATGAATGGCACCCATTCACCATCTCCTCCATGGACAATAGCAGTAGACAATTCACTCTACACATCAAAACTGCAGGCGATTGGACAAGGAAGTTGCGTCAAGAGTTGGCATGTTCACGAAACTCAAATCAAGGTTTTGGTAAAATATCGCGCTCACAACAGCAAGAAAATATTTGTCAAATTCAAGCCCATCATATGAAGAAAATGTTCATCCTTAATCCGACTCAATTTTATCCTGACCAATCCGTCCTACCAAATCAAGACTGCTACACCAAGACAGGTCAGCTGCAAATTGAATGTACGAAGTTGGTTAGCCTACAACTAGACAGCGAAATGTGCGGAGGGGATTGTGTTAAAATTGACATGGGCGATAGCCAGGAGGGACAGCAGATTTATTCAATTTGTCATAAGCCACCAGCATCGGATTCAAGTACCGAGCTCAAATTGAATCTGTTCGTAGATGGTCCATTCCACTCGCCTTTCGAGAGACTCTTAGAGCAACAAGTGTCGGTTTGCATAGCCAATGGAGTGGGTTGGACTGCTTTCTCTTCCGTGTTCCAATGTATCACAAACAATTTCAGGCGAGCAAACGAGTCCAAGGATTGGTGGACCCAATGGCGGGAATTCGCGCTAGGAACAGCTTTGATGGAGGGTGAGACAAACTCAAAAATGAACGTGAATCGTGGACATTCAAGCTCGAGATTGCATCTCGTGATTATAGTTACTAGCATTGAGCAGTTGAAGCCATTCTACAACTTGGCCCTCAATTATTTTAATCGAATACACAATGAGTGCCGGCTGGAACTGAGTGACAATCTCAATCCAATAAGGGAAATCAAAGCTTTCATTACAAGATGTAAGTATAGAGAGTGATACCTTTTTAAATTGAAATCATACTTCCTGTCAGGTCAGTCAATAACAAAGAACAATGTTCAAAACTCAACAGTCAAGAAGGAGGATAAAACTGTGAGCGATTTTTGCGAGCAAGAGAAACTTTATGCTGGAAACCAAAGCGACACAATCGGAGTGAACGAGATTTTCACCATTGAATTTGGGAAACCAAATTTTCAGATATATTTGAGTAATTTTGGTAAAATGTATTCGGAAAGGTGAGTGTCTAGAGAGCAATCAGAATTTATCCAGCCGACCGTCCAGTTTCTAACAAAACATCAATCAACTCCCAGTAATAAGATCTCTGTTTACTGCTGTGGTTCCAATCAAGTGAAGAAAGATGTCCAATTAATATGCCAAAGACTGAATGCGGATGCCGAAATCTGTAGTATGAAATTACGCAACCGTTCGCCAATTTACTCATACCATGAGGAGAATTTTTGAACTATCGTTTGCGCTTCGATAGTTGGCAACTTCGATTGTGGTAACCAAATCGAATGCCGCATCCTAACTTAATGTGATTGGAAACCGAATAAAAGCTCTCTCAGACGGGGCCGTTGTTGCTGATCAATGGGTGTGCCTCAAACAAGGTGTAAATTCAAAATTCAAAAACGATCCCGCAAGTCTACCGTTCAAACAGATCGACATTCTATCTGTGGCCTTGCCTTGCATAAAACGTGCCAACAAAGTTGATTAATAGTAGTGAAATCAGTTGCTTGGCCAAGCTTGCCGGGACACAAATAAGGCCCACAGTACAGCACTGACGCTGGTTGGCCGGCTGTTGCTCCACTCGCCATTGTTTCGAGAGATCCAGGCTCTTGGTTGCCGAAGCCAAGGTTAGAGTGCGCGCTGAAAGGTCAGGCAGCGGGTGTTGGAGGGATGAAAGGGCAACGGTATGAATGGGGCGAGATGGGGGAGCCCCACTCCAAGCGGGAGGGAAACGCGCGAAAGAAAGCTCAGTTTCTTTGGCCACTTCGAGCTATTCGAAGCGACAAGAGAAGATTGAGCTAGCACTAAGTGCACGAGCTCGGCGTGAACTGGCCGCTTGTATTTATATTTGTATTCCAAGAAGAAGAAGAAGCCAAACAAAAGACATATGCTCGCTCGCTCTAGCGCTCAATTTGGCCACAACTAAACTGACACTAGCCAAGCCTGCACTGCCTGAACCTGATCCAGCTTCAACCGGTTTTCCCTCCCTCGAACTCTCTAAGCTTGAGGCGATGCAATCTGAGAGGATTGCAATCAGCGAGCTAGTTCATGTTCAGCGACAGTCGCTGGCAGGTTAAACTCTGTCGCGGGGCGTCAAGTGAGAGCGAAGTAGTCGGCTCTTGGCTGGCAGACGGCTGAACTTGAAGCCCACAGAGTGCGGGCCAGTTTGCTTGCTTGAATCGCAACGAAAGCCCAGTCTGCGTCCACGGAGGCGCTCGCGTAGATAATCGGCTTCGCACGAACAAAACTCGAGCGCGTCTGCTAGGCGCTCGCTGTCGGACGCTGGAGTTCAGTGCACATAGCGATCGTTGATCATTATAAAGGAGAGAAAAGTCTGTTGTGCAGGACGGGAAAAGCATTTCCTCCTCGTTCTCTGCATAACAATAGATGTCGTCAGCCAGTCTCTCGGTCAGCGATGGTCCAATTTTGAACCCTAGCAGCGTCTTGCTCAACTGGGATAGTTTTGAGCTCAAGGTTTGATCCTCTCTCTTGTTGGCGAGTTTGTTTCGTCATTTTATGATAATAAATTCACATTTAAGAACGAAAAAGATTGTTAATATTATTGCTTACAAAATTTTGCTCCCAAAATCTACAACCAAACTTGGAAATTAAACACACTCATATGATTGAATCGTCCGGGCTTATCGAGGAAAGGAAGCCGAATTAAATCGCTCATCACCAGAATCACTATCGGACTACTTGGCCCTCCCCCCCCCTCCGCTCGCCCTGAACTTGATCGGTTGATGACAAAACTGGTCAGAGCTGGAGGTTTGGCAAAATTATGGGGAGCTCGATGGCCGAATGTTCGTCGACAATAATGTCAACACAAGTGGACGACTGTCAGCAAAAGCAGCAAGTCTCGTCGCTTCTCTCAGACAGGCAACAATCTTCAATCTCCTCCTCAGCCTCCATTCTGACAAACTCCTCCAGCTCGCTGACATCAATTTCAACAAGCTCGCCCACCTCCACCAGTTTCCCAATAGCTCGGCCTCAAGTCTCCAGTTCAGTATCGTTTCCATCAATCGAGCCGCCGCAACTAATCGACGACGAAAGTTCTAGCTTAACGAGAGAGACAAACGACGATTCTCAAGCCTCGAAAAACGCGCTCGCTTCAATGGAGGCCTCATTGCAGCCTATTGAGGCTCCTACGAGCGATTGCATGTGCCAGGGAGACGACTTCCAAGCTGTTGGCCAAGCAAACGCTAGCGACCAATTTATTGCCAAGCCCAACTCGCCAGGCCCAAACATTGAGTGCCGCCTCGAACGCAGTAATAGTTGCGGGCCAGCTGAAACCAACGGCGCCCTGCCAGCCGCAAGCGGTGCTGGAGGTGTAGGAATTGGAGCCTCCATTAGCATTTCGCACGATAATCTACTGAACTCTAGCTCGGTCGCTGGTGCTGAGGTAACAGGGCTCAATTCGCAGGATAGTAGCTCAACGGGCCATCTCTATCTTGCTCCACTCGATTGCTCAGTTAGCGCAGATAGTAACGGTAAAAATGTTCCAGAATATCCAACCAAAGGCTCGTCGAGTAGATTCTTCTCCTCGAAGCTCAACACTGGATCTCTTTGGTCCCTCCTAAGTGTAGGCAGCAGTAGCAGTAGTTCAAACTTGAACCCAAATGAGGTGGCAACAAACGATGCTGATCACGAATCGACGCTCTCAAATTCGAATCCAGCATCAAAAGACAAGCAACAAGAGGAGACAAGTTCTGGCGGCTTCTTTAGTCGAGTTCAATTCAAGCGCCAGACACAAACAGCTCTACTGCAACAAAGGGATCAGACTAGGCAACAGATCAATCCGAAGTGCAAAGTAGAGTGCCAGTCAAAGTTCAGCCAAAATCCGGACTCAATGGCAATCCAAAGAAGCGAATCAGCCTCGTCCACCATCGTTGCCGGCCAAGAGCGCAAAAGATTTAGGTTTAACGTAAGGTATTTTGGAAATGCAATCCTGCATAAAAACTTCACCCTCCCAATGCTTGAATGGATTGCCAAGGACATAAAGAGACAGACCGTCAAGGGCGCCCAAAGTGTTAGCCAGCGCCAATTCTCCATTCCAGCTCGCGATATCGTATTAGAGATTCAATCGTACCAACTAACAGCTCTATCTTGCAAGGACGGCCACTGCATATTTGTCCACCCCATGCATTGCGTCTCAAAGTATGCCCAACTTCAGCACGATCCAACCTGCTTCTCATACCTCATCCGTGATACAAAAGATTCGCCCCATTTCTGTCATGTTTTTCAAGCTAAGAGTGCAAACAAAGTCCATGATATATTCAGCGCCATCCGCGAGGCAACAACACAAACTCAGCCCTCGCTACCACCAGCCTCAACACATCAATCTGTTCAAGGGGCTGGCTCAGTCATCCAGAAGTCCTCCAGTTCCGACGGACAGCTAAGAAGCTTGATCGGCCAATCTGATAGGACTATGGTTCACTCCTACAAAGCAACGCCTGGCCAGAACCAGCCATCTTTGGCAAAGGCGCAACTCACCTCGCCAGAGCAAGACCAGGATCGTGCAACTAGCGCTCAATTCGAGAACTCTTACCAGTTTGAGGTGATGTTTGTCAAAAAGGTTAAGCTCCAATGTCGTCGAGTTCCCGCCTCGTTCGTAGATGACGCGCTCGAAACTTTGAAGTCTTTTGAGGTTCTTAAGGGCGGCGAATCGAAGGCTCAGATTAAGGGTATTGGGAAGCGCATAATTAGCGCAAGTGTTGACGAGCGCCAAGAATACGATGAAACCTGTCAGGCTTCAACGCCTTCCGGATTCACCGAGCCTAATAGTGGAGGATTTCGCGCCAACTTGGAGCTGGACAAAAATCTAACCGACGCTGAGAGAGCTAGGAGAGGCTCAAGTGTCTCACTTTACAAGCCAAGCCCGACTATAAAAGAGGAGCGCGAATCTCGCAGTTGTCAACAGAGTCCGACCAAGCTAACCGACTCGGTGACCAACTCCAATGAGAGCGGCTGCCAAAACGAGCGAGACACAGAGATGAAGAAGCATCAGTCGATGGATTGCCTTAAAAGCATTGACTTCACCATCAAATCGGCACGGGATGTTGGAGCGCCCATCTATAGCAACGACTTTTCACCTTACAACACAATAACGTCCACCGACCTTAACGAGCGCATTGCAGCTATTCCGGTGGTTTCAAGTAGCGTTTCGTTGGACCATGAGACTCGCCAGAGGCTTGCGAGGCAAGTCAGGGAGACAATAATGGCGACGGCGGCAAGCATTAGGAAGGATGTCTATGCGAGTGGAGACAAATTGGACTCTAGCACCTCATCAAAAGCACTCGACTCTCTCTCCTGCAATGTCGCTAGTTCTCTACCTCAACCTGTAGACGGCATTCAGTTCTCTATCCTAGATGACGCTCAACAGGTGAGCACCAAGATGGGAAGTAAGTGTCAGGGGACGCTCAATGGTTCAGATGAGTCCACTGACCACAGACGCTCGTCCGCAGGCTCATCTTCCTCCTTCCATCAGCAGCAGCAGCAGCAGTCTTCTAGCAGCAACAATTTTGACTTGTTTCGTCGAGCTTCCGCGCGCCAGGTAGTCAAGAATAGAACCATGTTGTTGCTGATTGGCAAGGACGAGTTATGCACCATTTCCATTGACAAGCATCAGATGTTGTTCAGTAAATCATTCAATTCAATAGTCCATTGCTTGCAGGGCAACAACAACAAGGACCACTTTGGGCTCATTTGCCGAGACTCAGGCAAGATTAATCCAAATGCAGAATCTTACGCTGGCTTTATCTTCAAGTGCCAATCTGAGAAAGTTGTGCGCGAGATTATGGGCGCCCTAAAGCAGGTTATCTACAACAGTCAGCACAACTATCACGGTTACAACTCCCCTTACAATCCATTGAACACTCTCTCCTCCAACCAATATCGCACTCAACCTCAAAAGCCTGACCAAACGACCGCAAACGATGCGAGACCGGCTCAAAATAGCACTCTGAACTCTAGCCAGCAACATCTGATCACCAAAAGAGGCTTGCTCAATCCCATTGAACTCGAGGAAGCTGCCCGCCTGAGTAGACTCTCGATCCACAAGCCAATCGATAATCAAACAGCTCCACCGATGTTCACCACCAATTCAGCTAACCCGTTGGCTAAACCTAAAAATCTCGTCAAAAGTATGTTTTGCGATGACTGTCCATTGTACTGGTACCATCGGCTCTGTTGCGACATTGAATCTCTGCCGGCCGAATCGAGCAAAGCTATCATACTGCGTCGCATCGACTCATCGCTCACAGAAAAAGAACAGGATGAATTGTATTCGAGATTTAGCGAGTTCAATATTGAATCCATCGACGAGCATAACGAAATTTTCATGTCTCTCCTGAGGCACCAATGCGAGCGCGAGCAGTTTAGACACAATCAAAGTGGTTTGCATTTAAACGCGCTCGCCAAGAACCTAGCCACAATGACCAACCAATCGGCTGCCGTTCAAAGCAACACAAACCAACGAGACTCGAACAATAAACCTAGTGGACATCAGCGATCTGGTTCAACGAGCGGCTCCTTAATTCAAGCTTTAGGCCAGACTAACGCAAGCCAGGCTAGCCACTCCATTGTTGATGCGAGCTCAGCAGCCTTCGATAATCTGAAGAAAGCTAAGAATTCCATCTCGGTCAGCATCGAGAACATGCTGAAACGACGGTCCAGCATCAAGGATGATGATCAGTCCTCGCCCATGTTAACGACTAACTTGCCCAAAAGCTTGCCCACGAGGTCCGGATCCTTCAAATCAACATTCAGGGAATCTAGAACAAACGAGCAGAGTGTCTCGAGGGCTGACTCACCCGGATGCTTGAGGAGATCCCAAAGCACGAACGACTATTCGGGAGAGACTGAACAGCAGCTCAACTTACCAGCGAGCTCGTGGAAAGATTCCTTGAGTCGGACTATCAATGATGACTTGACGAGTCCACTTGTTGGTCTGTTTAGAAGGCGAAGCTCAACGTTCGGATCGAAATCGCGCGATAATGATGGAGACAACGAGGCAGGGAGCCCTACAAGGACGGAGTTTTACGGAGGAGATTGTCCGCGCGCATCAGCAGACAATCTCGTCCGACGGTCAAACAATGGCGATCAACAGTCGCCTCGTGATCCACCAGGAAGCCCAAGCACTTCGAACTTGAGAAACGCAAACACTAATAGCAACTGCGGTGGTTCCTCACCCTCTTCAATGTTATCCAGTGTGTTTTGGAAGAAGAGCATCTTCGACAAAATCCGTCAACCCATGACGGCCGATGGTAGAGCTAGCATGGCTTCGAACTCGCTCAGAGCGCAAGTTGGACAGACGACAAAGGTGCCTAACCAGCCAACCAACAACCGATACTCCAATCCAAACGAAGGGAGTGTAACGAGAGCAAAACGCTCGAGAGAGGAGCTTAGGTCGCTTTGGAAGAAAGCCATAATTGAACAGATAACGCTGCTAAAGATGGACAAACAGAATCAGAGACTTCAGGCAAACAGAGCCGAGTGCGACATTCAGAGAGTCAAGCTCAATTACAGAGACATGCTCTATGGAAGGGAGGTTCTGCCACTTTGGGATAAACTGCTGAAACAAGACCCAACAACAAAAGTTGAGTTTGTCGAGGTCGCCAAGCTCGTGAAGCTCGGGGTGCCAAAACAGCGACGCGGTGAAATCTGGATGTTTCTAATGAACCAGTATCAGCTCAGGCATGGAACAAGCTTTCAGCCGGCAGACAGTGAGTTCCGGGGCGACGCTAACCAGAACTATCGTAGTTTGCTGTCACAGCTCTCGGCACAACAGCACGAGATTTTCGTTGACATAGGTAAGTGCGGCTTGAGTTTCGTCATTCAGGAATCGTGATGAAAAAACAGGGGGAAAAGGGTGGGGTAGATTCCGTAGTCTCAGATTTGGCTAGCCGTCCGCCTCGGACCGCTCGACTTATCAGTTGGCCCCCGAGGAGGCCTCAAAGTCGCCATCTCATCATTTAGTTAACTACTAATTCTTAGTGAATTGTTAGTTACTCTACGTGAATAGATGCTGAATTAGTGGAGGCCTGCGTGAGCTGTTTCCTATTCGGAGCTGACTGAAGAGATGTCTGTTAGATTTCTGTCATAAGAAATTGCACATTTTTTGACCAATCAAACATCGTCAAAATCTTCCAACTATCACATTAGGATTATTATGTGATATTTATTTTATACTAATATAACAAATCAATGATAACTTGTAAGCTGCTTTCCGATAACTTTGTGGTTGCTCCCATAAGGGCACATACGTGCACCTGTCGATATTTCTCATTGCAGCCTAATGTGTGGCACTGGCTCATGCAAGAGACTCTCCTAACCGTTAGATCTCTTCTTCCTCATCTAAAACAGGACGCACCTTTCCCTCGCACCCCTACTACAGCCAATACTTGAGCATTGGGCAGCTGTCCTTATTCAATCTCCTAAAGGCTTATTCACTATTAGATCAGGAGGTTGGCTACTGTCAGGGATTGAGCTTTGTCGCTGGTATCTTGCTGCTCCATGTAAACAGCGAGGATGAAGCATTTGAACTTATGAGGCATCTTCTCTTCAACTTCGGACTCCGCAAGCAATACCTACCCTCAATGAATGCACTCCATTTGCAGTTGTATCAAATCACGAGACTATTGCGAGACCATGAATACGACCTATTCAATCACTTTGACAACCATGACATATCGCCAAGCTTGTACGCAGCACCCTGGTTCCTGACCCTATTTGCCTCACAATTTCCCCTCGGCTTTGTTGCTCGCCTCTTGGATCTCATTTTTCTAATGGGAATTGAAGCCATATTTCGTCTCTCTCTCAACCTCTTGGCATACCATAGAGACTCAATTCTTACCTGCAAAAGTCTGGAATCGACTATGGATTACATGAAAGCCAATCTAACCAGAATCGACGATACCAATCTAGTGAAAATATTCGACAAATCCATGTCACTAGATCTACGAAACAAACTGATCGAGTACGAGATAGAATATACTTTCTACTGTGCTGAGGACCGTGCTAGATCTGTAACAAGACAACAACCGCCCACAAATAGATCAACCTCAACATTTAACAGTAATCATCCAGCATCTTGCGCAACCCCGGCCAGTCAAGAGTCGAAGAGGGTGGCGAGCCCGAATCTCGAATCCACCTCTGTGGTTGCGGATGCAACCGCTACGGTTATCATACAACATCTTCTAGCTAATAACCATCTGAAGTCTCTAAGATCGAACTACAGTTACTAGAATATAACCAAAATGTTGGTGCCTTCGATAAATACAAACAATCTGTTTGAGAAACTTTCTATTTTAATATTGAATATCGAGGCGTTTCATAGCATGCTGCAGACCATCCAAAACCAGCTCAAGATTAACCATGGTTGGGGAGCTCGACTAGCTCGCCTACTTGGAAAATTCAGAAACAAAATATTCGCCTGCTTTCTTGGGGTTGATTGTCTTCGATTTAGGCTGCCAATTGGCTGGGCACACCTCTCCATGCTCGTCGGCGAATTGGAAAGCCTTTATCAATCTCAGAGTCTCATCTACACTTCTGCCGACCGGTAGATCGTTTATAGTGATTTGCCGAATGACACCTTTTGTGTCAATGATATAAAGGGCGCGGAGAGCAATATCTTCGTTGCTTGTGAGGCAGCCGTAGCTGGCGGCGATAGTTTTCTTCAGGTCGGATAGAATCGGTAGTTTTGTTTCCGTGCCAAGACCTCCGTTTTTCCGTGGTGTGTTGACCCATGCTAGATGTGAGAAGTGTGAATCCACTGATACAGCTACCAGCTCCGCGTTCAAGGCTTTAAACTCATTAGCTCTGTCATTGAAGGCTATCACCTCTGTTGGGCACACAAAGGTAAAATCCAATGGATAGAAGAACAATACAAGATACTTCCCAGCGAAGTCTCTGAGGCTGATTTCTTTGAATTGTCCATCGACAACTGCTGTGCCTCTAAAGTCTGGGGCTGGACACTGAACTTTTGCGCCAGAGCAAACACTATGGTTCCATATTCTTTGCACCACAGGCACACCTGAGGAGTTTCCAGCCAACAAATTTCGCGTTATGCTTGGGTTCGTGAGGATGGTCTGAACGAAGGGACATCAGTTTTGCTGGTCATCTAGCTCACATTAAACTGTGAGATTATACTAACCCGGGACAGCCGAAATAGGGATGACATGCTTGATGTGTACTGGTGATCAGCTCGTTAAACTTGTGACAATTATCCCTCAAAATGAGGTTCATGTGAACTAAAATCTCTCCACGACTCGCAGTACTTCTCAATATAAACAAAGCATGATGCGCGTTACGACAAACTTTCTCCGCGCTATTAGGAGGAGAGCGAAAACTCAGATAAGGAAAATCTTATGCCATGGATCACTTTTGTAAGTAATAGCTCGTGTTTTTACACCCTGGCGATTATTTTGAATCGGTTCGACATTTAAACTGACATCCACCGGAAGCCAAACAAATATTTACCTCAACCTAGCAACTCATGGTTACTGAGTCGGAAAGCGTTGTCTAAACGCTCATCGCATAGTCATGGTGAAATGGGCTAGATCAATCACCTTGATAAAGTCACAAGGTCGAAACAAGTCTTCCAAAAAGTAAATGTTGCCGGTACCATGATGCGATTCTCCTTTCGTCCACTATTAGAGACCACTCTGATTCTTCTTGTCAGCCTACTGTGGTGTGAGGTAGGTTACTATTACTATGTGTTTCTATACAAGTGCCCGGGTTGGCCTGAACCTTCCTCGATTGAAGTCGAACAAAGAAAATTCACCAGGATTCTGGTATTAGCTGACACTCATATAATGGGTCCTGTCAAATCGGTGATGATCGATAAGTGGCGAAGAGAGTGGCAAATGCGTCAGGCTTTCAGCATCTCACTGAGGGTGTATGACCCGGATGTCATTATATTCATGGGCGACCTCTTTGACGAAGCCTCATTCTCGTGGGACAAAAGCTTCGAGGAAGCTTGTAATGATTTTGAAAGAATATTCACTATTGATCGCAGCAGTCGTGAAGTTGTGGTTATACCAGGGAACCACGATATTGGTTTTCACGACCATATGCTCTACTTCCCCCACCTCATCGACAGATTTCAAGATAGATTCAAGGCCACAACAGGCGCTGAGCTCCTGAGCTCAGTCAAAATACGAAGTTTAAATGTTGTTGCGATCAACTCCATGTCATTTTATAACGATTCATGTCCATACTGTCGAGAATCTAGGCGTGCCGTCAATGCGATCTCTAGATACTTAAATGACCAAGCAACCCTGCAAGGAAATAAGTTCGTTCACCCCATATTGTTGACTCATATTCCCTTGTACAGATTAAATGATACTCAATGCGAGTACCCTTCGCACCTGGAGAGGATAGTAGAGAAAGAGAATCTTCAAGGGAAAGATGTTTTGCATGACGAGATTTCACAGTTCTTATTGAGGAAGATACAACCCCGACTCATCATATCTGGGCATACACATATGAAATGCAAAACTAACCACTTGTTGGCTGCCAATGACCGACATGAGTTTCACGAAGAGATAACAATATCCTCCTACAACCACAAGTATGCTGAGAAGAAACCCGGTTTCCTCCTATTATCAGCTAGCAGAACAGGTACATTTGCAACACACTGCGATCTTGTCGAGGAGTGGGTGATCGCGTCAATTTATATTGCCGCAGTTGTTCTTATTTGTTCAAGATTGATTATTTTAAAGTATTGAAGCTTTGAATTTTGTAGCGTCATATTCCGGCCAATCTTGCTCGTTTTAATTATAAAATTAGTTTTGCTAATCGAGACATACTTTGAATTCGTCAAAGCATATCGCGCCAAAAAGGCTCGTCCTCCACGCTGATCAGGTTTCGTCTTAGTTTGTTACCGAAGAAGTCGGTTATAGGTACCCTGGATGGATCGTTTTTATACAAATCGAGTCTTACTTTCACAGTCGACATGCAGAGGCTCTCAGGACAAACTCGGAATAGCTCTCTCAAGCTTGTGTTTTGTGCCTTATTAGCGTCCAACTTCTCTAGAAAGTTCAACACGTAGTAAGTGAATCTGTCGATTACATAGACGCCAATCGATGAGTCACCGTGATGCGACAGAGAATCTTGTCCCACTTTCGAAGAACCAATACCTATGATGTTTGGTGAACGAATTTCCATGGACATAGATTCAGCCTGACATGTGTCAACGATAAATAGAATTTCATTGTATCTCCGCTTTTGGTGCATTTGTTCGAATGCATCTGCCACCTCTGTGGAAGTAACTTCAAGTTTGTCTTGGAACTTCAAGAACCCATTGCCGCCATGTCCAGTGAGATAGATCAGGATGTTGGAACCCTCGTTTGTCAGCAGCCGCTTTGATCTAGGAGTACCCTCTTGGTGGCGGCCGGTCAATAATCGGATGAAGTTTTGTGGTGTCACCTCTGCACCTAGATAATCAACCTCCACATCGCTGCCATAGACGTTGAGGTGATGGTGTGCATTGTTAAAGATTGTTCCAGGCCACGGATTACGCGCATCACAAGCCGTGTCGTCCGCAAGCATGAGTATGATATGGGAATCGTCGATACCTAATCGCTTGATGGATCTGTAGATGGAGAGAACGTTTGCTGCATGTCTATAGTTGAACCAGTACTTGCTGCTGCTAACCAAGACTGCCCAATTGTTTGTTACTTTACTCGAAGCCGATTTCGAGATGTCAAGGCTAATTGTTGAGGATATAATTGAGCATAATGTGAAGAGTAAAGAAATGCTTGCGTATAATATGTACATATTTCTGGCAAACAAGTACAAGTGCAAACAAGTACAAGTGTATAACGGATGAGATTCACGAAGTGTCTGTCGTGGGGTGGAGCTCGAATGTAAGGTGCTTCAGGGCGAAACGGACTTGATAAATTTCATTCATATTTCCCGTTCGATTAAACAAGAACCTCCGATATCATGTGGTCCAATGTGGACGAAATATCATCGCCGGTAGTCAGACCAATTCATTCAGACTCCCAACCCACAGCTGGATCCTTGCAAGCATGCGCCGCATGCACAAGCGAGATTCGGGGCTTTATCTTGAAGTTCGACCAATTCATGCCGGGTGAAAGCATCTTTTAATTGCTAGCACGTCATAGTTCTCGGACACGATACACATTTTTCACCATGGAAGACAGCGAACTTGCACGAATAAGGCAGCAGAGATTGGCTCAACTTCAAGGTGCTCAAAGTAATCGTGCTGGACCAGACACGGGTCCCAGATCAGGTGGCGAGAATGATCCACAGAAGCAGCAACAACAACAACAGGCTAAAGAGCGCGAGGCTGAGATGAGAAACAATATATTGAGTACAGTCTTAACCCAAGAAGCTAGGGGTCGGCTGTCCACTCTAGGAGCCGCCAAACCAGATAGGGCTCGAATGGTCGAAGATATTATCATACAGAACACGAGAATGGGTGCGATTCGGGGTAAGGTTGATGAAGAATCCTTGAAAGGTCTACTCGAGAAAGTGAATGATCAGAAAAAGCGCGAACCCAAAGTAAGCTACGAGCGTCGCCGTGTCTTCGATTACGATGACGACGACGATTTCGATCCTAGAGAGCTCTTGTGAGTTTGTAAATTGGACATAGGCTGTTATCATTGTTTGAGATTCGACAGCTCTTAACATTGATCCACCCTTTTGTCGGACCCGTTTACTAATTAAATTGTCGAAGGCTCGCGCAAGCACTGGCCAAAGGTAGCAAGTTCACGCTGGTTTATCGTTGTTTAAGCCTATCTTTCTCGTGTTCCCTGTTCTCGTCATTCCATGCTTTGTAAATGTAAAAGGCCACTATGAGCTGGACCATAACGATGGCGCCCATTGCAGCAATTGTTGTCGAGTTGACAATGTAGTGGCGAATGCTGAAATAGGTTACTAAAGGTAGCACTAACATGGCTGTGCTGAATATGAACAAAGTAATCATGGGCGCAAACCCGATCGGCTTCGATCTGGAGGCTTTAACTTCGGTTTTGGCGGTTGATTTTTCATCCGAAGCTGTCTTGCTCCTCGTCTTTAACCTTTGATCCGGCGCCATTAGGAGTTAGGTTCAAATATGCAACAAAGTCCTAGTGATGAGGCTCATCAGATAAAATTAGCGCGTGAGAGGCGGATTGTTTAGCAAAATTAGATGGCGGTCTTGTTTTTCGCGCAGCTGACATCATTCTCATCTCCCAACAGAACGGGCATTTCGCGATGCAAGCCAGAGTTCATAAGAACTTCCGAATCAGCGACCATTTCCGCGCTGATTAGCGATCTAAACCCATCCGCATAACGAAATCCGTTCAAGCTCCGATTGTGCCACCAGCCAACTGTTTTATTCTGGTCGATTGCACCCACAATTTTGTGATCTACATCTAAATCGATAGAAACTGTTGTATGACGATCTGCAAGCACAATGATGCCAGCAGTCACAGACAGCGCATAGCGGCAGCTGAGACCTCTACCCTATGATAGCATGATGGCAATTTCGCCCCCTCGAACTCTCTTGCGTACTTCAAATCTTACCCCCACAAACAACGATGGGATGGGAGCGCTATAGAGTGGGCCCTGAGAGGAACTGAAATCACGCTACAGTTCATGAGAGCTGTTTGTAGAGGTCGTCATAAGTTGTTATACTCTCTCGTTGAGATCATGACCTATCTACTTTATGAAATCCAAACAATTGCAACGACCCAGGGTTCTAAAACAGGGCTAAGTAATCGCGATTTAACTATCACGGATGGCATCGGGAGCAACGAAATGAATATTGACCTTGCAAGCATCTCTTGAATAAATCGGGAAACGAAGTTCTTAATAAATAAGTTATACGAAAACTGGTCACGTGAAGGTATTTCTGTTGCAATCTAGAGGGATCTAGATGATACCGAGGTCATCAACCGGATATATCACCTTATCTAGCTACTCGGTGAATAGTATTAGCCAGATAGTCAACATCTTTCGCGATGATTCCGGCAATGCTGGCACTACCATCTCTCGTGAGTTGATCGCTGAAATCATTACAACGACGGGAAACCTGATTGGAAGTCATTTCAGCAGAGCATAACATTCTTATGGTATCTATCACATAAAACCCATCACTTTCGAGGGTCAGACCGCTTCTCAGTACATGTCTCATCGATCTGACTCTATCAGCTATGAGTTTGACATCTTTAAGCCATTGGCTACAGAGGCTATTGTCAGAACGGTTTCAGCTTTAGAGCACCATGAAGGGGAAGTTCTGAGTACATATGCCTAGTAACTATCTTCAATTTAGACATCAGTTTGGCTGCCTTGTCGCCGTCCAGTCCTGTGAGAGAGAAAGTGCCAACTCTTTGGCTATATGACCCATGTTTTTAGCAAATAATTGTGCTAAGGCAACCTGATGACCGTGTTTAATAACAAACAATCGCCTACAACACGGCCAATATCACCAGATGCGAATCCTTGATAAGCCATGTCAAAGAACGGAAACAGGTTCCTCTTCTTGACAAGATCAGAAATGAGCTCCCACTCATTGACTTTGGGGTCGACCCCGCTCGGATTGCGGGTACAAACCTGTGATACTATTATTGACCTTTCAGATGTTTGATTAGTATCATCTGAACACCGCTTGATGTCAAAAATGCCTGTCATTTTAGGTTGATAGTAGCGGCACTTTTTTATGTTGAAGCCTTTCTTCCGGATTTATGGTATGTGATTGCCCCAAGTGGTGAAGACAAGTAGAGATCCTTCGTCCCAGGAACGAGGGGCAGCCCTCAAAAAGGCTGCACCAAGGGTCAACGAGCCTTAACCAGGTGGGCCTTGAACAATGATAGTTGTTTTGTCTTTAATAATGTGACTATTCGATCCAAATGCCAGCTCGACAGCAGCTTGTCGAAACTTCACGCCACTTTTGATGATGGAATGGTCTGATTGAGGAAAGTTCAATTTATCCTCTGCGTCTGTGACACAGGTTAGACTAAAGAGTTTGCTATTTTCATCACGGTGGGCGCCAACTCCAAGAATTCTTTTGGATTGGTGTTCTTTTTGAAAGCTTCGGTCACTCCCAGGATGGGATCGAGTGGTCCCATTTTAACCCCCGCCCACCAGTTCGATGGGGCATGACTTGCATTTTGTGTGAGTGATTTCAATAGGGCTTGTTGTTATAACAATTTAGTTGACAACATGCTCGTTAAGGGCTTATAATATGGATACAACTCGGTTAAGAAGGATTCCTTGCAGGTGCTCGACCCTTGTTTGGGTCTGCTTTGGATGAAACGTATTTCGAGTGCAGCTCGGATGAGTAAGGTGTTTCCGCTCGTCTGCTTTACCATCAGCTGGATGTGACATATTACTCGCCTAAGGCTTACACGACCTCAGACTCGGACATTAGGGCAAAATTGGGGCCTCTTTGTCTGCGCATCCATAACGTTCACAGATGAGCTTTGCAAAAGTCCCATTACTAGCAGTGCATTTCATTCTGTTTTGTTGCGATTCAGCCGGGTGCATACACAGACCTATGGGGGATAGAGTGAGAGGGTTAGATTCAAGGCCAACTCTCGCTACGACCGTTAGAAGGCTCGGATTCACTTTTGTTGGAGCTCTTTTGCGCAATCACCAATCGCAGTCGACTTTTTCGACTTCACATAATCTTTTTGGTTCCAGTTGCGGCATCTATTCCCTATTAGTGGTTTTTGGGCGCGATCTCCATCTGTACGTCCCCAAAGGAGGGCGCTAGATCTCAAGCAAAAAAGAAAGGATAACTGGCTCATGCAAACATTAGGAATATTGAAACATTGATTGAAGCATCATTCTGCCCGAAGGTCGAATTCAACAAACCCAGGCAATAATGTCTAGTACGGTCGGATATCTCTTATTTACATCGCTATATAATTCGCCACTTAGTAACCCACTAAAACCGTCCAACTATCGGGGATTATACGAACCATTACCTTCGCGCTCAAAACAATTAGCCTCTCTGGCCAACAATCAATTAGATGTTTTAGTTATTGGAGGTGGTGCCACCGGATGCGGAATCGCCCTAGACTCGGTCACTCGGGGCCTGAAAACCGGTTTGGTGGAGCTTGATGACTTTGCTAGTGGAGCTTCAAGCAAATCCACCAAGCTCATTCATGGTGGCGTGAGGTACTTGCAAAAAGCCATATTCAACCTCGACATCGAACAGTACAAAATGGTTCGCGAGGCTCTGAGAGAGCGGGCCAACCTCCTCGAGATCGCGCCCCATCTATCGGCTCCCTTACCCATTATGTTACCTGTTTATAAGTGGTTCTTAGTGCCATGGTATTGGATTGGTTTGAAATGTTACGACTTTGTCGCTGGTACTAAAAACCTCCGAGGAAGTTATTTTCTTAGTCGAAAGAGAGCTCTTGAACAGTTCCCGATGTTAAAGAGGGATAACTTGAAGGGCGCCATTGTTTATTATGATGGGGCACATAATGACGCCAGGATGTGCCTATCTATTGCGCTCACTGCGGCTCGTAGGGGTGCTTTTGTTGCAAACCATGTCGCTGTCACTAGTCTGGTGAAGGACTTGCATGACAACAAGATTTGTGGGGCCAGAGTTAAGGATCAACTAAGCGGTAAAGAGTGGACAATAAGGGCAAAATGCGTTGTGAATGCGACTGGTCCCCATACTGACTCAATAAGGATGATGGACGACCCAAACGCTACCAAGATTTGCTCTCCTAGCTCTGGAGTGCATATCGTGCTACCAGGTTATTATTCGCCACAATCTATGGGCCTCTTGGATCCAGAGACCGACGACGGCCGAGTTATATTCTTTTTACCTTGGCAAAAGTACACAATAGCTGGAACCACGGATAACAAATGCGAGCCCTCTTTCCATCCGGCGCCAACGGAAGCGGATATTCAGTTCATTTTGAAGGAAGTAAGAAATTACTTAGCTCCAGAAATCGACCTTAGACGGAGTGATGTGCTGGCTGCCTGGTCAGGAATTCGACCACTTGTCAGAGATCCATCGAAGCCAAATACAGAGTCCCTATCTCGAAACCATATAGTCCATACGAGTGAAAGTGGGCTCGTCACATGCTCTGGCGGTAAGTGGACGACTTATCGGCAAATGTCGGAGGACACCGTTGACGAAGTGCTGAAAAATCATCCTGATCTTAAAGAAAAGGCAAAACCCTGTCAGACGATCGGATTGAAACTTGAGGGAGGAGATCTTTGGACTCCAACGCTCTACATTCAGCTTGTGCAAGATTATGGGTTAGAGCCAGAAGTTGCCATGAATCTGGCCGAGAGCTATGGCGACCGAGCTTTTGTGGTTGCCGATATGGCCAAGCCAACCGGCAAAAAGTGGCCGAAGGTTGGCCGGCGGATACACTCTGAGCTCCCATATATTGAAGCTGAGGTTAGGTTTGCGACTAAAGAGTATGCAGCAACAGCTGTCGACGTTATTGCGAGACGTCTCAGAATTTCGTTCTTGAACGTCACTGCTGCTGAAGAGGCCCTAGAAAATATTGTTAAAATTATGGCCGAGGAGTTGAATTGGAGCAAACAAGAGCAGAGTAGGCAGATGAAAGAGGCGGTTTTGTTCTTGGAGGGTGAGATGGGTTTACACCATGAAATCCAAGATGGACACGATCACCAGTGCGACGGATCGCACGATCAGAATAGCAAGTGATAGAATTCGTTTTACATAAGTGTTATGAAACTGTTTATTGATTATACTATTACCTTTTGTTTGTTGGCAAGATTAAATTTATATTGAAACTAAATCATCTCAGCGTATTTCAAGGAACTGATGACGTCAGCTATCTCATTCCTGCTAGTTTTGGTTCATCCTTGGAAGATCGATCAGAAACAATCGGATCGACGAGGTTGCCTAGTTCCGTTTCGATCAAATGATGAAAGCTTTCGTCGTTGATATACATAAGAGGCTCGATACAGTTGGTTGAAGAGCAGTCTTCGCTACAGACTAATCGATTGATAGGGCTAGCAGTTTGCGCACTGACACCTACACTTGCAATTTGTTGATTTGCCTGCAGATAGTTGATTTGATCCAAGAGATACTCGTTGTGCTGACGCAACTCTCTATTCTCTATCATAAGCTTTGCATTAATTGACTCAAGGCGATTTCTTGCCGCAATTCGCTTGATCCTACAACTTTTGGCATAACCACGATTCTTCAAGGTTCTCCTACATTTCTTCAGCGCTGAAACCGTATGAGCTGGACACGAAATAAGTGTTCTATTCAATTCCTTGACACTCATGTTAACGAGCTGGAAACTAGACAACCTGAGTCCATCTAAACTCATTCGAACGAACGGATCGCTCAGTGGATCTTCTACTTGAGCCCTGTGCTCCTCTTCATCATTCGCTTTGCTGACTCTAAAGCCAACCTTTGAGCAAGAGATTGACCAAGTTTCACCTTCCATTTATCTTGATGTCTGCCTCTCATTGGCTCAAATGTTTTAATGCACCTCAAAAATGCCCGAAGATGACAGAGTTCCTGCGACGAGGCAAGAACTCATGGTGGCTTTTCGATATGACAGTTTGCAATGAACGGATTTATAGTTGGATCCATGTTTTCGTCTCTTGGTGAACATGCTCAACCAGGAGCCAGTCGGCAACTAGCAGTGGGTTTGTCTTCTTGTTCAATGCCCGGCAAAGGTTGTGCCGCTTTGGGGAGCAAGTAGGTGTAGGAATGATTAAACAATCTGCTCGCCTCCACAGCTCGCACAATATCAACCAGATCGTTTTGCCCAGAGTTGCTCGTAGATACAATGTACAAATCAGTAGAAATTTGGTCTCTTGAGAGCCTTTTGGAAATCAAAGAATCCAAAGTGCTCAAGCTTCCGCCCGTGCAATATCGTACCATTTGTACGATATCTATCGGACGACGAGGAAGTCAGGGATTGTCGCTAGCACCGAGTTATGTTGTCCCATCTCCTTCATCCATCGACAAAGTGACAATATAGATCGCTTATCTGCGAATGGTATAAGTGTCAATCTCCACTGGTGAGAGTGAGATCATCTTGAACGCAAAGTATTGATTGGCAGTGGAGACTCTCATTTGCTTCATAAAGCCCTGTACTGTTGAACCAAATCTACGGCTACCTTCTAAAAACTGCTCTCTATTCCCATGCTCCCCTACTCGCCAATGGACTAATAGCTATACATTAGCTAAAAATAATTATTGACTGACTAGTTCTTGGTAGTGGGCAGGCGATGAGAACGATAGCTCTGACTCCAGCTTGACGGATTGTTTACATTGGAGGAAAATCTGTTCAATTGTTTTGGTTCCACTTTATCATCCTAATCGTGAATCTTTATTCCAATGTTCTTAACTGACTCGTATTTGATTTGGCTTGTGTCGATACTTTAGTTGAGCACTGGGCAATCCAAGGACTGGTTGCCGCATCACGTTATCATTGATGCGAATGCTAACTATACCTTAAGAAATCAGAGCCATCTTCAACTGTACAAGCATGCAATTCCTCTCAGTTTTCTCGGTCTTGAAGAGCTATAATGCAGAAAATAGCTATGGGCGAGAGTCGCTGGCGACCCGAACGTTTAAAATTCTCGCAATGCGACAACAGTCAACTGTTGCATCAAAATCGGCGCCCAAGCCGCAACCGATATTGAAAAGGAACAGAACGTATAACAGACAATTGTTTGTGAGGTCCAAAAGTAGTCGAAATCCAAGAGAGACATCAAGCTTTGCAAAGGTAAAGCGAAAAAATCAATATGAGGCAAAAGATCTAATGCCGCTGGTAATCTTACTATTATCCTCCTATATGACGCACATGGAGGCGATCGTAACGAATAGTCAGAGTGTTGGCGCAGCGAATTTTTTAAGCGATGATGATTTCACCTTCATGCATAACGGATCATTCCTACAACTCGATGCAGGTAAAGAATGGCCGTTCAACTCGAAGCGAGAGATCTCATTTAGGTTCAAGACAAGATCGCCCCACGGTCTTTTATTGTATCAGACATTTGACCACAGTAAGCTCGCAAAGGAGGAGGACCAAGAGATTTTGGATCTTATTCCTCCAACACCGCCACCAATAATAACAACACCGCAGTCACAATCGAACAAGCTTTCGGATTCACAGCGGCCATCGCCAAGGCACCAAATTTTGAGTGAACATTTAAACCGGCCTGTGCGAAGCAGATCACTCAGATCCGTCCAAAATGAGCATAATTACGTCAAGAAATCTAGCAGGACAAGTGGAGACGGTTCGCTGTTGCATGATCTGCCACTGAAACAATTATCAACGAGCACGATAACGGCAACAGCTTCAGAGAGGTTAGTCAACTCCCTACTTTCTTCGTCACCTGCTGCCACAATCAATGGTAATCATCCGAGACAAAGGAACTCGCTTGCAACCCAAACGAATTCCCGAGAGGGTATCTCTTTAACCGCCTCGAGAGAACCAAATGCAGTCTCGGCCAAAGAGTTGAATCCAACGTCAAGAGCTCATCGCGTACTAACGAGCATGGCGCATGGGTCTGAATCTGCGGGTAATCGTGGATCTCATAGCGGGAGATCTAACGTTGATCCGGATGTTGCCTCGACCGTGATAAGCTCCTCGGCTATAAGCTCATATAGTGCATCCCTTTACGAATTATATCTGAAATTGGAAAACGGAAGGATGAAGATTATGTACGAGTTCGGAAGTCGCCTGAATCAAACTTATTGCGGCAGAGGTTTGAATGACAACAAATGGCATAGGGTAGACCTGAAGGTTGATCCCGAATTGAACCAAATGATACTCATAATAGATCAATCGATAACTGTTGAGATTGTTTTGGCCCAATCCCAGCCAGAGGATGAGCTCGTGAGAAGAAACGATTTAGTTTTTACAAACTCAATCCTATACTTGGGCGGCTTGGATACCAACGCATCCATAGTCAGGAATGTTAAACAACGCCTTTATGTAGCTCAGTTCATCGGTTGTATTGGTCAGATCATGTTGAAGACCGATCAACATACAGAGGCTTCCCTTCAACCTGTTGCTATCGATAGGATGATTCTTAGCAGGCGTGGTTGTATAAATAGATGTGACTTTGAAAACTATTGCCTGCACAAGTCCACCTGCATTAATTACTATACTCACACAAAATGTGATTGCTTTGGCACAAATTTCGAGGACATTTACTGTTGGCAGCGTCAGCTAACAACTCTCACCATGTTAGGCTACTCAACCCTCGTTTATCGCATCTACGATTGGCGGGATCGTCACCATTCAAGCATCAATCGGTTGAGCATACAGTTCAAGACTCTTGCTCTGGACTCAATTCTTTTCTTTGCATATGGCGACTTGAGCGCTCAACAAAGTTCTAGGAATTTTATGAATATTGCTCAAGCAAACTCTAATGCTGCAGCTCAAGTGCAACCAATCACATCGCTACCGATGAATACTTCGAATCTCATCCCAAGCTATAGAATGAATTCTCAACCTTCGAGCAATTACCTAGCTGTGTCCCTAGCGAATGGAACATTAGTGCTCGAGGTGAACTTCGGGGATCAACCGATTTTGTTGTCAAATTTGCTTTACGACAAGATCTACAATGGGACGGCGCAAACTGGTCAACATGAGTCGAATCCAACTCCCAGTCTCAACGAACTACTCAACCTGTCCGACGGACGGTGGCACAATATAACCTTTCTCCACAACAACAAGCAATTGTCTTTACATGTGGACAACTTCTTTGTAAACTATACCCTGATGGGCAAAAACAGTCACCTCTACTTCGATCCAAGCGTCTATGTTGGTGCCGTACCCAGCTTACTATTCAACGAAACTCGAACTCTCAGCAAGCAGTTTAACTTACGTCATAAATTTGTTGGCTGCCTGAGATCTGTCTATTTCAACCAGCAGAATTTGTTGCTTTCTCTTAAACAAAATTCAAAATTGGTAGAATATCGAGATGTCTTGGGGAAGGCTAGGTTGGACTCGTGTTCACTCCAGGAGCCTAGTGCTCTGCCTCTAACTCTAAGATCTGGAAAATCGTATCTCACTTTCCAATTGACGCCGAGCGCTCAATTTGAATCTAACGAAGATCTCGTCCCCAGCAACAATCCAAAATCATTCAACTCAAGCAATTCAAAGCAGTCCGATCTCGCTACTCTGCTCAGAAAGTTAACGAGGATCCAGTTTGAGTACAAGACCACCTTGAAGTCACACTTTTTAGCTGGTGGCCACCTGAGAGATCTTGGTTATCATGATTTGGGAGGTTTTTGGACTTTGCATGCTAAAGAGAACTGCCAGTTGTATTTCACCATAAGCTCTGGATTAACTTTTGAACCTGAGCAAATTATAAAGCTAAACTCATCATATGAAGGCTGCAATTCAGGCTTCTGGTTTAGGGTGTCGATATCGATGATTTCCGGTGACAGAGTATTGAACGTGACGCTGCATAAAGCTGGTGACGATTTAAGTAACGACACTCGATTAAATATCGATGAGATGAAAACCGACCAAAGCTACCATCTAAAATCGTCTGTTGAGCTCTTGCACCAGGTACAGATAGGTGGAGATTTAGCCAAGTTTGGAGAGTCCCAATCCGTGCCGTTCACGGGTTGTCTGCGCAAGATCAAAATTAATGGCCGAGCTTTTGATTCAAGAGATTTCGTAACGCACACCTTCTCAGTTTTACCTCCCATATCAAGCATCAATCAAATCAACACAACCTCGGTCCCATCGAGGCAAGCCCAATCTGAAATGATATCGAGTCGCATTTCGCAGGGATACGTCACTCTGGATTCCTGTCAACTTGTAAATCCATGCACAACAGCCAACCCTTGCCAAAACAATGGCAGCTGTAAGCTCAATGAGCTCGGCGAGCCTGAATGTGACTGTTCAAGAACAGGGTATACCGGAAAGACATGCCACTTTTCAATCTACAAGCAGTCGTGCCAAGACTTGTTCCTCAGTGGGCAGCGCAAGAGTTCGCATTACTTGATTGACCTGGACCGCAATGGGCCCCTCAGGCCGATCAGAGTCAGGTGCAATATGGATGAAGGAAACGGTAATGTTGAGACCCTTCTGTCTCATAATCTGCCAGCCGAATACCTTGTACGTCGATCTGCAACGCAGGACATGCTATTAGATATAACTTATCTAGCTTTTCACCATATGTACAGTGCAGATGGTTTCTATAACCACGATGATTCAAACCAACTCTCCAGACATGAGCAAGATTCAGTCCTTAGAAGTCTGATTAGCCAATCTTCATACTGTCGGCAGTATTTTCGTTACGAATGTCGTTCAGCTCCACTAGAATTAGGCAATAAAACTTGGATGGAGGCGCCTTTTCCCAAGAACCATCGGATAAGCAGTCTCAATGGAATCAATCGTGGGATGTGTACGTGCGCGACAACAGAGAAAAGGTGCCTAGATCCCAATAGAAGTTGCAACTGTGATGCTGGACAGCCCTTTTGGTCAGAGGACTCATACGAACTGATTGGTCGCGATGATGTGGGTCTCACTCGTATAGTAATACTGAAACAGGATCTCGATGACGAAAGAATATTGTTCGACAAGCAACAGCCTCTATCCAATCAGAAGTCACAATCGCGATTCACGCTTGGCGATTTAAAATGCTATGGAACGAAGCAACATGAGAGTCAACACGAGATCACCTTCAAAACTAGCGACGCCTACATTGAAGTTCCGGGTTGGCGGCGTGGTGATATTTCTTTTAGCTTCAGGACAGCGTCTGATCCGCCAGCTATCATCTTATATCAATTGGCCACAAGCCGAAATCACGGCTACTTTCGGATGACTTTAATAAGCGACACTCGATTGATGTTTGAGTTCATCGTCAACCGGAAACCTAGAAAGTTGTCTCTCACCTCCGCTCATAAGCTCAACAATGGCGAGTGGCAGCAAGTTTTTATTGAAAGCGACCCGACAAATCTACGCTTAATAGTGAACGACGATTCAGTCATGGTTGATCTGGACACAAACGATTATCTTGGAACATTTGAGGGTCCGCTCTTCATAGGGGGCGCGCCAAGCAAATATCTCGTTGGAGACGTATCAAAGAGGAACGGCTTTACGGGTTGTTTTAGGGGTTTGACCATAGACGGCCGATTGGTTGATCTGAAAAGTTACCTGAGCCCATCGATGCCAACTGTAACTAGCGCCTGCCGACCCTCGTGCGTCAAGAACCTCTGCCAAAATGGCGGTCGATGTATTGAATATTGGGGCAGCTATGAATGCGAGTGTTCCAACCCGATCGCACATAGCGGAAGCAATTGCGAGATCAATTTAAATACGAACAGCATAACTTTTGTCACCGAAGAGGCTTATTATGTCCAGGTGACCAACAATAGTCTTCTTTACTCTTCATTCATGATGAAGAACATGCTATTGAACATACGTACATACCAAGAAACTGCTCTCATTCTATATGCAAGTGATCATCTGAACAATTTCATCCAATTGCATAAAAATGGATCGAGTTTGGTGCTGACTTTCAACTCCAACGCAACCATCATCACAGCCCAAGTACCGATTGTAGGCGAGTTTGATTCCATCGCGAGCATTCCAAATCAGGTCGCAAACGTTATGCCAACTCTGGAGACAAATATAAACCTGAGCCCCTCAAATTTAACACAAGCTATAGCGAGTAACACAAACGGATCTCAATCAAGTCCAAACAAGCAATCGTTTGCTTTGAACTCCTCAGTATATTCTTTGAAAGACAAATCAATACGAATAAGTAATACCAGTGGAAGCGGTCAACCGATCCAGGTGAAGATAGAGCGTCATCGTTCGCGAACAAGCTTTTACGTCAACAATAATCTTATAGTCATCGAAAAGCCCATGCTGTTTCTCACAAATTATACCCAAAATCCATGGTCAAATCCTGAGCTTGAGCTTGTTAGGCCACCTCGACCCAAAATGGGCAGTAAAAGCTACTTTCAGATTTTTCTTGCAAATGTTGACGAGTACTTCAGTTCAAGACTCCCAGGTTTCACCGGCTGTATCCAAGGCTTGAGCATCGATAACCAACTGTTCGATTTTAATCGAGCACACCTAACGGGTGAGCTCAAGGGCGAGTATCGGATAGGTTGCAAGATGCGCTGTGACTCTCTCCCATGCAAGAACCAAGGCACTTGTATCGAGAATTGGAAGGAGGACAAAATTCAATGCAAGTGCGAATCGACTTCATACGTCGGCAGTTTATGCGATGAAGATGTTGCCGCTGTATTCAATGGACAGACCTCGTATTTCCTCTACAACTTGACCAAGAAGTTCTCGAGCATTGCGCCAAAGCTGAAACCAATTTCAGGTATCAACTTTGAAAGCGATGAATCAAATAACTTCAACAGCACAGATATATCCATGAACGATGAGCATGCCTTGGAACAGGCGCCAAGTGCTGAAATGACGACTGTACTCGGCAATCCGATCAACTTTTTCGAAATAAGTCTTGCATTTTCCACCGACACAAATCAGTCTTTGAAGGGTGGAAACTCTTCTGTTCAGACACTCGTATTGATAACGCATACAAATTCGTCCGAGCATTTCTTTCTGGGCTTGACATCGGACGGAAGTCTTTTGATTCAAGAGGATTTCGGACATTCTATGTGTAAGTAGTGCAGACGCTCCCTCACCCGATCAGAAGAAGAATAGATTCTAAAACAAACCCTCCAGCACTCTCAAGGTTAATTAAAAAACCCGACCAGCCCTATAATGATGGTCATCGCCACATGGTCAAGTATTCACGCTTTAATCAGACTATACAAATTATCGTGGACTACAAAACTTACCTCCCAACCATGAGTGTTATAACAACAAATCATGTGAGCAGGCATTCTAAATCTTCCGTAATGTTGGTCGGGACGATGAACGATCGTTCCTCCGAGGTGAAATTATTGGAGAGTACTCATATGGGTAACAACTATACTAGTTATGGTGGCTGCATTTCAAGTAGGTTCTTCAATTCTGTCCTTTACGCTGTATCCGTCACAATTCAAAACCTAACGAGCAAACATCCTTGCTTATAGATCTCGTTGTCAAATTCAATGAAATTAACATTGAACCATTGAACGAGGCTTTTGGTCAGGACGTTGAGACAATGAAAGCGATCACGACGACGGAGCCTCTAAACGAAACAAGCAAAGAACCTTACGAAAAATCAGCGGCTCTATTGTCAGGGGATATCCTAGATCTGCGAAGGGAGTACCCATCAAAGTCTTCACCGTTAGAAGGCCTTCCGTTCATTCCTGATAAAAGAGCAGCAAAAGAAATTATGGACGATATTGAAACGATTGTAGCAAGAGAAGTAGAGCAAGGAAAGTGTGCCACTTTCAAGCGAGTTGAGATTGCTAACGAAAAACGGTCAATCAATGAGCCTAAATACACTCCAGTACGTAGAATGCTCTTTGAACAAAACCTCATGATTGATTGATCTAACCAAAACCTTTAACCATGCTAACCAATTCGTTTAGTTGCTCGAACCTCGTCCTGTATACATGGATCCACCGAGAGTAAAATCGTACTCTAGAGGCTCAACCATGGAGTATAAATACAAACCAGTGCACGGGTTCAGTGCGATATTCTACTGTTCGGTGGTAATCCTCGCACTAGTTGGTTCAGCCACCATATTATACGCAAACATGCTCCAAATGCGATACAAGTCGGAGAAGTTCAGATGTGAAACACCTTTCTTCCACAAGCGCGACGAAACAGGCAATGAGACAGCTAATGTTGGATTTAGTTCCAATCAAGGCAGTGCTAACTGAACGCTAATTAGACACACTCCCCAGTGCTTTAACATCACCAGTCAATTACGCTTGTTGAACGTAACGCAATGATCTAAGCTTATCTCGATCGGTGAATTGCTTTGAGCAGAGCGATTGAAGATGTTCATCATGTAAACCACTGTGACAGATCGATACGTTAGAGGCAGATAGATCGGAAAAAAAACGAGAGCTATCTTTGTGCGCCACAATGCCGTTAGATAGAATATTTTGGAAGCCTAAATAGCCCTGAATAGGATTTTCGTCCATGATCTATACCTATTCCAACACTTTACCTGCAGAGGAAACAGGAACACTCAAACAAGACAACCTATGAGGTCTTCCGGTTATCACCTACTGATCATTCTGGTTGCGGTCTCCTTGGTTGGTCTTGGCGCAGTGAATCAGAAGGATCACTCTCTACAGTTGAAGCGTATTGACGGCACCTGTAGTGATGAAGAATTAAATCATAGCCCGCTGGTGGAATGCAAATCTCAGGATTGCAGCTACATAACTCAGGATCTAGATCCAATATGGCCATCAGATCGCAACCATCTTGTGCATATGCACTCATCCAGATCGGGCAACAGATTTCTCGTAGACAACCTGGAAAACTTGAATTACCGGGAGACTGAACAAGAGAAGCTCTTCGACATAAACACTACGCTCTATGTACACTCAACGTCAAGATTTCATGAGGTTCTTGGTTTCGGAGCTACTCTTGACGCCCACATGCTGATGCTTGATATTGATGACGAGTCTCTCTACACAAGTCTCGTTCCAATCTTAACCGATCTGTTCTCAAAATCTCCAAAGGGAATCGAGCTTTCGATTCTGAGATTGCCTATCACGAGTGAGGTTATAACCAACTACAACATCACCCACCTTATGCATCGGGTTGATACTCTGATCACAAGGGTACTGGGGAGAGAGTCGGGCGATCGGATTAGAGTAATTGTGAATCTCGAAGATTTGAGGAGCACTATGCAGATTATTGAGGCTCTCAAAGCGATTCCCTCTCCCGCCAAGAAAATGAATGCTTTGGATTTCTGGGCCGTTAGCTTAAATCAAGAATGGATCTTCTCAAGCGCAACGAATAAGGAGATGTTGGAATACGTGAAAGAGCTGTTTTCAACTAATCAAGTATTAGGTGTAACAAAGATTAGCGAATCTCCTAGTTTCACGGAGCCCGATGTTCAAAGCATATTTGGTGGTCTACTTATCAAGTCTGAGTTTTCTGCGCCTTACAATTTTCTTGATTCTGTCAGATCGACCAGTGATAAGTTGACTCTCATCACGATTGGTAGTGATAAACCGCAGACTTCCGATTACGGAGATTGGCAAAATGCTCAAAATTACGCCGTCGAAATCTTGAAACATCTGACGCATGGCTCGAATGGTTTCATTGAGGGACTATCGGTTGTTGATGTCCTATCAGATTCGAAATCGCAAGACTGCTCCATCTATAGCTTACAGAGGAGCCACCAGTTACACTTCAGGGGTCCCATGTTTTACGCGATAGGGCATTTTAGTCGTCTGATCAAACCTGGTTCACGGCGGTTGGCCGTCGAGGTTTACACTCAACCAAATATGTTTGCAGCTCACTATGCCGCATTTGCAACGCCACAAAATCAGATTGTAGCGATTGTTTTAAATGACAATGAGCACCTCTTGCCATTTAGGTTAGCTGTTGATGGAAAAATTCTGAGCCAGGTAAATCTGGAACCGAAATCTTTCAATACTATTGTGGTCCAAAATTAAAATCACCTATACATTTGTTCTTGGCTTCTCGGGCCGAATCAATCTGATTGTTGCTTCACGCTTCGACTACAGAATATTATTTGATGTTAGCCGAGCTACTCACGGCTCATCCCACGACTGAAATAAACAGACCCTCTTGTATCTCTGTCCGATTCTGCCGATTATAGCTCCAGCTGAAGAAGAGAACATTTATCGAGATCATTCTGGAAATTGTGTGAAAACTGATGCAGAGGCAGGTGTCAGGCAGAGAGTTCTGGTCGAGAAAGGTCCAGAAAGTTGGAGAAATTTCTGAACTTCAAAGCTCTGGCGAAGGCTGTGTGAGCGAATGGAAAGTGCGCGAAATTTCCTAGCGTGTCAGTGTCTGCTATAAAAAGACTGAAACTTTCTGTTACATGCATAGATTGAATCGTGAACTGAGAACAGACTCATCAGAAAGCACAAGCGAATCTCAACTATCTTGCCAATCAAGCTCAAGCGTAAACAGCACCGACTAATCTCACCTTAGATATCTTCAAATTGACTAGCTGGAAAGATGTCGATCTTACTACGAGACCCTCTAGTACGCGAGCTCCTTCTTAACGACTACGATCGCGAGCGCCAACTCCGGCCTCACTACCATCTTCGTCAACCAGTAAGAATCCACCGAGTTCTAAACGACGACTGGCCAATGGTGACATCCTTCGATCATGCACTCAACGAGCTACAAAGCGTCATGGACAACGTCAACGATGCCATCGGACACTACCAAAACAGTTTGGTTAAAGATCTCACTGCTGGTGGAATGAAAACAAACCGAACCGAGGACGGGAACCTACAGGTGGCCATCGATGTTTCGCAGTATAAGCCTGAGGAGGTGAACGTCAAGCTTTGCGACGACAACTTGGTCGTAGAAGCGAAAACCGAGACCTCTGAGAGTGACTCCTACCACAAATCTGAGTTTAAGAGGTGGATAAAACTTCCTGCTGACGTCAAACATGAAGCGATTAAGTCAACGATGACACCAGACAAGAGGCTGCTGATTGAAGTTCCCGTCAACAAGCCAATCGCCGACTCACGATCTCGTAACATACCAATAGAGATTCAGAAGGAGGCCGTAGACAACAAGAAAACCTCCCAGGACGTGTCTCAGCAACAAGGAGACCAATGTCGGGTCAACAAGAAGTGAGCATCCACTCTCAGCTGGCAAATCATTCATGAATTCCTGTGGTACATCCAGTAGACTTGCGGATCAGATCTAACCTAACCTGTAGAACCGAAATAAAAGGAAAGTCCTAGAAATTTTCACGGTGTAACATCTTATGAGCGTTTAATTTCAACTCAACTTCGAAAAACGTACAGTTACGAACAAATAAAATCACATTGTTTTGGTCCAGATCGGCTGTCTCGATGTATCAGCCCTTGATTTCTCGGGCCTTGTTGGGTGAAACGAAACGTTCGAGGAAGCACATATGCCCAACTCCTTTAGGAGGATATCCCAAACTGGCTCACACGCGGTTGCATAGCTACGAAATTCTGCTCTAGTGAATCCAGTGTCACCGCGAAAATAATGTTTGAGACTTGATAACTGCAACCCACTGATTCAACTGCTGACTTCGCGTTTGTTAACCATTATTGTGACAAATTTGAATGAGACCGAATTACTTCGACCACATGTTGGCGATCGAAGTTAGTGAAATCTTGCGACGGATGCTACCCTTTGAGGGCTCATTTAGATAGCGACCATTGGCCGGTATGGATAACGAAGCTGATTGGTGACCCGACCTGTTCAAGTCAGCAAAGGTTTCGAATTGATCGTGCTTATTATCTTTCAACTCAGTGCGAAATATATCAGGGTTATCTTCAAAGTACGCAGCACCAAACTCTTTCAATGGCAAATATACAATTTCTACTTCGTCATCAGAGAATTGGCTCAATAAAATTTGCTGAACTTCCTCATCGCTTCGATTACAGAGGTTGACTCCATTCCATTCGATTATTTGGTCGCCTGAGTGTGAGAATGTTTGTGTGTATGTGTGTGAAAGACAGAAAGAATGAAAGACTTGTTAGTTCGGTCGCTAGCTATCGACTTCTATCTAAGATCAATAACTCACCCTCCTGCAATTCGTCCATGAAGTATACATTGCTGTTCTGAAAGACTTCGGTTACAAAGGCGCCAGATGTGACTACACAGCGATTCACCTTGTCGTATAGGCTGTTCGGGTGAGAAAAACATTCAATTTAGTCATTAGAATTGAATTTTCTCTGATTGCAACACATCGATTTCTTTGTACCTACTTGCTCAACGGATGACCGCCGCTTATTCTGACACCGATACCATTACCTGGTTAAAACAGGAAAGTTTGTTAGTGACGGTGTAGTGGAACATCGAGTGCTGGAATGCAACAGTCACAGCTTGGAAGTCTAGCAGGAACACATTCAAAGAGCGGCATACCTATTCTATCTTTGGGATTCTTGCTAAGCAAGATGCGTTTGTAGGGATATGGATATCTGGTCTGGTGGAATTGGGCTGGAGTTCTCGCATGGGTCACATACTTATTTTGATTGTCTGTCTGAAATCTATATCCGATTGAATTGAACTTGGGTCCATTATTGATTATATCGTCCTGGAATGTGGCATGGATATGAGTTAGTTTTGATTCGAGCCAGATTATGTGGTCTTGGATAGAGTGAAGCATACCTTCGTTAGTGGAGCAAAGCTACTTGTATGGGCTGATGCAGACCAAGAAGGTATATCCGTATGTTGTAGAGAGCGAGTGTAGTCATATCTTGAATGGCTCGCAGGCGGCAGACTAGATATCGTATTGCTGTCTAAATATTTTGAGGTATCGATTGTAGAATCCGGATACTGGCTGGAATTTCCAAATCTTGGTTCCGTTAGGGGCGGACTTCTCAAGTTGCTGAAGGCACTCCTTCTAAACGTTGATTCTTTTGGTTATCATTCAAGATAAAGTTACGGAGGCGAATACAATTCTACGAATCTACTAACCTCAAATCATAATCCAGAGATTTCTGTCGGTAGCGGTCCAAGTTGTATCCTCTCATCAGCATGAGTCTCCTTGAATCGCTATGAACGTCGCAAAAAATATAGAGGCTATTAGTTGAAAATCGGCTTGGAATCGGTTTTGTTACTGAAAAATTCAAATGAAGCTTACCCGATCAAATTGCTCGTATTGTGCTCTGGTGGTGAGGTATTCGTGCTGCTTTCATATTTTCCTAAATCTGTATAACCCATGTACCTGTACTTATCCCGAATGGCTCCTGCATCTGCTCCTATAAATCGTGACGAGTACCTGCCGCCTCGATACAAGTTATCTGTGATTGAATCTTGGTAATCGCGCGGTTCGCTGATTGATAGTGCTTCAGGGTAATCTAGACTCCCTGTATTTAGAGATCTTGTGGGATTGTAAGACCGGGTACCGAGAGACAATGGATTCTGCAATGGACGATACTGATGAGAATAGCGGTCGAGCTTAGTGGACATAGCCTCTCCACTGTTACCGAGTGAATGATTTCGCGTTTTTTCCAAATCCAAGTATGTTGTTGGTGTTGTACAACGTGAATGTCTGACCGGACTCAAATTGAGGTATGAGGTTCGTTCACTGAGATACGATAAGGGCGCAGACGTTTTCATGCTAGCGTTATCTAGATTAGCTTGCAAATGAGAGTACCTGGTTGTAGCTTGCAAAGGATTGTTTTCACCCTCGCTGTTACGCCTCGCAAAAGCGGAAGAGGTTTGATAGGCTTGCTTGGGTTGGTAAGAAGAGTACTGTGCGATTCCAAATTTCGATGGTGAGGTAATACGTGTTGTAGATGCACAACGATCAGACACAAAATCGTCTTTCCTGGATGAAGCATTTATATCCTGAGGAGGAATCACCTTAGCTTGTTTCTTGCTATCGAGACCATAATATTCATCAAGGTTGCTAATCAATTTATCTAGCTCAGGTGTCTCCTTGGTATCTGAGATATTACCCCTTAGAATGGAATCGCCATAGGTAGATGATAGAAATTTGTTCAAGTCGGGGTTCGCAAGTGCTGAGGAAGATTGTAAGCTACTCATATTATTGACTCCCATTCCGATTGCCTGGCTGCTGTGATTGCTGAAAGACACCATCTGCTGACCGGGTTCATTACGTATTTGATCCTTCAAAGGGGTTTTATCTACCACTGACGACTCCAAAATTTGGCCCCTCGGCGAGTTTGCGTTAGTTAACATTGTCGCTTGTACATTGACACTAGTCAGCATCTTCCCTGAACTTGCTCCAGCCCTTTGAGCTTGGATCATTTTTCTCACCATTGATGGCGTTATTGGCACAGTGTTCGTTGGCGGTTCAGGCAATCTCTTTCTCCTCCTCTGCCCGCCGAACTCACTCAGAGTATCCGGTGAGATTGATCGGTTGCGCTGATTGTCAATCATGTAACCAGATGTTGCACTTTCGAGCTGGTAATTTGGTGAACTTGTCACAGATCTTGAGCGCATGAAATTTGCTCGCCGTAGATTTCCTTTGAATTGACTGGAGTTGTTTTGTCTGTGATGTTGTTGCTGCATTTGATGCAGCTGTATCGCGGCAGCAACAGGTAAGGGTGAGGGTGGTAGACCTGTGGGTTCACGACGCCGCATTGGTTTAGTTTTAGTCTGATTCAATCTCTGCTGGTGCCTCATGTTGGCCTGAGATGAAGGCTCGAGATCTGAGTCAGTCGTGTCCGTGGGTGAATGAAAAATGTCAGAATTATATTTACTGGTCGGGTATGTTTGGGACGAGGAGTTTGAGAAAGCGGTTTTCTTGGTAATCCTGTCCCCTTCGTTACAGTTCCAGTTTTTCTCTAGATGGTGGTCATTAGAACTCTGGCGTTGAATTGTTGGGGGCTTCCTAATAACTCGAGAATCCTCGTCCAATTCTGATTCGTGATCGCTTGTTAAGGAAATTCCCTTAGAAGTTTTCTCCAGCTTATTATCCTCTGCAGCTTGATCCCTCTCTGCCGTCTTGGCGTTATCAGAAGCTTTGAAAACTTGATCACCTCTCTTATTGGTGCTAGGATTGTCGTGGGCACTGTCATTCCTATCATCAGAGTTACAGTTTGTAGCTTCTGGTGTCTTCTTGACCGCCTTCTTAAGCTCCTGAGATAGGGCTTGTTGTTCTAGTTGGAGTTTTATTAACTCTTGACTTTGTTTGATGAGAAGCTGCTGGTGTTCCATGACTTGATTCGCTTGTTCAGTTAATTTTAACTCACTTAATAATCGTAACGCTTCGTCATTTTTATCAATCACCGGTTTGTCTGGTGACTTTGTGCTCTTATTTCTCTCTACCGAATCATCCTCACTACCTGACAAGAACTGTGGACTGTCCAACATCGTATCACGAGCGTTAGATTTCTTGCCCTCGAGGGGCTTGTTTTCTTTGGAGCGCAAGTTTTGTCTTCCGGTTTGTAGCCTTTCGTTCGATGACTGTAACGAGCGATCAGAGCGGTTTGGTTGAGGCAACTTTCGTAACTTTGCATTCCGATTCGGGCTGCTGGGACTTCGGTGCATGGAATCGTGGACCTGTAAGTTCGTGCAGTCTGAGTCCGTTACGTCACGTATCGCAGAGGGCTCATCTGAATCATTTCTCTTCACCTTGTTGTAAGATTTGTTATTACCCTGTTGATACTGCATAGGATAATTCGGCTCATCCGATTCTTGCCTCATTCGGGGGGTACCAAATCTGACTCCACTATGCAGATCTTGATATTGTTCTTGCGAGCGATAGTTTCTCATTTGTTCAGGCTCACCACTTTCGAAGCTCTGATCTGAAATCGGTTGGCAAACTTCATCGTAAGATTGATTGGCCGTCATTTGAGTTTGGAAGTGAGGACTCATTCTCTGGTTTAGATTATTCTCATTGAGTCTTAAACTTGGAGGGTGATTAGCAAGATTGGGCACTGGAGAGGTATCAACAAAATCACCTCGACTCGACCTACTCATTTCTGCCTGACCATACATGATATCTAACTGGCCAGTGTTTTGTGATTGGTTAAGAGGTAAATGGCAGTTTTGGCTCACTCGCTGCGATCGAGAATGAATTTCGTTCATCTGGTTGTACGCTATGGTATCCTGAATGACAGATGTGCCGCCCTTTTGGGTACCAGAGACTGTTTGCATTGATCTTGATTGGTCATTGAAAGTTGTCTGGATCATAGACTGTTGTGGGCATACCTGCTGGTTAGCGAAATGGACTCCAGTTACTTGCAGCGGGGCTGAATTTTGGTTTTGTTGAGGAGAGTTTTGATTCCCTAATTGAGTTGATTGGCTGCCACTCATATTAAATTGCTGCTGAGCTTGAAAGTTTTGAGAGTCCTGCTGCTTAACCACATCATGGGATGCCTGTTGCAGTAAGGGGCGTCGCTGGCCGATGAATTGCTGAGGGTCAGAGAAAGCGTGTTGCTTTAGATGATCTTGGCCCAGCGGGAATTGGGAGTTGATCTGATTGGCCAGGTTCTGAGTTTGCTGGTCCAAGGATGACGGATTGTTCGCCACTAGATTTGACTGGGTTGTTGCCTGAGGCAGATTTGACTGGTTGCTCACACTATTAGCCTGCTGGTTTGACAATGCAGCCATTTCTTGATTCTGATAACTCTGATTGAATTGCATCTGGTTGAATTGTCGCTGACCGCCCATGGAAGCTGAACTATGTTGAACCAAGCTAGATTCGCTGACCCCCATGTTGGTTTGAGACCCTTGTTGTAGATGTTGCAGATGCTGTTGCTGCAGCTGTTGTTGTTGTTGCTGTTGCTGTTGCTGTTGCTGTTGCTGTCGCTGTTGTTGCTGTTGCTGTTGTTGTTGCAGCATAAAATCTGATTGGCTCTGAAACTGACTCGTGTGATCTATGCTAGGGTGTTGCAATTCCGCCAATTGTTGCCGAGCCTGTTGTTGATTCTGGTTGTTAGCTGGCCCGGACGGCATCTGGTTAACTAGCTGCCGATTATGCTGCTGTTGCTGTCGAGTTTGTTGCGTCAAGGCTTGACTTGCGGCCGAAGGTAAATTCGTACTACTAGGCACTGTAGTGTCAACTGGAATGCCCATATCTGCCATCTCAGCCTTGACCATCACAGATTGGATCATCAGCCTCTCCTCTTCGGTCAAATGGCTCATGTCAACCGTAGGCGTGCTGGCCATGGTGGGTTTCGGTTGGGCAGCCGGTTGACTGCTAGACAGACCGGTAGCACGCATCAAGTTGGTGCTGTTGTTGCTTTGGCCGGCTGGAGAGGTTGACTGAGCGTCATGTGGTTGCTGTGTTGGCAAATTAATGGCTCCAAAGAAAGGCGTCTTCTGCGCCAGCGAGCTAGCTTGGGATGAAATTTTATCTATATTCGTCAGGTTGCTCAACAAGGGCTGATTTGCTATGGTGGATTTAAGCGTTGATGTCAGCGAGCTAGTGGTAAAAGGCCGCCTTGGTGGCGGCATTTGGCACTTATTCGATGATACTCGGCTTATTATCCTGAATGGTGTATTTTATCGCTCGCATGAGTCGATCATGAAAGTTGGTGGCTTAGAATTGTGCCGCTAATTTCTAGGTCGGCCAACTTGGTTGAGCCGGCAGAGGAGCGCTTGTCTGAGTTTTCGAATAGGATTCGTCTAGTCTGATCCCATGATCTTAATCATAATAGTCTGCAGCATCAGCCCGCAGAATCCCCTCGAGCGGGGCACTACAATTGGCCGCTCTCGCTCATTTCGACATTTCTGGCTTGTTCCGGGTAATAATTTAACCTAATTCTCGTCCTCCTCCTGGAGATGGCCGCAAGCTCATCGACGTTTCACAGCGTAGACAACTAATAATAACTAAAAACGAGCTCACCAAACAAACTCCGCTCCTTCCTACCTCCAACCACCAACTCTGGCGGCGCCACCTCTGGTTTCGATTCCCTGCAGCTCACTGCACAGTTGGCCCTTCTCTTCCTCCTTCCTTTCGTTCCGTCTCATTGATATAGATGATACGCATTTAGCTTGAGCGCAGATGCAACCACAACCAGCAGTGGCGAATCCTTCCAGGGTAATTCGGTTGCCTTAAGTAACATAAAATTCTCGCCTCCAACTAAAGCGCGCTCGGCTCACCTTTGTAAACTCAAGAGGGAGGAGGAGCACAACGCAGGGGCGACGAAAGAGACGGAGAGACGAATTCTGGGAGCGAGCGAACTATTGCGCGCGAGCTAACGAAGAAAGAATATTTTGGGCCCCAGTTGGCTGCACTGGTTGTAGCCTGACGCGCTTGCTGCGTTAAAGCTTGTCTATGCTGCAAGTGTTCGCCTGCCTCCCTCGGCCGACCGCGCGTTCGTCTGTCCGTGTGTGTGTGTGTGTGTGTGGGCATAAGTGTGTGCATGTGTGAGTGTGTGTGTGCAACTCGCGCCCCTTGCGAGCGCTTTGGCGGGCAAGCCGACGCGCTCGCGAGCTAGCTGCGTGGCCGCGAGTGCATATGAGCGCTCGTTTGTGCGCGCGTTTGTGTGGCGATATCTGTGCGCGTGCTGCCGTGCGCGAGCAACTGGCGCGCGCATTTCCCCGCTCGCTCGGCGCCCTCTCTAGCCTGGGCCAGCTAGACCGTGGCAAGCGCCCACATGTCTCTGTGCCTGCCTCCGGGTGCGCCCAAGAGTTCAGCTGCGCGCCTTTTAGGGGAGAGCCGCGCTCCCGAAAGGCCGCCCTCCACCCTGGCGGCCTGCCAGTCTCGGCAGCATTACGGGCATCCAGGGGCGGAATGGGCACGTTCCCAAGCGCGTGCAGCGCCGCCGCCGCCGCCGGGACCTATAGAGGAATTCGTGCACTTTGCTCCAGCGGTGCCAACACCGGCCCTGTCCCCTCTTTCTGGCGCCAACATTGCCTGGCCGGATGTGTGTACGCGAGGCGGATGGGCGAAATAGTTTTAACGTACCGAAGAGGGCCTGGCAAGGTTGGTCGCCGGTGGGCGCGGGCAGAGCGAGCCTCTGTGCGGGAGATAGATAGATCAGCGCCGCCTGCTCGCGGCCAACCGGCCGGCAGATTTGCCTGACGCTTCCGTTATTGTTGTTGGCGTTGTTTATATTATAGACATGCCTTTGGAAGCGATAAACGGCAGGCTCGTATGCGGCGCCCCAGTCTATCTGTTGTTGTGAACAATAAATTGCGACCAACTTGTGAGGCTCGCTCGCGCTCCATGTCGTTTATTTCGGTGCCCCCTCCAGAGGCGCTGGTGGTGTCATTGACTGAGAGGAAAGTGGACACCAGCGGCTGGTTTGCGAGCCAGACGGCCGGCCGGCCAGCCAGACGGAGAGGCGAAATAAATGCACTCGATCTGAAAAGGCTTGAATGGCGTCCGGGCTGGTTGGCTTACATTGTTGTTTGGTCTGTTGAGCAGGCGACATATGAGATATTAAAGGGATTGGGTTGAATCCATCTTCTCAACATGACCCCGCCAGTTGGTTTGTTCAGTTTGAGAGGATTGCCGCTGGCCAGGCGGGCGCTTGTCTTCGTTTGTTTCCGAGCAATTTCGGATGCCTTGGCTTCGTTGGCGGACAGCAAACAGACTTGGCGAGCGGGTGGCCAACGAGCAGAATGCAAACGATTATCTCATCCAGATGAACTTGAGCCCCCTCAGCCGGGCAGATTAGTCGTTTGCGAGCCGGCACGAGACAGATGGGAGCCAAATTGGAGGTCAATCCAACTCGAACTTGGTGCCTCTCACGACCAGAGGGGGGGGGGCGACGCGCGCAAACTCAGGCTAAGTGTTTGGCTAGTAGGAGGCCGGCTTGTTCATTATTGGCCAATTTGCTTTGCATCGGGGCCGCTGATGTTGCACAGCCAATTGGTCTAATCCAATCAATCCTCTTGGCCCGCAAATCGGGCACTTGCACCGTTTTGGCGCCTGCATTGTCTGTTCGTGTTCCAAATGCCACCCAAGCAGAGCCCTGATGGTTGGACGAGAGCGAGACACTCGATCCAACGTGCACGACCACCCGATACATCATTCAATCACAGGCTTGCGATGATTTGGAATCAGCGATGACGGACTTGGTTCGACTTTTGTGCAATGCATACATTTTGCAGCTAATTTTGGGGCACGCAAAAGGCGCCAATGGCCCAAATATCATGGGCCCAGCTGGCATGCGCCTAGGCGGCATGCTAATGCACCTGTGATGACTGTCAAAACATTAGCATAATGCGCCGCCGATAACTAAAGCTAGCCGGCCGGCCGGTTAGCTTTAGTTTGTGCGTAGGCACACTTAAAGATTGGGCCCATTGTCGTTGGAGCTAGGCGCAACCCTTATGGGCACGTCTGAGCTCGCACGAGATCAGGTCCCAATTCCGTCACGTCTGGAACCTCAAGCAGCTGTTCAGGTGAGCTTGCGTCAAAGGGGGGGCTTCCTCTTCTTCCCTCCCCTCGCAAGGCGCCAAGCTCGTTCCAGAGGCGCCAGCCTCCTCCGCTTGGGGCGCCACTGCCAGAGCAAGGCCGGCGAGACGGTGAACGCTTGCCAACCATCACTTGCCGGCCACTCATGTAATGCAACCCGCCAGCTGCTCCAGGCCGACGATCAAATTCGGGCACGCACATTCTAGTTTGCGCGATAGAATAGCTGGCCGGACAGGTTGGTCGGTTGGGAGTCACAACTGGCAGTGGCGCGACAATCGTCATGCTGGCCATGCTGTTTGCACAAAACAAATGCAAGCCCAACTGGCCACTTCCAAAATGCCACGCGCGTCCTCTAGCGAATGGCGACGCTATCAGCGATTGCCATTGGCTTGACAAATTGCACAGGCGCCATCATTGGGCCGACCATCCCGCCAGGCTGGCCAGTAATTTTGGTTCAGGCAAAAGTGGATTGTGATGGAAGGGCTGCGCTTGAATGAGCTGAGGGAGGCGCATTGAATGGACCAATTTCAAGTGATTGCCCCGCTCCGCTCTTCATCCGCCTAGCATCGCACCTAGCTGGCCACTGGAAGGCGAGCGCCACCAGTTCAGCCAAACAACCTCCACCACCCAACTCAATGTACTCCCTTGAAACCTGCCAACTCGGTGATACGCAGAGAGGGGGAGAGAAAGCGAGATACCCGCAAACACTGAATTCCGTTCCAATCCTTCCGAAGCCAACTGGGCTCCTCGGGGATGATCTCAAGCGGCTAAATGGGCCCACTTGATGGGCTTGCAATGAGAGCCCAGAGCGCCACTCTGCTCTGCGACTAATTCCGCCAAGCAAGCCGCGAGTCCCACGCAACTGGACTCCATGCGTCCGGCAACTCTCGTCCTCTTGCCCGCCTGTTGTTTGGCAAACGCAGGCAAGCAGATCGATAGGTTCCGAGAGCTCTCCTATCTCGCATTTCGCATTTCCTAGTGGCAAGCAGGTGAGCTCACTCGATCGACCGATTTGCACGATTAAAATGCGCTCCAAGCGCCCGTCCAGCTTGGCCAAGTGGAGCAGGCAAGTTACGGCTTGCCTGTCCGAGGCGTCCTTCTGCGGCCTCTCATCGCCAGCTCGGCGCCTCGGTGTTGTTGTTCGAACGAGCGGCAGCACGCAAGCACGCTTGAACAGGCCGGCAAAGTTTAGCAGAGGCGCCGCCGCCGCCGCCACCAACATTTGTCGGTCACCGAGAACCGTTGCCGGCTCGAATCACAGTGTTGGCCAGATAGAAATCAGCTCTATAAATAAAAACAAAGCTCCACTCTCGTTGCTGGAAAAACAACCTCAACTTGGTTGGACAAATTGTTGAAAGTCAAATGGGAGAGACGTCGACTCGAGACTCGCTCGCCCACTAAAGCGGCCACCAAATTCGGGTGAAAAATGATGCAAGCGGAGTTGTTTCTGGCGCCAGTTTGAGGACGTCGCCTTGTTTGATGCGGTTAGAGTGGCCGCTCGGGGGCAGTCCGAAACACGGGGCGACCAATCAGAGGAGACATGATGGACAGGCCGGCGGAGCTAGCGGCAACTCTGGCCTACTTCGAGTGACGCTCATCCAGGCGAGCCGAGAGGGGAGACTGGCGGAGTTGAGTTTGTCGCCTGCGCTGCCTTTGGGGCGCCAATTTCACTCGGCGCCGCCAATTGCTAGACCGAAAAGGAGAACGAGAGCTAAGAGAGGCCCTGACTCGAACCGCTCGCACTGGGTAAGTTGGAGCCAGAATGAACCTGGCCTTGCTCGTCCGCCGGCCAGCGAGCGCAAAATTTAAATTGCCTCGCGGGCGAGCATCCAAACGCGGCCTCAACGAGATGGGAAAAGATCCAGGTGACTGCCTGCAAGTAGCAACAACCTTTGTTGGGCAAACCCGGGGGGTGGGGAGGGCGGCGCAACTCAGTTATGCTCCGCCGAGAGTGGGACTTCCGCGCTCCGCCATTCGAGCTAGTGGCCAAGGCCAGCGGGCCGCCATCTGCGCGAGGCTCGGCCAGCTAGAAAGGCTCCCAATTGGCCACATGCAACCTAGCGCTCGCAACCGTTGAGCAAGCAAGCAAGCAGCTTGCGGCAAGTGTGTGTGTGTGTGTGTGTTCGAGCTTCGGCCCAGCAAATGTCGGAAACTTGTCACTTGTAATCCACAACATCCAGCAGTCCCTTTTACGATCACCAGAGCGACAACGACACCGCAAGCAAGGCCGGCCACGCTTTTGCATAAGCAGGGCGCAAGCCGCTATGATGGATACACACGAGCGACGAGGGCAAACAAAATCTAGCGAGCAAGTGGCGATGGAGCCAAGTGAACCTTTGGCCTGCACATGGCTACTTGGTGGGCCCGCCGAATTCGTTGCACAACCTGGCGGCGGCTCAAAGGAGCTCTCAGATGGCCATTTGCGAGGCTCCGGCCGACAACAAGGCGGAGTCGCTCGTCATCGCAATGAATTGAATGTCCGCGCTGTCTGGTTGGCCACTGGCCAGCTGGCTCACAAGCAGCAGCGAGCGCCGACTGCTTGTGAGGGCCCCATTTCTCGCGCTTGTTGAGATCCGCAACCGGAGTTTGAAGGGGCAAGCAGGGCCGGTGAAATCGGGCATCTGATTATAAGAGCAAATTTGCGCGCCCACTCCCGTTTGGAGGCAGTAAAAGCCAATTACTGCGGCGCATGGGCGTATCTGGGCCAGCTTAGCTTGTCGGCCCTGTCTTGTTGGCGCCGCTTTGGGGCTCACAATTGAAAGGTCGACAGCAAACTGTAGTGGAGCGGCAAACAAACTTGCGCTCGCGCATTCTGGTTAGTTTGGCCCCAGAAAGGAGCTGGTCCAAATGATAAACGAGCCCAAGAGTCCACTTTTTGGCTTCACTGGCGCAAGAGCAAGTTTGCGCGCCAGCCTCTTGGCGCACTTTCTCTCTCGGCCGGACCAAGTTGCTCTCTCTCTCTCTCTCTCTCTCCTCTTGGGCTAATTTATTCTCCAACAGCTCGACGCCCATCCAAGAGGAAGGGCAGAGTCTAGAGAGGGGTGGATTGGGCTGCCCCAGCCGATCCATGCCGGCCGGCCAGCAAAGAGAGAGGGTTTTACACAATTCAGCAAGTCACGCCTGTTTGGGCGCGTGAAAAATTGAACCAGCCACCATCTCATCACTTATTGGCCCCTCCATCGGCCGCCCATGATCGATTCCACTCACCATCTTGAGCCGCCCTCGAACGCTCACCGGTAATGTTGGCTTCCTCTCCTCTACCTCTCTTCGCCGGAGCAAAACGAAGAGCCAATCGTGCAGCCGGCAAGAAAGTTTGGCCAGCACTTGGAAATGATCGCACTTAGCTGGCTGGCCTCTTCTCTCTGAACCGAAATTGGAACAAGCGCTAGCTGGTCGCGTTTCGCCCGAGCCGCAACCATTTTGATTGGCAACCTTTGTCCTCCGTTGGGCCTCGACCGACTTTGGCTGGCAGCAGAGACACTAGCCGAGCTTCGCGGACTTCGGCGGCCCACAAACTTGGGCGGCCACAAGGGCGAACTAATGTAATCTGATCCATAACCCGCAGGTGGCCGACGCGAAAATCCCACTCCAAGGGCCTGAGCGCACGAGAGAAGTTGTCCTTGGACTCGGCATGATTTCCACTCTCCTCGCAACAATCGACCTCCTCCCGCTCGTGCAGCCGCCATGCTCTCTCTCTCTCTCTCTCTCTCTCTTTCACACTGAGACTCTGGATCTCCTATCAAGCCCAAGGACCAGTGGGCGGCTAGCGGGACCAACATTGGGCCCGAGGAGGGTGATCGCTGATCAGGTACCTCGATAGGCAGCTGCTAGAAGGGCGCAAATGAGATCACATGGTTGCGTTGAGAGGGGCGGGCGAATCGCCCGTTTTATGGAGGCAGCTGAACCTCAAGTTTATGGCTGCAATCCAAACATCAATTACACAATCTAGCCAAGCAAAACTGGCTCAAAGAGAGGGAGAGAGAGAGAGAGACTAAACTGTAACTGAGCCCGCGGAAATGAGACAGCCTGCTTGCAATTGGATGGCCAGCGTCAGCGCGGCGCCGGCTCCTCTAGTTGTTCGTTCGAGTGAAGCCATGACGCCATGAGCTCGAGCTTGTAATTGCTCGCCTTCCAACTGCGACCGCTCTCACTCTCTCTCTCTCTCCCATGGCAAGCGATTTGTCACTTCCTCTCGGAACTCAAGTCTCTCTTGCGCGCTCGCATCATTTGCTCGCCAACTCTTGCGATTGCAACGCTTAACAGTCCGAGGGACTTTCGGCTGCATCCATCGGATGAGCCCACCAACCGGTCAAACCTGCTGACACTCGGCCATGATGTATGGACTGCGGACATCGCTCAGCTGGACCATCATCCTCCTGCCATTCGAGCCAGGCCCCTTGGTGGACACGGATGTGCCAAAACTGTGTGCCAAACTAGTGGAGGCCAACGGGAGCAAATCTATTAGCACAATGATGGCCGATGGGCGCGAGTGACATTTGGATCCCGCGAGAGAGAGAGAGGGAGATTGCAGCCAACAATGAGCTCTACTGCACAATGTTGCGGCCCCCCTCCCCATTTGCGGCTCCTGTCTGCGAGCGAGCTGGCCTTTTGTGAGTTTGCCACAATAAAGAGTTGGCGAGATATTCACGCTGCCTCTCTCATTGTTCCTGGGGCATAATTGGAAACTAAATCCATTGCCTGAGCCTCGAGCGCCTCGCAACGACACCGCCGGCCGGCCGGCAGCGATCATCCAGTTACACACGATTGGTCCCGGCTTTAAGCGGATTCCGCCCGTTACGCCCCCAAGTGTTAGCTTCCGAATTGAGCGGTCGTTAGCTGGCGCTGGCGCCACCAGAGGCCCGAGCTAAATCGGGCGCAAATCCCATGTTGGCGTCCCCAAACCGGCAAGCTGAATTCCTGAACCCACGAGCTCGAGACGGTTCGAGTGCGAAGCCTCGAATGGTTATGGGCGCCCATGGAGAAGAGAGTGGGCAGCGAGAGGATTGGGGCCAAATGGTGTGATTGGCGCCCGCTTGGTGGCGTTGCAAGCGCACCAGGGATGGAGCCGAAATGGGGCCGCTTTTGCGTGCGCGCCGCAACTAATCTCGTTGGCTCAGTTCCTGTCGGCCTCAAATTGAGCTCAAACCTCTCGGGTTCGAAACGGACCATCGACGGGCAACCCTGAGATCCTTCATTATGAATCAGCACACACACACACACACACACACATCCTGGTTGAATTGAACGAGATGGCTCCTTCTAGCGCAACAACATTGGCAGATTGAACGGGCCGAAGTTCAACGGTGTTCAATTGGTCGCGTTAGCGTCCCTATTGCCCCCGGCCGGCTGGCTTTTCCAACCAAGCCCTTCCCCTTCCCTTCTCTGCCCCTCGATGCTCCCCATCCGCCCGCGAGCCCCCGTCTGGCGCCACTCGAGCCTCCAGAAGACAATTGGAGCTCCCCAGCCAATTCTGCCCGCCGCCGCCCCTGGCCCCATTGCAAACCCATTGGCGGCCCCAATTTGCCCTCCCAGCCCAGCTCAGCTCAACTCAGCTCAACTCAGCTCAGCTCAACTCTGCTCAACCTTCGCTTGGCCCGCAAATCAGAGGGCGCGTGTTTACGCAAGCAAACAGCACAATTGTTGCGTGAAATGAGCTTCAAATCCCAAAAGCGAGAGCTCAAGCATCGAGCCTCTCGCCTACTTCTGTTTGCTAGCCTGATTGGAGTGTCTAGCCACTTGAATTGCGTTCGGCGAGCACAACTGGGACTCTCAGCTTTGTCAGCAGAGTGTTGTTTCAAGGAAAACATGGCCCTTCCATTGGAGGGGCCGGGCAGGGTTTGAAGTTGGGGGTGGAGTCCGTGTTTCGGCTGCGGCTGGCGGCTGCTCTTAGCCGACCGCTCTCGTGCAAAACTGCGCCGAGGCTGCACGCCGGATCGCCGCCCATTGCGCCCGATCCATCTGAGCTGCGAGGGCGACGGAAGTATTGATTAACCTCTAGTTTGTGCCCGCGGGCTCAACTCGGAATCTCGCGGCCTCCTGGCGGCGAGATTTCGAGAGTGAGACTGTATAAATATTGACGACCTAGCGGCGGGAGCTGGCAGACGGGTTGCCCACTGCGCGGCGAGGGTCTTGGCGCCGCCCCCCGCCGCTCTGACCGCACCACTTTGGGCAAAACTGTCCAGGCTGGCGAGTTTGAGGCGCCTTCCTCGCCTGGTCTTGGCGCCGCGGAGGCAGCAGTTGCGGGGCGGCCGGCAATGGACTTCGTGTTTGGGGCTTCATTAAAAGCGGCTGCACTTGATTGGTGCGCGGCCAGGGCGCCGAGTTTGGTTGCGCCGCCCAGGTAGCGAAGTGCGCCAACGAGACCCAATCAAGGCGCCCGCGCGCCGACCGCCTCGTTAGTGGGCCAATCGGAGTTGGAGGGAGCGCGCAAGCTCTCGCCAGGAGGCGACTGGCGCCGAGAGGAGCCTATAAGCTGGCGGCGCAAGTTTGGCTCCCGCTCGCTCGCTCGCTCCTCTGGCCGGCCGAGAGCCGTTGGATTGGGCTAAGCGGATCGGCGGCTGCGGCCGCCAACGATCGAGCGGCCGCCAAGGGGACCCCATTGAGCCAACTCCAGCACAGAGTGCACTGCGAGCTGGACGGCGATGATGGCGGTGATCATCTCGGTCGCCATCATGGTGGTGCAGCTGAACATGAAGGCTGAAATGGCAACACGCTGGCAGCGCGAACTAGCGCCGCCAGCCGAGCAAACCCAAACAACAAAGGGCCTATTTATGCGATGGGCGGCCGGGTGGCCCACTGGCCAGCTAGACGGCCACTCGCCAGTAACATGAGGCGCACAGCTGCTGTTGCCATGGGCCTAACTCCAAACGTGGGATTCCCCCCCCCCAACCACCACCACTCGGCCGACTTGAAGGCGAATTTGCTCTTCGCCTGGAGGTTTAGTCTTTGGCGAGCGGCCGCTCTGCTGAAATCCGACCCACATTGGCGGCCCAAAGTGGGCGACACTGGGGCCGCAAGTGTGAGCTTTGGCGCGAGTTCGAGCATTCGAGGCTTGGCCCTGGAATTGGCGCGGCCAATCTAACGGCGGCGGCCGCGGCGGCACAATCGCACCCTCCGTCGAGCCTCCCACTTCGATTGGGGCGCTCGAGCGGATTGAGCCAGCAGTTTGGGAGCTGAGGCTTGCTGGCGGCGAGATTGGAGGGGCTCGGCAGTGTTGAGGTGGCCGCTCGCGCGCTGGCAGCCACCGTCGCAACTCGAGTTTTCCGCCCCCCTGCGAGCGGCGAAAGTGGGCCAAGTGGGCTGCTTGGCGGCCGGCCGACTCGAGGCGCGGCCAGGTGGACTCGGCCGAGTCGGCGCCGCGAGTGGGAAGCCAAGTGCGGCCTCTCCTGGCTCGAGGGTCGCAGCTTGGAAGTGGCGCCGCAAACGACTTCTGGGTTTCATTAGTGCGCGCTCGGCGGGCTTTTTGTTGGCTCTGGCCGGCGGTTGGGACGGCAAACTAGCGGCGCCAGTTGGCTGGCTGGCTGGCTGGCGGATTTAGGCAGGCCGGCCGCCCGCTCGCCGCACTATAAAGCGGAGGCGCGCAGTCGGAGGCACCAGGCGAGCTCTATAGGCTGCCGGCCCGAGCTCGGGCCTTGGCGCACATATTTGCCGAAGACGTTGGCGCTGGCGCTGGCGCAGAGGCTCCGGCCGACCGCAGCGCACTAGCCGGCCCAGCTGGCTGGCCTGCGCTCGGCCGCCCGCCAGCCAGCCGGTGGGCCGCCGCTCTGCGCTCGCACTGCCCGTTCAAGCATGCGAGCGTCCATTGGGTCGCAGTGTACGAGCTTCCCAATGCAGTCGTGCGTGTTCCTTATCGTGAACGGCGAGCGGCTAGCGGCGAGCACGACGACGATGACGACGATTACGAGGTTGCGCGCGCGTTAGGCCCCCTCGCTTCCTCCTTCCCCTCCCGAAAGCGGCAATTCCACTTCCTTCCTCCCTTTGTGCGTAAGAATAGATGGGAGCGCGGCGATTCCAATCCAGCGCTCGAGCGCGCGACCGGCGACAGCAGCAGTGGCGGCGGCGGCGCCCCATCCTCGCCGCTGGCTGCTCGCTGGCGGGGAACGGCGACTGGCGCTGCCGCAATCATTCACTATCACAGCTTTGGGCGCTTCGATTTGGGCGCTTTGGGGGCGGCGGCGCCAGTGTTGCGTTCGCTTGCACGAGCAAGTGAATGGGCCCGAGCGCCATTAGGCAGATGAGCGCGCGTGCTGCCTGCGAGCCAAGCCGGCGGCAACGCGCGCGGCCCCCTAGCGCCGTTCGCGCACTCGCCCGAGGAGCGGCTCGGCCAGCCACACTTGCCTGCAGGCTGGCGCATTGCGCTGGTAATGTAATTCTGCTGATAAGGCATCAGCAGTGCGAGCGCGTCCCAATTTCGGCCCTCTCGCCCCTCCGCTGCGCGCGAGCAAGCGGCGGCGCCCACGGTAAACAATCAACCTCCTGCCTCGGCCTGCAGCGCCCCCCTCGCTGGGGCCAGGACGGCGAGCTGGCGAGTGTGTGTGTGCGTGTGCGTGAGCGCGCGCGCCGCCCGCTCGCAACAAACTGGCCCCAAAAGCGACCCTGCAAGCTAGAGCGCCCATCCAAACCGACGGCGGCCCAACGAGCGCGCCCCACAGACAAAGCGCCACGAGGGCCCAGCGCAACTTGGGCCCAGGGCGCATACTCGCCCCGCTCACCTAGACCAAAACTGGCTGGCCTCCCATTGGAATGGAGCTCGCCGCTTGCAAACAGGTCCAGAGTGAGGCTGCGAGATAGATCGAGCGAATTACGCTTGTTGGCTTGTCAATTCGTTTGCCCGCCTTGCTGCGTGTTTGCGCCTACGTGTGCGAGCGTGTGTCTGTCCGTGTGTGTGCGCGCGCGCTGCCGCTGCTGCTGCCGCCGCCGCTGGTGTCACTCTGGTCGTCGTGTTGCTATTTCAGAGAGAGAAATAAGGAAACGCCAACGGGACAGCCGGAGCGAGAGGAGAGTGAAGCGAGTTTGGTGGGCCTCGTCTTCTGGTGGACAATTTGAACTTGGCGCCTAGCCTGAGAGCAGTTGGTCAGGGGAGCTAGAGTTGGAGTCGGAGGGCGAGTTGGCCAACACGCTCTACAATCCATCCACAGATTCGGCCTGGAAAAGCGGCCAACTTGGCCAAAAACAAATACTAGTCAAACTTGAGCCAGGAGAGAAGAGAAGAGAGAAGAGGAGGGGAGACGAGACAGGACGATGAGCCAGCGCTTTGAGTCGCAAGACGAGCACGAATATCACACTCAAGACGAGCAAAGGAAGAGGCGAGCCAACGACACACGATTGTTCCTCTTCCATCCCCTTTGGTAGCGAAACACCAAACTAAAACATATTCGAGCCTCAAGAGGGAGAGAGAAGAGTGTCAAGCGGAAACCAGACAAGTTTTGCTCGTCACACTAGTCTCGATTTCGAGCCAGACCCAAGGAGAGCCTCTCACTCATTGACAGGCGAAGGAAAAATCAAGCTGAACATCTTCACCAAACGGAGTTCAAGGAAAGCTAACAGCTCTCGCAGTTGTCGTCCATGCGCAAGCCAGCTAGGCGCCGATAAACAATACGAATCTTGGGCTAGACGACTTACTTCAGCTCAGAATTGATTGCCGCGACAGATGCACCATTTCGAACAATTGCTACACCAGTCCAATAGAGATATTAATTTTTGCAGCCAAACAAGCCCCCTAAACTCGTCTTCTACTTGAACTCCGCTTGCGAGACAGAGAGAGAGATAGAACAAAAAGTCTAAATACAGAAGCAATTCCACCAGTTAGAAAGACAGGCCGACGAACATCGACCTGACAACTCTTGGCACACTCAATAATCAGCAGCTAGCTCTCAGCAACCGCTAATATCTCTTGCCAAACGCGCGCCTCCGCCAACAAATGTGATCGGCCACGCTTACATAACCACTTATATTACGTTCGGTCTTGTTAGCACGCGAATGCACTATGGCAACAATACAACAACGTGCACTAAAAGGATCGCCTAGCTACTCTGGTTACCCTATGAATTAATCGTCATCTAAGCAAGCACCTTTGTCGCCAGAGGCAGGATCATAGCGACGCACATGAAGTTAAAAGTCGACCCTTCAGATCAATTTCCACTCAGAGAATAGGGACTACTCAAAGCCTCTAGCATCCCTTATATCCTGCTTGTGTTGTGAATTAGGGACAAGGGGCTAACCAGCAATAGTTACAATTCGACTTTTCTTTCGAATTTAAGCTTACTTATTTCATCACCTCATTGGAATGTTCATGATGATTGCTCGGCCCTACTCGCAATTCAAGCTTAACTTACGTCTAGCTAGAACGTAAATCCATCGAGCATCATAGAGCTAAATTTACCATGTGTTTAAATTGTCAGTGAATGAGCTCTCATATTTTGATGGCTAGAAAATAGTGACACAAAGACAGTAAAACGGGCAGAAAGAGAAACTCACCCACCAGAATCAAATCCATGACCTAATATATATTTTTTAAAAATCTCATGATGATAATCGGCACGCTCTAGTCAGAGGGAATATTCCATACTTTATACATTGTTATAGATATATATTTAGCAAATCGAAACATTTTATAACGTCCCCAAATTCAGCTTAAGGAATACAAGTCAATCCAATCTAGTCATTTCATCAGTAATCTAATCTTTCAGTACATATCTCGCACGGATCGAAAATATTATACGATAAATATCAGCGCATATAGAGAGGCTTACAGATATAATACGCGCAAACATTTGCCCAAAAGCACTAAACCTCACTCACACCCTAGATACCATCGCACCTGAATGATGGATCATGCCAGACATCTGTCCTCACCTAGTCCAACATCACCATTTTTGTTTCACCATTCCGAGCGGTCCTTCAAGTCGAACCCTCTTACGCCTCTACTCTCCTCTACAGCGGACGTCTCCAACGTAGACGACTGCTTCTCAACCTCCTCCTCCAGTATAAACCACCAAGGACACAATCCCTTCGAAAGCGAGCACAACCATCACCAACACCATCACCATCACAACAGCAACAATCACCACCACCATCACCAGCATCATTCGCTAGTCGACAGCCATCAGAATCAACAGAATCACCACCAACGTCACAGCAATCAATGTGTAATAGATCAAGATAGTCTGACTGGTGTTGATGATGAAGATGGCATGCATAACATGCTATCAGGCTCATCCACTTCATCCACCTCAACTATGCCACTTCTCACCGAAAACCATTCTCATCACTCATTTTCGAGGATTTCCCTCGAAGAATACTCGCCTCTAAGTTTGGTTGAAGACTGCGACAATGCGCTCACTATATCTCCCACCTCGCTGGCTTGCAGCTCGCATCATTCGTTCAAGTCATCCTTGAATGGATTGAAGATGGACAACTTAGTAGGCGATGTCGGAGTTAACGACGATGTCAATGACGCTCGATCTCTTTCTCCCTCGCCCCTATCAGCTTCTGCAAATCACAATAACTTATGGTCCACTTCGAGCACCGCGATCACACAAAGTACTTCACTTTTGAATAGCTCGTCAACTTCTTTCTTATTATCTCAACATCACCAGCAACTAAATTCGCTCATGCAACAACTCGAGCCTCAATCGTTGGACGAGCCGCCACCTTTAGTCAGCAATAGCTCAACATTTGACTTGAACTCGCCCACTACTAATCGCCCCTCATCGGAGCCACCACCGGGCGCGGGATTTGACCAACCAGATGTCGAATGCAAATCTTTGAGCGGCCATACACCACAGACTAAGCCGAAGCAAACTGTTGGAAGGACTACGAAAGGCAATCTTACCGCTACTCAGCTACCTGTTTCCAGTCGAGCACGAAAATCGAGGGCAAGATCTGGCTCAGCTAAACAATCGGCTAATGTGGAAATTCACAATCGGAAGCAGCAAGCTGCTACTGACCAGTCAACTGATGATGCACGTCAATTGGTTCATAATTCCAAGTTACACCTACACTTGAATCATCATAAGAAGCTGCAAGAATTGCAGCAGCGCTTATTTGGCACATGCGCCAACAACTCAGATACCACCAGCCTCGCAGCAGGGGAAAGTAAAGCTACTCCAGCTAGCACCTCAACCTCATCCGCTTGTGAATCCAGCCAACTGCGATTGGGGACGCCTGCTTGTATCAAGGAGGAACCCGATTCATCAGGTGGAACCAATAAAGATGAGGATACTGCATCTAGCTCGGTGACCGAGAGCAAGACTAAAAGTGTCCGCCCCATTAGGAATCGCAGGAGTCGTGGTCCTAAAAACGAAGGTTGTAGCACTAAAAATTCCGTTCATAATAATTCTGGAGCTGCTGCCAAAACTGTGACAACTGAAACTGCCGAACCCGATACAACTACCAAAAGTTCGGATTACATCAAACTGGCGGATCTTCTGTCGAACAGTTGCGATGCCAAAAGCAATAATAGCTTCATAGTAAACAGTTTTGCATCAACACCAGAAACAAACGATAGCGACAATGGTGAAAAGAGACTGCAGCAAATTCAGCTGCAGGTTAGTCCGTCGTTAACTTTTGTGGCTAATGGCGGAACTCTTCAACCAATAAGTATTCAGCAACAACAACAGCACGTAAATGGCTCTATAATCACTCCAACTGGCGCAACCTTCAACAATCAAATCTTATGCCGACCTCAAACAATCAAAGCCACCACAGGTGGCCAGCTCAAGGGAATCATGTCCAATAACGAACTGCTCAAAAGCGGAGAGTCAGCTTCCTGCTCTTCACAATCCAACGGTCACAACAATAGTGGCACCGCAAATACGACGATGTCTAGTGGACAAGCTATTGGGGCTCATCAAATCGCTATTCAGGTAATCTGCCAGGACGGAACCTCTCTAGTACTTCCTGTTTCATCACCGGCTACACTCAATGCTGCAGTAACTCTGACTAATCAACATCAACAGCTACAGGCTGCCCTAGCCAGCAACGCGAATCATCATCGTAATAGCAATTCAATATTGCCTCTCATGTCGGTGACGAACATGGTTGCTCAGCAGCAAGTTAACACTAATATTGAGAATGGGATGATGGCTAATTCGTCTAACCAGAGTGCGGGTTGCCAAATGTCTGGTTTAGCCGCGAGTTCCCCTACATTGGCAGCTTTGTTGGACGCCGGTTCAAGTCGCAGTAGTAATAACGATCTCAGTAACAGCAACTTTTCTAGTCAAAACTTTGTCTCAACAAATCTTCTAAGAAAATTAGTGAGCGGAAACCCGGCCGAATTGAAAAGAGGAAACGACCCCTCGGCTCAACAAGGATCAAATCTCAACAACTATAACCTAACGTCAAATGTTGGTAACTCAAGTAATAGCGGTCAATCACAGTCGATCAAGAATGTTAATTTCAGCGTGAGCAATTTGCCAGAGAAGAGGATCAAACTCGAAAGTAACGATTGTGGCAATATTCAGGCAACTCTCACCTTGATTGACACTCAGGGTCTTATTGTTGCGAATGGACACGACAAGGCTACCAAGTTTGCCTCAACAGTTTCCGGAAACGTCGGTCAACTTAACACTCTCAAACCTGAATCGGAATCTATAAAACAAAGCAAGATTGGTTCAACCGGCAATCGTCAAGTGGATCCTACACAGCCCTTCCGCTGTGAGCACTGCAATTCAACATTCACCCGACTGGGAAACTTCACTCGTCATAAGAAGATCCACACAGTTCCAACAAAGGTGAGCATCATCGTAATTATTACTTTCTGTTAAATCTCCAAGATTCTACAGAGATTAATCCAACGAACTTTACTCTTCAGGACGGCCAACGCTTCAAATGTGACGTATGTAGCAAGTCGTTCCTACAACGTTGTGACCTTGCTAGACACCTCCATATACACCGAGGAACTGAACCCCATAGATGCAATATCTGCGGTACGTAACCAGACCAAGACTTCTAACCAATGATTTTATTGAAAATCCTAACTCACATAGCAATTTTTTATGTGTTCACCCACTACAGGTAAGGGATACATCAGACACTCTGACCTGGTTACTCATCAGAGGTTCCACAACAAGGAAAAGCCTTTCGGTTGTCCTCATTGCAGCAAGGGATTTTGCCAAAGAGGTGAGTCGATTTTTGTTCCATATTCCTGGGTGGAGGAATTTCTAGTTGTATTAACTCATCTTTCGTCGATATTGATGCCCCACTTTTACAGGTGATCTCAATCGTCACTTGAGATCTATTCATCTTCAGATGAAACCCATACTATGTCCCTGTTGCAATCGAAAGTTTGCCAAGCAGGAAACCTTATTGAGACATCTAAATACTGCCCATAGAAGCAAACCTGGCGGCAATTCTGTGAGCGCAGAATCGGCACCGAATTACAATGTTACAAAAGGCGATGATAAGCAGACCACAATCTCAGTTGTGACCAGTGCTTCAGTTTTGAACAATGCTATCACACAGAAGAACGCCTCTGTCGCCTCGCTGCAGGCTCTAAAGGCAACCCTTTGCAAGCCTCCGCAATCTGTAGATCCATCCAAGAGTCCAGAGAAGGAGACGGAAGTCGCCAACTAGGTGACATCTCACAACATGGGTGCAATGATTGTAACTTTCCCAAGCTTCATTATGATTGAAAAACACTTATTTCGTTGGCCAGTACAAACATGTTGACCTGAGCAAGAAGGAGATCCTCAGTAAAATCGATCAACCAATCAAATAATGTAATGTAATGCTATCCGAAAACGCACACCACAGCTTAGAGGTTCCGACAATCCATAAATAACTATCTCACAAGAAGCCTTTCGCAAGCCAAAGTATTAAAACTCTCGAGCGTGTAATGCAAACACACATATCTACATAAATCAAATCCTTAAGAACATGGGTTACACAGGAACTTAGTTTTGGTTTGATAGGCCTATATTGATAGATTATCTCCTTATGAATAAAACTGAGTTTTAGCAGATAAACTCTGATTAGAATCTGTCCCACATAGGTAGAACGCATGATGCCTCTGGTTGGATGGGTAGACCGAAATGAGCATAGGATAACTCCTGATTCAGGTGGCCGCCGAGCGACACCGTTCTCTGTCGATCAATTTTGATCGTGACGCTTACGGTGCCAATTCGATTGCGGCTGTCTTCGGAGGCGATTTCTCCAATGCTAATGAGATGATAGCCTCTAGTCCAGTGTGGTTAAAACAAAGCAATTTCGATCAGGCAATGCCTCGCGCAACACGAAGTAGGTTGGGGTCGAAGGTGGCATGCAAAGTCACTCGAGAACATGACGTTTCGCTGAACATCATCATTGCTGAGCTAGATCGACCTCGGCCAGATCTATCCGGATTTAATATAACAGTTCACAAGAAAAAACGTGACATCTAGGTACCTCAAAGTTGAATATCGATTGGTTTCAAGATTCTACAAGGCAGCAGCACCGGAAATGATTTCAATCAGCTCTCTTGTAATAACTGCTTGCCTAGTTCTATTGAATTGCAGTGTTAATTTTCCAATCATCTCCCCGGCATTCTTGCTAGCGTTGTCCATGGCCGACATTCTGGCACTTTGCTCGCTGCAAGCGTTTTCCTTCATAACGTAATAAATCAAGCTGGCTAAAGAGTACTCGTAGTAGTTACGTAGAACACTCTCGTCGACACTGTCGAATTCATAGATTTTTGGTGATGTTGACATCTGGTCTAGACTGAACACAGGTTGATCTGATGTGATATAAGAGACTACTGATTTGAATCTGTTGTACACGACAATTCCCTTCTCAAAGTTGTAACCTGACTCGATGATATCGCGAGCAACTTCCTGAGCGTCTGCGAATGATGGCGGCTTCTTACCGAAATTGTTGTACGCCAATAAGACGTTATTGGGGAACACTCGGGCTAGGAGAGCTCGAGATTTGTCCCCGACGCAAACAATCTTGATGTTGTCAGGGTTGTCTGATGCGGCTAGTATACCCTTTATTTTTCTGGCTACAGATGAGTGAACTGCACCGCATAAACCTCTATCAGATGTTATAGCTATCACTAGGGTTGGGGTCTTACCGATCTTATTATCGGTCTCTTCGCTCTGCTTCTCGGCATCCTGTCTGAACTTGAGAGGAAAAGCGTCCGAGAATGATCGAGCCTTCTGTAAATCTCTCTCAGCCCTCGCATACTTGGCTGCCGAAACCATCTTCATAGATTGGGTGATTTTTTGGATATTCTTGACCGAATTCAGCCTGACTCTAATGTCTTTGAGCGTTGCCAATCCTCTGGTGCTCTGGTAGTTGACCAGTGGCACCACCCCGAGTGTGTTACGAATCATGCTTAAAGCTTCTGCTCGAGCACAGACAAGATCTAATTATGGTCTGAGTTCTCGTGTTAATATTGGTAGATATAAATACGTCTATTCGGATAGTTCGATAAATAATACTCCGTTGACCACGGGATCAAGGGCAAAACATTGTATGCCCTTTGAATGTAGGCTCGATAATCTCAAGAGTGAAAACTGTGCGACAGAAAACTCTCTGCAGATGCGCGACCAGTTGGCGCGTATATTCAAAAAACGATCTTTTTAATGACTAACCTTATTAAATTTCAATCAAACTTATCTACACCTGGTAACCTATGAGCGTCCCTTTTCCTATGACCTCTCCCACGAAAAACCAGCAAACAACCTCAACAGTGATAAGTGTATTGAGCCAAGCCTCGCGGACAGTCACCTCTCTCCAATTGCTTTTGGTGAATAATTTTAGACCATCTTTGAAAGCTCTCGGTAGTTCTGCAGGAGTTGGAGGTGATAGCTCAATGAGAGTGGGTTTCAGAACCCTCTGAACAAGGTGCTCCTTGAATTCGGGGCTCAGCTTTAACTTGATGTCTTTGAGAGTTGCCATTCCTCTGGTGCTCTGATGGTTGACCAGCCGCATCACCCCGAGTGCGTTACGAATCATGCTAGTAGTTTTTGTCCGGCTGCTGCCTGAGTCGAAAAACGATGTGTTTAAGGTGTTAATGTCGACACATGTATTCAAAAATATCTGGATTGTTCTATAATAACTGCGCTGATCAAACCACGACGATCAAAAACAAAACAAAGTCGCCCTTCTCCCATGAAGGTGAGTGCTTGGGCTAAAGCTTCGCATAGAGGCTCTTTGCAGATGCGCGACCGAATGGCGCGCGTATTCAAAATTCGACACGAAATTTGACCGATTTTTCAGACAAACCGAGCTAGCCAGACCAAAATCAATTAGCAAGACTACATAAATATGAGGACAGACATCATGATTTAATTTAATGTCAATTGAGTATTTCTACACTACACAAGGTAGCAAGTGAGCATGTTGTTGCTAATCTGTTGGCTTGACGATTTTATTGTCATTCATTTGATTGGTCTTGTGTAGGACCATTGCTTGAGTTTTTTGAGGCATGTTTGGTGCCGGACAATGTAAGACCACTCGGTAGAATGTGATTCGAAATTGTGTGGACATGAAACAATATAGAATAAAGTTCACTGAGCTATTTATCAAGGCCAATAAGTCAGTTAGGGTCCCCGTTGGCTGATAGACGTTCTCGAAGAAGTCTTGGCCGAGGATAGCGCATAGTGCCGCCAAGATGCCGGCAGGAAACTCGCATATCAGAAAGACTATCATCACAGCGATTAGAAGCCGTGTGGTTGTTTCATTCTGGCTTATTTGTTTTTGAGCTGTCTGAAGCTTTACCATTTGCATAGGCGCCAACGAGGTGCTACCAACTGACCGGCCCCTCCTCGCATTGTTGGCTTCAGCAAATCTTTCGTTATCCGAGTGATTGCTTCCGGTGGGTAGATTTGAATTCTCGCTGTCGCGGGCGATCGAGCCCATTCTGGCTTTTAGTGGCTGCCTTATTGGATGCAAATCCTGCGACACTGCCACAGAGGCACCCACGAGAGGTTGGCAGTCATTCGTTTGGTCGCGAGTCGAAGGCTTGCCGATGTACAGATCCAAGGCGCCGCAAGTGGAAGCGGACCTCTGCGTCTCGATGCCATGATTCAGCGCACCCGTAAACTGGCATTCCTTGTTATCACAGGATGCTAGCATCTTAGTTGGCGCTGTTTTCGTCAAAACCCTTGTGCTGCTATCATCGGTCTTGTCGCTCTCCACCAAAAGCTGACTCAGTATTCTCTGCTGGCCAAGGTTATTTTGCACATTGTTATGGCTGTTCGTGCAACTACTCATACAACTTGTTGCCATCATCTCAACATCAATCGTACAACTAGAGCAACTCTGTTGAGCTAACTTCAGATCGCCCGTCGCTAGGTTGCTCATTTTGGCTTGTGACACGCCCAAGCTCCAGCATTTCTCCTCCTGATCCCCTTCAATATCCTTCGAAAAATTTCCGGTTAAATTATCCAATCTACAATTCGTATGTGCACTCTTTCTATTGGACGAGTTCTTATGTTTGGTTGATTGATCAACGAGCATATCATGCTCGAGGGCCTCCGGTCTATCGGCTTCGCCATTTGTTAGAGGGGTTTTGGTGGCATCCTTAATATTCGGATTACCAGTGGCGTAGGAGGCCAACCTAAGCCGCCGCTCGCGGGCGCTTAGTAATTTTCTATCGATTTACAATCAGTTAGCGACAAATTTGAGTAGGATTCAATCTCAACTCACTTCAAACGAACCAACCTTATTAGAACTGTTGTGAAAAATGTCAATAGAACGCAAGGCACTAGTTTAGTGAGGCAGCTAAAGATCCAAAAATGAAAAGTTTTGATGAACTGAGACTCGTCCGCCAAGTGGCTGAATCCAACCTGTGTTTCAGTTTATAGAGGGCGGACTAGTTAGTGGTCGAGTTGGAGGAGTTTGAGCTGTTGGTTAAGTCGATATGAGACACACAAAAGCATATCAGTCGTTTCCCTTCCTATCCTTACTCTTAGCTCGAGGAGGTCAGTTCAGAATGCAACACTCAAAAATGATGAAGTAGATGAAGCGGACAAAAACAAAGCGGATAACTCAATCACGAACGTTCGCAGTTCAGATCTTCTTATAAATAAAAACGTTCCTGTCGCGAACATTTTTAGGGGTGGCGCAACCCAACTCAAGGCGCGTCATCCCCCCTCTGCGGGAAGAGAGGGTCGGTACTGTGGCGACCAAAGGCGGGACAGAGAT
>Ga0209372_1000025_pt1 | contig 110473 bp, 59 predicted proteins | sample AgamicAtPe_FD_187170 | JGI IMG/M metagenome (GOLD analysis project Ga0209372, IMG submission 187170) | Agave microbial communities from Guanajuato, Mexico - At.P.e (SPAdes) (version 2) | ecosystem: Host-associated > Plants > Phyllosphere > Phylloplane/Leaf | place: Guanajuato, Mexico... | reverse complement strand
AAATTTGCAGACATGGCAGAGTATCACAATATATTATTTCTTTGCGCGCCTGTTGGAATCCCGGGACGGACTAGCCTCGGCGTCCGATGGAGGTAGGAAGGGGAGGAGAGGGAGGATGGGTGGATGGAGGTGTCCTCGACGGTTGAAGTTTGGATTTGTTTGGGCGCTTTCTGCCCGACACTACTTTCATGCGTGCCAGCGCGACGGCCTGAAGTTATGTGTAGCGCGCAGCGCCCACTTTCGTCCAATTCCTATCTCATTCGAATCGCCCGCCGAGGGATACCTCTCAGAAAGGGTCATATTGCACCCTCGTGATGCAACGGCGATATCACCGCTGCCTCCTCAGTGCGATTCTGGACACGCAACGAGATAGATGACTCTTGTAAAAATCGCCTCACCGAGGTACCTTGAACTGGTCGAGTACACCTTACCAACAATTTGCAATCATCTTTATATATAGCTTCCAGAACTACCCAGTGGTAACGCTATGCCCTCCATCGAGGGAAGGTCGAAAGGATCATAATCGAAAGGTGAGCGTTCCACATGCATCGCACATCATCTGGTCGATGTTCGCATGAATTGTGGCGGGTAGTTGCTCAGGTCATATCTTGTAGAAATATTGCTCCTTGATAGCCTTAAATACTTCAACGATTCGGCCAACTTCCGGAATCGTTCTTATAACGTTAAAGTTTCAATCCTATCAGGAATCAGATCGATAATCATCAATGTAGAGTGCTGCCATTGAACTTGGTTCCTCACGACACCTTGCCCGAATGGTACCGAGTGATGAATAAGAGGAGTGACTCAAAATCGGGTGTTTCCACCCGAGGTAAACACCATCCCCAACGAGATCAGGTGCTCCTCTATGAGGCTGCACAGGTGATCGAATCTAATCGAGTCGGACGCCGGCGGCAATGTTCTCTTGGGCCCACTTTTGCTCCTGCTTGATATCAACAATGCTTATTGCAACACACTCATACCCATGGTTTATTTGTTTCCTCGACACGAGTGGCTGCTGTTGAGTCATTCCTCGCGGAAAGATGGGAGAGTCGAGCTGCGGCATCTAGAACCTGGTTGTCAGGGTTTCTATCCAGTTGGCTCGAGCTTGGCGGATGCTCTCGACACCGTCTATCACAGGACCGGAGAACCCCTAGAAGTTGACCGGGAGAGAGAGAGAGAGGTGAAACAAGACCGGTGCGATCGGTTATTCCGCAGGACTACTTCTAGCATCCTCCGATTGCAAGGGGCGAATCTGATAGGAAACCAAAGTGCGCTCAAACGAAATTAAAGTTTATCGATATTTTTTGGTCTGGAACCTACAGGCCTTTGCGACAATCGTTTGAGATCTGTAAGCAGGAATATACTGCTTAGCCTAGGAAGTATATCGGCTTGCTTTTGGCAAATTGTTTGTATTATTGGTCCTTTGACGACAGAGTCGCTACTCGCGAGCCGCGATCATAAAACCGCAGCCGCACGCACACGCAAGCTCTGGGCTGTTGGCATTCCACTCGCAATGGTCTGGTCTCGACTGCTTGGAGCGCCTAAGCAAGAGGCAAGCTCATCAGTGGCGTTGGGCTCGGCCTACCCGTGTGTGCATTCGCCTTCGTAAGAGTGCAGCGACGGCTTGGGGGCATCAGCGCTGCCTTCGCTCGCTCGCTCGCTCGTTCGTTTGTTCACCGCACACTGTTGGTTGGAGAGCGACGCCGAGTGAGGCATACACGGGCGTGCCCCAGTGACATTGTGTTCGATTCAGCAGAGCGAACCTGGCCCATAGGCGGCGGCAGCGACTGCAGTAATGCTCACTCCGGCCCGATGGGAAGCGAGGAGGAGATTGTTCGTGGATCCACTCTGCCTTCCTGCTGTAGCCGCTAATCTTGAACACACGAAATAACCAAGGCTCCAGATTATTTGGGTATCTAAGGCCGGGGGCAGCCGATTTTAAATGCTCTTCACGTGAGCCCACCATCGACTTGCAAGCCTAACGCATCAAGGCTGAAGGGACTACCGATTATTGTAAAAAGTTGTATTGTTTTAGCGTAGCAGTGCAGGTGCAGGTGCGCTGTCCGGGAGAAAGTTACCTTTCTCACACTATCCAACTGCCTTATTATGTGTTTGGCCCCACTAACCCGATGATTATACAAGAATTTACCCTCGGCTCAGAGACCTTTTTTAAAATCCCAAACAATCAAGCACCGAAGAAGAATCAGTTTTAACGGTCTGCCTGAGCAAAGGAGAGAAAGATCTTGATCCAACCAAAATGACTACCGATATTTCCGTTAATGTTCGCTGGGATCCAGAGACCCAAAAGGAGGTCGACGATTACGATTACGACTATGATGGAGGAAACAGTTCCTCGCGACTATTCGAGCGCTCCAGGATTCGGGCTCTTGCCGACGAGCGCGAAACTGTACAGAAGAAGACCTTCTGTAAATGGGTTAATTCGCATCTAGTTCGCGCCAATTGCAAGATCCAAGACCTCTATACGGATCTTAGGGACGGTAAAAAGCTCATAAAACTGCTCGAAATATTGTCCGGCGAGCGACTTCCGAAGCCGACCAAGGGAAAAATGCGGATCCATTGTTTGGAGAATGTAGATAAGGCCTTGCAGTTTCTCTTGCGCGAGCAAAGGGTCCATCTAGAAAACCTCGGCTCTCATGATATTGTGGATGGAAATTCGCGCTTAACCTTGGGTCTCATTTGGACCATCATATTGCGTTTCCAAATTCAAGACATCACAATTGAGGAAATCGACAACCAGGAAACCAAATCTGCCAAGGACGCCCTCCTCCTTTGGGCGCAAATGAAGACCGCAGGCTACAACAATGTTAATGTTCGCAATTTCACATCATCCTGGAAGGATGGTCTCGCCTTCAATGCCATTATCCATAAGCACAGGCCAGACTTGATTCAATACGAGAAACTGAACAAGTCTGAACCAATCAAGAACTTGAACAATGCCTTCCAAGTGGCAGAGGAGAAACTTGGACTAGCACGTCTTCTTGATGCTGAGGACGTTTGGACTGACAATCCAGATGAGAAGTCTATAATTACTTATGTTGTCACTTACTATCATTACTTCTCGAAAATGAAAGCAGACACCGTTCAGGGACGTCGTATTGGTGGTGTCATCGGCAAGGCCTTGGAGAACGAGAAACTTGTGAATGACTATGAATCCCAAACATCAGACCTTCTTCGTTGGATAGAAGCTAAGATCATTGAACTCAACGACTGGAACTTCCCGAATTCTTTGGATGGTGTTCAGAGCTACCTAACGCAGTTCAACGACTATCGGACGAAGGAAAAGCCACCCAAATTTTCTGACAAGGGAAATCTTGAGATAGCGCTTTTCACGATACAGAGTAGATTGAGGGCAAACAACCAAAAGCCTTATGTACCAGGTGAGGGTAAGACAATTAATGATATAAGTCGCGCTTGGGAGCGACTCGAACGAGCTGAACACGAGCGCGAGCTCGCTCTACGCGAGGAGATGATCCGTCAGGAAAAGCTTAAACAGCTGTCTCGAAGATTTGACAAGAAAGCAGGCATGAGAGAGCAATGGTTGAGTGATAACCAGCGCTTGATTAACAAGGATACTTTCGGTGATGATTTGCCATCAGTTGAGGCTGCATCTAAGAAACATGAAGCAATCGAGACTGATATATTGGCCTATGAGGATAGGGTCCAAGCTGTTGTATCCGTAGCTAACGAACTTGAATCGGAGAAGTATCACGATAGCGACAGAATCATCGCCCGCAAGGACAATGTCATCAAGTTATGGGACTATCTTCTCGACTTATTATCTAACAGACGGATGCGTCTGGAAAAATGTATGACTCTTCAACACATTTTCCACGAAATGCAATATCTCGACAACTCAATGGCTGATATCAGATCTAAGCTAACCTCTGATGATTATGGAAAGCATTTAATGGGAGTTGAGGACTTGTTGCAGAAGCATAGTCTCATTGAAGCTGACATAAATATGCTTGGCGAGCGCATAGGTAGTGTTGTTAAAGCATCAGAAGACTTCATTGACGATAGAAGCGACGCCTACAAACCTTGCGAGCCGTCGGTCGTAAAATCCAGAAATGCAGAGCTCGAAAGGGGCTATGCCGAACTTCTCAAGCAAGCCCTTAGCCGTCGAAAGAAGCTAGAGCAGTCTCGCGAATTGTGGCAATTTTATTGGAACATCGACCAAGAGCAAGGTTGGATTAACGAAAAAGAGCGCATACTATCTTCTAAGGAAATCGGTCATGATCTCTCAACAGTTCATATGTTAATTGGCAAGAATAAGACTTTGGAGGACGAGCTTGGCGCGCATGAACAACAGACGATGGATGTATTGAGGAGTGGCGAGGAGCTCATCGAATCTGGTCACTTTAACAAGGCCGACATTCAACAGAAGATCACTCAAATTGAGGACGCCTGGGAACACCTCAAGGAACTGCAGGCTATCAGAACTATGCACTTGAGCGAGGCTATAGATTATCACCAGTTTTTCACCGATGCTGATGACGTTGATGCTTGGATGTTTGATACATTCAGGCTCGTCACGAGCAAAGATGTTGGTGTTGATGAGGTGAACGCGGAGTCTCTACTCAAGAAGCACGAGAAGATACACAAGGAATTGGAAGCTTATGGAGCAGTGATTGACAATTTGAGACAGCAGACTGAACGTCTGGGTGAACGCGATCGTGATTCACCTCAAGTTGCTGAGCGCCTCGCCTCAATCGACAAGAGGTACGCTGAGCTCTTAGATCTGTCTAATCAACGAAGGCAGCGTCTCATAGATGCAAGTGCTCTTTTCAAACACTTTAACGAGGCTAACGGAGTAGAGCAATGGATTGTTGAAAAGCAGAAAATGCTCAATTCTATGCAACCAACGCAAGATATGGAGGATACGGAGGTGATGCGACATCGCTTTGAAACATTTGAGCAGGAAATGGATAATAATAAGAATCGAGTTGAGTCTGTGAATGACTTAGCCAGGAGTCTCGTCGAGGGTGGACATCCTGATTCAAAAACTATTATCAAAAGACAAGAGCATCTCAACAGCCTCTGGAATGATCTGCGTGAGGAAACTGGCAAGAAACGTGCAGATATTGATGCTGCCCATGGCGTGCAGACTTTCTACTTGGATTGTAGTGAGACCGTGTCATGGATTGAAGAAAAAACCAAGTCCCTCAAGGATACTGAGGAGCTTGGCAATAATCTATCAGGCATCATGACCTTACAGAGAAGACTCGGAGGTATGGAGCGCGATCTCCAAGCAATACAAGATAAACTGGCCGAGCTTGAGGCTGAGAAGCGTCGCATAGAGAAAGACCATCCGAAAGAGGCCAAGCAAATAAACGAAGAAGTTGAGAGGATACGTTCCAGCTGGGTTGATCTCAACAAGTTGAAGAAGGACAGAGATGCCAAATTAGAGGAGGCGGGCGATTTGCACCGATTTTTGCGTGATCTAGACCATTTTCAATCCTGGCTGTCCAAGACACAAAAAGATATTGCATCTGAAGACATACCAGCTTCTCTCCAAGAAGCCGAGCATTTGTTGGAAAGACACAAGCAAATCGAGGAGGAAGTTGACAACTACAAGGACGATCATAGGAAGATGATGGAGTACGGCGAAGGTCTCACTCGCGACCAAAGCGACCCACAGTATTTGTTCCTCAGGCAGCGATTGCAATCACTCGACGATGACTGGAAAGCTTTACATAAGATGCTGGAAAATAGAGGGAAATTTTTATCGCAGCAGCACGCATTACAAATGTTTTTGAGAGATGCCAAACAGGCTGAGACTTTTTTGAACCAGCAGGAAAACTATCTTTGCAAGGATGAGATTCCATCTAGTCTTGAGGAGGCCGAAGAATTAATTAAGAAGCATGAAGCGTTCTTAACTTCAATGGATGCAAACGAGGAGAAATTGAGGAATGTTGACAACTTCGCGCAGCGTCTAAATGCTGACAATCGTTTCGCTAATGACAATGATCGAGAACGCGTTGCGCTCAAGGCCAACGCTATTGCCGATCGTCGCGATGCTAACCTGAGACGTGCTGCCGAGATGACGAACAAGCTCAAGGATCAACTCCAACTGCAGCAGTTCTTGAGTAAGTGTGATGAATTAACTGAATGGATGCAAGAAAAATCGATCGTCGCCGAGGACGAGACTTACAGGAGCGCCAAAACATTACATAGTAAGTGGACTCGTCATAGGGCTCATGAGCTCGAGATTGCTGCCAACAAGGATCGTCTCAACAGACTCCGTCTAGAAGGAGAGCAACTGAAGGTGGATCAGCCAGATTTGGGCAAAGTTGTTGACACAAGATTGGATGACATCGACAATCAATTCAAGAATCTTGAACAAGCCACCAAAGAGAAGGGTCAGAAACTGTTTGATGCAAACAGACCTTTACTTTACGAACAGACTTGCGATGCGATTGACGAGTGGATCGATGAGCTTGAACCAATATTGAGCTCAGAGCCAGGTCAAGACCTAACTGGTGTAAACTTGGCTCTTGCAAAGCAGCAAAACATTGAGAGCCAGCTCGAGGATCGAGCTCGTCAAGTGAACGAGCTAGAAAACCAAGCAGTTCACCTGGAGAAAATTGAGCCAGACAAGGGGGAGCTTATCAAGGCTAGAAAAATAAGGGTAGAGGAAAGATTCCAAAAGCTGCAGGCTCCTATTCTAGAGCGCAAGCAACAATTAATCAAGAAGAAGGAAGCCTTACAATTTCGGCGCGACGTTGAGGATGAGAGAATGCGCATAAGAGAAAAGTTGCCTCTTGTTCAGTCGGCCGACTATGGAAACAATTTGCATGACGTTCAGGTCCTATTGCGCAAGAATCAATCTCTCAGAAACGAAATTGACAACCATGAGCCTAGAATTATGAGTATATGTCAAACGGGTAATCGCTTGATAGAGGAAGGTCACGAGGACTCACCCCAATTCAGACTACTAATCGAGCAACTGCTATCCGACTGGGATAATCTTAAGCACGAAGTTGACAATCGACGTGTCAATTTGCTGGAGAACGAGAAGGTACAACAATATTACTTCGACGCTTCTGAAGCGGAACAATGGATGAGCGAGCAGGAACTTTACATGATGTCAGATGACCGAGGTAAGGACGAGTTCACCTCGCAAAACATCAAAAGAAAACACGAGGCAATCGAATCCGCAATCAGAGACTACAATCATACCATCAGCCAATTGAAAGAAACTGCCGACTCCTTAATTAAGGAAAATGTCGCCGATAGCGAGAGAGTATCTCAGCGCCAAAACGAGATAAACAAATTGTACTCGCAATTGAACGATCTCGCCGCCGATAGGCATGCCCGTTTGGATGAAGGCTTGGACCTCTTCAAACTGAATCGAGAGATCGAGGATCTGATCCAGTGGATTTCAGAGCGAAACGTTATTGCGGACTCGCACGAGCTCGGTCAGGATTTGGATCACGTTATTATGCTCCGCGAGCGGTTCAAACAATTTGCCAAGGACACAGAAAAGTGCGGTAGCGAGAGGGTCGAAAGACTAAACGAGACCGCAGACAAACTCATACTGAGTGGCCATGCCGACAATAGCATGATTGCAAATTGGAAGGACTTGCTCGAGGAGGCTTGGACTGACTTGCTCGAGGTAATCAAGACTAGAAGTCTTGAACTTGCAGCCTCACATAGATTGCATCAGTTCTTCCACGATTGTCGTGATCTTAATTCGAAGATTGTCGCCAAGAGAAGTGGTCTCAGTGACGATGTTGGCAGAGATGCCGCCTCAGTCGCTATGTCGCAGCGCAAGCATGAATACTTTGAGAATGATTTGCAGGCATTGATTGATGCAGCGGAGATGATTAGCAAAGAGTCTGCCGAGTTGCAAACTTCTTATGCTGGTAACAAATTTAAAGAAATACAAACTAGAGAGCAGGAAGTTACTTCCGCGTTGAAGCAACTCTTGTCAGCTTCCGAAGCCAGGAAGAGACGAATCGAGGAAACCGGTGATTTGTTCAAGTTTTTGAACAAGATTCGCGAGCTCATGTCTTGGATGGAGGACATTGTTCGTCAGATGAACACTTCTGAAAAGCCACGTGACGTTGGTGGTGTTGAGCAACTAATGAAGAATCATCAAATTTTGAAGACCGAGATTGAAAGCAAGCAAGCGCAATTCATTGAATGCGAGAATTTAGGGAAGGAATTGCTGGCTCGTAACCACTATGCAGCGCCTGAAATCCAAGAGAAACTCGACATTCTTGATAGGAGAAGAGGTGAAATGACTGCCAGGTGGGACGAGAGATGGGATCACCTAGAAATAATACTTGAGGTTTACCAGTTTGCCAGGGATGCTGCTGTTGCTGAGGCTTGGCTGGTTGCCCAAGACCCATACCTCTTGAGTACCGAGCTCGGACATACGATCGATGAGGTTCTTGTACTGATCAAGAGGCACGAGGAGTACGAGAAAACTGCAGCTGCCCAACATGAGCGTTTTGTAGCATTGCAGAAACCAACAACCTTCGAACTACGTGAACTGCAGCAAGAGGAGGAGCGATCTCGGGGTAGAGACACAACAGTCCCTAGAGGAGCTTCGTCTTCTCGGTTCAGGTCACCTTCTGAGGAGAGCCAAACAGAACTATCGAGCCTCACCGAGAGAGTTGCCAGTGAAACTGATCGGCCCAGTAAGTATCATTTGCTTCTTCATGGAGTGTTTTTGCATGTAACACTCCGTCGATTTTCACTAACATATTGCATGACATGTTTTAATTTCTTCTGTCCCTTTGGTTTATTTTTAAAGCGCCAAAATCCTCTACTATACCCAAACAACTATCCATAACCCGAGCTTCTAAATCTGGTGGTAAGTCAAATTGAACTTCCCAGGTTCATTTGCTTGTTATCTTGTTTGCTAGCTTAAGCTCTCCCTAACACCCTGCATGCACCCTAACCAACTAACACCGCAACCATTTTAATCATGGTTATTTGAATGCCTATAAATAGAAGACAAACGAGCCTCAACAAGATCTGTGTCAGGACTGCATGCTAGATCACCCTTCAATTGGTTGAGAAAGTCTTCTCGATCACTTGGTGGTGGTGGGATCGCTAGCTCTGACATAGAATCTTCAAACGGTACTAGAACTAACCAATTGCATTTACTTTACCAATCTTTTCTCTGAGTTTACCTAACCGCCTCAAAAATTTCATCCAACTATCCTCTCTATAGGTGAGCGGCATGATGACGATGGCGGAATATATCGAGGCCTTATCTATAGGAAACACGTCTATGAATCCATGTCGAAGGCTGCAGCTAATAGAGCCTGGACTAAATACTACATGGTTGTTAAGCCAGGTCAAATAGTTGCCTACAAAGACCAGAAGCATGCCAAGCAAGACAAATCTACCGAGCCACCTATCAATCTAAATGGAGCGTCGGTTGAAGAGGCAAAGGATTATAAGAGAAAGCACTGCTTCAAGTTGAGGCTAATCGATGGAGGCGAGTTCATGTTCAAAGCCAAAGACGATGTTGAGATGAACCTCTGGGTCGACAGCCTGAAATCCGCTTCGAATGAGCCTGATTCATCGACCATGACTCAATCAAGCCGTGCGCAAACACTGCCAACTTCAGCATCATCATCAGAGAAGAAGAAGGGTGGTTTCTTCACCCTGAAGCGGAAATAGGCAATAACTAACTAAACTGTCCTCTCTAGAAACACCTCTTATTATGATAACAGCTTTCTCTCAAAATGACACCCAGAGACGGGATGGAGAGAGGGACGTCGAGAAAACTAAAGCAATACGACTTGTTAACTCAGAACCTTTCTTGCCTGTATTGCAACGCGCGTATTTCCTGAAGGTATGCAAGTAGCCTTATAATCTAGGTTTTTAAAAAAATATTGTTTTACTTCAGGAAGCAATTGATATTTGATTGCAATCCTGTTTTCCCACGAGTAAGGCCTGTTGGTACCAACAGGCGAATCAGAGCCATCTTATCTACAAGCTCTATGAAAAAGATCAACTTATACAAGAAGCTTGGATTTACATAAATATTAATAATACAACAGGTTCCACAACCCTTGTACAAAAAAACTTTTACAATAACTGAAATGCAAGACAAAAAGAGATCTTTTCTTGAGACTGTGCAAGGGAAACTATAGAAATTAAGCTTTAAAAATACTTTGAGTTTTGACAACTTCCTCCTGCTTATTATCCCTTTCGTTTATTCCGATGATCGTCTATTTCGGCTGAGATTCACCTAGTGGGCCTAAATCTACCATGCTCAAGTTTTGGCGGGGACTAGCGGGCAGCAAAGCTGAGGTAATCATGGCCTGTGAGCCTGGAATCAGCTCCGGTCCCGAGGTATTCACTTTCAGTTGGCTTTGTATCTGATTGAGCAGACAGCCAGTGGCCTGTAGGCTTTGGTTTCGTCTCGATACCAAGCATCTCATGGTAGCACAGATCATGATCACGCCCACAGTAGTATGGGGGGTTTACAGCAGATGCGGTATGCTCTTACAACACGACACTCGCAAAAATGGTCAGCCTTCAGGAATCTGCGTGCACGTGAAATTGTAAGATGGATCGATGGTGTCCACTCCTGCCATTTGTTTCCGCTTAGGCATCTCGGTGTCAAGTTTCAAGGCACACAGTCTCTCCAGTCGACTTAAACTCAGCTGAAAATCAATCTGCATTTGTCGGGTCGTCTTGAAGAGCTCGTCAAGCTTTTCCATCATTAACGAATTGGCAACTGCTGAATGTTTCATGCAAATAGCTCCGAGCTCAGGGTTAGAATCGACAGAGGGTGGCCTACCAGAATCTTGACGCCTCGAGGTGAACAATCTCTGGTGATTTGGGTGCAGATTCGTGCTAGATTCGTAACCAGGAGCTAGGGAATTATCTGACACTGATAGACTTGATTGCTCTGTCAACTTGAACTTGTTTTGGGATTTGATTCTAGATGCTAGCTGAGAGGGCTGACTTTGCCTTTGAAGTTTAGATCCATATTGGCAAGATTGGCCATCACCCTCCAGCCTGTCAATTGCAAATGACAGAGACTTCTTCAGTAGGGGTCTACGCTTTGTGTAAACACCACTAATAGACCGCTCGCCTTCAGCCACTATCGGCAAGAGAGTTGGATTTGATTCGCGCTGGGCAGCCCTGAGTCGGAACGATGAATTGAAGGCAGCTCGTCCGAACGAGGAGCCTGGCTGACGAGTTAGTGAAGCTGACTGCGGGCCTATCGTCGATGCAGTCGCGATTGCTAAGCTACTTTCGCTCAGGTCATCTAATTGACTGGTATCGCCTGCAAGACCGAACAACGAGGGTGTACGCGATTTTTGATAGGTTTCGTTCGCCAGCGAAGATATCGAGTTGGTTGGCTCGTCATCAAGTAGTCCGTCTTTGCGAAGTATCTGCTTGCCCCTCTCGATCAAGAGAGTTTTGGCGTCAGGGTAATCCTCTAGAACATTCCAAAGATCCTGCTTTGACAAAGCAAATAGATCCGAATATCCGACTGAGCGAACATTGGCTGTCCTCCGGTTCCCAGTTTTAATGCCTGAAATGTTGAGAATACTGAGCTCGCCAAAAACGGACCCATCGCTTAGAGTCCCGTAGATTGTCTTGCAATCTTCAGCTAACACCGATAACTCGCCCCTCTTGACAATATACATCTCTTTGCCAACATCGCCCACCCTACAGATGTAGTCACCGGGGCTGAACACTTGCAACTTGAGCTTGAGTACTAGCTGAACTAAAAGACCGGGCTCGCAATCTTGAAATAGTTGAACACGCTTGAGAGTTTCAAGATGGACGTGTATGGCTGTTTCTGCCTTGAGCCGATCAGGTAGAATTGCAGTGACCGCATCCTCGTCCAAAGTTTGCCTGTTTGCCCACAAGTAATCGAACCATTTTATTATCCGATCCTCCAACTCCTTATTGACCTTCCTAAACTTCATCCACTGTTTCACGCTGTCCATCTTGTGCTGAAAATCTGCACGAGCGGCGTTCATGTTGGTTATCATAGAGCCGATATTGCCAACTATTGTGGCGAAGATGAGTAGACCGATCAGGAAGTCGACCACCACAAACAAATACTCCTCGTCGCGTTCGGGCATTGGAACCTCGCCGATGGTTGTTAGAGTTAAGGTTGACCAGTAGAAGCAGTAGATATACTGGTGAACCAGGCTATCGTTGTCAACATTGCCATCCGAGCTTGCTAGTACCTTGGCCAAGTGAGGTTTGGCGCCAATATCCGGCGAGTCTTCCGATGAGCTAAAATTTGAAACCTTACCGACAGTGTTGTTGTCTTGAGAATCATATTGTAAGTGGCCGCTAGTTTTGTCCAGTAGTTGTTCAATTGGTCGTGGAACACGTGAACTAAGCGTACTTTCGATTGTCGATTGTAAACCAGGCCGTGCACTGTTTGCGGACAATTTAGATCCGCTGGCCAAACGATTGTCGCCCAAACTGCTATCGCCACTCAGCGGCTGGTAAACCCAATGGTCTGATCCAAATCCAATCACATAGCTGACGGCAAAGTAAAAACATGCGTTCCAATGAATTATGACGAGGATGTAAAATACCAATTTGCTTATCCGGAATGCAAACGGGAAGTTGGTTGCGCTCTCAGTGCGGTCAAAGAATTGAGCAAGACGATGGAATCTTAACAGCCGATTTAGCCTCACAATAACTGCGCATGGGACTCTATTTGGAAGGCAGGGAGTAGGCATGAAAGCATAGGCGAAGTCTGTTGGAATCAAACTGACCAGATCCAGCTTAAATGCATAACTCTCCATATAGTGAACAACCAGTTTCCTTGTGTTTCTAACCAGAATTCCCTGCTCGAGGTATCCGGTTCGAGAGTGGGCAATCATGTCAAGTAGGTAAATTATATCACACAGATAGTCGAGCAGGTACCAAGTCACCGGGCTCAAGTTGTGGAGGCCCCAGAAAATGCCGCGGCCAATGATGAAAATTATGTTGTAGCAAACGGCCAGGCTGATCGCAACCAACCATCTGTAGTGGAACTTCTTGGCTGGATCAATCACGAAGGTACCTGCCAATCTGCAGAGGGTTCGGGTCGGCGAGGTTGGTCCAGGTGAACGCAGGTCAGGTTGAAGCTAGCTTCGTCATTACTTACATTCCGAAACAGACGCTGTGATATTTGACATTGTCCTCGCTTATATCTTCATTGTTGACGGCGAATCGTCGCAAGAAGACATCATTCTCTCGATCGAGGGTTCGCAATTTCTGACTCGAGCTCCCGAACGAGATGATCGAGGATTGTGACTTAATTCTGTTCCTACTTGTTCGAAACTCTCCCGCGCCGACGGTTGAATTTCTTTTGGTAGACGAGACATTCGATTCACAAGCTTGATCATCATCAAAAGTTCGAAACTTGAATATAGATTGAAATTCTGTCAGACACTTATAAAATCAAGAGCTCAGTCAAATAGCACAAACTCACCCTTGCCATCTGCGTTATTCGACTGATCGAGTAGATTGGCCATTGGGTTTGATGATCGCCGCCTTCACATCGGTCTGGCATCTGTTTATGAGAGAGCTTGGCGGGACTCTTGGGGTCAACTCGGCTCGTTGCAACCATAGCGCCGAGGAGAGAGATCCCGGAATCGCCGGGGTAGCTCCACACAACCGTCCGTATCCAGACTCTCTCTCTCTCTCTCTCTCCCTCTCAACTGACCGCCAATGGAACGCGCACTACAATCGATTTGGAGGGCAGTTTCTTGGTCTCTCGGCTGGTTACAAAAGATGAGAGGCATTAGCCATGGGCATCATCTATCATCATCTCTGCAGCTTTGGTGACGAAGAAGTACAGTTCATTCAACTGCACGACCAAGTTGATCGATGATTATTGCCAGTAGAGACCAACCGAACGGTCCGATTCGGTTCGGCTTGGTTCCGTTGGCGGGAGTTTAGCTCGCCCAGTAGATCTTGGCTATTTATTTCATGTTGCAGACATATCAGTCCAACTTTGTAAATCGATTTTGTTGGCGCCTTTTGAAGCCGGAAACATTTGATAACTCTCGAGAGGGCGTACAATCGCTGATGTTCATTTATTTTCGTAGAACTAGTTGGATTTTACACCTTGATCGCCAAACACCACTCGGCTCACACTCGCACCACACTTTTACGTGGCTGACAGGGTCCCGTCCAGGAAACTAGAGCGGACCAATTTGGGGTAAAATGTCGCTCCAAGTCCAGCCTAAGGAGAGTGCGCAGGAGGGTCGGTGGCCCCATGAGAGTGGTGATGAGCAGAGATGTTTAATCCTGTCGCCGATCGACTCTCGAGAGAGCGGAAAGATTGAGCTTCTCCGGAAATAGCAGCTCCCTCTCGGTTCTGATTCAGAGCTGTAATTCAAGTTACGCTCAATAGTAATTTGTCTGGCGTAATTCAACCATAGAGAACAAATATTATTCGGATCAGACTATGAGTCTCGAACTGAGATGTAGCTCAGACACTCTCCCCTTAACCACTTTCCAGCAATTGTTAGCGTTTATTTATGGGCTATAAGTTAGCAATCTGGTCTCAGATCAATAAAAATTATCATTGCCATCTGTACTCAGACTATCCTCATCTAACGGCATTTAATGATTGAGAATATCAACTCGTGATTTGGCTTGAGCGTGTACATGGTTATTTCTCTAGGTGAATGCAAGTTCTGTGCCAGTCTCTCACCAACTAGTGGGAGCTAGACGGATATTCTCTTGGATAAACTATGGCAGACATAAAAGCGTCCAATAGCAAACCCGAGTTTCGATATCGCTCCAAGAGCCCAGCGCCAAAGTCGTACACGGACTACACATCTCGGATGCACGCAACGTGTTTAGAGACTCGTTTTAGATTGCTGGCGATCTAACGAAAGTTGGAGTTACGCTAGTCCTCGATATGGTTGTGTATATCAACACTGATCGAAACTAACGAATAGAGTGCTGTGCGATAGGATAGAAATTTGAGGCCTTGGCACGCATGCAGGGTGAATTAATGGCTCTTGATCAAATCGCTCGTGCTTGCGAGATCTATTGAGTTAAGTGGTAGATGCTTTAGGCGAACACTGATGAAAACTTGAGATGTTCCGGCCGTAGTGCTCACAGGTTGATCCGGAAGGGAGAAAATCTCCTGATGATGCGAATCAGATATCACTGTCGTATCTATATCGACTATGCAGAGGGCCTTCGTGCCGCCGAGCCATCAAGTCCACGGTTGGAGATTTGTCACGCAGCTCTTGGTCGCGCATTTCGCCGAGACAGACTCGCCGATCGTCTAGATTGATACCCCCTGATGTCCATTAACAACGGATATTTTAATTAAGTACATTGCTTCCATCAATTTGGAGGCGCTTCGATGTGAGACCACTATGAGTGAATATTGTTTGGCTTGTAGGTTTGGACGTAGAGGCGAGGGAAGTAACCGGTGCGTTCTCCAATGCTGCCTCCCCACCAGTTATCGTCTTCTGTGTCGAAAACTGTGATGAGCTCTCCCTTTTTAAATTCTAACTCTGTTTCACCGTCTTGGTCGTCTTTAGGTTCAAAATCGTACATTGCCTCGACAACAAATTGGTTATCGCAATCCATATCGCGCAGAAGGATTTGGCTTGTTCGGCTCACTGTTTCTGTTCTGTAGTTTTCCACCAGTTCGTTAAGACTGTTGAACCTATCTGACCAAAGAAAGTACTTGCTCTCGCTATCTTTTAGTATTCTGAAGTGCTGTACCGAGTTGCCACACTTGACGCTCAAGCTGAAATCTGTCGGGGACGACTCAGATAGGCGCACCAGAAAGGCGCCCTCGTGTCGGTTTCCTTGGAGCATGTGTTCCGCGGTTGAACGCGATATTCGGCCCATGTACCAGTTGGGCTTTTTGATTGAGATATAGTTACCCGGAACTAATCCTTTTTGGCCGTTCATTTCTGCGTTGAACCATTGAACAGGGTCCCCGTAATTTAGTAACAGCAACTTGTCGCCCTTTTTGAATGCTAGCTCGCTCATGGGATCGTTCGGTACGAAATCGTGCTTCGCCTCGGCTTCCATCTTGTTTGCTTAATGGCTTAATTTGGTGCAAACTTGGAATTTGTCTTACCTCCAATAAGACGGTTCCCCTTTGTGTCAACACGTATGGGTGGGTTCTTTGGTTGGAAACAAGTCAGGGCATCGGTGAGGGAAATTTAAATAGTGCTCATTTGCCGCCGTTTAAGACGCCTTCATGAAGCGATAAGAATAAACCCACTCGGAGTCTCAATAAGTAGCATAACCAAACAAAACATCAATTTTTAACGGTTCGCGCGCGGTGCGCTCGTCAAGTCTTTGTGCTTACGCTCATCTAATGGCGTGGAATAGTATGATCCTCCTTCGAATAACCTGCAGGACGGTGAGCCTTTTGATTTGGTTCTTCGGTTTAATTAAGAAGCATGAGGGCTCTGCTCATTTTTACACACTGACATCAAAGTGGACGCTCCGAGGCTTCAAGTTTGTCAGGAGCCATGGTAGCTGAGATTTTTTTCGCACCCTTGAAATAGAACTCAACAGTTGCATCATCTTTCCTCGCGGTGGAATCATTGTATTTCGAGTCGAGATTAACAAGCACACTTGTCGTCCGACTAGGCCAAAGCAGTGCTGGAACTTCAAGCAACTTGACACCACCATCTGCTCGCTAGTTGCCAGTTTTATCTGGCCAAATCTTAGGCGCACCAGCAAGGAACGAACTGAGCCCTGCTTGCTATTCGCACACTTGTTCACCGAGATGGCGCGCAAAGTGTCACAAACTCGGCGTCTTGTTCACCGGAACTTATCTGTCATCGGGGGACAATTACAACGCCAATTTGCTGATTCATAAGCTCTTACTTCTATGGATCAACTGTTTGACGTAGCTGTGGGCTACACTCAGGCTAGGACAAAAAATTCTCTACCAAGTCATCCAGGAGGAGATCACGATTCTGTCTATGCCTCGAGATCTTGGTGAATGATCTACAATTTCATCTTGCCAATCAGCGCGCGCTACTCCAAACAAACAGCATCGGATATCTCAGCCCGTCATCTTCTTGCTTGTTTGTCGCGCCATAGCGAGAGAAACTTACATCATTAGTCTAGCCGACTTTGGCTACTTAAAAGCAGCAGTGTGTCCCTCCTGAGGCACCTTAGCTTGACATCACACCAACCGAACAAAATCTGGTCCAAATAATCTGGTTCATTCTCTGACTTAGCTGCCGGCTGAATTTTGGACAAAATGAGCTGTCCCTTCAATGAAAATAAGAAGGTGCGACCCTTTGAGGGTCTAATGAGCAACAACAATAACAAAGAAATGGCCCCACCAACCTCCAATCAGGGAACAATGCGTGTGAACCTGACCTCACTTTGGAAGGATCCAGACTCAGGTATGCTGTACGGCGAGTACCTGTTGCTCGACCAGCTTCTCTCTTGCCAGGAGCCAGTAACGCGGACTAAATTTACCAGCTATCGTCGGACAGAAGTGCACGATGAGCATTTGTTCATCATCACCCATCAGACCTACGAGCTTTGGTTCAAGCAGATCATATTCGAGTTGGATTCAGTCCGTCAACTTTTGAACAACGAGCAAGTTGATGAGGCAAACATGTTGAAAATCTCATCTAGATTAGACCGAATCAAGAAGATATTTGGTATCCTCGTAGAACAATTCAGTATCCTAGAGACGATGACGCCGCTCGACTTCATGGACTTCCGCGACTATCTAGCGCCAGCCTCAGGTTTTCAATCTTTCCAATTTCGTCTCATTGAGAACAAGCTGGGCATCAAGAACGAGAACCGCTTCAACTACAAGGCAAACCAAGCAAGCCAACCTTATCTAGACGTGTTCAAGGATCCCAAGTGCATCGAGGCTATCAAGAAGTCCGAGAGTGAACCCTCTCTATTCAAACTAATTGAACGCTGGCTAGAGAGGACGCCTGGCTTGGAGGACGATGGTTTCAACTTCTTGGCCAAGTACGAATTGGCTGTGAACGCAATGTTACAAACGGAGCGAGACATCATCGGCAAGGGTCGCCGAGAGATAGAGGCCATGCGAGAGGCTGGCAGCATGGAGAAGGATGAGGCCGAGAAGGCAGACGCCCATTTGAAAGCAATGGGCGACGATGTGGAGAAGAAGAAGCTGTTGTACTTGCCAATTTTGGACCAAGAAGAGTTTGCTCGCAGAAATATGTGCAGGTTCAGTCACAAGGCAATGCATGGGGCTCTCATGATATCCCTGTACAGGGACGAACCTCGTTTCAATCAGCCTTATCAGCTCCTCGTAACCCTGATGGACATTGATTCACTCCTGACCAAGTGGCGCCAAAACCACACCCAGATGGTACTGCGCATGATTGGCTCGGATACACTTGGCACGGGCGGCTCATCCGGCTACCAATACCTGCGCGCGACGCTAACTCCAAGATACAACGTCTTCTTAGATCTTTTCAATCTTTCAACCTATTTAATCCCAAAAGAGAGAATTCCAGAGCTAACACCTGGAATGAGGAAGCGCCTTTCAACAATCGACGAATGATAGGGGATCTCCTCTCTGTTTGTTGATCAGATGCTCACGTTTATTTCGCTCGGTATTCTATTCGATTCAGTCTGGTTTGATCGGATTGATTGGTCTACTACCTGTCAATAAAAATAGCATAAGATGCTCCACTTACGCCTGCGTCATGTCGTCCTCGAGGATATTGTTCACATAACTGGTTAGATATTCCTGTTGATTTATCAGCGAGCTCATTGAAGCGGAGGACGGAATTCTTGCTTGTTGGTGTTGGCACGAGAATTGATTGTTGAACACTTGTTTCAAGTTGCTTCCCAAAAAAGGCTGAGCCCTCGAATCTGGGATGTCGTTTTGAGTTGATGAATTTTGGCCTTGCGAAATGTAGGCGCCACATGGGACTGGCCCGTGCAGACTTTTGCCCGAGAATTGCTGCACATGCATCGGGTTGATATTCAATGGAGGCGTCGGAGCCGAGTGCTTGCACTGGCTGTAAGCGCGAAACCAGCGCTGCCGATTGCCCAATCTTACCTTAATTATCTTGACGAGTTCCGGTAAGTTGAAGTACTCGGCTTCCATCAGTATTCCCTCCTCCGGAATGTCGCGGTTCATAATGAGTCTACCATGGCGCAAAAAGTTGAGTATTGGCTGGAAGAAAACTGGATCCCGATCTATCATGTAGGCACCCTTTTCGTCTCTATCCCAATCAATGTTTGTGCTGTTACTCGAGATGCGATAGAGTGGTGAGTTTGGCGGAGTGTTTTTCGTTAGAGTTGAGCGGCTTGTCATGAAATAAGTGCCGCCGACGTTGAGTGAAATCCATTTCTTTTCACTCGCCATGGATTTGTTACTCTTGGTCTTGGACTTGTTAAAATTTGACATCAATTGATAGTTTGCTGGCAAGCTGATAGTTTAGTTTAAGAAATTGATTGAGCCTCTCATAGGATGCGTCGTGTGTCGCTTCTCTGCTTGATTGGCAACTGACACAGGAGTCGAAAATGGCGACGTAACTTCGGAGGCCCGTTCAGCAGTTGAAGACTCAATCCATTAACATTGGACGGTCTGAAGGGAGGCGATGAAATCACCTACATTCCAACTGTTGAATTGATGCGAGGCTTCAGAGCGTACATGACTAGTTATGGAACGTCGCGAGAACAGCGCTAAATCACATTTCCGCGTACTAGAGGTGCTTTATCAAACGCATTGTCACTCAAACAATATCTTTATTACGAGAATATTCGTTCAACGGTTGAATCTGTCGGAAATCCAGCCAATGCTCATGCTTGTTCAGTTGAGATTTTTGAGTATCTGAGACAAGAAGTTTGAGTTAAGGGCATCCAGCTTTGCCTGATGATACCGAAATAAGTTCTCACAATCATAAGAGATGCATGGATTTCGATGCTCCTCGTCACCTTCAACGTAGGTTCTCTCCAAAGAGGAGCACGCCTTGCAAAGTTGATGATAGGAGAACAATTTCTTTTGACTCTTGGCTATCTCCTCTGTTAATCTAACCACACTTGCTTGCATATCTACTCTACATGTATCACATATGTCATCATTGACCGGAATAGATCTGGCGCAGACCGGGCAGTGGGACGGGCTATAGTATTGGGACATAGTGGATTGCTTGCAAGCCCTACTGAAGTACTGGTTTTTTTGGGCGACTAGATAATGGGATCTGTGTACAATATTTTGGTGAGGCATGCTCTTATACCATAATAATGTATCTATACCCATGGTACAGAACACTCTGTTGAGTGTCGGACAGATTATTTTTTGAATATAATAATCAGCGTTGATCCTATATGATAGATTCTCCAATACCTCCATTGGAGTCTTCGCCAAATCAACCAGAGGTGTGCGAGGTTCTCCATATATAATCACAAATGGGACTCGCTCTCCCACTCTGGGTTCAGCCCTTGGGTCATGAGCAAGGAGTCTCTTGGTTATTTGCCAGGCAGGTACGAAAACTGACTCGGATTTGTCTAAATCACGCGGTTTATACTGACGTGCGAAGATGAAGTCCTGTATGTTGCTCAATTTGCCAGACATTATTTTTACAAATTGATGCTGGACATAATCCTTCACTTGGTTAATGTCTCTGGACGTAAACTGAATTCTTAGAGCCATTTCAAGCATTCGGGCGGCAGCAGGGCAACAATCGCGGCGCACCGTCTCGATGCCTTTTGCTTCAAACTCCGGCTTGACTTGATCTGGGTATTCGAATTTGAATCCACAGTAGCGTTTCTTCGTTTGTAAGACACATGGTTGGTAAATTTTCTCAAATTTCATCTTAATTGGGTGCGGATTTGACGCAGTGATAGCTTCAACCATCTCATAGGCTCGTTCGAATGCGGTGTTCCTATCACAACCGGAAAACTGGATGAATATAGAATCAGTATCTCCATAAATTACTTTTGCACCCCATTCGGCTTTACTCTCCACCAGCTCGATTGCGTTCTCAAGAGTCTCTCTCCCCTTGCTCACAATCGAGTCTGCAATTTCTACGCATGGCATTCTTCCGGTGTAGCTGGCTCCTGCATATCCATAGGTTGTGTTGGCCATCATCTTCAGTCCATGCTGTCGATGATCCAGAATACGTTGCAGTCTCCTGTTTGGCCTCTCTGATTTCATGTTCTTTTTCATTTGATCTTTCACCATAGCTCGTGTTACTATCAATTCGCTCAACATCTTGGGCAAAATTCCATGTCGGACATCCTTCTTAACATATGCTACACCACAAGGAGAGATGTGAACACTGTTAGAAGTTAGAAGTCGTTTAACTTCTCCCTCATCCACATGAAGCTGACTGCACCCAAAATTGTGTCTTTCTTTCTTCTCCAAGTCCGAGACTCGACCAAGACATGTTGAATAACAATAGTTGTATGCAATAACAACCGATGGATATAAACTTTGGAAGTCAAGCACTGCGACAGGATCGTAGTAGATGTTAGTCTCGGGTTCCATCACCAGTGGTAATGCTTCCGGTGCTTTCATTTTATTGCGCTGGGCAACTGTAGGTGATAGAGGTGTCAGGTTTTGAAGTTTTGCGAGGCGAAGCATCATGGACTCAATACCAATCTGCGAACCTCTTGTGATGACATCAATGAACTGGGTTCCATAGACTCTAGCTAGCTCCGAAACTTTAGCAATTAAATCAAATTTATCTAATATCCGCATCTGACCAATAACTCGGGTGAGATAATAATCTATGACGCGCCAGCGATTTCGATTTTGATTGAACCACTGTGTCAAGGTTTCAAAGGCGAAGCATGGGACCCTTTCATTAAGGGCATGGTGGTGGATTCGCTCGTAACTACAAGTATTGAGCTTTATCTCGTGCTTAATTATCCTCCAGGTACTAAAAACCATTCGACCTGTGAACATGATAGGTTGCACGAATGTCGACTCAACGACTTTAGAGTTTTGACCTAAGTTGTTCTCCACTATTCGACTGAGGGCGACACTGATGCTTATATTCAACTTCGTTGCACGCTCCAGAACATATCCCCATGATAAATGTTCCATCTCGTATCCTATCAAAATCTCAGGATCATAGGCTCTGACAATTTCGACTAGAGCCATTATAAGTTCCAACTCTGTGTCTACAATATTCAGTTCAATGTCTTTGAGAGACAATCCAGTCTTATGGAGCAAAGTTCGAATCTTTTGTGCAAAGGACATGTTTGATTTGATGCTAGGACTCTTGGCATAGCTCGATAAGAATGGTTCATCGGGTTGCTTGAATGGATCGGTCATTACCATTCCGATAACTTGACAAGGCTTTTGCGATGTATCAGGCACGTCATTACGGATACAATAGAATAGAGCTTCGATCGGATCATGATGAGGATCAGGCTTAAGGTTATCACGAGTCGATATGTGCAATTCCATACTCATGAGGCACAAGAATTGATACTCATGACTGATCGTCTCTCTCGAGCTAGCTGTTGACCGTTGAGAGCCAGATTTAGTTATGTTTCCAGCAGAGCATACCACAGACTTCCCATCAATCATTGAGTTGTCACTGAACCTTCTTAGTGGGTCCTTGCGACCCTTATCAGTGGAACCAAAACTGTTACAAGGTAAAAATTGCGAGATGGATCGAGATTTTGTAAGCAGTTGAGGACTGGGTTCATTCGGATTGACTTCATCTGATCCACCCGAACCGATCGCCGTTGGCCCTCGGATGGATCGTTCAGGGTCTCTTGAATTAGCCTCATCATCTGCGCTCATTTTGGAAAGAGTTTGGTTGAGATCGTCGATGTTATCATCAAAGCTTGAGGTGAAACTTTCAGCATCATTTACATTATTATGTTTGGCTTCTGTGCTGTAATTTTGGCACTCATCAACTGGTTTGAGCTCTGATTTAGACTCAAATTGATCTGATTCATTAATTTTTGCGACCTGAGATTCAGCCTTGATGATGGCCTCCATCAAACAGGAATCATCGTCTGAAAATTCATCATCCGTAGCTAGCGGATCAAATTTATTCTTGTTTGATTTTGACTCAAGTTTGACTCTGGCATCAGCGTTGAGGGAGAGATCATCCTTGATATGGTATCCATCCTTAACTCCGCTTTCAGGATTGACTCTTTGCTCTGGGCAAGTCGAGATATTCCCGTTCGTCTCAAGCGCTCTCACAATAAGAGGCATTTCGTCATCAGTTGAAAAATCGTCGTCAAGCGCTGCCGATCTCTCGTCAATCAATGCTATCGCAGCACTACTGGCGGGTAGACTATCGAGTGAGGAATCAAATTCATCCTCAAAGTCTCTCGGCAAACTTGGTGAAGAATCGCTATCAACGCGAGCCTGGTCTCTTGGGGATGCTTTGATTCTAGTTCGCCTTTCTGTCAGAGCTAGATTTAAACTTTGACTATCAACCATGAAGCTTTCGCAAAGTTGGTGAATATAGTCTCGTTCCAGATCGAAAATTGGTAGCTTCGGATCAATCAGACTCGATGCTTGCGAGGCCTCTTGGTCGTCGAGCCACAGTTCTCTGAGAGCATCATCATTGCCTTTCGATCCAAACCTCTGACGATTGATGATCCACTCGAAACTTATATCTGCCTCGAGCTCGCATGTACTGGTTGGTTCATTCTCTGTCGTGAATAATGAAACGTTATCAACCTGCTCGCTAGTTTGAGCTTGATCCAAGCTATTGAGGGTTTGGCTCTCAGGTTTCGGAGCCCTATCTTTTCGCCAGTAAAGCTTTTCCACTTCGATGAACTGCATCCCCCTGAGGTTGTTGTCTATGAAAAATAGTAAAACGTATGGAAGATGTGCCCAGAAAACAGGAATGAAACGGCCGAGGACTTTGCACCCTTCGAATAAAAACGACAACTGTTTAACCATCTTTGGATTGTATAGATGAAATTTGAGGTAATCTTCTTGCTCATGGTGGTAGCCATAGTAGTTGAAAGACTTGACTAATTCGATGCGATGAATAGGCGACTTCTGGTCGGCGCTAAGGCGCGTAATAGGCTTTCGTTCTTGTTGCACACGCTCTAGGAGATCGGACTCTCGAAGATCTGTCTCATTGTTTGTCTTGGGGTCTGGGGGTGGCTGGTCAGGGTCCTCGTTATTTCGGATCCTAGTGTTTTCCTTGGTTAGGTCTCTCAGCGCCCTCTCAATGTCTGCAACAATCTTTAGCCCTAAATATGCGTCATTGGGGTCACGGTTCTGGATGGCAATGTAGGGATAAAACCCATGCACGTGGATGCATATCTTGCGTCCAGCGCAATCAGCGCCGAAGATTCTGATGATCGGTACTTTGTATACAGGTTTCTTCGAGACCTCGGAGTAAATGTCATCGAGAGGTAGGCTAGGCTTGCACATGTAGTGATCGACGTGAATCATCCGATACTTGGGCATCTTGGGGGTAAATCGAGTGCAACAACAGAATGGTGATCAGCGAACTTGGTGTGGCATGTGTTCGCCTCTCGCTTGATTTACAGGTTCTGGGCGGACAGGTAGTCAGGTTAGTGCGAAATGATGCTGCGCTCCGATACCGTAATTTGTGCGGCAGAATAGGAGGCCACGATGGAATTTGGCTTGTCGGCTCGGCTTGAAATTCTTGTCCTAAGACTAGTTCGCGGCTCGTCCACGGACATTTTGGCGCTCAAGTGCGTCCAGCTGGAGTGAGTATGTTTTGGCTTCGAGAACGGCGTAGTTTGCTGCCTGTATTCTGCAGAAAGTTCGCTATAATTCGCTCGTGCACGTCTGGCGCATGAGTGTCGCCTAGGTCTCGAATCGATTTCCGCCGATGGACACTCGGTAAGAGAGATTGCAAAGACCATTTCATTGTACTGACAGCGCGCACCAATCCATTATACTGAACAGCCCAAACTAAACACAGAGAATGTCATCACTTTCAGAGGATATGGTTGCCGAGGGCGTAACGAAGAGCTCCGCTACAAATCAAAGGGAAGTGAGTGACGCCTTGAAGAGCGATGTCGAAAACTACAACCTGGAGGCAGCCATCTCCGAATTAACCAACATCTGGACTGAATCTGCCGATATATATCATCAGCTGAAGAAAGCAAAATTCGACTATCTAGTAAAGACCTGCGAGTTGTATTCTAGGATTGACTTTCCCTCGATCATGATGGAGGTTTGTCGTAAAGAAGTCACACAGAAAATTCCGAATGCGAAAAATATAGAGAAATTGGAGTATTAGCCACGATAATAAACGGTTGACTGCTTCAATGATTCTAACGTTTAGTTTTTAATGGATAATAATAGCAACAAGCCGAATCTCGGGCACGCTCATTAACTCTGTGGTTTGAACGCTATTTTTCGCGTCTTTATCTGAATCCATGTGTGCCGTTTCCAGTACCAACACGCTAGCAAGATTGGTATTGAAACAAGGTACAATTTGATTCCGAATAACTTGCGTTCATCGTGCTCCGGCATGGCGCACCAAGTTAAGAATGTCGTTACATCTTTGGCCAATTGACTCGCACTGGCTGGTGTTCCATCAGAATATTCTATCACTTCGTCATATAGTGCTTGTGCCATGCTGATAGCCCCATCTGGGAAATACGGATTAAAATGTTGACCGTCATCTAACTTGAATCCGGCAGGGGGATCAGTGTATCCAGTTAACAGTGAGAATATATAGTCTTCGCCTCCATCACGAGCAATGACAATCAATGACAAATCGGGTGGTACAGCTCCGTTGTTAGCTGCACGAGCTGCCTCTGTGTTAGGGTATGGATTTGGTACGCGATCTGACAGTTTACCAGGTCGCATGTACATTTTGCCAGTCTCATCAGGCCCGTCTTCGATCATAACATCCGCAGCTTCGGCCTTCGCTTCGTCCTCTGTCAAGAAAACGTCGACCATATGACGATAGCTGACATAGTTTAGACTGTGGCACGCAGCACAAACTTGCTTATAAACCTCCCAACCTCTTCTGATACTCGCATGATCTAGCGAATTGAATAGCCATTTGTGAGGCCAATCCATCTTTGGTGGATGAGCTATCAATTCTGATGCCTCAAGAGGTTGACTGAGAGCGTAGATGGTTGAGCCCACGGACACCCCAGCCGTAGTTAATATGGCTAGCCTGCGCCCTGCTCTAGAGAATATCCTTTGAGCCATTCCGATGGCCATTATATTTTCCAAACTGAGATATCAATACTACAAACAAGTCTAGACGGCGATCGAGTTGATAGATGATGAAGTTCTAGTCACTGAAGAGAAATTTACCCACTGAAGGTTAAAGGCATATTACGCAAGCGCAAAATTCAAGCGCGAAATACGAAATTCCTCGCTCTCGGTTTTTGTGATTCATTCCAAATTATTTTTTCCTTCAAACTAGCCGGGCTACCCGCGGCTTCGCTCGCGTGAAACTCTTCTGGTGGGGCGGCCCTCTGGTATCTCTGTCCCGCCTTTGGTCGCCACAGTACCGACCCTCTCTTCCCGCAGAGGGGGGATGACGCGCCTTGAGTTGGGTTGCGCCACCCCTAAAAATGTTCGCGACAGGAACGTTTTTATTTATAAGAAGAAGAAGATTCGCACGAACACAGAACGCGGATTCGTGTTCAAAAAGGTTCAGATTTTGTCAGAGATAGAGAGAGGATCGGCTACGCACTCGCAGGCGACTTCGGTAGAAACATGGTTATCGCTAGCACGTGGTTACAAGCATGAATATTTGGTCGTCCCCCAATCACAACCTTGCCATACTTGTTTATTCAGTTGTTTCGAAATTATCTCAGGATGCAAATTGCGAAGCAACAAACTCATAGACCAGGTCCTTTACATCAGACCAACAAAAGTCACAAAGGAGGTCGCCATGGACGTAAATCCAGCGCTATCACAGAACTACAGACGAAATGTCTTACCAAACCAAGTGCCACCGTCAAGCGCGAGGATAGACTCAACCAAGCCGCCCAAACTAGGAAACTCAAGCGAGAGAAAGCAATATGTGAAAAGAGGAGATTCGGATCTGAGAGTCAACCACCTTTACTTGTGGGAGTTCTTGATTTATTCATGAACTCATACGATTCATTTCTAAGTGGAATTAAAGACTTGGATAGCTGCGCGGCGTTCGATGTCAGCCCCGTGAGCGATAGGTCAGTCTATGTAGTCTCGTCCAAACTGAAGCTGAGATTCAAAATAATTGCTCTAGATTCCAGCAATTTTGATGAATCCTTGGACATCACGAAGACCCTAGATTTACTAATTTTGTTGCACAAGCCAAGCACAGTTGAAAATGATTTCAACTTTCACGAATCTTACCTATACCGAGCGATACACATTCACTGTCTACCTGCTGTCGTTCATGTTCTTGATGCAACATGTTCGCAAGACTCCAAGAAACTGATCAATCTCAAGAGAATACTTCGCTCAAAACTTGGTGATGACAAGATGCAATGTGTCGAGAAGACTCAAGACTATTTACAGCTGTTTCATACGATCGGTTCGTGCAAGCGCCAAAAATCACATTTCAAAGATAACCGCTCAGTTATTTCTCCCGACAAAGTTGAGTTGGTAGGAGACTCTCTCACGTTCACTGGGTACATAAGGCAAAAAGCTCTCGATCCGAATCAGTTGATTCACGTCGTAGGCTTTGGTGATTACCAGATTAAGCTGATTGAGGTTCTACCAGACATTCTTAAACCTCAAGATTCCTTACACGAGGCCCATGTGTTACACACTCTTGAGCCTGATCTCATGAAACAAGATTCTCTTGATCAGGAGAACGAAACAGATCCAATGGAATGTGAGCAAACATGGCCAACTGCGGAAGAACTTGCAGCTGAGGCAGAGCGTCTCAACACCAAGAGAGTAATAAAAAAACTTCCACCAGGTACCTCAGAGTACCAGGGTGCTTGGATTCCGCAAGATTCCGATGACGATTCGGAAGATCAAGACGAATCCCAAAGTGATGCTGATTCCTTGATGAAAGAGTTGTCTAATGAAGAAGAGAGTATCTCAGAGTCCGCCAGCGAACAAAACATGCTCGATGAACAAGAGTTTGAAAAAAGAGAAGATTCAGAGATGACAAATGATGGTGATTATGACAAAGCCTATTGCCAGAATCGTGAACAGAAGACGCTTGATAAATTGAGAGAAGCTAGGTTAGAGGAGATGTTTCCAGATGAAATAGACACGCCAATCGATGTTCCTGCTCGTATCAGGTTTGCAAGATACAGAGGTTTGAAGAGCTTCAAAACCTCACCATGGGACCCTCAAGAAAACCTGCCTCCTGAATACAGTAGGATATTTCAATTTCAAAACTTTCAGTTGACAAAACGCCGTGTTACCAAAGAGATACCTTGTCCGGGCGCAGAGACTGGTCAATATGTCAGAGTCTACTTATCTAACGTACCAGAGGCTGCTATCAATAAGATTTTAGAGCAAACAATGCCACCTATCCTCATCGGCTTACTGAAATACGAAAGAAAAATGACTGTTATGAACCTACTAATCAAACGAGTTCAAGGTGAAGAGTTAAACAATCCAATCAAGTCTAAAGAGGAGCTCGTATTCTATGTTGGATTTCGAAAATTCAAAGCAAGACCTCTGTTCTCAAATCATGGGTTGTTTTCGAAATTCAAGTACGAGCGTTTCTTCCGGGACGACGCTTCCATGGTTGCCACAATTTACGCTCCCATCACTTTTCCGCCGGCACCAGTCCTGGTATTCAAAGAAAACTACAAGGGTGATAGAAGACTAGTTGCTTCCGGCTCAGTCCTCGATCTTAATCCAAACCGACTGATTATCAAACGCATCAAACTTAGCGGCCACCCATTCAAGATTCATTCCAAGACTGCAGTGCTCAGATTCATGTTTTTCAACAAAGAGGATGTTCTTTACTTCAAGCCAGTAGAATTAAGCTCAAAACACAATCGAAGGGGTCACATAAGTGAGCCTCTCGGCACACATGGGCACATGAAATGCACTTTCGATCGAAAGATCAGATCGGATGACTGTATATTTATGAATCTCTATAAGCGCGTGTTCCCCAAGTGGACTTACTCGCCCCTGTATCAATATCAAATGGATTGATTGATAGAAGACCACATATGAATGACTTCGGATATCTGAACTTTAGGATCAAACAATCTGTTGGTTGAAAGCTGTGATTGAGCGACAGCTGTGAATTCGTTCATCTGAGAGTATAAAGATAACCCTGAATCCAAAATTGAATCGCTCGGATAGACTGCCGTTTGGGCTCGAACGTCATGGACTGCAAGAACCACCTCAATTTGTTTGCGTGCATATTACTATGCTCTGCACTTTTTGACTCAATTGTCGCATTGGACAAGGCTCCTGGTAGAAATAAAGATGGCTATCAAGCCTCGGAAGTAATCGGCAAGTCACCTGTAAGTGTAGCCTAGATCAGATCATAGACAGTAAGCTCTTACCTCATACTAACTGTCGGATGCTACAGGTTGAACTGTTAGCACTAAGAGGCTTCCAATCAGAGACTCACTATGTTCCGACAAGTGATGGTTACTATCTGCATCTGGTTCGTGTAATAAATCCACTAGCGAGTGAAGTCCTCAAACGGCCGGTGATTTTTAATCACGGACTCCTTGAATGTTCCACCATTTGGTTGATAAATTCGCGTAACTTCAAGCCGCTGAAGCCAAAAAAACCATGTGGTAATTTGCATTCCAACAATGCTTTTGGAAACATGACATCAAATGGACCACTCTTGCTTGCCAATGAAGGATACGATGTTTGGTTGATGTCGATGCGCGGGACTGATTGGTCGTTAGGGCACGAGTCGCTGAGCCCTGATGATTCAGAGTTCTGGAATTACAGCCTTGACGACTTTGCTCTCGTCGACGTTCCATCTGTGGTGGATTATGTGATGGAGCTAACTGGTGCTTCCAAAGTTGCCTATATAGGTCACTCTCAGGCGACGTTCTCAATCTTCGGTCTTTTATCTACGCGACCTAGTTATGCAGACGTGATTGAGCCAGTGATCGCCGTAGCACCAGTGGCCTTTTTTGAACACATAACATCAGCCGCTCGACTTGTCTTCTTGGGCACCTTGACAGCAACCAATAAGGACACCCACGGGCCTTTTCCCCCGGAGGCCGGTAAAATACGTGGACTAACCTCAGAAGTCTGTGGTTCGAGTAAAATGAATATGCCTCGGCTCATCTGTCAACTCATTGAAATTTTGGTCTCCGGGGCAGGAGAAAAATGGCTGAAGGGCTACTATAACCACCTACCATTCTATTCGAGCTTGAAAATTCTACGTCACTTTGGTCAACTGATCAAATATAAGAAATACGGCATGTACGATTATGGCAAAGAGGAGAACCTGAAGATTTATGGCACCCCCACTTCTCCCTCCTACCCTGTCGAGCGAATTCGCTCTAGATCTCTTTGCCTAATAAGAACAAAGTCGGACGCTTTATCGACACCAAAGGACGTTGATCGATTCAAGAGCAGATTGACAGTCCCATTGCACAAGGACATTTTTATCGACGGTGATTACAACCATTTCGACTTGATTACGGATCGAAAGTCTGGAAGACTAGTTTTTGAGCCTATATTAGAGATTTTGGATAGCTTTGAGAGAAAGACAGGTGTTTGTGCTCAGGGTGCTTCAGATGCATATCTTTTGAACGACCTCACGGCTCCATCAGGGGGTCAATTTATTGCTGAGTATGTCGACTAGTATGCTTGCGGATCAAATCAACCAGATTAACTCATAGTTTGAAGAACGAGCTGGTCATAGTTTTTTCCGGGGTCGAAAGCATGTTCAGCTTGGCAGTTTCTTCGGGACTTAGTTTAAGTACTGTTGTTAAAACTGGTATGAGCCTTTGCCTCTGTTCTGCTTGTCCTGAATCAAGCGATATAAATTTGAAAATAACATTCTTAAGATATTCCAAGTTCTCGGCAAGCTCTATCCTCTCATAAGATCGGTGCATCCTCTTGATTTCCTCTTTCAAGGCAATTATTTGCTCGGTTAATAAAGAGTTAGTACTCTCACTATCTAGATAAGCCTTTGTAAGATTATCTATTTGATTCTGAGCGTCCTCCAAAACTGTAGACCTGCTTATTATTTCAAATGTATTCGGCTTGATGTGCACATAGCCCGATACACTACCATCGAATGAAGAGCTTGAATTGGTCTGTGACCCATCCTTAACGGAAGCGCTTGGCGACAACCTCCGTAGGCTCTCCTCAGCACGAGTTTCCGATGACGGTTCTACACATGTCAGTCCCTCTAACTTGTTGGCAGCCGAGTTTACTGTACTATCTTCATAGGAGTTCGCACTATGATTGGTCACACCGATTAAGTCTTTAGCATCGTGGCTATTTATAGACTCATCACAGTTCTGTAGGAGGCTAATCGGATGGGAAGGCTCCCTGAGTTTGACTCTGAATTGTTTCAGAGCAAGCTTCAGGTTCTCGTTCTCGCGCAAAAGATTCTCACATTTGGAGTCGAGAGACTCGTTCTGGGCTAACTCTTCACGAGCTGAATTCAAACGCTCTCGCAAGATTTTGGTTTCGTTTTCGAGAACTTGGTTCTGGTTCAATGTGTCGGAAACTATCGATTCGAGTTGCTCAATACGTTTGTGCTGCTCGTCGTTCAACTGTCTTAGGTTTCGATATCGATCTTCTTCAAAAGTCTTGCAAGGATTTGGCTGGCCCAAGTTAAACTGTTGCATCATTTTTGATGCTCTCGCCTTGTAGTCCTCGAACTCATTTTGCAACGAGCAGAGGTCAAACTCTGAACTTGCAAGCTGCTCTTTAAGATCTCTAACTTTTACCTCGAGGGCTGTGATAGTAGCCGTGTACGACTGCTTGTCAACTTCAATCTTATCTTTAAGCAACTTCACCTCTTCAAGGAGAGCGTTACTTTTGGCCTCACTCTCTTCTTTCAGTTGCTTCAGGTCCTCACGACTCTTGACTAATTCCTTCTTCAACTTGATCGCCAGAGCCTTGAAAATTCCAATCTTGTCAATATTATCGGCGTTCTCTTTGATCTTAGGACTGGCAACTGGCTGGTTCGAGCCCTCTCTCGTCTCTGGAACGGTATTCATCGCTCCGTGGCAAAGGTTTTCCTCGGATAATGGCTGATTATTATTGCCAGTGGCAGACTCCAAGCGAGATTTCGACCCATCGCCACCACATAGCTTGGTGTCTTGGGATGATTTTGAGTCTGATACTTCCATGATAAGGAAGCGAACGTTTCAACCTCGAATTATTTCTCTGAGCAGAAGTCCCAGTCATAGAACCAAGGCGTGATTCTAATTCATTTGTTTTGCCAACATCATAAAAATTTGGATTCAGCACAATGACGAAAATCTCGCTTTCTGTTTCGATGATCTTGTTAATAGATGTATTGAGATGATTTATCGACGATTTAACTAACATTCAAGTCTGCTATTGTTGTCCGGACTCGAGGGATTCATTCAGATTATAGAGGAGAGAGTATGGAGTTTTGATTGCTCGGATTGCATGCGTAGGGAATGGCCGCCGGTTTGATACTATCTATTATCGGCTCAGTTGTTGGCCGACGAACAAACAGAATGGATACAAGTAAATTCACCAATCTTAGTCATATTATGTTGTCAAATTACGTAAAAATAAACATTCTAGTCTTTGTCGGAGTGAAACTAGACAGCAAGAAATAGTCGAACACAGTCCAAAGAAGCCAAGAATAGTTGCATGATGCGTTATGATCTGTGGTCGGCGACTGTACAGCTTTGAAAATAAATAAAAAAAGAGAACTGACAAAAATACTTGATTGTAACTTTCTCTTGGCTTCTCGGACTGAATAAACACAAGGACAATCTGGGTCGGGAAATTATGGATGTGAAGATATGATTTCACTCTATGGCTAGAGGCCTAGTTTGTATTCGATGATTTGTAACCTCGACTGAATAATGGAGAAAGCTGTCACTGGCGTTTGAATGTGAAAAGCCCATCTAGGGTCCCATCCAGCACAACGAGCTTTCTGAGACGAGCTCTCCTATGATTGCCCTGATTTCTTGGGGATCCGCCAAAGGAAATCCCATCAGCAGCGTGTTTTAAATCTCTCTATACATATCACACACTAGCTCTAGCCAAAATGGTCGGCATCTCAGCTCATAATCTCGAAGATACCAAGAATTACAATAGCGGGTCGGTTTCCGTTTTAGTCTTATATTGCTGCGATGATCCGGATGTAGACGGAAAGTTCGATGAGATTGGCATACGTGCATGCTCATGCAAGAATAAAGTGCTGAGACTGATTGCCATTGAAGAGTTAATATCGTTTGCATTTAGAGGTGATTTGGACCTGTGAAAAGTTGGTTCACTTGTAAAATTCAGATTTTCTTCGTCGTTGTGTGATATATTACTCATCTGGCGGCTTGATGCCTGTTCTATCGCTTGGCTTGTAACTTGCTCGATGAATTCTCTTTGTGTTACGTATGACGGGTTCCAAGATGGGTTCTGTAATTTGAAGTGAATCAGTGATAGCTCTAATTTTCCGTGTTCTGTCTGCAAAGGTAGGGCATGATTTCTTAGTGTTTCCCGCTCGAATTGAGGTATATTGTCGACTTGAGCAGCAGTATTTGATGAGTCCGAGCTTATCCCTGGATCACGAATGCCAACTATGTCAGTGGATAGATTCTGTGATTGCGGTCGATCGCTCCCCGCAATGTTTGTATCAAATCTTCCTCGCCCGTCCAAATTATCACACTCTTGAGATTTGTGTATAGAATTGATCACAGGTTGCCACAGAGGATTGCCATTTTCTTTGATGTTCATCATAGAAAAAACGCAGACATCTCCGGTTCCAAGTATTTCGATAGTATAATTCCTGAAAAAATCCACTATCTCTAGAGAACGCGATCTCAAATGGCGAATCATTATGTACGGGGTCGCGACAGTGCTCAAGAGATCCTCAGCAAGCTTTATGATCTTATATTGAAAAAGGTCTGCCATTGATGAGCGAGCTTGTGGAGTGAATGGAGGGTAGTTGTGAGGCACATAGTGGATATATTGGAGTATTTGCTCATAAAGTTCACTTTTTGTGAACCTTGGAGGGATCTCTGGTGAGATGAAACCGCTTGCTGACGACCATACAAGCCATAAGGCGGTTATTATGGTCAATAGGTGTACGACCTGTATCACATCTTCGTCGTAGACTGTTAAGAGTAACAGTATTGCAAACGTAGATCCGGCAACGAATCGCATATGGCGGGCAAATATCTCCAAGAGCGGTGAGGTGAACGCGTCCATATAATTTCTGGCAGGCTTATAAGCGTGATTCAATCGATCGTTGAGTTGATGGTCCAGCTCATTGAAATGACGGCAAAACCATCTTGAGTATAGAGACCAGTTGCGTAATCCCAAAACTATTGGATCTCTTTTCACAAGGGCTGCATTAGAGTAGAAGAAGTAAAGAATCTGCCATACAAGAAGGACAGGCGATAATAGGAGATTGATTGTCGCTAGAGTCACAATATTCCGGTTGAGCTTCTTTGCTACCATTTGTCTATGGGAGGCGTTCTTGACATCATCGCCTATGAGCCAATTTTCCTCGAATATGCATTTGAATGGCCCTCGGAAGAACAAGAGCTGACAGTTGTACAGAAAACTCTGTGTGAAGAAAGTGGTTTCGCCCAAGAAAGGCACTCGGTAATATATTGGTAGGATTCCCCTGTTTATCAGGGCGATCATGTAATTGCTGTGCCTCAAAATTCTGTTGTGGATGTCCAATTCTGTTAAGTGACTATCTTGTGCCAGGAAATTTTGTTTTGAGTTCATGATCCGAGTTTGTACATCCTGCCACGTTAGGGAAGAGCAATCATTGATGTGAAGGACTTTCTTATAGAATTCTCTTATAGCTAAGTTAACGACAGTAGAATGCACCGTTTTGACGGTTTTCCAAGCTAGAAAGATAGAAGCCAATATTATGGCCAAAATCTGAACTCTTGGTATGGTGACGGTATTGAAGGGCTTTATAACATCATAGATATGTACTTTGGCAGTTGGATTATTTGCGCTTGCTGGAGGTGGCTTGTTTTTGAATAGTATTTCATAATCAACATAGTTAAGGAAGAATACGGGTAGAAAAACAGAGTATACGATCTGCGCTAACTCCAATATCTGTCCACAAATTAGACAGAGGAATCCGGACTTTTGGTGATATTTATAAAGTCTCATGAAAAAGTCATCTAAATCATGCATATACTGACGCCATGGCATAAAGTTCTCTCGATCTGAAGGTAGGACATGAATCATTACATGATTCTCGTCGCCAATTTCTGCAAAACTTCTGTAGCTCGATGGGGCATTGTTGTTTATACTAACGTGTGTCATTGCTAAAATATTCAGAGATGCTAGATTGGAATCTCAACGTCTGATTATGGTTTTCTTGCAATACAATGATCCCTGTACGGCTCGACGAACCGAGATGGCAAAATTCATGGTCGTCTGAATCTGAGTTGATGAAAGAGCGATCAGTTCGCTTTATTCTAGGAGCAGAACTTTGGCCGATCTTTGTACGGACTGGTGCTCGGTGGATTTCTTGAGCGTGGAAAACCCTTTGCTTTGATCTTGTACGTGTTTAGGTTCACCAGATTGCAATTATCACAATGGGGGTATATTGTATTGTTTTATTCAATAAGGTTCTGAGGAGATGATCTTGAACTCATTGCGGCCCCAGCTTGCCACGAACAAATTGAGAGGATTTCTGTCGCTGCTTGTGCGTGCTTCGAGTACAATACGTTATGTTCTAGTACCAAAACGACTAAAATAAAGTAGTGTATTTGCTGTCTGAACAGTCTCGATAGATGAAAACCGAGCGCCAGCTTGTTTTCTGATGTGATATAATACCTCAATGATGCAAATCTATCTGAGCAACGATAGTAATAGAATCATTGTAACTGTTCTCGGAGTCAGTTCTCAGAGTCAACCGTAACTCCAAGGGTTCGGATCTTTTCGTTCGTTTAACTCTCTAAAAGGAAAGACAATCATGGGAACAGGGCCATTCTGTTAGCCAAAAGCAATATATGAAATCTCTCTGGGAGTCAAGACAGCATCAAGAATAATATTTGACGAATACTGTATCCGCACTATCTTCGTCATAATGTGTGATCATGGGCACGAAGGTTGTTGCGGCCACGGAGATGGCATCGACGAATCGAATTCTTTCGCCTACAGTCTGTATCAAAAGATCAACATCGAAAATGTCGAGTGTCTCAATGAGAGGATAGATGGAAGTGGAATCAAGGTTTTCAAGCCATGGGCTGAGAGATTGAGTTTTGACGAGTCTGTAGAAAGTGATTGCGATGGTGAGCTTCTATATAATGTACCATTCATTGGTGATGTGAAACTCAAAGGCATAGTGATAATTGGCGATGAGGAACTGTCCAGTCTGAGGCTATTCAAGAGTAAGATGCGAATGTCTTTCGACGATGTAGCAGTCGAACCAGATCAGGAATTTAGAGTTCAGCATGATCCCCAAGGAACCATTGAGTATCCCATAAAACCGACTAAATTTTCTAATGTTCATCACCTGACGATCCATCTGGTGAATAGGGACAAGGACGATGATAGCAAACCATGCAGAATCTACTACATCGGCTTGAAGGGCGAGTTTACGCAAGTAAACAGGGATGGCATAGTGATAGCAAATTACGAGATCAGGCCTACAGAGGGGATACCTGAAGAGTTGAGAAAAAACTCGCGAGAGATTCAATAAGAGTTTCAGATTCATAGGAGATAGCATTTTCATCATTTTTATGAAGGAAGATCCTGAAATTTCAGATCTTCTCCAACTAATCTGTCTTTCTTGCGCAGGTTATGATAAGATCAACCTTCCGATGTGAGGGAACTTCAATTACTCAATCCATTCCTTTGCACAAATCCCCTCATTAAGGTGTCATTCGAGTCGCAATGCTAGATGGGTATGGTTGTGTGACTCTCATCGCCAAGTGCAGGCAGACCACTTTTGATTAAGATTGTTGACTGTTTTGTTCGAGTGATTATGGCGTAGAGGTAGCTTCACTTCTCGATTAAAGAGTCTCAAGTCATGATTTGGAAGTAGTTTCATTATTCTCTCGATCCGCTCGGTACCGTCGTAGTTGATCAGTCCATACGATGACTTTTTCATCTTTTAAGTCGCTCTCACTTGCATTGTTTATTACAACTCTTGTTCATCAGAATGAGGCTGGTTTGATTAAGGACATCTATCAAAAGATAACACATATTAACAACAAGACTCAAGACAGTGTTAGGGAATCGGCATCCATCTGCGGAAATGGAGTGTTTGCAACACCAGACGAGAGATCCCTCTCACCGGAAATAATTTTCATCACTAACAAGCCAAGTAAGAGCGAGGAAGTCAGTTTTGCTGGCGAAAATGGAAGAGATAGTAGCTCTGGTACTTGGAAGAAGAGTGAGGGCGTTTTAGAGAGGACTGATGAGTTTAGATTTCATATCGAGAACATTACGCTACGCGAGCTCGAGAGGCAGGGTTTCAATCGTAACGCACCAGTTACCTTTCTACTACACGGATTCACCAGCGGTTATCCCCTACAAACCTGGATTTCAGCCATCGTAGAGACTTACACTATCAATGAGCATCTGCAAAGACCGTTCCTCAACGATGGATTGCACTCTGAACGAGGCAACTCGAGGATCAATCGGCACAGGGCAAAGAGTTCAGAACTTGGACACAATCTTTTCATTGTCAATTGGAACTATGCTGCTCGGGGAATTTTGTACCCAAGAGCAGTTGCCAATATTCCTATCGTTGCAGCATATGTGGCGAGATTCATAAATGAAAAGTTACTCGATGAGGCCGAGATGGATCCAAGCAGAGTCCAGCTGATCGGCCATTCGCTGGGGGCGCATCTAGCTGGTTTCATCGGTAAGAACACCCGTTCAAAATTGGGCCGCATATATGGTCTAGACCCGGCCGGACCCTGTTTTGGGACCATTTCCGGCCCACTTTATCCTTCAAGCAAGCGTTTGGCACCCAGTGATGCAAGTGAAGTTATCACCATCCATACTAACTCAGCTCTCTTGGGTATTGACAAACCACTGGGGAAATACTCAATATTTGTCGAAGGTGGCGCGAGCCAACCAGGTTGCAAGGGAGGTGGCGTTTTCAAGAGCATCAGCACTCTGACTTTGGATGGCGAGAATTTTGATTCGCTCTCCTGTTCACACTCAAGAGCTCCAAATCTATTAACATATCGGCATGGACAGAGTGGATCTGAGGATGAGTGTCAGCTTGTGGCATATGGTTGCGAGGATTGGGAACAGTTCATAGCTGGACGTTGTGGTGAATGCCGTTCCCACTCACATGGCACGGATGAAAGATTTGAAATGGCCGGAACATTAAAGCGAGTTGATTGCGTGCGTATTGGTCTGAATTGGCAATATGATGGGGTCCAAGAATCACTCGGCAATCTGCATTATCGGCGGCCGAAACAGCAGGAGCGCGAATGGAACTCTTCGGTGTTGTCGAGCGCCCCCAATTATCACCGAGAGCCAGATGATCGGTATGCATCGACTAGACGACCCTCTGCAGATTCTGACAGTGGAAGGCGATCCATTAGACCCTCGAGTTTTTCGGATGGGATCCCCTATCGGAGGGATAAAAGGGAGGTACGCAATACTACCTATCGCGAAACGACCGATAAATCTGAAGAGGATAGTAAGACAGAGGGAAACATGATGTTCTTGAAGACAGGCGACACTCAACCCTACTGTGTCTATCAATATCAGGTTATTCTGGAATTGAATGAACCCTTCCCAAACAAGAAACCACCTATATCACTACTGCTTCAAGATTCACAACCAGACATCTCAGATGCGAGGCAGCCAGCGAGAGGGCACGAGAAAAACTCTCTTTCGAACGATGATTTCGGTTACAAATTCAACGACAAAATCTACACCCATCTAATGGTTAGTGCTAGAAGATTGGGAAAAGTAGATCATGGTACTCTACTATTCCGCAACGGTTTAGCCGAAGGTCACAAGATTTTGAAATCACTAACAGTCAATTACATGAGCAATATAGATCCGGGAGTTCGTCGAAAACTGTCATCGCAGCTTTGCTTGGTTAGGACAATCTCGGATCGAAACTCAGAGCTGTCCGAGGGCAACAGGTTTTACTTTGAGCCTTGTAAAAGCTAGGCGACGACAATCGCTAGACCTTAAGAAGTCTGATAGATCTGAATCCATGTTTTCGATTTATGCACCACTGTCAGGTATCAATATCCAACTGTTAATCTGTCATTACTTCTAGCATAAAGAAACAGCTGCATTTAGCTCCAAATCTCAACTGAACGTATCTCTGTCTCTGAGGTCGCGTCACACATCTCGCGTATCAGTTTTATGATCTCCAGCTAGCCAAAGATCGACAGCCGGAAGTGAACTCGTTCACACGCTCACTTGATGAATTTTGTCTCGTCGTTTCCGTTGACCGCTCACGAGTATGAATAATACTGAGATTTCGATCGAGCTTGAAGATTCACGATGCAGAGCTAGTCTTAGAGTAAAGCATAAATCTCTACCTAAAGGTTTGATTATCGTCTACCATGCGTAACAATGTAGCGAGGAAGGGAGCATTTCCAGGTTACTCTTTCCAAATGGGGTAAGAGCTACGCTCTCCGAGCCACCGCCTCCCCGGCGAAATTGACCTACAAAAGACGGAACAGGAATATGAGAGGGCATCCATTCGAAAACTCAATCATATTTCACACACTACTTGTGTATATGTATCTGATGCGTCACTATTGTATCTGATGCGAGCGAAGCCGCGCTAGTATGCTCGAATTATTAAATATCGTGTTTCGTCCGCAGACGAAACTTGGTATTCTACACAGATTATTGGTTTCTATGAAGACTATATCGATTCTCTATTCCAGTAACAACATCAGAGGCGATAGCACCAATGCGCGAATCTAGATGATTGCCATAGAAGCGAGAGTGGTCGAGACTGAGATTGTTAACTGGTAGATACAGGAACTTTGTTTGAGAAAGTCGAAGTGCTGATATTTCCGGTGAAACGAGAAATTAGACGGACCAACAGTGCCAACGCCAATTCGATTAAATCCAACAGACTTTTCTACTGACCGTAAGCTGATGTCGACGACAAGTCCTGACGAATGTCGCGCACTTGATAATGGAGTGTGTAACCGTATTTATGATCCAAGGATCTGCCTTTTGATGGATATATCTCGTCCATCCGAGTTTCACCGCTAGGAACGTACAAAATCACTATGGTAGTCTTAGTACTTGCCAAATCTCATCGGATACGGGGCAAATATAGGACTGAATCTATCCTGATCGCTCAACAAAATCATCCGCATCAAAGCCTCTCATCTTGACGGTTGCTCTCGAGTTTGCCAGAAAAGTTGGCCTTGAGACAGCCTGATGAATGTCTCAACGTCCTCCTATCTCATCCGTGTTGCTATTTGAAATTTCTGGGGCGCCTTGTAGTTGTCTGATCCCTTGACTTCCGATTCTCGTTCGATCTCTTCGATGGGCTCAGTTGGACGGTAAAAGTCAACTTCTCTCTTCAACTCCTAGAGGGCAGCTGCCTGCCAAAGTTTCAGGCTGAGCGAGCTTGGGTCTCGCATTTGGCTCAAGATAGTGAAAAAGTGTTTTCCATCGCAGTCAATGATGATGGAGTCATTCTCCAACTCTCGTCGATCGAACTCAGGAGCGATGTACTGGGCTTGAGCAAAGTTTGGATACATCAACAGAGTATCCTTGTGGCAAGGATGCAGAGTCGAGCCAACGGCGAGTCGCACGTATTTCATCTTGTTCGCAATATTAGTTGCCAACTTGTCTTGATGTTGAAGGGTACCCAAAACTTCAGACAAGTCGAAAGTTCAAATTTGGGCTTCTCGCTCGCACTCGATCTTCGACTCGCATTGGACGTACAACGTGTATTATATCTGTTCTTGGCTTCTCGGACCGGGTTCGATTCTCAGTTGCGTTCCTTTCCCCTTTCAATCAGTCCTCAACCAAGCGACGTCCGTGTACACTTGACTATCGCAGACTTGAGCCAGCCAACAGCACATTGTCAAGCGTCCCTCACAACTACGCCAAGCCGACACTTGACGTGAGTGACCATGGTTCTAGCTGTTTCTTATTCTTGGTTGCTCACAGAACCAGGCCATTCTGTGGCAAGACGCGCACTGATTTACGAAAATTCTTAGTTTTGTCAAGACCACTCCCCGGCAGCAGGCGCGGGGGCTCATGAGGGATGTTGTGTGCGGGCCAGGTTGCAGGGATCCTACACACATTTTCGCATACCGGTTTAGGCATCTACAGCTGATCGGGAGAAAAATCGGACTCGTGACAAAAATAAATAACAGAATGCGAACACATTAAATCTGTTCTTGGCCTCTCAGAGTGGGATAAATTCTTTTTTAGACTCTTTCATTCTAATTTGCTTGTTCCTATTTCTATGGAACAAGAACCTCCCGTCAGCTCGACTGAAGCCCAAGAGGCTTCCAGGCAATCCGAGGATGAAGATGAGAAACATACCCAAGCAAACAAGCTATTCCAGACTGGAGTTATGCTGCTTTATGGTCGAAGGAAATCAATCGAAAAAGCCATAAAATGCATCCAAAGGGCGATCACTTTTGTCGACTCCAATCACAAATACTGGCAATTCTTGGGTGAAGCTTATTACCAGAGAGGTAGTCTGAATCCTGCCATCAACTGTTTCAAGAAATCTCTCGACTTGGTGGCGGGGGAAGATCCGTTCCTAGATGAAGCGGAGAGAGCCAGGCGTCGAGCAGATAGCACTTATTCGAAACTCCGCATGTCTGATATAAGACTCTCGGTCGGACATCTCGACGAAGCAGCTTCGAGTTACAATGATATTATATTGACCGAGCCAAACGATGTCGCCGCTCTTATAGGTCTATCAAAGACAAAATTACAACTAGCTCGAAACGGCTTCTCAGCTGGATTAGTCAAGACAGGCCTATCGCACTGTATGGAATCACTCGGCTTCGCAGTGAGAGCAATCAAGCTGTGTCCATATCTATGCCTTACATGGAAATTAGCTTCTGACTGTTGCCTCATACAATTTGTCTACGGGCAGAGAAGCGAATCCGGCTGTGAGCATATCCGGCAGTTTCCCACAATTGATGATAGAACTCTAGTAGTCACGAGAAAGAATTGTGTCGATCTGTCAGTGCAATTCTTATGTAAGGCTTTAGGCATAGATCCTTTTCAAAAGTCTGCTTGCTTATGGCATAACCTAGGAATAAGCTTATATTTTAAGTCCACCCTGGCAGTCAAGCCACCTGAGCGAAACGAACTCCTCCGGCGTTCGCTCAATTGTCTCGTCAAAGCTCTGGACTTGGACAGGAACAACAGCCAAATAAAGAACTCTGTTGGAGTTGTGGCTTTCAGTTTAAACCTCTTGATTTCAGCACAAAACTTCCTCGTGAAATCGATTCAGACTAACATGTCCACAAGCGAAATCCAATTCTCAAACCTCGGCTACATGTATCTGCAAAAAGGAGAGTTTAGATTAGCTGAAGTTGCGTTCAGTAGATGTCAAGCGGAGGAACCGCTTTATCCAAGATCCTGGTTGGGCAACGCCTTGATTGATGAGCAAAACAATATCGATAACACCTCCTATCTACGTCATTGTCACAAGCTCGAGAACAACTATGAATCTCAATTGATGTTTGCAACCAAGATTGCGAGTTTACCTTACACAGAGGACACCAGCAAGGATCTGATAAACGCATTAGATTGCATGAAGAGAATGATAAATTATGATGTTAATTCGCTAGAGGCCAACAACACTCTAGGTATTCTCTATGAGCGATGCAACTATCGTGACCAAGCTCGAGCTTGCTTTGAGACTGCCTACAGTATAAGTCCGCAAGATACACGTGTTATATTCAACAAGTTACGGCACATTTCTATCTTAGATCACTGTTATCAACTCAACTCAAATTCGGTCGACGCTGAGTTCATTAAGTCGACTGAGAAACTCATCAACAGAGGCAACCGCGAACATCTGCTAAACTATATCTACTATCTCTTTAAAAATGGTGACTACAAGAATGTCAACTCGAGTATGACAAATTACTTGAATAAGCTGCCCCAAGAAGAGATACGAAGTAAGGTTAACGGTCAGATTTTGTTGGGTCTTGCAGCAAAAGCGGACGGCGGCGATTTCAAATGTTGGCTCTTCAAGAACATAATTGATTTAGAGAACAAAATCTGCATAGAAGCTGTGATTAATCTTCTTTGCCTTTTGCTCTTCGGAGTCAACACAAAAGATGGGCAACTAGTGGATCAGGTTTCAAATGATCTCTCCAACCAACTACTATGCTATCTGTCGACACGAAAAGTGTCTTTTCCCAGTCTTTTTCATTCCTTCGAAGGCTATTGGATCCGACTTGCTATACTCTGCTCTACTCTCTGCCTCAAGGTAAGTTATACTATTAGCTGGAACAAGTCTCTCAAAATCTGAGTTCTAACTCCTTATTCCCTTATCTGACGTTCAGGATGGGACCAAGCTGATAAAACCCCTCTTAGTTCTGTTCCCAACTGTGGCAGAGCTCTGGCTTTACATGGGTCTGACGCTCATGTTTTGCAACATCCAGAATCCCCTAGCCACTATATGCATCGTGAGGGCAGATCTAATTGGTTCCACGAGTGCCGATCTCAGTGCAGTCTGTGATATTCTGTTGTCACTACTCGCACTACCCACTCGTTCCAAAGTCGTTGTGCGGACTGACCATCTCAGCAGAGCCATATACAAACTTACGGATCACAAACTTTTGTGGAGCCACTTGTATGCGTCGGCAAATTTCGAACCTCAAATCAAATCGCTTATTCCGAGTGGACCCAATGCACCTGCGACTAGTCTATTCCATTTGGCAATAGATCATATGATAAAAATGATCACATCAAGCACATTGTAATATAATCAAGATCAAAAATAAATACCTTTAGACTTACGAATTCCGACTTGCAAACTCGCTAGGCATACACGTGCTTTATTCGCAGGAAAAAGCCGATAATTTTACCGGCGATTTTGTTGCACGACCCGAGTTACTACGATAGAACCCATCGCTTCTAGAAGAGAGAAAACGGGCATTTCTAATTGTGATATCAGTCACTCCGTCCAACATGAAAGAAAAGAACGTCAAACATATTTACAACAGGGGCCGGGTTTTGAAAAAAGACATGCAGTCGACCGAGAAAGCAAGGCCGGAATTGGTGCTTGTCCAATCTGTAAATTATAGTTTTAGGAAAAAAATCAATTCCCTAATTTACAAGAGGATAAACGATCAGTCGGCTTTGTTCCATGTCTGGCTTGACTGCCTTTATGAAGAGAACGTTAGTTATCAAGATGTGCTCAAGGAGCTACAACCCGTCCTCATGTATTTCGGCACTCCTAATATTAGCGACATCTTCATCATAGCCGAAGAACTCGATACTGTCAGGCCTGCCGGTTCTTGTTACATCCTGTTCAGGACCGCTCGGTATAAAATGCAGACCCTTTTGAGAACCATCTTTGAAGTTGGCATCCACATGATCCAGGTAAACCCAATAGCCTTGGTCGAACATATGAAACTTAAGCCCATTTTGGTTTACTCAGTTGCCCACCTGGAAAATCTTACCTCAGTATCCTTGGAGCACTTATATGCAGCTAGAAGGCTGCCGTATACAGGCAAATCAGGACGGGAGGAAGGTTCTGGACAGCAGAAGAGCACTCTACCGAAACATGATGTTGGCAAAGAGCCCTCAAAGAATGGTATTGAATCAACCACACCAAAATTCAGCACGCTACCCGAAAACTCGGAAGATCATATTCTACAACCTCAGCAACAGTCCATAGATCACCTAGAGGAGAATTCGGATAACATCGCCAAGGTTGGGTTGTACAAAATAGGATCTAAATCTAGAGCAACCGACATACTCAAAAAGTTTAACGAAGATTCACACATGTACCTGTATTTCCGAATCGAAGGAACATTCCCGGTATCTCCCATCTTTTTGACTCATGTATTCAGTTGTTTCGAACTGAAATTTCAGGATTTGTTTGTTCTCAGCCATAATGGATCAAGAATGACTGGCCACCTAGCCTTGCCAACGAACAAGGTACAACTGGTCAAGAATTATCTTAATTTCCACGAGACTTTTATGAAAGGCGAAGATTTTCTCGTGCAAATAAGTCCAATGAGGTACATAGATTTCAAATCGTCTATAATGAGTGTCACGTGTACGTCTGAGTTTCGACTTCCTACGACGGATACCGAAAGCCAGGTTACTCTTAGTGTGCTGAAATGTGATAATGGTGCCGCTAGCTCAATTTCCAACTCTTCTAAACGGAAGAAGCCTCCCAAGGCTTCAAAGAACCGGAAACCGCAACTTTCTGAGGATGAACTCGCATCGAAATTAGAGGATTCGATCAAAAGGAATGATTTTGTCTCTGATATAATGTCAAGAATACGAATTTTTGGGAGCACTGTTCTCAGTCTGGAAAATATACCGTCGGAGATCAGTATTCATACTCTGAATCTGATGTTGGGAACTGTCTCCATCCGCTCTGATCAAGTGGTTGCGGTTAAGACGCCTAATAAGAACTGCATAGAGAATTTAAGTCTACTGGTTGTTATGGATCCCAACAATCCAGATAAGCAAGCAATTCTGGCCAAGAATAAGTGCAAGACAAATTGCAATTGCACAATTATTGCGAGACAAACTGGTTTCGCTGAGTTAGAAAAGTTTTTGCAGAAACACTACACCAAAATTATCAGACTCGACACTGAATACAAGCTGCCAATAACGGTAACCGATAATCAATTGTAAATCGTCGTTTCTAAAAAAAACTAGAATGATGTGAATTGAACTGTTTCGGTTCGATATTGATCGTTGACGACTCGATTTAGTATTATCACAGTGGCAGTCTCTATCACCTCCAGGATCTTATAAACTTGATCCAATTACTATTGTACACTACACGCCCGTGTCGTCAATCGGGCTCGAAGATTTCAAATCTTCTTCGTTAGTGCCATGGCTGCCTCTACTCTGACTTTCTCTATCCGTGGATTCATTCATCAAGTAGTCTAGTGCGACGTCGAAGTCAGGATCAATAAAGCCGCAGTCAATCTTTTCATCTCGACGAACTTCGTCAGCATCAGGTTCATCGGGTGTTGGCCGTTTCTCGTTTCTTACCGATGCTAGCGCTTGAGTTGCATGAGTTTGTTGATTTTTGTTAGAAAGACTATCGTCAATAGTTGACTCCACGTTTGAGCAACCTGACCGCGGTCTGGCTAGATCACAACTCTTTCCCTCAGTCGCTGCTTGCCCGCCCGATATTGGCGGCGGCGTACTAGACGCCTGGATACTTGCAGAAGCTGCCAAAGTATTGCCCTCCAGAGAGCTACTTAGCTGGTTTTCGATTGATTTGTAGCCAGAATCATGACGCCTGTTGAGTCGTTGGTGATAATTTGTCCAATTATCGCTTACACAAGAATCCTCATGGAACGTTGCTCTCAATTTCCACAAATCCCGACATTGCCTCTCCCTGTTTTAATTAATCTGTTAGTCGTCATCACCCACTATCTACCTAAAGATCACCGCAAATTCGTCCATACTTACAAACTGTTCGCATTTGATCCAGGTTCGTTCTTTGGTTTGATTTCTAGATTAAACTACATGTTAATTTGCCGCTCTAATCATCTTTAGTCACTTGTCGTAGATACTTACCCGTCGGTTCGGCAGCAATTGTGGCCTTGCGACTCTCATCGGCCTCACGGGTACAAGGAAACGCGGCACTGTGCTCGCCATGGTCATTGCATGGATAGCAATCCAGCTTAAGCTCTTCTGACTCGTCTTTCCGTCGCATATGTGTGCTCGAGTTTGGATTTGGCAGCACCCTTCTGTTCAAGCTGGAATCACTGCTCGCGCCCACAGTTGAGAAAGCCGGACGCTGGCGTCTTCGAGCGAGGAACTTTCCGTTTAGATTCCTCTTGGATATGTTTGTCGACTTGGAAGTTCGAGCCAGGATCCTGTCGCTAGCACGACTGAAGTCAGGCGAGGGTGAAGATGTTGTAGATGAAGTGGAGGAGGAGGAGAGTGCAGTCTTCAAGTGAGTTGTCACTCCACTGCTTGTCTGTCCATCCCTTCCTCTCGATATTCTTGCAGCTGTCGAGACTGAAGATTTACCACCAGCTGATGAGCTCGAGGGTTCTCGATTGGCTTCTTCTGCACCTTGCACCGATGGTTCGCTTCCCTCAAGCCTTTGCTTGACACTCTCAATGGACTCCGCAGACAAAATTAGTGAGCCATGTGAGGGCTGACGACTAACTTCTTGCGCTTGCTGACCCTGACTCATATCGGCCTCTCTGTGGCCAATGTAGGGATCTTCATTTGCTAGCTGACTCATTTCACTTTGACTGCCATCCTCATTTTGCGGGCCTGCAAATCCACTCGTTGGAAGAGATAGAATCGAGTCGGCGGTGTTATCATCCAGCCAAAATGACGATTGTCTCGTGATGGTTTGTGAGCTCCTCCGGCTCTCAGACCCTCGCATTAGTCCTCTCACTGCCAACTCCTGGTTGCCTGGAATTTGACAGGGGGCCATGGCTTCTCCCTGATGATAGCGACTGCGGTAATTTGCTTGGAAGTTCCTCTCGAACAGGAACCTCGTTTGGTTAGGAGAGATTCGGTCTGCAGCCTGTGACTCAAGCTGAACAGGTAAGGAGTACTTTCGGCTTGGACAAGTAACATGGCAATCGGGCTTCCGCGCTAGTTGAGCGTGGTCGTTGCAAAGATATGGAAAAGCACAGCCATCTAATAGTTGGTCTGCCGATATGTCTGTTTTGGTTGCCATACTGTTCCAGTAAGGCTGAACACTTGTTGGGGTGTTGGTGCAGGCGCTTCCGCTAACTCCTATCCCACTGCTACTTCCGCCGCTGCTACTGTGGTTGCTCTTACTATTTGAGGCGGCGCAAAATTGGTGATCGAGGATGGAACAGTTGCTAGGTCTGTGTGACTGCGGATAACTCTGGTTGAAATCATCAAATTCATCTTGCAAACCTGCCGGCTGCATGCCAGTTGTTTCATCCTGAATGTGCCAGTTTCCATCGAAACCTGTGCAGGCTCTTGGTTTTGGGATCGAGCGAAGATTCAGACTTCTCAGTGGACTTCTGTGCCTGCAGCTGTTGCAAATCGATGCCCTGGATATGTGATCGACGGCTATCGACATCCTTCTTGGATGTTTGTTGTCACGGCCAATGTTTGAACTGGTTCCATGTTGCTGGATGATTCGGCCTTTAAGTTTCCATCTAGGAATAGCGGTGCAGCAGGACAAATGCGAGGCTAGACCATCGATTGGCGTTAATCCTGTCATTTCAGGAGCAAATTCACCCGCCACCACGACTCCCGGCTCACTTGCTCGGCTCGTGACACAGTTTGCGGGCACAATTTTTGCTGGATGGGCGAGCAGCGAAGAACCTGGCGAGATTTCGCTATTGCTTACAATCTCGATGGGCGACGGGGTAGCTGAGCTCGGTTGTTGGATTAAGATTCCTTTAGGTATTGCCGGAGTTCCACTTGAAGTTTGGTAGTTGCACAAAGGACTGTAAAGAGGTACGATTGGTCTGAGATTGTCCAAATTTGGCGCAAAAGAATGCTCGAAAAATTTGCCAGAATCTTGTGCTAGATCATTTGGATCTCTGATGCTCGTCTTACTTTGGTCAGATCCAGGAAATCGGTGACCATTCACACGTTCATGGAATTTCTTTCCATCCATTATGGACGCATTCGTCTCGTAGCAACACTTGCATGGCGGTTGTACACCGTGATAAGGTCTAGAGGCTGTGTCAGGATCGATACTAGCCTCAAAAGGACCCTCACTCTGAGAGTGTTCATACTGGCTACTGAAGTTTTGTGTTGAGCAAAAGTGAGATTGACACGATACAAGCAAGTCGGTGTCGTTGGAAAAGTTAAGAGTTGGTCTTGACGGATCTGTAGGCAGGTTGCAGGTGCCATGGTTGAAATCTAAGGCCAGCTGAACACCAATGCTTTTAGTAAGTCTCTGATAGACCTCATCCCGTTCGTCCTCGTAATAATTTTCGTACTGTCGCTTGATGTGGCTACTACACTTATTAACAAGGCCACTTGAAAGCTGAGCTTCGTTGAGGCAAGAAGAGAGACCATTCTGGTTGGATATGTTGGTTGGGATTTTATCCTCAACTCTGACACGCTGCGATTGGAATCGGGGGCTGGCTACAGATCTGAGCCCTCTTGGGGATTCACATTGGGAATTCAGAGGAACCAGTTGACCAGGCCTCAAGTCGCCTAAGGCTGGCGTTGCCGAGCAACAAGATCGGTAAAAGCCCGGGCTTGCTCTCATGTGGCAAGGCGATTGCCCTTGACTCTTACTTTTGACTGACAGGCAATGGGAATTCAAGTGGTTTGAGTGGCTCAAGATGATGTGACGGTTGGTTATGCAGCCGCAGGAGGAGCTTTGGCACTCAATGGGGCTGACTGAATATAGGGAGCAGTTTGATATCGAGCTGCAGGCATCGTTGATTGCTGGTTCGGTTGATAATCTATGATCATAATTGTCGCGCTTACTAGGCTGCTGGACGAGTCCAATTGCATCCCTCTCGGATATGAGCCGGTCACGGGCGCGATTTCCGGTTCCTTTCGCTTCAGCACCACCTCCATTTGAGGTAAACTCCGCTGTTGGTTGTATCTCGACCCTTGGGGTTGGAGTTTCTTGCTGAGAGTGACTAGTTGTGACATCGAGCCCTTTGTCGTCCATTGCATATCCCATCTCATCATGTGCATCTCTTCTCTCGTGTGAGCTTGGTTGGTCGCCATTCGCGAGTCCAGCCTTTGATTTGGCCGAGACCAAGTAAGCGGACAACCTCATTAGCCATGAGCCTCTTCGTCTAACTGCAGCTTTTGTTTGTAAGCCCTCCGCCTCATCGTCGATAAATTTCTTCATCCTAGCAGAGAACAGCTTTACTCTCGGCTTCGCCGATCGAGCAGCGACAACAAATGAGTTGTTAGCTAAACTTTGTCTGAATTCCACGATAGAACTCGATCGCTGTCCACAGATGGAGCTTCTCGGTTTATCGCGATGATCGCGAGACTGAACCTTAGTTTCGTCTATTTCCTTGCAACTCTCGGTCAAACTTCTATCGACAAGCTCGATCCGTTCGCCATCACAACCTAAGTTTTTGACCGTGCTTGCATCGGCTGCCCGCGAGATTGAAGTCTCGAGTGCCTCCTCTTGCAAGCGCTTAGTCTTAGATTCCCTCGATAGCAGACAGTTAGTCCGAAATTTGTGATTGTTTTTCCTGTAGAACCATCTGTACATAATCCAGGTGAGCAGGATGAACGCGACGGCAACACAACCAATTGAGAATGAGCTTTGATCTAAAAAGGAATTATTGTTTGCAGGTACATTGGGTTGTCTGGATGGATTGCTGGCTTCTTTATCGATAGACTGGCCTGATCTTACGGAATCTGCTGGCAGCAAGATTGTCTCTCTCATATTAGATGTGCTCAACGAACGAGATTCGATAGGATATACCGTTGGGCGGTTTGGATCCTCCAGCAATGTGAGTCGATTTGCTACAATTTGCCTATCGTCACCTCGCTCGTTCGAGGATCCTATGGATCTCTTGTTTGATGCAGCGGACTTGAATTGAATTCCCCGTCGCTTGGCGTCACCTCCTATGGATTGCAGATTGTTATTGGCGGGTTCCATATCGTCTGTGAAAGAGTCTGGCGGCTGGTCAATGCTGCCTATCATATTAAAATTATCAATATTTCTAATATCAATATCGGGCTCGCTCCGCTGACGGCCACCAGTTAGACGGTTTGTCGCCATTTCATCACCCAATAAGATTGTCTCATCCATCTTGTAGTTCAGTTTTTTCACACCTCTGCGCAAAAGAGTCACATATAGGGTGCTCTCAGTGATCGATGTGATATTTTTGGCTTCATTCGCACGTATCGCGTCGAGACACAAATAGTCGACTTGGAATTGCCAACATAGGCAGTCTTCACTTAAACCTGGCACTGGTCAGTCTGAAAAAGTTTGAGCCTTTTAGCGATTGTGCTCGGGGATTGTGCAGTATGACCTAAATACAACACATAACGTCGCCCTGGAGGTCTGCTAGTGTATGAAACGTCTTAACCTAGTTGAGCCAGTACGAGTCGTGCGTACATCTGTAAGTGCCCGTGCAAGTTTTGTGTCTATACGCGAGTTTCAGTGCTAAGGCATGAGGAGGCCTCACGAGAGATAAAGGAGAAATGTGCCTAGTTACATTCGCGCACTCGCATAGCAGCAAGATGGGCTAGTGTGTGGGTTTGAGTATATTTAATATCGAGTAGCATCCATTTGAGGCGCAATGTATCGCACAAAGGGAGGAGTGGATATTACAATCGTTGTTGCACTGCTAGCATCTTTTTATTGCTCTGCTAGGTCATGGAAAAGATCTAAATATTAAGTGTATCGTTTTGTGGGCATCTCGATCGCACTGAGGCTGCAATAATCGAAACTTTGCAAGAGCTAACAGAGAGTCCGATCGCCTGTGATTCATCTCGAAGGTTGGATCGTCATTTGACAGCACCCATTTTATTTAGCAAGAAATTCTTCCTCTGAAGAAGCGCAACAAAACTGGCACCAGATGCAGCTCCATAATGAGACCCTCGTGATTTCTCAGCAATTTCTGAGTCCCCTTTTAGCGACAGTTGCAGGGTCATAAAAACAATTTTGAACTTCTCCATTGGGATGGCAAACAGTATCGATTCGCAACTGATTGAACAACAAATTGAATAAATACCTCCTCTTCTGAGGATTCATATGGATTCAAATTAATGCAAAATAGTAGCTAAAATAGTTTATCATCCACAGGACTGAGATCAGGTTTGCAGGTCCAGTTGCTCTTCGATTAATTTCACCATTCGAACGCCGCTGGGACTCACGCGCAGCTCCAAACTGTCGGTGCTCAGATCGAGATCCTTGCCGAGCCTATCGAAACCATGAAATAGATCATGGACACTGAATTTTCGGGAGCTGTTTGAGCAATGAGACCAGTGCGACCACTTTGGAATAATGCTTAACTTTTCATGCAACCGACCCAGGAGCGTGGACAACTTGAAGGATGCAAAGCGACTGTTTCCGATGGTCCTCCTATCAAAGTAAACGACCGCATAAGATGGACACGAGCGGGCGATCGGCTCGACTGGCTTTATAAACACTTGCAAGTACTTATATTCATGAACCATCAGTCCGAAAATACCCATCTTGTCCTGGTTGACCGCAATCACCCATTTGTTGCGCAATATTTTGCTCGATTCCTTGCCAATGCTCCTCAGGTCGTTGCTCATGTAAAGAGGCGAGGCCCAGACTGACCAGATGGCCATTTGCGCCTGCTCCTGGCCGAGACTGAGCCCAAAGTCGCCAACAACTAGCTGATCGGCGTCAAACCAATGACCTGGCCCGTGATACCTGATCACTAGGTCCTGTTTTTTAACGAACCAGTCGATGGTCTCGATGACGCTCTTCCAGGAGTCTTCAATGTCGCCAAACGCGCGCCACAGGTTGCACTTCTCCACAACCAAATCCCAATTCGTCGTCATGTTTTCGTCATTCTCATAAGCAGGCCAAGAGCATGAGAATAGGATTGGCCGGCCAGTTTGGTTCAGCGCGTTCTCCATTAGTGGGCATATTTTGGCCGCTTGCGATACGTTTAGATAGCAGCCGTCGAACTTGAACGAGTCGACACTCCAGGCGGCGAATGTGTTTGCATCCAATTGAAAGTAGTTGCCTTCAAGGGAGTTGGAGTTGTTGAGTTGGCCAGGAAAGCCCTGACAGGTTTCCGTGCCACAGTCGCCATAGATGCCCAGTTTGAGGCCTCGCGAGTGCATATAGTCGGCCAGCTGAGGCATTGAGGCAAAGCGCAAGGGATCAGGTTGGAGCGCCTTGCTTGCGTTGTCGCGCTTCCTTGTTGACCAACAATCGTCAATGTTCACGTACTCGTAGCCAAGTTGGCGGAATCCGTCCTCTACAAGCCTATCGGCCATCTCCTCGAACAGCCTGCTATTTATGCACTCGGATGGATACAGGCTGCAGTCGGTCTCGCAAACATACCTTTCCCACGCCAGCCAGCCCATTGGGGGCGTGAGCGCAAGTCCGTTGTCTAGCGTGACAACCAATCCGAAGGCGCCGCAAGCGAGAAGTCCGAGCGCGACCGAGCAGACGAATCGCCTGGCTGCAATCTTGTCCACCATGCTGCCTTGGTCTTGTCACCTGTTGTTGTTGGTGGTGTTGGCGACTTTGCGATCACGAGTGTTTGTCTGCGGCTGCAGCTGCAGCTGAGGTTGTTGTTGTTGTTGTTTTGCCTCCAAGAGAGGTGGATGGATAAACGTGACCCTCTGTCTTCACTCTGTCGGCGAACGCGAATGGAAGGAGCAGCATGGAGATCCGATAAGCATCTCTATCCAGACTGCGGCTGGCCGGCTCAGCGCGTCCATCGCGCCACCAGCAAGTTGCTCGCAACTCGGGGGTCCCAGTGCAACCACCATTAGTCTTCCCCTCGAGCCGCTTTCAATCCGACACATGGGCAACACTGAGCCACATTCGGCGCACGCTGCTTTCGGCTAGCAACATGGGCCAGCACGGCGAGATAGTGGCCATTGCAGGTTAATTTGTGTCCAACTTTTGCTCGAGCTTTATGATCCAACTAGAGTCAGCTTTGGCCGCATTGAACTTGGCGGCGAGCGCAAGTGCGGCAGAGCTCCGTAACTATCAAGATGGCCACAGGTGCAGGCCGCGCGCTCGCTTGCCCGAGTTTGTTTGCCATCGATGCGGCGGGCGATAACAATACGAGAGTGGCGATAAGAGAGCCATGGAGTCAAATAAGCCCATGGGCTGTCCTGGAAGGGACGCAATGGCTCCACTGCGGCCCAATGGATTCGGCCGAGTCGACTAGACTTGGCGCGAGCTCTGAGCCTGTCGAGGGCCCCTTCAAGCGAGCTCTTGGTCGGCCGACCTTGCCGCCGCCGCCGCCGCCGCCGCCGCCTCCTCCTCCTCCTCCTCCTCTCCTCTCCCCTCATCTCTTCCTTGTCGCCGCCGCCGCCGATCACGAGGACTCTCGTGTGAGCGATGAACCCTGGCGCTGATGAACGTGCCTGCAACCTTGCCGTTGCCGGCCTATCCTGTTTGCTGTGCCATCTCGCTGGCAGCGCTGAGAGGAGTCGAGAGTTAGCGCGAAATCTCACGCCCTCGCTGGCAGCCCACTGGGACTGGGGACTGGCGGCGCACGAGACTCAGCTTGTCTCGCCGGAGGGCTCGTCGCGTTGTGCCCGCCAATGAGAGTTTGGGGTCGCAGGAGTTCAAGTTTTCGCTCGCGTCTCTCCGGCGTTCAACTCGTTCGGATTTGGACGCGTTCAAGAGCTTGAGTCATAGGTGGACCTGGCCGATCATCCGAGAGTGTTGCAGCGCCGGCCACTGCTGCAGCCGCTCGCTCTACATCAAGTGGGCCGACTCAAGCTGAGAGAGCGAGCGAGGACCTGCTCGGGGCTGCTAGCTTGCACCGCTCAGCCAGCCAGCCAGCAGGAGCAATGGGCGGCGACAGGGATCAGAGCAATCAACTTTCTCGAATCAGGCTAAGCAGCGCCGCCATCCAAGCCACTCGAGCAGAGTTTAGCCGCTTGACTCATCGGCCTGATCGGGCCGGCGAGCGCCAAAACCAATGGGAAGCGCGCGCAGTTTGGCGAGCTAAAGCAGCCGCGTCTGTGGACTCAGCTTGCGAGCCCAAAGTTGTGGCCAAAGAGTTGAAGCGAAAGCAACAATGGTTGCTGGCAAACAACAACAACAACAACATCAAAGTTCAATGTTCTCGCTTGGCTCAAGCCGAGCGAGTGGCGTGTCCATGGAGCGATTTTGCTCGGGCCGGCAGAGGTGGCGGCCACAACCAAGGGAGCAGCCATTTGCGCGCTGCCGCCAACGAGGGTCTGGCCACAGTCTGGCCGAGTGCTAGTTTGCGCAACAACACGGAGCAGCGCGCTTGAGTCTACTCCACTGGCTGAGCTAGCAAACTCGCCGCCTGGCTCTGTCCCATCTCGCACCCTTCGTCACTATTTATAGGAGCTTGCGCTTGGAGGGGGGCGCTGACAGTGGAAAGCGGCCGCGATAAGGGAGGATTGGCGCCGCGGGACTAGCTTGCGGACGAACAGTGAGAGACAGGGCGACATAGTTGCTGTCTGTTTGGATCCTCTTAGTTTGCCAGCAGCTCGAGCCGGCTTAGCCATGAGGGGGCGGCTGGCTGAACTATGACGCCAATGTCGCCGCCAGGCGTCGGGGGAGGCGCGAGCGGCGAGGGGCTCGCAACTGGGGAAGCAGATTGGTGGGCGAGAGTGACACTGAGCCCCAGTGAGCGCGAGCTCGCGGCGGCCCACAGCATGCGAGTTCAAGCACCTTCAGCGTTAAGCTAGCCCACTCGGCGCAGCCACGCAATTCCAATCGTCCTCTCTCGCTCGCCTCCCATAGCCCAGTGGAGGGACGCACACTCTGCGGCCGCAAACAGGCTCACCCTCCGTCAACCAGAAGCCCGGCAACACAAAGCGGACCTGGCAAAGTGTCCTATGCAAGTGAGTGTCATGCTCACCTGGCCGAAAGCCGGAGTTGTGCGCGCACTTCAAAGCGCAATTTGCGAGGGTTCGTTTACGCAAGCAGGCGAAGGGATGAGAGCGACAAGATTAGCTAGCATATTGCTGCAGCCTAGCAACGTGAGCGCAAAACATTGAACTTGAAAGTGGACGGCAGCCCGCCCGCCCGCCCGCTTTGAGCGACAGGCCGGCGCACAGTTTGCCCTTAGAGGTTAGTTGTAGCGCTCGAAGACAGTGACCAGTAATGGATTTAGGCCAAATTGAGAGGGCAAGCGAGGATGCGACACAGAGAGGCAATGAGAGATGCGATTCATTAGTAACGAGTTCCTGCGCTCCAGCCGCCAACAAACCAGCGCAAGCGGCAACCATTTCGAACGGGACCGATGGGCGAGCTGGAAAGAGGATGCACCAGATTGGAGGGGCTGCTTTTGGGGTGGCTGGCCAGAGTGAGGGGAGCACCGACGGGCTGGAGTTAGAGGAAGGTGAGGAGGACGAAGGGGAGGAGGAGGAGGACGAGGAGGTTGGATTAGATGAGATCGGTGATATTATGGCAATCAAGTACGGCGACATAGAGGCTTGCCACTCCAATATTGCGCTGCCTCCAGTTTATGGAAGCGGCGAGCCAGCTTGCGGCGATCGACTTGCAGCCTCCAAGCGACACAAAATGGTGCGCAACCGGAGAGACAGCGACAACTATCTGACTCTCGGCAGGCACAAGCAAAATGGTGGCGAGAGAAGTAGCGCGAATCAGTTAGTTGGCGACATAAATACCTGTGACAATGATTCAACTTTGGGCAACAGCAACTCTAATTCACTTTGCAACATGGCCAACCGGTCAGCCTCGGCCGCTTCCTACGCCTCGTCAGCCTCGAGCTCGTCCCTGTCCTCCTGCTCTCCGCTTGCCGGCTCTACGGTGGCGGCGGCGCCGGCGCCGATCTGTCCGGCGAGGGGCGACGCGCAGGTGGCCAGCGAGTGCGCCATCATAAAAGTGGCCGGCAGCCACAGGCAGCAGTCGGAGGGACGCGACTCTACGATGTCGCCCGAGCAACTCGCCTGCCTGCCCACCGCCTCCTGGCTTAGCTCGCTCGCAGGCGCGCCTACAATGCCCGTCTCGCCGCCGCAGATTAGAATTCCGCATACCAGCAGCGCACCTGCAGCAGAGTTGCAGCAACAAGCACCTGACCTTGTCCACCAGCAACACGAACATGAGCGCCAATTCATGCTCAACCTACACCAGCAGCACACATCTTCCCTCTCTGCCTCCTCCTTTGCCGGCGACTTGAGGAGAAACCAAAGCCGCCACACCGAGAACGAGCGGCGGCGCTCACAATTTGGGACACACAATGGCGACCGGCAGCAGGCGGCGAACAGAAGCGACCAAAGCGATAGTAACAGGTGCGACGGTGATAAAAACGTTCCTAAACTCAACCCGACCGGCGAACAAAGGCAACATGAGACGAGAGGCACGAGTGAGCAGCAACGAATGACCGGAGAGCGCGCTCTCGCGCACCAGCACCAACACCAGCATCACTACCTACCGCACTACCTTGGCAGCCGACCAGCATCTGCATCCGCAGCAGTTGCCGCAGCCCCATCCAAGCTTGCCGGCCAAGCGTCGCCAGTTTACGTTCAGCAAGAAGCGGAAAGGCAGCAAGAAACGCCACCGGCTGCCGCAACCGCAAGTCCAAGCTCGACCCTCATGCTTACGCCTGCGAGCTCGTCGTCAGTCTGCGGCGCCGCTTCCACTTCAACAAACTCCTCCACCTCCACCACCTCAACTCCAGGCTCGTCCTGCCCGTCGAACCCGCCGAATGGCTTGAGCAGCGGCCAACAATCAGCTCCAATGTTCACCGTTCAGCACCATCGAAAACAAAATGAGCCGCAGCCGAACCAACTGCAAAAGGTTTCTACAAGCAACTATGGTCCACAGAGCAACAGCCAACTCGCTCGCAGTCACAAGCATCTTGAAGGCCAACCGCACTCGATACACCACCACAACCACCAGCAGCAGCAGCAAGAACAACAGCACCTACAACAACAGATACAGGACCACTCGCAACAACAACAACCCTTACAGAGACAATATCCGCCTAACCATCCGCTTGGCAATACGAAACATTTGTGCTCCATTTGTGGCGATCGCGCAACGGGAAAACATTATGGAGTCTACTCATGCGAGGGATGTAAGGGATTCTTCAAGAGAACCATTCGCAAGGACATTGTTTACGTCTGCCGAGCCAATGGCAATTGTCTGATTGATATGCGCCAACGGAATCGATGCCAGTACTGCAGATACCAGAAGTGCTTGCGTCAGGGAATGAAGAGAGAGGCCGTTCAAGAGGAGAAGCAGCGACTCAAACTTAAAGCTTGCGCTGCTGGTCTAACCAATTGTGATAACCAAGTTGAAAGCACCAGCAACCTGATGATTGGACAAAGTTCACTCGATAGCCAAAACAGCCACCTAGATGTCGGTCACATTACAGCTATCAATCTTCCATATGGTACAACTTACAACAATGGCCGGCATCACCAAAAACAGAGGCCTTCGCACGATGGCCAGCCGATTCAAATATCAGATATTGTTGAAGCGCAATTAGATGCTTGCGATCGAAGCAATTCGACCTCATCCCAGCCGCATTATGATTTTCACCCAGCTAACAGTAATCACCACTACGATAGCGCAAACCAAACCATCAGCCACTATCATCAGCCTCAGCATCCTCTAAACAATCGACTACCTGTCATGCGCGATTTCAATGGCCAGCATGACACAAATAACGATAGTAACAATTACTATTCGGACTTCCACCAATCACCAAGAAAATATTCAAGGATTGATGATCTGACCCTCAAATGGGCTGCACAAATGCAGATTGAGCAACTTCTTGATTGGGCCAAGAGCGTACCAAAATTTACCGAGCTCCTCATAGATGATCAGATAACCCTTCTGCGAGCATACTGGAACGAACTCATCATCTCGGAAATTGCATTCAAGTCTATAGATGCATTCAAGGAAAATCAGAGCACCAGTAATAAGAGCTTATGCATTGGACGTGGCTTGTACATAAATGAAAACCAAGCTTATGAGATTGGTCTGAGTAATATGTTTGAACGAATCATCAGCGAACTTGTGGTGAAGATGCACGACATGAGAGTTGATTCGAATGAGTTGGCCTGCTTGCGGGCAATCATCCTTTTTAATCCAGAAACTCATGGTTTAAAAAGCGCCCAACCGATAGAGGAATATCGGGGGAACGTCTACACGGCCCTCGAAATGTATTGCCGCAAGGCTTACGATGATCAACCAAATAGATTTGGAAAGTTGCTGCTCCGATTGCCAGCCTTGCGGAGTATTGGCCTCAAGTGTGATTGTAAGCGACGTTGTGATATAAACAACAACAGCAACAATAACATCCAATTAAGCGGCCACGAATCTTCTGCAAATAATACCGGCCAACCAGGTGGCGCATCGCCAAGCGGCTCAGCAACCATGTTAGGTTATCAAGTTAAACTGTTGTTCTTTGATATTTGTTATGAGGCCTCCGCCATTGACTCATTCCTGAGATCGAATCTACTAAGTAATCGCTCGGGCAAAATATGATAACATTGTTAATAAATTATATTCAATTGAAGTGTTACTGTGACACCAGGTAGCCAACTCCGCTGTCGTCTATTTTCTCCTCTTCTCTTCGCTTTAGGCAGGCAGTTTTTGGATTCAAGCGCCGTTCCTTGACAGATCTCTCAAGGAAGGTTATAATCTCCACTGCATCATGGAGAATTGTCAGCTTAGTTCGTGTTTTTTCCGTGGCCATATGCTTCGTACACATGCTACCTAATTCTTTGAAAGCGTCGTTGATATCTTTCACTCGGATTCTGGGGTTAAATTGTACTAGGGGTTAGTCTACGACCCTCGAATATGTGTAAAATGTATGATTATTCCGTTGAGTAACCTACCTTTCTCTTACGTTGTTGGCCTGGCGTCTGTCCTTACCAAATCCGTTGCTCTCTGAGCCTCGGCTAAAATCGTCATCGTCGCCAGTTGCGTTACTACAGGTTTCTTGGCGCTCCGAAAACTGTTCTGCGTGGCTTTTGATTACTTCGAGCGCGTCCTCAAGACATACGGGCTCCACGGAGGTTGTGGGCTGGCTCGAAGAGTTCATGGATTCAGCATTCAAACTAAGCGGCAATGATTGTTGGATTTGCTGCCCAGATGCTACATCTACCACTGCTGGTCCTTGCATGGAATGAGACACGCTTGGCTGGCTTTGCGTGTAATGGTGACTATAAGACCAACTGGTTCCAACGTGAGCTGAAGAGGCTAGACCTGGTTGACCCTCTGATACTTGTGGCACTTGATCGACCAGTAAATCTGGATTCCAGAAGGTCGCATGCGTTTGTGGGGCAGCCACTTGGGTGTAATGGGGCTGTTGTGCTTGGATCGAGGAGTGCGCGTATGGATCTTCGGCTATAGGCTGGCTCAGGGGTGCGCCCGACGGAGCCCAATGATGGCTTTGCACGACCAGGGGTGGAACCCCCTGTTGTGCCCAATTTGCGGTAGCTTGATAATTCGCCACTGCCTGGTTAGGCATGACCTCGGGAGCGGTTGGCGGTTGTTGGGTGTCGAGCCTAAGGGCATGTTGTGGCTGTGATTGAGGTTGCAATTGGGTATATTGTAATTGTTGTTGTTGGGCCTGCACCTGGGGCGCATTCTGGTAATTGTAATCGTAATTCATGATTTCAAAGCGCGATATCTACAATAACGTGGCCATAATAAGTACTAAATCATTTCAAGGGATGCAGATGATACGAGTCCCCAATTGTGATCGTGTTATATGTGTAAAGTTAATTCTAAGTCAAACTGAGCCACATAAATGGTGAGATTTTTTGTTAGCAGTGAAGGTAGGACAGTGGTGCTCAAGCTGGCCAGTTTGAGCGAACGAACGAACGAACGAACCATGGTAGTAGGTAGAACAATGGCGAATGGACACTGCCGCCCCCTCTTGCAATGAAGCCTCCCATTTGTGACGCAAGAGGCGCTCCGATCACCGATTTTCCGAACGCGACCTAGTTCAGTCAGTTGAAATTTCAGAGCCACCTAGCTAAACTTTGGCTGCTTAAGATGAGACTCCAATTTCGTCAAACACGAGATTTTGTCCGGAATCTCGAGCTCAACTAGACTTACACAAAATAGAGCTATACTTAAATATTAGAACAATGAATATTCGATGGATTTTATCAGATTGATTGGAGGAAAAACATGACCAGCATTCATGTGGACACACAACCACAAGCAGCCAATGGAACGACTTTAAACCAGGCACAATCACCGAACAAATGTGACGAGGTCGAACGTGTACGACAACGCATGGATGGCCTGCGAAAGCATCATAATGAATCAACTGATATCTACAATCGGACCCAACCAATCATCAATGATCAGATCCATGAGGAAACTATGAAATATCTCAAAAGTGGTCAAGTAAATGGGACGACCAAAACAAAGAGCCAAAAGCCACGGGCGCCGAAGAGGCAACGGAGTAATCCGGCCGGCAACAATAACAATAACCAAAATCCAGCTACGCTTCATACAAACTCTGCCGTAACTAGTACCACCAATGGACTTACGCCTCAGAATCAAACACAACAGGCGGTGCCCTCCTCACAGGGTGTAGTTCAACAGGGGCATATGCAACAAATCACCCTGTACCCACCGCATGTTCAGCAACCACCTATGCATCTGCAACAGCAACAACAACAACACCCGCATCAAATGCAGTCTCAGCAACAGCAACACTTCAAGTACCAACCGACTACAAATATATATCAACCATCGCAACCAGTTATGCAAACAACTCAGCACCAGTACCCCGCTAGGTCACAAATGTTTCCTCAGCAACAAATGCAAGCCCCATCTCACATTCATCCCCAGCATATCGAGCAAAGCCATTTTGGAGCACAACATCATGGTCAACAGTCACAACATTTTGCTCAACATCACAGCCAACATAACGGTACCCACCAAGCCCATCATCTACTTCATAACACACAGCATCAAGGCCAAATCAATCTTCCGCCGTTGACTTCTTTGCCAAACGATCTTGACTTACCCCTGCAGGCAGGCCTGGAATGTGACGTCGATTCGTTGATCAAGCATGAGATGTCAGTCGAGGGTCAGCTAGATTTCAATCACGATCTTCTACTTAAACTAGACAGTCACTATATGCCACATCATCATCATCAGTGGGATAAAACTTGAACATCACAAACTAGCTTCGTATGTTCTATAAATGTCAACTATATCCTCACATTTTTCTACGACTGTGTTCCCTTTATCCGCTTGTTAGTGAGACGACCAAGCAACCCTACAATAGGCTACTCTATCGATTGATATGATCCACTGGGAGGCTTAACAAGAGAGCAACATGGTGACGAATGGTGAAGGAGTTACATTTCCGTAGAGAAAATTCGTTTTTGTTGTCTATCATCTATTCATAGCTCCAAAATGTCCATAATTTGCGGCGTGAGAGCTGTACTTAGCAGTTGGGGGTCGCGCTTTCCCATAAACTCTCGGCTGCCGATTTGGAGAGGTAGATTAATCAAGCTACAGCCTACTACAGATCTTGGTAACTAGCTGCCGGTTTAGGTATAGTGTTTATTCAGATCTGTAAGGAATGATCAACAGGATGACAACTTCAGAACCAGTCTTCGGGGGAGGGGGGAATGAAACCTTATCCAATTTCCTCGAGTTTTCGTGTTGCCTCTATCGAAGCGGGTAAAGTCAGAATCACTTGTAGATGAGCTTCGTTATTTTCGGAAGCCTTAATTGCGGTCTTTTGGGTCAATATAGCACCTTGTTTCATGAAATGACGTTTCAGCTCTTCGACAACAGCAATTGTTTTCTCTATACCCAATCCAGTTCCCCAAACTGTTAAAGAGCGATGTTGATTGTCGGCGGCGTCCTTTATAATCAAGTCGACCTTTTTCTCAATCCTATCCTTCTGTTGAACGCGGACCACCGAATCCTGGATAATAGCTTGATCATCCAGAGGTTTGTCAACTTGGCATAACTCGGGCGATATCTTAGCCCGCTTGCCGTTTCTTGCACAATCTCGAGTTCGTTTTGTCATCCTGAATGAGACATCGTTGTCAGTTGTTTCGATTTGCAGTTAGCTTTGATATTGTATTTATTTTCCGATGTCTGACAACTCGTGAGGTATTGGGTTTTAGAGTGACCAATTCCAGGCTGGGATTTCCAGCCATACGAGCCTCAGAATTTAGAGCTCAGGTTAAAAAGAGCGCCATTTAGCCGAGTCTGGTATCATTCATGTGCGGATGCGCCAGTAACCATCATATGTCAATTGCTCGTGCAAGAGTTCATATGAGATGACCGGTCCATGTTCGAACCAAGGTCAAAGTTTAACATTCGACCGGAGACCATGCTCGAGAAGTCAAGAACAAACTCAGAGTCTTTCAATAATTTAGCTTTTTAGAGTGGCCCTGTTGAATATATATTGCCAGTCCCAAACTATAATTGCGTCATGGCTGATCCTATTCAGTGCAAAGCTGCCGTAGCTTGGGCACCCGGTAAACCCTTGACCATCGAGACAGTAACTGTTGCACCACCGAAAAGAGGCGAAGTCAGGATAAAGATACTATTCACTTCAGTTTGCCACACCGACCAATACACCCTGGGAGGCACAGATCCTGAGGGTAATTTTCCCTGTATCCTAGGCCACGAGGGTGCAGGTGTGGTGGAAAGTGTAGGCGAAGGAGTTGACTGCGTTGAAGTCGGCGACCATGTCGTACCACTATACATTCCGCAGTGTCGCGAGTGCAAGTTTTGCCGACATCCCAAAACCAATCTATGCCAGAAGATTCGGGTAACACAAGGTAAGGGTCTTATGCCGGATGGAACAACACGATTCTCCTGTGGTGGCAAGCCAATATTCCATTACTTTGGAACATCGACTTTCAGTGAATACACAGTCGTCACCGATATCTCGATCTCAAAGGTGGTCGAGAAGGCACCTTTAGACATCGTTTGCCTGCTTGGCTGTGGATTGTCAACTGGTTACGGAGCTGCAGTCAATACAGCTGATGTCCAAAGTGGCGACACTGTTGCTATTTTTGGTCTAGGCGCAGTTGGTCTAGCTGTGGCAGTAGGCTGTCGTGTTCGCAAAGCCTCGCGCGTTATTGGCATCGACATAAATGATGACAAATCCGAACTTTCAAAATCGTTCGGAGTTACAGAATTTCTGAATCCCACCAAACTTGATAAGCCGATTGAAGAGGCTTTGATTGATATCACAGATGGCGGCGTCGATCATGCATTCGAATGCGTAGGTAATGTCAACTTGATGCAAGCAGCTCTGAACTCGTGCCATAAGGGATGGGGGCAGGCGATTATCATTGGTGTCGCTGGGGCTGGTGAGGAGATCAAAGCTCGTCCCTTCCAATTTATCACCGGTCGAGCCTTAAGAGGTACTGCCTTTGGCGGATGGAAAAGCCGTGACAGCCTTCCGAAACTAATTGAGCTGTATTTCAAGGGAGACTTGCCAGTGGCTCAATTCATCACTCATAGGCGTGAAGGCATCGAATCCTTGAACTCTGTGTTTGACTTACTCAAATCCGGCAAATCTTTGAGATGCGTTGTGGATATGACGTATTTCGCGAGCTAATCTGCATGTATCTGTTCTTGCTTTCTCAAACTGGTAGTCTAAATAACACATTCACGGTAGGAAAAACTACGCTCACCCTTGGCATTTGATTTATTGGTCTATTGGCAACGATAGAGGACTTATATCTTAACAGAAATTTTGTATAAATTACTCTTGGAGAAAGGGGTCTAATTGGAATTGTGCTCCTAGCTCTGGGCGCCATCATGTAGAACTTTCAGAACAAGCGGTGCGACAACCTTACGAGAGGATGTTACATTCTGCTGAAGCCAGATTCTAGCCTTGTAAACTGAGTTGCTAGAATCGCTATTGCTATGATCAATAACGCGTTTATTATTGATGATGTGATCCTCGGGATCTGGGCTTGAATTGGACCCGATTGGAACCAAGTCGAGCTTACTAGTGTCAGCCTCAAAAGCGTTGCAGAGTTCGTCGAAGAGGCGACTATTGGCTGAGATGAGCACGAGGTCCCTGGAAATGCTATCGGAATGATCCAAATCAGCAATCAAACCCATAATTACGAATGCCTCATAATTGTTTTGACGAAAGAAGAGCTCCAGGTCTATGTTTGCTGCCAACCCGAGTGCTTCTTTGGCGGCCATTCCGAAGAGACTTGCAATACCAATACGCATACCATGTTTATCTTTGTAAACTTTCAGGTCGCGTTTCATCAGTTTCTCAAAATTGAGCTCCCTCGTTGAGTTCTTGATTTCCACCAACTGCTTGTACAGTTCGGTTCTAACGGGTTTCTTGGATCCTAGTAAGGCATCCAATTTCTTCAACAAATACAAGTCACGCCGTGTGAACCGCTTAGCCTTCTCAGACAGACAAATGGTATCGAGAAGGACGGTTCCGTAAATAAGTAATAGTATTTCGTCTGCAACGTGATGCTCCGCGTAGATATAAAACAATTTCTCGGCAACCAGGGTGGTGCAGGAGCCAACCGACGTGTCCAAAGTCGTGCGAATGCCGGCGTGATTCTCGACAATCCATTGCGGATTTTGAAGCTGATGATGGTCGATAATCTCGACAACGCGGCCAATTTCGTTGAACTCTTCGTTGTAATTGTGATCAACAAGTGTTACCAAAACCTCGATTCCGTTTCGCTTGATGTCGGCCCAATCAATGTCGTCCTTGCAGGTGAGGAAAGACTTGTCAATGTTGAGTGTTTTCTGCAGAAACCACAAGACCTCGCATTTGCTGTCCAACATGTCGCGGGTTGTGTTCAGCATTGGAATATAGAGGGTTCTCGTTTTATCTTTGCCATTGATTTCGTCCGACATCTTGGAAATAATGTGAAACATTAGAAGGCAACTGACGGCTGAATCCAAATCACAAGCCTCATTGCCGACAACAACATGAACAGTGTCGAGGTTGGCCTCTTGCTGCGTTTTGGGTTGTTGTTTTGGTAGGTTTTTGGTGGCAGGTTTTATGTTGTTGTTTTCCATGTTCGACGGGCCCATTTGATGGTTTTGCGGCGGCGGCGATGACGAGTGTTGAGCATTGAGTCGGTTGTTGTTGTTGTTGTTGTTGTTGTCGAAGTTGGTGACATATTTCGAGTCAGCGAGTTGGTGCAACGATGAGGATAGAGTTAGTTTAGATAATCGCGACGAATTTGAACCGGCGGCCACCATTTCGTGCGCATCGTGAGCTGAGGCACCATGATCTAGCTGGTCGTTTGCGGCGAGAGTGGACGATTTTAGCGCCGCAGGTAGATGGTGACTGTTAGCTTGCTGAGTTTGGTCGAAGTTTGGACCCCGATCGGCGTCCAGATCGTTCGAATCACAAGCGACAGTTGGGTGCCCTTTTGGCATCGCAACATTTGCTTGTTGTAAGCGGAGGGTTGTTTACTCGGGAATCAAAGTGTACGTGCAATTGTTTGTGCTTGTCTAACTGAGTGAGTGGAAGTTTCTTGGCTAGCGAGTAGTGTGATTAGAGTTTGCCGCCGAGATTTTGTCTGGGCTAAATTGCGACTCGCTTGTTTCTCCAGCCTCTTTTGCCGGCTGAGGCTGAGGGCGAGGGTGAGAGTGAGGGTTAGGGTGAGGAGAGGACTGAGAGTGGGAGCGGGAGAGGTGGGCAGGCATAGATTTGGTGCACTTTGAGCTTTGGTAAACTGTAAGTTTGGATGGGCAGAGAGCGGCCGGCTTGACGCGAGCTAGCCGAGTGTGGTGCCGAGCGACCGGCAAACAGGCGGACAGGGGCTTTCCTCTATCTGATTCGCTCGTATTGGGTAGCCGGCGGGCGCACTTTGCTATGCTAAGCGCGGGTTCTATACGCAAACCTTGCACTCTTTTCGCTATTCTGCCTCCTTTCTGCCTAAATGCGCCCAAGTTTGAGCCAGCGCGCTCCTGCCTCTCGTTCTAATATTTGGCCATAGCCCTTGAATTAGCTAAAATGCGCCACAGCACCGAGCTCAACCCACGAGCCGAGCCTGCCCATCTAGACTGAAGCCAGCTGTCCCTGAAGGAGGAGGAGGAGCAGCGGGAAAGCGCCAATGTGGAGACAGCACAAGGAAGCCGCTCGCTCGCCGGCTTGTTGTTACGCGCGCGCCGCGCGCTCGGCCGCAACCACAAGAGGCGTGCAGACTTCAAACTGCAGCGCAGAGCAAAGACAGCAGAGGCGTCGGTCAGATACTCGTCGAAAGTCGGCGGCTTTGCCTCCCCTGTTCGTCTTGCCAGCTATGAACTATGACAGAGTTTGTTGAGTAAGGAGCCCGGGTTGGTTGTGTAAAGGTGCTGCGCCTATGATTGTAGCTGAGGGGATTGAGCGAGGTTGGGAGAAGCATTGAGTGAGTGAGCTTGAGGGAGAGCGAAAGTGATGTGCTGGGACAGACGAGGGGCGGGCACAAGAGACTATTGTGTGCCATTTGCTTACTAGCGTAGCCAGTCGCCGAGGACTCGCGAACCCTGAGGCTGGAGGGAGAGAGAGAGAGAGCGACAGGGCTTCAGTGGGCCAAAGAGGCAGAGGAAATCAGATCGGGATCACTGTGGGCGCTTGACTGGAATAACCTGTTTTGGGCGACGCTCGACTGGCTCTGGAGGCCGCCGGCTTGCGCCGCATTTTTCTCGTGGCGCAAACATGCTGGTCCAGGTGAGGTTGGTTTAACGCAGCTCCAGCTAACCTGTCGGCCAGTTTGGCTAGACAGTCTGTTGGACAGATGTGCGCAAATCGCGCGCTTATTTCCCTCGAAGTGCCGTCCAATTTGTCGCCCGCCAATAACTGATGGCGCGCAAAGTTGGCCATTCGTTTTAGAGGAGGCATTTTTGGATAATGACTCTGTTGTTATGATAAATCCGAGCCAAATTTAGCGCAAGCTGTTTGCTCGCTTCTGCAAAACAAATAGCTCGAGATTGGATTTGGAGCCGGTTTGTTTGCATAGCAGCACAAACGAGCCCCTTCGGGCAACCAAAATGGTCCAATTTTGCGCTCTGAGGCTCAATCGAGCCGAATGGCACCCAAAAACAAGACTCTTCTTTACGACACCAGCAATCCCATTCTCAAGCAGAAGCTGCCAGCCGTAAGCCGCGGCGAGAGGAGCTCGTGTTCAACCGCTCGAATGGGCGTGTAAAAGATTGACAGACTTTGCCATCCTCTTGTCCGCCGACTCGCCACGATTCAGACTCCTCCTCGGCGGCTCGTAAGTTAGCAAACTCTTGCCTCTGCTAGCTGCAAGCTCCCTTGTTGCTATCTCGCCGAGTTTGCACGAGATCCAGCCCATTGGAACTGTAAGGCGGCCAATTGATAAGATGGCCCAAGCAAGATGCCGTAACATCCACTGTTAGCTAACCAAACCAACAGCAAGCCATCTCAAGCTTCCTAGTTCGCTTGAACTAGGACGAGAGGCTAGATTGCAAACATGAGCGGAGGCAAGATTTTAGCGAAATGAGCTCGAGCGAGAGTAAGTCACAAAGTTGCACTTCCCGGCAAAGTTTCCGCTTTGGCCCAAATCCAAGCGAGCTCTCGCTGCCAAGAGGCTTGCCCGCCGGCCAAGACGAACACACCAAATGCAAGCGCGCAAAATCTCTTGAAGTCCAACCCGCCGCCAAGCTGTCATTTCGGCGGCTTCCGTTTGCCCGAAGCAGCGCAAACATGCGCCCCCCTTAGCGTCGAGGCTCAGGTGCCACGAGCGTCTTAATTCAATTATGATTGAGCCATTTACTTCTCTGGTTCACGAGAGCGTTGCGACCGGCAGCCCTTGGGCCGCGCGGAGGCTGTTTTAGCAAATTGGATGGCGCCAACTCGAGCTGGGCCGCTGCAGCAAGCTTCGTTGGAGTCCTCTGGAGCCGCTCTAGCTCGCTTGCCCATGTCAGATTTTCACATACTCTTGCACCACCCACTGGATAGACATCAGTGCAGGCGCAACCAGAGAGGCGGCCACAAGGTGCAGACGTAGAGGTGGCTCTATGGAGCGAGCGCCAAAGGGAGCCTAATGTGATTCAGGCACATCTTGTCGAGTGCGCCTGCAGTTGGAGTGGCCTCCTTGTGACAGCCATGATTAGCTTGCAAGCTGAAATAGCTGCTCGCTCGATGGAGCTCCACTCGAGATTATTTAAAATGAATGCCAGCGGTGCGGCGATTGCTGGAGAGCGAATGTGCTTCCACTTTGAGAGCTCGCGTTTTTGGGCGAGAAATTGGCCCGAATTGCGCCTGAACTTACCAGATTCTTTCTAATCTCTTTCATGGACGAGATGCTTCTTATGCTCAGACTTCCCATCTTGACGGATTGTCCAATCTTGGTGGCTGAAGTGTAGTTTGGGATGATCTTTATCAGATCCAGGCTTGCCCAGATTTTGCGCCAGTAATGTGAGGAGAAAATTCGAGCTCACGATGGTCTGAATAGGTAAGTGGAGCAATCCTGGCGCAATTCTCTTGCTGGAGGCTTTGCGATTGCCTTGCTTGAGGTTTGCACTTGGAGTTGGATCGAGAAAGGGAGAGAGAGAGAGAGCGATAAGCGGAGGAAGTTATTGGATAAACTTGAGCGAAATCATCCAATGATCTGACTTCCTCTTCCGCTGTGCTGCCAACCAAGAGCTAGCGCCTCCAGCCAGCAAGGCTAGCTGATCGCGCCGGAGCAAGGGGGCCAAATCGGCCAATAGTTTGCGAGTTTGCGATGCCGCCCCCTTCAGCAAAAAGGGCCTCAGTCTTAGGGGGGCCTCCGAAAGGGAGGGCATGCGCATGGGCTTGCAACTTGCTGAGCTGGAGTGGAGGCTACCTAGTGCGATGGCTCTGGGTGACGGCAACTGCGATTTCCTCTATGCAAATAGTTAGCGGTACGTACACTTAATTCAGCTGAGAAATCCGATACTCGCCGATCATTTCCAGCAAACACCAGCCTGTGAAGGTTTGGCCGAGCTGACAGCGGGAGATCCAAGCGAGAGGTTGAGTGCTCTAGTTTATCGCTCAACTCTGCCTATGGGATTCGCTTCTCAATTTATAATTCCATTATCTTGGCCTCAGAAGGCGAGCGACTTGGTTGGTTCTCTTGGATGGATGGCGGCGCGGAAAGGAGCGAGCCCATTGCAAATCTCATCCAGACTGATGGACATGCAGGCTTGCTAACTAAAATTGATGGCCCAATGCGAGGGGATGATGAATGGGAAATGGAATGAGTTTTCGCTAGTCTGGCAAATCTCAGGTGGGTAATTTAAAGGGGCAGTTCTTCTGCTTGAGGCGGCTAGTGGGCTCAAGCAGAGCAGGCTAGATAGATGGGTGGCGCATCTCTGCGGTCAATCCGCACCAATGGCTCCCAACTCAGCTCTCACCACTCATCTCTCGTCGCATGAGGCCCACTAACTCTAATTATTATTGCGCCAACAGCTACTCTCACCTTCGGCGGGCAACCATTTCCACCATTACACTGCCAACATGCTGCCCAAATGATGCAAGCTCGAACATTCGGCTTCACACTTTGATCTTGGACGCAGTTGGTGGGCACAAAGTGCGACATGACTCACCTTCCCCCTTAGGCCTCCACTCAGGACACCAGGTGGCCGCTAATTGCAGCCGACAGTTGGAATCTGGCCGGGCTTGTAATTTATGATTGCGAAAGTGAGCAAATATTTGACATTGCGAGAGTTGTGCGCTTGCGGGTTAGTTTTGAAGCCCCGAGGTGAGCGGGTTTGGCCAATGCGGTCGGACGCACTTTCATTGTTTTCCGCCACTCCGCTAGCCAGCGCTCCTGGCGGCAGCGAGAGGCGTCAATAGATCAGCTGATCTACTGACCCAGAAACGCGCACCGATCCACCGGATGCGAACACCTAGACTAAGCCGGCTTATCATTGGAGGCATGCGCATGCTGTTGACCTATGGGGCTGACGTTTACATTGGACGAGCGCCGCCTTGGCCTGGCTATGTTTGCTTGGGCTGGCCAAGAGGTAACTCAACCAACTGTCCATTGGAGGACGAACTGGCCCCGCTTCTCTCAAGGTCGGCCTGGCGAGAGTTGGGCTTATTCGAGTGAGACTCGCTGCAGATGAATTAGCTGCGCGCCTTCAGACTGCTTCGCTCGACTTGGTCGCCACAAACCCAACTGCCGCTGCCCTCGGCGCTGCCGGCAAGCAACGAGCGGGCATATAGAGCCCATAATTGAGCCGTGCCATTGGGCGTACCTAGGCCTGCATTCTGTCCACCCCGCTCGCTCCTATCTCGGCTTTCGCCCTCGTTGCCCGCAGGAGGCTCGCCCTCAATCGCTCCTATGGGCCACATCCAGGGGGTCCAAGCAAAAGTGCGCGCTTGCCCTCCAAATTGCGCCTGCCGCCTTGAGTTGTAGCGCTAGATCCATTAATATTGTTCCAGAGTTGGGCGACTAAATTGAACAATGGCGAAAAGGTTGCGCAAATTTCGTAAAGTTAGCCCTCGTTTATTGTTCCGATTTTGGTTGCCTGCCGAGTCCTCGTTGCTCGTCCGTTTTACACCCTGGCCAAGCTCGCAAGGACTCGAGTTCACTTTGGTGGGCGAGCCAGCTTTGCGACTGATCTCGCCCAAATCAGCCTTTGCCGGCAAAGAGTGTTAGTTCGTGAAACACAATCGTCGGCAGAGGCTCAAGGTCGACCTTTGGCCCGCGATGTTGGGCTGTTTATTGTCGTGCTTCCCCAAGTCCGCCTCCATGTGGCGAAACCAGCTTGTTGACAAAACTGTTTTCATTTGGGCGCTCGCGCTGAATGGCCGCCAAACAGCGCTTCTCGGCGGCTCAACTGGGGGGAGGGTCGTTAGCGAGCATGATATCGGCAGCAAGTTGTTATATTAAGTAACAATGGCACTGGCCAGCTTGCGCCCGAGGCCGGATTGAGGGCCAAGCCGGTCGAGCGGAGCGCCGCGTGCTCCTGGCAGCACCACCATTACGTGTAATCGGGGCGCTCGGAGCGGCGAGAGTGGCAGAAGCGGAAGCAGCAGCAGTGGTCTGGATGGGTACTGCAGAGGTAGCAACCTGGAAGAGACCCAGCTCAGTGGTCTACATCTCAGCCGCTCGCCCCCTTCCAATCTCTCCCTCAACCCCTGTCTGTCTCACCTGCACGCTATAATCAGCCGCCATGCTGTCCAACACGCAATCCTGCCGGTCAGAACCAGGCCGGCTGCGCTCAGTTGTCCAGCTCGGGGCCAGTTCATGGGACCAAGTTGGCTCGTCCGAGCTCAAGAGCAATCCAAACGGAATTTCCAGCTCCACGCGATTTCATGGCCCCGTCCTCTCGGCGCTCGCCCACCCTGAGCTCGATCGTGAATTAAATTCGCTGACCTTGCCACACAATCAGGAGTTTGTGTCCAAATTTCGAAGTTCACGGCAAAATCTCGCATCAATTTGCATACTTCGGCCGGCGAATTGCCAGCCGAGCACACGAAAACGAGCAGTTTCACTGCAAGGTAGCCAGATCGCATGTGATAAGCCAGCTAGTGGAGCATTCAACTGAGTCAGTTGGCTAATTTTGGACAGATAGTCTGCCTCTCGAGGACCAAAACGTGGCACGGACGCTACCCCATAAGCTTGTGGTAGGACTTCCGTCCATTCCGACGATAGCTAAACAGCTACGAGCCAAAAGTTTGGTCCGCTCTTGCGGACAAGCTCATCCTGTCATTGCTCTATAGTACGCGAGTCAAGGGTGCGGAAAAACTGCACTTTTGAGCTGCTCTCTCTCTCTTTCTCTCGCGTCTAGACGAAGCCAGTGACACATCTGGCGCAGAAATCGAGTGCTGCCTGTCCAAACCGGTGACGGCCAGCTGCTTCGGAGGCAAATGTTTCATCGGCACCTAATTCCTGTGATTGGATGCCACTCGAAACCTATCTGGTCATTAGCTTTCAAGGTTGCGCCGCCTAGTGTTCCTGTGGAGCAAGCTGGCCGAACAAGCTGCGCCAGCCGAGATCCAAGAGCAACCTCGCATGGTGGCCCAGCTTGTATCCAGATCCTTCGAATGGGCAAGAGATTGTGCGCGAACATTAACGTAGCCCTCGAGCGGACATAAATCTTGTCAATTCCAATATGCGTCGCTGAGTCGCGTTGCTCAATTCGCCTCATTTGCACCACAGTCTAACCAGGACCAGCCTGCGCTACTCAAGCGAGTCATCATTCACTCTAGCTTTGGGGAGCAGAAGGAACGAGGGAATTGAGGGCAAGGGACGGATTTGGTCTCCAGCGCTAATGGTTGGCCGCCAATGGGCCCTCGTTGAGCCGTTAGCGACGGCGCGTCTACCGGCTCACTGCAGGATAAAGGAGGCCTTGAACTATCGCGAGGCCAATGTTACATGAAACTCTGTAGAGCTCTGAGGCTTGAACGTGATTGCGGCCCTCAACTCGCTATTACTGGTTGGAATCAATCGTGGGCCGAATTTTGGCTTGGCAAAATGGGACGAGAACAAGTGCCAATTTGTGGCCAATCCAAACACGCACAGTTAGATCGAGGAGCACCAAACACGAGAGTTGCCGCCTCTGTTTGGACATTTGATTCCCATTTCGGGACCCACGATCGTTGCTTGTCAAAATCGAATCACTAGAAACTCGAGCGCCATTGCAATAGAAACCCTCCAGCCGCTTCCAGTTTGGCGCATACCATTTCCCTTTCCTTCCTATTCGGTAAAAGACCAAATCTCTCGGGCAATCGATGGATCGAAATAGATCCTAACCCTAAAGCTCGGTTGTGCCACAGTTCGTCTCCTTAGAATTTTCTTTTTACCTTAATCTGACCAACACTTCCAATGCAGCTAGATAGAGATGAATATCCAAACGGATTGCATCAAGAGCCAATGTCGGAGGCAGGATTGAACGATGATAACTCGCTAGCTTCACGTCGAATGACACTTGCGCGTAATCTAATCGAAGCTCAACGAACGAAGCAGGACTGTTTAAATAGGTTGTCAGTGTTAAAACTCAGTTTAGATGGCTTGAGAGGACTAACTACCTGGCAACTTGAATGAGTCCCTTGCAGACTGAACATACGAAAAACTGGCCTAGAGTCAAATAAGTAGGCAGGAAGATCACATCTCTACAAGAGGCCCCGAATACGGATGATATCAAAAATAGACCGCCACAGAGATGCGCACATATTTTTGGTCACTTCTTGATCTCGATAATGGTCCGCTGATCTTTCGAGATCTTCGCCGGAAATGTTTAGGTGCCGCCCAAGTTGGCCACCATCCAAGGGGGCCACTACAAGCACAAAACGCCTTACGTGAACAGACCGATCAAAAGTCAGTCGAATTTCTTTTTATTCATTTTCAAGGCTGTACAGTTGTAAAAGTACAAAATTCAAAAGCAAAAATAAATATTCATCGTGTGCGATTGAAACATGAAATATATCCATCTTTTGTCTTTGATTTCAAGCGTCGTTATCTAACGATACTGAATACAAGCTGAAAATGAAGATCATAAAGGTTGACAATTTTGACTCGTTCAAGCAGCTATATGACCAATATATGGAGAACAAAGACGGACCTGAAACAACAAGTCTCCTCATGCTCTTTGTCGGCGCAGACGATCCCCAAACTCTCAAATCCTGGTGCTCCGATTGTAGAAACTGTGAGGAGACATTCAACAAAGTCTTTGATAAATTCAAATACAATGAGCAATTAGCATTGGCCATAGTATCAGTCGGACAGAGAGACGAATGGAAAGATGGTAGCAATCCTTTTAGAACCCATGTGCTCAACATCACTTCTATCCCAACGCTTGTGAGTCTGAAAACTGTAAGTATGGTTTCAACTATTTTCATATCCGAAGCAGCTATATTTGCCCAACAACGTTCGTATCTAACAAACCTTTGAACCCCAGGGATTACGTCTAGTAGAGTACGAGTGCGCGGATGCTGCGAATGTGTCTCACCTGTTGTCAAATAGCATGTGATTAATGGATTACGAGGATTCGGTGTTAATGCATCGCCTCCTTTACCGAACAGTCGTTATGGGATTTCAACCGTCGAATATGCTCAATTTATTGGCTCTTCTTACTTTCCAAAACGATACATGCCTCTGGACAATGTCGGGAAATTTCTCAATAAATCTAACATCACTAGGTAGTTTCAATTCCCATCTTCTAATATCACTTTTGAAAGTTGCAAGCTGATTGAAAAGCTCAAGAACATCATGGTCAGGTAATCTCACTCGACTGGTATATATCTTTCGGTTCACAAGCCTGTCTTGAGTAAACAACCATAGCAGATAGTCGCGGGCAGCTATGAACAGGTTGATGGAAACTCCGGTGACGTCCGTACAGTCTCGTTCACTAGAGTCCCCGTAGAGTAATTCGCTTTTGACAGCCCAATTACCCTGGACCAAGAGAGCGCATTCGTTTAGTGCATCTAGGACATCCTTGTTGTTATAATTTGAGGGATGTTTCGAATTGCTTGGAAGCCTGATGAACTGATGAATTTCCTCAAAACTCACGAGTTTGGCCTTCAACAGGCACTCTTTTACTAGTTGCTTGATTTGGTGTGACGTTCTAGACTCACGCTGCCCCATCGTTTCGTCTGAGTATAGATCGTCAAGATCCATCCTTTCAATCTTAGGCTTTATATCAGGAATGAGATTAATATCTGGTTTCTTGTCGATAGACTCGGCATCCGGATCTGGTTTAACCTTCGGCATTTGTTGGCCGAAAAGAAGTACTCTCTGTTTGGATGAGCAGCGGCTATCTATGCACTTGAAGTTCAGTGGCTGATATTCGTCGGACGGATCATTCTCCTGCTGGCAGTTGTAGCTCCTAGATGGTGCATTCTGCCGATCAGGGCCGGCGAACTTGACTGACACTGGCCTAACCTCTTCCTTGATATCCACCTCCTCCTTGAGATCGAAATGGCTGAAGTCTGAACGCATTGTGAGTATATGAGAAACCGGACAGCACATTAACCTATCATCGATGACCTTGCAAACGAACAACTGGTCGTTCTCTACCGATACGTTGGATGAGGAGAAGGAGTTTCTGTTAACTTGGCCCTCTGTGAACGTTTTGGGTATGGATTTGCCGGCAAGCGCGTGGGCCTGTTCCGTACAGTAGGAGGACGAACTGGGATCCAGTTTGATATCAATTCTCAGCTGCATGCTCTTAGGTTTCATCTCTAGGTGAATTCGATCAGCTGATGTGTCAAATTGTGATCTCATGGCTGGGAACTTGACGAGAACAAGTGGACCATCGCTATCAGTTGTTCCATGAGTTATGTAGAGGTCGTATTTTAATTTCGCCATTTTCGCGAGATGGCCGACAAGCCGAATGGTGTCGAGTATCTAGACCCTTATGAGTTAGAACGGGCCCGACTGAGGGCCGCACGACATCATTCTCATCACTGAAAGTATGGATTAATTTATTTGGTCTGCATGTAATTGTAGATTATGTTTTGATGATATTTTAGTCGTGAGCACACACCGCTCCGCGAGCGCTGGTAAGCATAGCGCTATGCGAATTTTCGCAAAACAAATTTCACCAACTGTACTATTCTTGGGAGAAATGGTGCACCAGATCCAACATGGAATACTGTTGATGACTTAGGCGTCGATCGAAATCTCGGAGACTAGATTCCAGTTAGAGCATTGATACCACATGATGCCGCTCTAGTTTACTGTTGCCGGGCCGGAAGAATGCAGACTTTTCAACTTTAGTGCTGCTGGCAACTTGATTACTCATTCTTCTCGCAGTGCAACCTTCTCCTGAAAAGCTCGGAGTGCAGACTCTTCCGGTGTTTCAAGTATCTGTCTCCAACGCTCGACAACATGGCCCCCCTAGTTTTATTTATTTCAGACTTGATACAACACATACCTGCTCGCAATAGGTGCGAATGCGATGCTTCCTCCCACAGGACGGATCTATATCGAAAAGATGTTCGTTTTTGGTTGATCGATATGTTTTTTAGCTGCGCGAAATCTGTCCCCCAATCGGAAGCCGCACTTTTGCTACAATTGATTTACAGAAAACTTCTACCTGTGCGAGCAGCAAAAGTTTGTTGAAGCAGCCTCGTGAGTTCACAAGGAAGCTGCCAAATAAGGGGGTAGATTTTTAGGACTAATGTAGTCCAGTATTTCGTCGCCATAGACGAATTTTAAACTTTGCTTGTTGCTCTTCGACATCAGTGTTTTGCTTACTAACTTAAAGGTTGCACAGAAAAACCAGGGCAAGTTGTAGACCATAACGTAGCAGAGTAGCTTCGGACTGCAGCTCTTAAATGATTTGATCATCCAAGATAGGAGCTCGATATCGATATTCTCAAATGTTGCATCGCTCATGTCAAATACGCAGCATACACCTTTGCCTGGACGGTTCACCAAATTTTGATCGCATTTCTCCAAAGTATAGAGCAGCATTCTCTTGAACTCATGTCTCGACTTTTTGCTCTCAATTTCTCGTGGTCTATGCAGCTTGACTCTGAGATAGATCGTTTGGTTCCCAGCAAGATCTGGCTTATAATTGAACAAACCATTGATTTTTGTCCACTCGAATGGAAATTCATCCTCTTTAGTGGAGCCGTTAATTCGATATTCAAGCCTAAATTTGGCGCAGGCTCTAATTAGGTCCATGGTTCGCGCGTAAATGGCCGACTCATCTACACAGGTGTCCTCGTTTTGGCTCAACTTTGTACCTCTCAATAGAAATCTCGTAACTAGCCAGTCATCGATCATCATCCTTTCATAGTCTGGCCTCCAAAAGTCGTAACAAGTTTCGTCCTGGACTTGGCGCTCAGTAGTCAACAGTTTTCGGATCTCCTGAATATCTTTTTCTGGAAAATTTGATCGATACTTGAACCTCGGTGCTGCACAAGGCTCTCTACTGCAATTTTCTCCTTCTGATTCCACCAGAGGATCATTATCATCACTAAACTTTAGCTTGCAAACAGGTGGCGAATAGACTTCAGCGAGTGGGCTCGCCATTTTTCCAAGACTTTTTCCTAAGGATCCGTTGTGGTCCGGGCAAAGACTGAAAACCAAACGGGAGGGAACTCGAGTTATATAATGGAGACTCGTGAGAATCAATGGTGCTCAATAATTGTCGGCCAATTACACAATCCTATGGAGGAGTTTCGCGTACTTGCATCATAGTTGCCAGCAGGGTTATGGTTTACCATCCTAAGCACAGGTTAAGTTTAGGCCCAGGGTCTAAACAATGGCCAATTAACAAACAAACGGTGCTACATCTGAAACCTTTGAATCGACGCATGTCGACTCATTGTTTCCGAATCGACGTCAAATTCAACGCTTGCTTTACTAACTAGTATGTCGAACACATCTTACTTGCGCTAGCTGCTATCCTTTTGGTTCCGTCTGGCGAGTCCAATCTCTTGGCAGGACGAACAAGTATTGCAACTTGAGTCGGATGTAAAAATATCTCAGCAATTAACCTTGAATCAAGTATGGTTAGTTTAGATCGACTTGGAAGACCTTTAATTCCTGTCCTTCACTCATAGTCATAGAAGGAAGTTTAGGAAGACTGCGGAACTGTTCAATTGGTCACCATTTCGACAACCAGACAGTCCACAAAAGAAGGAAGCACTTTCAATCAATGATTAGGCAGGAACGCCAACACGACATTTCTACCAGCTCCAAGCCCGGTCTCTGGGAAACTTGCTAGTTTCGGATGAATTTTAACAAGAACAGATACAAGCGTTGTTTCTATCTAAAAAATTTTAAACAACTAACAGAGTTTGTGCTCGAACGGAAACTGCCGTCTGTTTTGATTTTGGTCACGATGATATTCACGAGTTCGGAGCTCCTCGAATGACGAGGAGAAGTTTTGGATTTGCCCTCGAGATATATTGGTTGTTGAACTTGAACGTTTCTTGGACTAAATGGTCGCTAACGATGACCTTGAACAATCATTTGACCTGATAGATCTCAGCCCATCACAGATACGGTGTGTTTTGCCAAAAGCGGTAAGTTGATGTCGGATCCTGAGCGTCCCAGGCTGGATGACAAACTCAAGCGTACCAGGAATCCTGCTCATGATTGTTATGGGAAGATGATGGGACATTAACTATATCAGGTGCCAAGCTCGATGAAACCGGACGTCAATAGGAGAATGTCTTGGATCAGCGCCAGGCAAGAAGTCTTGAGTGTGGAAGCAGGCGATTGAGGTCTTACTCTGTATGGTTCACTCCGGCGCTCCGCAAGTCGATACTGATGCTAGTATAAAGACCTAGTATATGATGAGGAAGATTTCCAGCGTTCGATGATATCGTCGAAAGGCGTAGCGACCTTTCACGGCCCTCCTTCCAACGTGTTGTCCTCACGTCTCCTCCGTCGTTTCTTCCTAAGCGAACCATTATTACGACATCACATCAACTTCAATCATGGTAATGATCGCCGTGGAGAAACCTTTAGTACAAACTACCAATGCATTGGACTCAATAGCACTGTCGTGTTTCCTGAACATTCAACAGGAGATGTTCTCCAAAGATTTACCATTGTCAGATGCAATACACGGCATAGTCATACTGACACGCCGAATCCTAGAACAACTTTTACCCGATTGGCGGCTGAAATCGTGAAGACTTACTCGTCAAATCTAATGAGATTGATAGAAAGAGATAGTTTGCCGGGGATTGTCTTCGCAGATCGGTCAACACCGTGAGATGTATACGAGCCCAATCTGAGTACATCATTTTGACAGTGGAGCGAGGTCCAACCGTGACCCGTGAATACTCGTCTGTTCTCTCACATTGTTTACGGGGGCAAACCGTGTCTCCATAGTCTACGAGGAATACAAAACATAGCGGAATACTTCCTTCTTGCACTTTACTTAATCAAGTTGAAAATGACTAGAGCCTTTGAAGTTGTCTAGCACTAGAGGTCCACCCTTAGGGACCTGCGCTTGACTCTTTTTAGCAAGCGATTCTCTTTGCTCTCTCTCGACACGATCCATCAGAATCCTTACGAAAGACATGATGATGTTAAATTGACTAAGATTAAGATCTCGCTCAATCGTTAGAGGAACCAAGAAGGGTATGAGCTTTCCTGCCGCGAGATCCTTAGTGAGTTCGAATTTGCTGTCGTTGGCAATTGTCTTGATAACACTGGTTATGGCCATAATAACGCCAGCCTCTCTAGAGGACGTCTCGAATATTATTGGTAACACTTGATTAACAATGGTGCTTCTATCCATGACGTCGACCAAATTCTCTATACAATTCAAAATCTTGATTCGAATCGCCAACACATCTGTCTTCGAGTTCAGCCTACCAAGTTCCGGGAGCAACATACTGCTCATTGTTCCTATATCGATGAATCTTTTCACACGCGGCAGAACGTACAAGCTCTTTTCTTGTAGCTGCTGATCCGTTCTCAAAAGGTACTGAATCAAGGTGAAGGCTGACTGTTGGAACTCTGGTAAGCATAGCTTCGCACGATCGGACAGCATCGGTAGATTATCTAACAACATTAGAGGAATCGATCTGGGCTCAAGTACCCGAAACGGTGCTTTAAGATGCGGAAATATCTTGGCCTTGAATTCAGATGGAGTGGAATCCTCCGCTATGATTAATATGTTTGGTAGGACATGTGGTAACATTTCTGGATTGAAAACTTCATTGAACAGTGAGTTTGCTATACGATTAACTTTAACTTGGTGTGACAGACGAGGCAGTATATCCCTCAATCTGTTGAAAAAGTCAATCTTCTTTAGACGATCCCAGGTCAATTGAGAATCCAAGTCACGTATTGCCCGAACTTGTTGATCATTAAAAATAGCGAGATTCTGGTAGTCCTCTAAAGTAGGTCGTGAATCAGCATTAATTGAGGCATACTTCATAATGCTTGTTTTGATGTTTACGGGTAACTTATCACAAATTTCTCTGAAGTGTAGACCTCTCCTATAAGTGTCACTCATCAATCCATACTCGTAACTAAGATCGATTTCATCTATGCTGTTACCCAACAGCGCACAAGATATTATCCCCAGGGAGTATACATCAGACGAGGGCGTAACTTCGTCTAAGTTTGAATGTTCTGGCGCTGAACACGACCAGTTCGGCACAATGCTGGATGTCAAGGTTGATAGAGATACTTTCAGAGATGGAAACACTTGGGTACTATCCATCTTGATGTTGAAATCGATTATGTTAGAACTAGCCTTTTCAGAGGAGGGATCGACAGAGCTGCAAGACTTACGGCAGCTAAAATCGAAACCCGCTATCTTCCAAGTATTGTTTGAGTCTACGAAGATGTTCTCAAAACATAGGTTGCGATGGAGTATCTTTGCATCATTGTGCAGGAATGTGAGACCATCACAAACTTGAAGCAAGCCTGCTTTTATCTGTATGTCATCAAGCTGACAACTGTTCCATTGGTAATCTGAATCATCGGGTCCTGAATCTTGGCTGACGTCCACAAGGGTTTTCGTTGAGCGGCCTCCCCCATGGACGACCTTCTTCGAACGCTGTTCCTGTAATATATGGCCAAGATGACCGAACACATGCTCTGTTACAAAAGCCAAGCTTGATCTCGATTCCTCCAAAGGGTGATGGACTGTAAGTATTGCGGGATGACGGAGGCGGGTAAGTTGGCTGACGCTCTTTTTAAGATGATCCAGGGCGGCATCTCTTTCTACCCGAACCGGTAATTTGTCTAGCTGACTCTTGTCAAAGACGAAGACAGAGTAAAGCTGCTTATCGAGATTATTGATGCTTCCGCTTGATTTTTCTGCATTATCAAAAGGTTGCTCGAGCATCAGATTCGGGCCGATAGCGTCCTTGAGGGATGCCTTGATAGATACCGAGTCTCTTTTGACGGCATCGTAAACATTCCACGTGAACCCAGGACAACCATGAGTACATCTGAACTTCAAAGTTTCGTACTCTCTATGAATCACATTTCCTGGAATGATTGTATTGACGGAAGTGTTTACCTGGTACGCAACCTGGGAGACAGTGTTCCTGAGCTTGCTAACGAAGGAATCCACGTTGAGATTCATATCTATTTTCGCAATTTTTCATTATGAGAGATGACATCCATAAACAACCAATATCTCAGCATAAGCACTTCTTAGATTGCGAGGTGCTTGTTTACTTTAACCATCCATTTGTACCAATCGCGATTCGATAATACTCTTGAAAAGCTCCTCCTCTCTCCTTGTAATGAGATGATTCGGATAACAGAAGGCTGCCAGTCAATAAAAGAGAATGCTCTCGCGAGTCGCGACAAAAATAAATGGAGAGTACAGGGTTTACACCTGGCAAAGAGGAGAACGAGAGGTTCCGAACTAGAGTGGGCGGCGGATCGTTGAGGAAGCACCTGGGAGTGTTTTCGCCATTGCTTGTTCAGACCTCCTGTAATTGATCCTCGGAGTTGACCTCCTATCTAATCATGGTTACTTATTCAGAAGTTGTCAAGGTGAAAATGTACGCGCCTGCAGAGGATATCTCGTAATTTACTATTTATTTTAGTCGTGAGCACATACTATTCTCTAAAAGCACGGAATGTGGACTCCTCTGATGTTTCCAGTCACGATACCCACAGAACTGAAAAACTAAGAGACTTCTCCCAAGCGCGCGCACTTGTGATTTGTTTCGGGGAGTTCAACTATTGATATTCCAAGCCTCGCACCTGTCTGTCGATCTGTGATTTGTGAGCCATTCGATCGAATAGCTTCAAAGACTCAAGCAGCAAGAGTATTAGAATTCCAGGACGTCTAATCTGAAGGATGCCCAACACCTTACCAATGTGTCACTCATACGTTAGCATGAACAAGCCACAGCGAAACTAGAGTCTCCCCGTGCAATCCTCAGGGTTTGGACCTCCGGTATTGACGTCAAAATCTATTTCTAGGCATCAAGTCATTGACAGCGCACCTAACATCGTTGGAATGCCGATCACTTTTAGATGCTCACATTTTTGAATTTCTCTGTGTGACAAACATTTTTTGTGTTCCATCGAGACCTCAATGAACTAGAAACAACGTAACGCACGGTTTGATGGCCATCCTTTCTCGGCGTAGACAGATAGAATGGACGCTTGTGAGAGTCGTAGTCTCAGACTTATCACTTCGGCGGCGTTAGGACGGCAGCTAAAGGGTTCTCGCAAATTTTATGACTCTACATCGTCAGATCATAAGCAACTAGTCCAGAGCCGAGCCGATTCTGTCAATAATAAGAACGAGCCAAGGAGGCAGCAGTTGAAGGCGCGACCAAAGTATCGGGCCAATATCTGTAGCATCTCTGAGGATAGACAAGAAAATGAGTATGTGGCTGAAGTTAGGGAGAGACTTTCGCTTCCTTCTGAAACTTCAATTCCAGAAGAATTCTTGCTCAAACATGAAAAGAAGTTATTTAAACTAGATGACCAACCACTCAGTCGTCTTGCCCGTCGGCAATCGCTATATGAGCTTGGCTTCGGACAGCTAGCAACCTACACTAAAACGCAGATCCTTGGAGCTGGAACTTACTCTACCGTGTATAAAGGAACGAGTCGTTTGACTCGACAGCTTGTCGCTCTCAAAGAGATACGCCTCGAGCGCGATGAGGGAGTCCCTTTCACTGCGATACGCGAGATCTCTCTGCTCAAGGAATTGAAACATAACAACATCATCACTTTGCATGACATCATTTATTCCAGAAAAACTTTGACGCTGGTGTTCGAGTTTGTTGATCGTGATTTGAGCCGGTACATGGAGGAATGTGACCATAAGATCAATGTCAACAACGTTAAATTATTCCTCTTCCAACTTCTCAGAGGTCTCGATTATTGCCATAGTAGAAGAATCTTGCACCGCGATCTCAAGCCACAGAACATACTTATAAGCTCGATTGGTGAGCTCAAACTTGCAGACTTCGGGTTAGCTCGAGCTCAGAGTGTACCGACCAAAACTTTCACCGACGAAGTGGTAACTCTGTGGTATCGTCCGCCCGATGTACTATTGGGTAATATCGAATATGGTACAAGTATAGATATGTGGGGAGTGGGATGCATATTCTTTGAGATGATATCGGGTCATACTCTATTCACAGGTAGGTGACAGTCGATCACTAATAGCTAGCAGGAGATTGCATGAGCCTAATCTACTTACTGAATTTGTCCATAGGAACAAGCATAAAGAAACAGGTTGAAGGTATATTTGAAATAGTTGGCACACCGGATGAGGCTTCCTGGCCCAATATAGACTACGACCTCAGATGTTGTTCGCTCAGATTGCCCACTTTCCCTGGACGCGATCTCAGAACGATGGCACCCCGCTTAGACGATAGAGGTATTGATCTCCTCCAGAGTTTCCTTAAGTGCAATCCAAATTCTAGAATATCTGCCTGCTCGGCTATGATTCATCCTTATTTTGATTCATTGCCGGCTGAGATTCATGGGCTTCCAGAATCGTATTCGATCTTTTCATTAGCGTCTGTTCAACTTTCAAGAGAGACATCTGATAAGACCACCAAGTGAGAGATATGGCTCTGAAAGTATTGAATATGTCCTCGAGCTTGTCCTGTCGTAAATTCTAGAATGTTACCTGATTGATCCAGGATGCCATCTTGGAACAACTCTGGGGATATGTCATCACTTCCAATTTAGTGATAATATAGCAGTATGTGAATATTTTGATAGTAGAGAAAAGTGGGATGGCAAATTCGATTATCTCGATGATTGATAAACTCTCTCTTGCCCTTTACAATGTTCGTTACCCTCGTCTAGTTTCGGTCTTTCACCTTCATACATCCGGAAGGATAACACAGCATCGTAGATCAAATACATGTGGGATCGCACCGTTCCGAATGGCTAGATATAAAAACGATAGCGCAATTAGGGTGGTTGGGTCCACCCACTCGGACCAACCCGGTCCGAGAAGCCAAGAACAGTATATAGTATATATATTTTGGTTTTGAATCTGCGCTCGATATGATTACTTGCAATAAAGTTTCACTCCCCTGACAGTTTGCCTCGAAACCAGTTGACCCGTATTCGGCGGCGCCAAATGTTCTGATGCCCCCGATGAGCAAAGCTACAGGCAGAATGATCAGGCTTCCGGCGCTGGCCGTATAGTTCGCCAAACTCGCGTTTTCAACCTTTCAGAGTTATCTATTCGCGTACATTGCGCCGCTCGGCCTAGTACACCCCATCCTGTGCTTGTGAGCACCTCGTATGGGGGCGAGCAATGAGGAGAGGTCTTGGGCACTGTAGCTGACAGTGAACCGAAGGGCCCAACAAAATCACGAGGACAACTGAGAAAGTGCAGTGCATTAATGCAGAGATTCAACTGGCCCTAACAACAAAACTGAATATACAGCTCTTGCACATGAGGTCAAACATCTTGACATCCAGTTACGATCTTTTTGGATATATGAACTAGCTTTATTAATCTCCTTACAGTGTAGTGTTGTCTCACAATATCACAGAATTATAGTTAATACGAAATTTGATTACATGGCACTGTATGGGAACGCCAATCTCGCATCCAGCATGTGAAAGCTTTCCACCAAGCTATTCCTTTCGTACCAAGAAACAAGCTCGATAACGCTTTTGAAGTACCTATTCTGAGAAAGATATAACTGATTGTCTTTGGATACATATATTCTCATGTGTTTGACCTGGGAATTATAGTTTAAACTAATTACATAACTTCCCTTATGCTTTGGGCTTACTCTGACGAGAAAAGTTCCATGAGGCATTTTTTCGAGTAAAGCCTGAGCTTTATCGCGCTCCATCCGCCCGTGGAACCAGGGATAATCGTTAAGGATGAAATTCACGTAGCCGTTCTTCATTTCTCCATTCATTAAGTCAGTTTCAATCGGAGGAATGTTCTGAATTTGGCTGTCAGATTTGTTCGGCCCCCAAGGCTGGTCAGGGAGAATCTCTACGATACTTGAGGGAAATTTGCCTTCTTGGCCCGTTCGCATATTTTTTCCAAGCCACCACGACGAACCATCATTATTCTCTGGCAGATTTTCACCGAGGCCAAGTTTGAGTTGAGCCATTGAATCTTCGATGCCATTCGGCGCGCCTATAACTGGCTTCATCGAACTTCTGTAGACCTGCACCATGTCCCCTTCGTGTATTCTCAGATTATCATCGTCTTGGTTAGTTTCAAAATTGGACAGAGCTCTCGCCCTGAGAGTTGATCCTTGACAAATTGATGGAGTCGAGCTGCTTCCTCGAAGAAGTAGTTTCTGTTGTAGCAGGTGATTCGTAGAGTTCTGTTGACTCACATTAATCATAGAAGATATTGGCCTGTGGGCGGCCAAAGATTGGCTAGATTTGCTGCCATCCCTCGAGGGAAACGTTGGGTCGTTTTCGCTCTCAATATTGCTATACTCGTTTTTCATTATAGCATCCACACATTGAGTGCTTGACGAGTTTGAGGAAGGGAAGTGAATAAAAACGTTGCGGCTCTCGTCGGAGCAATTAGACCTGACTGATGGAGAAGGAGGCTCCTCGCAGCGAGTGCGTGGATGTGAAAGAGTATTGCCAGGTCTCGGAGGAAGACAAGGGCCGCAAGGCCTTATCAAAGATAAACATTTCTTATGAGCTGAGGAGAAACAATTTCGACATCGGTATCCTTGATAATATAGTCCTAGAAGTAGTTTCCCACAATGGTCACAGGATGAGGCCTTTTCAAATGTGTGCATCAGAAACTCGTGGTTTGTTTCTTTGTTTCGACAAGCAGGCGGTCTGATGTTATCTATAGCCTTTTGAATAGCTTCTATCCATTTCGTTTTGAGCTCAGAGGTCTTTGCGTAGAAGGAATAAGTAGTCTTGTCGCTGGGGCGAACAAGATTAAAGTTGAAATTCCATTTATCTTTGGTGGCATGTTTCGAGCCGGTATCGGAGGAAACCGGAAGCGAAATAGTGTCGATCTCAAACTCGCTTAGTACTAAGGCCTCTTTATAATGATAACCTCTCACCCCACTTATTTTGCACATTAATATGACCTTGTCGAAAACGAACACATATCGTTTCTGTTTCAGTTTAGCATCATGGGGTAGTTTAAGTTTAGCATCATGACATGATTTCGCTCTGCAATCTTGTGGCACTCGAACCCTTAAAAAGCCGTCAGTAACGAGTCTACCATAATCAGTCAGTTGAGTGTTGGCAGGCATATTCAAACCGATAATAGACTGTTCAATGTCGTTTATAATTTGAATAGCCTCAGAGTCTCGCTTAACCTCATTGATGTACTGTCCCAGATCAACCATGGCTTCGTGAGCCTTTTTCAAACCTTGATAATCGTCGTTCGTTGCGCTTGTATTCTTAATTAACTGCGCAAGCAGTAAATGATATTTGAGAATACGCTGCATGGGCAAGGATAACAAGTCCCTAAGTTTAAATTTGCCCTCATTTGCGTCCTGCTGACACCGGTCTAAATGAGCAGCTATAGTTTCATTTCTAGTCGTTAATTCGTCCAGGAGTGCTTGAGCTTTCGACAGACTGGCGCAATACTCGCCATATTTCAAAAATTTGTCCTTGATGTTCAAAAAACATGTTGAAATTTTGGGGTAATTCTTATTGGAACCGGGTAATTCTGGCAGATCCTTGATTGCTGGGCTTAGAAGAGGCGACACACGCTGTGCAATGCCACTCATAGCTGTAGGAGTCGCCGGATTGCTGCTAGTTTGGCCGTTTCTCTGGTTTACGCTTGGAGATGAGTTGAAAGAGTTACGTAGTGGTATCGATAAGCTAGGCGTGTCCCGGTTGTAAGATCTAAGAGCAGCCTTGACCAAGTCAGCTTGGAAGGCAGAATGTATTCCATGAAAATATTTTATGTGACCAAAGATGAGTTGATTCTCATCCCTTTTCAAAAGGTGTTCAAGAGGCCTCGCAAAACACGTGATCATCATCTCAAGAGCATGGACATAGTTCGATTCGGTTTCAATGAGTTCTCTCAAACAATGATCACGGAAATGCATCGGCATCATACTCAGAGCCTTGGTAGATGGAGAATTTGGTAGGTCCGCTATCGAGCTAGAGCTTAGATTCTTAATTACATCCTTCGTACAAAGTGCTTGTTGCGCTTCATTGTGAGAAGAGTTTTTAGGCCCATGATAGGATCTTGACCTATGGTTGGCACGTTCGTTCGACTTCAATGTGACGTAACAAAAGTATATGTCAGCTGATACATCGTTTCGTCGATCTATTCCCACCCTTTCGTTAAACGGTGGCAATCTGTTAGTTGAACTGCCGGTCCCGCCACTTCCAGTGACAGTAGGAGATTTTTTAGCCGGTTCACTCGGTGCCAAAAACGACCAATCTTTGACATTTGAATTCACCGATGCATTGGTGTTTGTAGTTCTGGTTCTAGCTTGTGATGATGAACAATTATTCGAGTGTTCAACATCATGAGTTTTTTGACCGCTTGAGTTTTCAGTTGTGAACTTGTTAGGCGTAATGGGTAGAGCCCGATTGAGATCCTGTTCCTCGAGATCGATGGGCTCGTGATATAGATGATAGCTTTCGTCTTGTTGCGACCAGCATACTGTATTATTTGCACTATCATTCGTCTTCATGACATCAGTGGGTTTTGCCGCATGTGGTGGTTGCGTGATTAGGTGCGGGGATTCTGAGAATGGGCCGTGAAAAGATTTGGCTGGCATAATAAGTGGCGAGCTAATCTTTGACGGTGACGACTCGGGAGTGGAGAATCTAACAAAATTTGGTGACATAGTAGTATTTTGAGCATGCCCTCGATCGCATTCATGTTCAGCATTCATATTCACGTCCGCAACATAGGGAGATGGGCATATATTGTCTGCACCAGTGCCTAACTCCAGCAACACATTTGACTTTGAGTTGGATTGTTGTTTGGATCTCGATGGCAAAGGGGGAAAGAAAATGCTTGTTGCCGGTCCACTTATGATAGAAGCCGAGCGAAGTTGGGGCGAATTGCAGCTGGCGAGCTTTTGACGGTTCGTAGGCGAGCTAAAGGCCAACGATTGTGTTGATACGAAGGTGGAGGATTCGCTCTCGTTTTCATTTGTTGTTATGAGGGGCGTCTGTGAGGATCCACTCAAACAGGGCAGATGATGCCCCCGCAAGTGCTTGCTGTTCACTTCCATCCTTCCAACTTTCTGTTCTTGAAGTAGGTTAGTATGAAAAGACATGAGAGTTGCCTCTTGTAAGAATCGGATGATTTTGGTTTAAAGGCTTCATGATGAGATCACTTCTCTCGTTACCTTGATACACATTTGAGGACGACATTGACCTTAAAAAGGTTGCTGCTCGCAAGGGTCGCGAAGTTTAGCTCGACGTGCTCTTCAAACATGGCGAACAGACCTCGGATTGTTCCTAATTAATGCACCCACAATTAAAAAATGTTGAACCCACCACTGACCAGCAGTGTCAAAATACAACACTGGAAGGCGTACATATCATTCCTTCGTCTAGCCTGGGCCATTCTGACAGCGAATCCCTGCTCAGGCCCAATAAAAACAGCGCCCGCTCCCAGCCAATCCTCGCTCCCCTTGGCCAGGCCCAGCGCAGGCAAGTGCTTTGTGCGATCTGCGGGCCAGTTGTGCGAACGGACCTCGTACTTATTTGGTCGAATCAAGGAGATGAGCGCGTCCCATCGCCGGTCCTTCCTTGGTTAAATGTGAACACTCATTTTCGCTACTGGGAAACCAGCGAACAAAAAGCTCAGGTTCAATCTTTAGATTTGCCCGGTTTAAAGTTTACCGTGTTACCGAAGCACAACTGCCTACAGGGCCAAGGTTGAAACCGGTTGCGATTCTCAAAGCCTAGTCGAGAGGCCAGCCGATGAAGGACAAACTCCTCTACATACACTCGACAGCTAGACATCAGGTCACTCTTATACTGGATTAAACTAGGATTACTTGTCTCATGATTGCACTTGTTTCCTTCCCAAAACAGGCGTCTAAAGAGTTTCAATTTCATACCAGAAAATCGAGAAAAGTCTATATGGTTGATCGATTTAATCAAATCAGCAGTTGTGATATCTTTCCTTCGACTTGGTGCACAAAGATTGAAAGTTTCCTAAGTGAGATCATTTTGAAACATACTAAATTTAAGCAAATAATCAGGGCAGCTTATCTGTGGTCAGGTTCAAGCATAGTCCCACCGGTAAATGCCTAAACCTTTCTCAGTTAGAGTGTACAGGATATGCTGATTCGAATTTTCAGGGCTATACATGATCATGTCGCGAACAAACAAATCAGTTCTGATTGTTTGGTATTCTGTATTATCGGATGAATCCCATAATTTAACACCGTTCGCATCCTCATCACATGAGCCTACGAGGACACTATCACCTAATGTCGGGTGTTTCAATATCCTTGATTGACTGAGTAGGCCTTCCGAGCGGCCACCCTCGAAGGTTCTCACACGTTTGCACTCAATTTTAGTCGTTCCGTCCTCGCTGGTCTCTTTCACAAGCTTAACCAAGTTATGAGAACAGTTTTGATTCAATGGAGTCCGACGAGTCGTTATCAGCGCCATACCATGATAGTTACTGAAGTCAACAGTTCCCATAAGTCCTTCGAACGGAAGCTGATAACTTGTTAAATGCTCCACGCAGCGATCAATATTCTCCTGTTCGTAGCTTGACGCTTCGGAAACTTCAAGGAATTGGCTACCTTTGCAATCATTGACTAGCAAGCCATTCAAGTTGTCTGGCCCAGCAGTAGAGGCAATGGATAAGAGTCTTGTGCTTGCAACCCTCTGATTAGTTTGGTAAATGCACTCAGAGGTGTTACGAATGTCGTATAGAGACACATAACAGTTACCGGAGGCCACATAAAATTGTTGGTCTCTATGGGTACTCCAAGCGACACAGGTTGGCTCATATTGGCTCTGATAGGACTGGATACAAGTGTTGTTGGTTATGGAGGTAAGGCGGATGCGCTTATCTTGACTTGAGGTCAATATGAGGTCGCCAACAGGTTTGAGTTGGATGGAAGTGATTATCTTTGAGTGGAGCGGAATGAATTCTCTTATGTTAGTGTCTAGAGTTGAATATTTTCTCAATCCAAAGCCTCCAAAAACATTGCGAGTACCTTGGGGGGCAGGTTGAGCCACCAAGATGATGGATGCAGTGGTGCATAGAGCAAAAGATTTACATCCACCCGTCGCACTGGATTCCACTTTCTCGGCAAAGTGAAACATCCCCTTGAGTTCTTTGGGCTCAACATTAACATCAATATCTATCTCAGTAAGATCATCATCATTGATTTGATTCATAAAAGATGCATCCCCCTCGTATGCAGCGGCCAGTTTTTGCGCTCTGAGTTTGTTATATCGATCCAGAATAGCCTGAAGTCTTGCAATCTTTTCATCCCTTTCGAGGATTCCTTTCTTCAACCTCTCTAGATCACTGTGCAACATCTCGAGCTTTATGTTCTGATGAAAGATAACTGCAGAGTCTGACTTCCTCAGTTTTTGTTCATGCTCAAGTGATTGTTGCAATCGACTTAACTCAGTGTTGTCGGTCGCCTTTATGGTTTTACACCATAAATCTCTGAGATCAGCCTTTTTGGTAGGTTTGTTGCAGGTTGGGCACTTGGCATTCTGACCTTTCTCCTTGATCCATCGTTCGATACACGAGCGGCCGAATAAGTGACCACATTTCAGGCAACATAATCGATGGCCGGACACAATGGTCCATTCCTCCATGCATATCATGCATGTTGAGCTTGATTCACCGCCATCCTCTTGAGCCTCTGTCGTTGATTCTTCTGAGACGTTTTCCTCGGTTGTCATGTGATTGACTGTTAACTATTTGAGATAAAATGTTGGAATAGAATTCAAGATATATCAGGACATCACCCAAAACGATCATGAGAATGGATCTTTTATTTGTGAGAACACACATGCGCTAATTAAAGCTATCGCTTGGATTCAGAAGCTGTGTTGACTATCAGAAATATCACTTAATGTTTATCCCTCTCTGGCATCTTGGCCTAAAGGTTATTGAGTAAACTCTTCTCTCAGGTAATAACTGGACACAGCACATTATCGACCGTCATTTGGCACATCAAATACTACAGCATCGCGCAATTGCAACGCAGACTAACACTTCTTGATTTGGCTACAGACCCAAGAGCGCCCAATGTGACTTCTAAGGACCTTGAAAAATATGGAACTTTCACTCTATTGATGAACGACAACAAATCCAAGATAGATCTCTCGTGTCGGTAAATTTTCCCACTTTTCTCGAAGATTTGCTCGCACTTATTGTTGACCGGAGCAATGGATTATAATATTGTTTCGGAAGAATCCGAACTGTTGGATCCTAACCCGGACATCTGGGAGCTATTTAGCCAATATGATTCACAATTTTTCGAAGATACGCTCAAGAGGAATTGTGTTGAACTGTCTTGGTCGCCTAGAATGACTCAAACTGCTGGCTTATGCGCCTGGAGCCCCAGGACAAAGTTTTGCAGCATCAGGTTGTCGTTACCATTACTCCAACTGCGATCGAGAAGGGACCTAGTCGAGACTTTACTCCATGAGATGATCCATGGGTTTTTGTTCGTGACACACCAAGATGACAATCATGAATCTCATGGCGAAAAATTTCACTATCATATGTATAGGATAAATCAGATGACAGGCACCAGGATAAGCGTCTTTCATACATTCCATGATGAAGTTAGAAACTACCGAAACCATGTTTGGAAATGTGATGGACCGTGCCAAAATAGACGTCCATTCTTTGGGTTGGTTAAACGGTCAATGAATCGCAAGCCAGGTCCTTCTGATACTTGGTGGAAACAGCATCAAGAAACCTGCGGAGGTTCATTCCAGAAGATATCAGAACCAGACCCGTCAAGCAAACCAATAGTGCTCTCTCAGCCAAGAACTTCTGCTAAGAGAAGGATCACATCAACTAACAATGGTGGTCCTGGTCCAAGCAGCACAAAGAAGAAAATCTCCAGCAATACGGGTTCTAGCATGACCCAAAAGAAGCTGTCCGACTATTGGTCCAGCATCGGCCCAGGTCGAAAGCTATGCGAATAGGCGCATACTCTTTAGAAACTGTGATAAAACTGGCCTGAGCTTCTGAAAATGGGCTGTTTTTCCGAACGAGATAGACATCAGCATGCCAAGGAGAGGCTATTTCCATTTCAAAGTTTATTTTAGTTGTGTGATCAAATAGACTGGGTCACTGACCGGAAGATCACAGTGTGGTTGTAGCACTTGTTAACTATGACCTCAACTGCTACCTTTGAGCTTAAATGTTCCAATTCTGCACATGATTTTGAAGTGCAAACTCCACTTGCATTTTGGACAGGGTGTATACCCTTCCTCACGTCTCAATAAGTGGCAGTCGTTTATTTATTTTAGTCATGAGTATTTTGCGAAGGAAGATATATATGAATGTACGAAAATCTTTTCGCCCGTGATCATGTGTGGCCAAGAACAGATACACCACTCGTTCTCGTCCAGTCTTATTTATTTCGATTGCTCGAATAAATTTGAATGTTACACGAGTTTGGCAAACTGTCCAAAAGTAAACGAGTTTGAAAACAGATAAAAGAGAAATAAATACTATTCTACATGGGCATTCTTTGATTAAGAGCACTTTCGTTTCATAAATAGACACTAGCAATCAAGTTATTCGTCCGAACCACGGCTCAAGGAACCAAAGATAAATATAATACAGCTTTTCTGCTAGAGCGAGGGAGAATTGTATCTCCTCTTGGCCTCTCAGGCTGGGTTCATTCATCAAACGTACCTATTTGACTGTCTACTGTCTATAATCTCGCTGCTCAGCCCATATTGATGAAAATTTTATTCCTGAAATGACACGATATTGCATCTGCCGTTCGAAGGACAGCAAAGGTTTCATGATCTGCTGTGAAAAATGTGACGAATGGTTTCATGGTAGATGTATCGGCATTACTAAGAAGCTAGCGAAAGACATCGCAGACTACTATTGCGACAATTGTAAGAAAGACGATCCAAACTTGAGGATCATTTATACACATAACCCCGCGCAACAAGATGAGAAATATTCCATCTCAATCAAACAGGAGCCTCTAGAAGAACGAAAAATTGACAAGAAAGTGCTCGAGAAGAGTCAAACTTCAGCGGCTGTAGCAAAATCTAAATCCAAACAGGGCACCTCCGATCAACCCAAAACAAATCAGAGCAAAAAGAGAGTCGGTCAGAAGGCAAAGTCGAAGAATCATATTCGGAAGCAGTGTGCAAATCCAGATTGTTGCTTTGAAACAAGACTAGATTCCAAGTATTGTAGCGATGATTGTGGGTACATATTCAACAAGATGCGTTATGAAGCGTATTTCATACCGAAATGGAGAGTCCTTGAGAAAAATCACTCGCAAGCTAGGTTGAAGAAGATGAAAGATCTAGATCAGCTTGAACGCGATAAAGTTGACCTGGAGCAATTAATCAAAACTCTCAAACTTGAGAAAGAGGAGTTAGAGCAGAACATTAGGATAATTAAGGATCAAGCGAGTAGACTGTGCAAAGAAAATGCAAGCTCCAGAGATAACGATGATGAGGACGCCGACATGGATAATGACGATGTCGAGGAAGCAACGTCTGGCGACCTATCAAAGACCTTCTGCATTACCTGTGGTCACACTCTCCCATCCGAGAAGAAGGCTTTCAAACATTGGTCAACTTGCCACAAGAAACATGAGGCCAGCTACAATTTCACTGCCGATGTATTGGTAAACTACTCATGTAAGGAGGATGAAAATCCCAAACTGTACTGTCACCACCAGGACAAGAAGTCAAAGCGATATTGTATGCACATCGAATCTGCCTGCCCACAACATTCCAACTGGCACAGTGACAAAGACGAAGTCTGCGGCTGCCCTCTAAATATCATGCAGAAGTTAGTCCCCGATGGAGAATATTGTCTTGAGCTCAAGAAGGACTGCACTCAGCATTACCACTGGGACAAATTCAGGCTTGCTCAGTTGAACATGCAAAGGGTTCATGCTTTCACTAGACTTGATACAATCAATGAGAGGATAAGAGTTGCATCGGCAAATTTAGCGGACACTTATGGCGGAGTTGTTGGAGTGATGCTGCACAATACGATTAACCATGCATCTGAGAAGGACACCCAAGAAGACGACTTGGCGTATGATCAGGAGAGGGTAGATGTTGATATAACTATGGACTGATTGAATAATAACAACCACAAAGTTTTTTATCCTAAGATATTAGTAACAAATTTAGTGCAACCGATTTTAGATTTATAAATGACAGTCCGTTTTCTTTATGCAACTTCTATCATAGATTATCTACGTATCTAGTCCTCATCGTCACCCAGGTTGAGGGCTGGATCTTTGCGTATCATTTTCTCTCGCTCCGCCTGGCCCCATTTGAAATAGAGGTAGTAGAAAGTTGCAGGTGGTGTTACGAAGGGCGCATGGTTTCTGATCAAGTTGAAGATGTTCGCGGTTGACTCGCGCCAGAAGTTTGCGAACGCTTTCTGCTCATAACTCGAAACTCTATAGTAGACGATGTTTCTGATGTAGAAGAGGTTTCCAAATGATTTTCCCATGACTGTCGAGTCTTGCACAAGGGGAGGAGAAACTGCAATAATAAATAATCGAGGCAACTGTTAGATATCGCAATACGTTAGCTTTCTTTTTAACCTTGGAGATGTTTCTATGACGAATCTCTCATGTTGTCTGCAGTCCCAAACGGTTTCAGAAATGAAAACTAGTTTGTGGGAAATATGCAGTGGATGTTCTCAGCTCGTCGAGCTGGTACCCTCGATCCCTGCTTGGATTGATCTTTTTTGTATGCTGGCGGGCAGGCGGCGCGTTTATTTTTACCCAGTGAGTTGTACCGCATAGGCGGGTCCGAGCGGCTACCGAGGGGCGTAGATCTATGTACCGCCAGGGCACAACATCGACGTAGCGGGCTTCAACTGTCCAAACACTCTCACCTGAAAAACCACTTTCAATCCAATCTTGGGTTAAAATCACCCAATTGTTAATGATCTCAACAATCGAATAATAGACAAAATGTATTTTGTATGCATCGAGCGGCCAACCTACTGGCTCATCTGGGTCGCTGTTACAGTTTATGCCCTCTGTCAGTTTGGCAAAATTTGTCAATCGGAAAACCACCTCTACAGACTGAGTGGACGAGACCTTCAAGATGGAACACTGAGCGAAAACCTCTACGATGCAACTGATTTTGAATGGCAATCGTTCAAGAAACTTTACATCAACTATTGGTACATAGTTTTTGTTCACTTTGCACTATCTAACGTGTTCACTGTCTTCAATCAGCCAGCTGTAAGAGTCATTACATTTATCGCCTAACTAAATGTGGAACGTGAATCTAACCACTCCCTCCCACCGTCCCGAATCCATCTTCCGATCAACCGTAATACAGCTCAAACTTGCCTCATGGATTTTTGTAACCCTTTATGCCACCTACACTGTGTTCAGTACAGGCGCCCTGTTACTTGTCATAATCAATGTAGTTATGTTGATTCTACTGGCGATATTGGGTAAAAACATCCTCAGTTATGCACTATGTTTTGGAGTTGTTCTGGCCTCACAGAGCACTGAAATAGCAAATCGAATATTCAACTCCAAAGATCCGAGGATGACTGACGAATTCGATTTCGAAGAGAAGAGATTCTTGTTCACTTATTGTCTATGCTTCTTGAACGCTCGGGGCTTGAGCTCATCAATCGACAACCTTACCGTTAGCCAGAAAAAGGAGATCCAGTCAGGAAAGGATCAGTTTTACGAGAAGATCATAACTGTCACAGCATATCTCTTATACCTTCCTGGTTTCTTTGCTGGACCCCTGTATTTATATAACGACTTCGAGGCTGCAACGCGATTAGTCAAAGCGAAGCCCGAGAAGGAAGTGTTTTTAGGGTCCAACTACATCAAGGCAATGTCCTCACTCTTCCTACTGATAGCTAATGTGCTCTATTATGAATGGCTACTTCATTGGCTCTACTCATCGGCCATTAACGGTGACCATAAGATTATCAGCGAATACGATTCATGGCAATTTAGTGGCTATATTGTATCACTCTGTATGCTCTTCTACGTGAAGTACATGTGCATCTTTAGTACTTTCAAGGTGCTCGCGACGTTCGATGGGGTAGCTTCGGTATCTCCACCTTTGCCACAGTGTGTCGCAGCAATGCATCTGAACTCTCAACTCTGGCGAGGATTTGATACTGGAATCTATATTTGGCTTAGAAAGTAAGCATTCTCATTAGCTCACTAACCACCATATTAAGAATGCTAACTTGATTGCCTCGAACCTCCACATTTCAGGTACATCTATGATCCCATCGCATCTCCGGATAGATCAATAATCAAGCGGTTCTTTGCGACGTTAACTTGCTTCTTTTGTATCGCTCTATGGCATCTACCTCTAACGCCAACATTGATCATTTGGATAAGTTTGAATATCGTGAGCGCTTTCATTGAAATTTGGACAAAAACGCTAGCTAGAACGAATTTTTGGCTGGACATCACTCGAAAAATCTCGCGCCCGTGCTATTTGCGACTATTAGCTTTCGTTAGTCTGCCCCTTTTCGCATTAGCCATAACTTCAAACTTATTCTTCCTATCGGAAAATGAACAGGTTGGCTACGAGTTCGCCAAACGCACCCTCAATAATACCAACAACTACGCGCTCTATCTGGCAATTGCCCTCTATTGTGGTGCCAACGTATCTTTGGACTACAACAGAGTTGTAAAGAGCTCTAAACCCTTCGACGAGGCTCATGGATTTTCTTGCACGACGACGAAGACGAGTGAAGCCGACCAGAAACATGAAAGGCAGAAGAAGTTTGATTGAAGTCGATGTAAGGACTGTTGACACGCATGTCGGTTCAAACGATCAGTTTGATCATCATGATTAATCGGCTACTCACAAAATGAACGCTACTACTACCGCATTCGAATAACATTCCCAATGAGAATCTCCCGAAACTGTGATAATTTTCGTAAAACATTCATCACTGATTCAGACAATGGGCCATCGTGAACGTTCCACTATGAGGTTAAGCGGATCAATCTGACCCTGATACCTAGAGAGCTTTATGATGCTAGACAATTTCTAAATAAATAATATGGACGCGGCACCAACAGGCAGACAAATGATCCACACAATCCAAGATTCAAGTACTATTGAGCTCCTCGTAGAGCCCATACTACAATGTTGACAGAGCAACCCATAATTATCCCGCACGCGCTTATCAGGATTATGATTCTAACATGGCCCCCTTCAAACGCGATCACTCGGGAATCTCTATTCAGAGAATTGAACGAATTCAGTCAAGTGATTGGAACGAGCTAATTTAATATGAACGATATCCAGGCTGACTTTGAATCCCGATTTCATCTATCGTACACATAACAAGAATGCTGAGGATTACGAGATCTAAATTGGTTATTAGCGATGGTTTCTTCATCGACCCTAAATTCTGTTGTGCTGTCAACAAGCTCGTCAGGACTGTTATCAAGGACTATGTTGATGGTGTCGAAATTCCGTTTCCATACTGTGACAGTTCTGTCCCGAGATGCTGTTGCAAAGATGTCACCTGTGGAGTTGAAGCAAACAGAGGTAATTGGTCCGCTGTGTGACATCAGAGTGAACATGCTCCTACCCTCGCAAACATCGAAAATTTTGCTCGTTTTGTCGCTTGATCCACTAAGGAGCAGGGATCCGCCCGAATTGAAAGCTACTGAATTAACGGGACCACTATGTTCAATGTACACTTGAGACTGTTTTCTATTTCTTAAATCCCAAACAACGCACGATGAGTCTTGAGCGCCCGTTGCGATGTGATGATCGAAAACGGGGTGCCAGTCGAGGCAATTGAACTGCATCCGCCTTCGAGTAGCAATTATCTCACATGGTGGCTGTCTAACCTTAGTTCTTGTGTCCCAGATACAAACTTTACCATCATCGCCGCACGAAGCTAAAAGGTGATGATTAGTACTTGCCCAACGAACACACTTGATCCAGTTATTGTGTCCATCCAGAAATGAAACTAGCATTTTGTTTCGACACTCAGTCGACCATACCTTGACACTTTTGTCGTCTGATCCTGTAGCGAAGAATCGAGGACTTGGAGCAAAAGTAATCGAGCGAATAATACGTGTATGGCAGTTGTAGGTACATGGTTCTGGGCATGGTTGCTTGAAGGCAGGCTTATCTCCTACAGATGACGAGAGATCTTGAAAGAGTTTCCATAACTTTACATGTCCATCTTTGGACGCACTGATGAACAATTTTTTATGCATGGCCACTGACATGACCGGCGACTTATGGTCCGATAATCGGTAACAAACGAGTTTATGTTCATCGTTCACGGTTTCATCATGCAGTTCGCTGTCCTGGGGTGGTAGATTCCATATTACGACTGTGTTGTCCTCGCTACAAGTCAATATTTGATCGGAGTCTGGAGAGAAGCAACAGTCCAAGATTGCTTGTTTGTGTATGTTGGTCAGCGCGGTGAATGCTGAAGGATCTCTTATGAGAGATTGGTCCTGAGCCATCTTCTCTCTGAACTTGGCGGGTCCTCTCTAGCATCTAGTCGGTCTATTTTGGATAAGAAACAAACAAACGTGAATTGAGGGCGATTTATCGTTCATCGTTTATGGCGCCATTTGGTGCAGAAATTGGCATATGAAAACTTCAGTATGTACCAAAACGACTAAAATAAATAATACATAGGGGATGGGGAAATAATTCTTTCGATAAATTCCCCCGTTTTCTTAGCGACCCTGAAATCCTCGTTCGTTAGAGAGAACTCCTGCCAGGACTCTCTCATGGCAGTTTGTTTTCGGGGTTTTCCGTTGATCTCTGTGTTCGAGAGCAAATGCATCGGCAGTCTGAAACGGGAGTTGGCGATTCATTATTGCACAGAGGGGCCCAGTTCGTGGGTCCAGCCTCAGACACACTTTTCGGCCCCCTAAATGACATTTTTTGGAGCGCCCAACCCATATGAAAAAGGGGCCCGAGGGGAATGGTTGGACTTCTCGAGGGGATGCAAATAAATACTAAACTCAGACAGATAAATAAAACTTGGCGCCAAGAATCCCAGAATTCCATGGCAATCGAGCGAGAAATCTAGGGTGAAAATTGCACTGATTACTCAGGAGAGAAGACATCAGACAGATTCAGAGAAATATCATAACAATCTTTGTTTGAGTTTGTTGAAAAATACAACCCAAATGGAGCCAGACAGCGATTGCTTCATGAATGTACGCGGCACAATCTAACCAGAACGGATACTAGGGAACGATTACATGTATATATACACCAAGACATATTCGTAAATTTATTTATAAAGGGAAACATACCAAAAATCCACAGACAGAATGGCTAAAAAGACTTACGACCTTCTCTTCAAACTATTGCTCATCGGAGACTCTGGTGTAGGTAAAACATCAATATTATTTCGATTCTCAGATGATGCCTACACACCAACATTTATCTCAACAATCGGTATAGATTTCAAAATCAAAACTATAGAGTTGAAGGGTAAAAAGATCAAGTTGCAAATTTGGGACACGGCAGGTCAGGAGAGATTTCACACGATAACAACATCGTACTATAGAGGAGCCATGGGTATTATGCTTGTTTATGATATAACAAATGCTAAATCATTCGACAATATTCAAAAATGGTTGAGAAACATCGATGAACATGCGAACGAAGACGTTGAAAAGATGATAGTAGGAAACAAATGTGACATGGAAGATCGTCGCATAATACCAAAAGAGAGGGGGGAAGCCATTGCTCGAGAACACGGAATCAGATTTATGGAAACCTCAGCCTGCTCTAACGTAAATGTGGAAAAAGCTTTTCTAGATCTTGCCAAGGCAATCCTGGATAACCAGACGGCCGACCAAGAACGACAGGACAGTCAGGATAGAGTCAATATAGCCCGAGCTGAGCAAAGGAATACGTTGGCGTCGAAATGTTGTAATATTTAATCGTGTCTAGGGTATAAAAATCTTGATTATATGTCTCTCACGGTGGAAGCTAGTTAAAGCTGTTATGGTGATATAGAGTTTCATGACTAAGATAGTTTCGAACATCAGTGATACGTTCGGAAGGTCGATTGATTCTGATTTGCTTAGTTCGCAAGGATTGGCCTCTTATTTCGATGTAACTTCACGTCCACACTGTCGACCACCTCATTAATCAGACGGTCCAAGATGACCTTTCTGGTAGTTTGAATCCTTACTTGCATGGTCTCGAGTTTCTCCGTCGTTTCTCGATCTATTTTCTTCGCAACATCGTCCTTCGATCCAATGTGCTGCGTCTCATACTTGTTGAAGGTTATCTGTCTTTCGGCCTTGAATTGTTCGATGTCTGCAGCTGCCTCCTCCTTGGCTCGCTTCAATCGTTGGGCCTTGCGCTTTCGAGCCTCTGAAACCTTCTCGGTGGCTCTTTTCTCAGCCGCCAAGAGCAGCTGGACCTCCTGACTTTGGTTACTGGCCATAGAGGATGATTTCGCTCGTGATTATTCTTATTTAATCTAGGAACTCGCCTCTATAACACTTGAGAGATCTGAATAAGTATAAATTTTCATCCAGCGTTCCACAGCAGTCTTGTTTATCTGGTTCCAGCTAACCTGCGCAGCAGCTTAACTGGTTTTGTATGACATTGTATTAGCTTTGTTTTCGGCCCTGCTGGATAGCTAGCCATGGGCATGCGTGACTAAGTCACCTGAAAATGAATGCTCATGTCCCGTGACTTCGATCAATCCGGTACGAAGTGTTTGAAATTGGCGGTTACACCTTCTCTCGTCACTATCTCCCCAAACGAGCCCATCCCAATGATCGGCTCGTTTTCATCTAGATCTTGTATCTGTTCTCAGTTTCTCGGACCGGCTAGAACTAGCAACAGTCCCCACGTGGCATCAACTCAAGAAGTGCACACTGGTACGACAAAGGTATCTGATGACAGCAATCCAGTAAGCTCATCGGTTGCCTTCTCGATTTGGTGAAACAAGAGAGGGAGATCATCAAGTAGCATCCTGAGAGTCTGTGATAGGATTAGGGCTTAGTAAGAAAATCTTTTGTAGGCATGTCATGGTTATACACACCAATATATGTAACACTGTTGGCTGTTTGCTTCACCCAGTCCTTTTATCCAATTTTCATGCTTGTGGCAATGTTACTTAGACAGTCAAGATTATTATACTCGCTGTTTCACAAAGTTGACACGACATCGAAAAAACACGGAGGCGAACTGGTTGCTCAAGTATTAAAATCACACGGAATCGAGAGTATATTCACGCTACCGGGCGGCCATGTCTCGCCTATAATTGTAGCCTCTGACAATTTAAATATCAAGGTTGTGGACGTGAGACATGAAGCGACTGCTGTGTTTGCGGCCGATGCTACGGCAAGACTCACCGGCATCCCTGGAGTTGCTGTTGTCACCGCGGGACCCGGCCTGACAAACACAGTAACTGCCATCAAGAATGCTCAGATGGCTGAGTCGCCCGTGCTTGTCATAGCTGGTGCTGCTGCAACCATGCTCAAGAATAGAGGCTCTCTACAGGATATTGACCAAGTGTAAGTAATCTGAAGAGCTAGGCGACTGGCAGTGGCTGTATAGGCTGAACTAACCCACGATCTCATCCTCCCACTCAGCTCGCTTCTCAAATCTGCCACAAAGAAATGCTTCACTGTCGATTGTGTACGTGATATAGCGCCCACTTTGCGCGAGGCCCTTAGGCTTTCCCAAGTGGACGTGCCTGGGCCTGTGTTTGTCGAGCTACCAGTTGACATACTTTATCCATACTCCATCATCTCGGAACAATTTACCTCAATGGCGAGGAAAGGGGCGCGCAAAAGTACACTCAAGTCGAGAATTGTTGAGGCCTATACAAATTATTCCTTGAATCACATATTCGCCGACGCTTGGAAAGAGCACCAATACGATCCACTTCCAATTACAATCAAACCAGCCAAACCCGATGAGATTAAACGGGTTGTCTCCATTATTTCGGCGGCGAAGCGACCACTCGTAATTGTTGGCTCCCAATCAGTTTTACGACCTTACGGCCCGACTGTTGTTGCCGAGGCTATTAAGAGGTTGGGGGTTCCCATTTTCGTCAACGGTTCGGCGCGTGGGCTTCTAGGTCAAGACTATCCCATGCAATTTCGTCATGCTAGGAAAGAAGCCATTCAGGAGGCAGATTGTGTTCTGCTCCTTGGTGCTGTTTGTGACTTCCGTTTATCGTATGGTCAAATGTTCAAGCGTCATACAAAAGTAATATCCGTCAATCGTTCGCTGAAAGCGGGCAAATTGAACGCTAGAATTTTCTGGCACCCGGAAGTGGCCATCGAGTCAGATGTGGGAACTTTCGTTAAGGATCTTGTATCAACAATTGCCGATGGCAATATAAGTCTAGGAGTCGATAAAGAATGGCTCAAGATCTTGGAAAGGCGTGATCGCGAAAAAGATGAATCAATCAGAAGAATGTCTGAGGATGCAGTAGACAAACACTTGAACCCTTTGAAACTGCTCATGAGATTGCGAGACCTCTTCAAGGAAGATGACACGATACTGGTGGCAGATGGTGGTGACTTTGTAGCAAGCGCTTCGTACATAATGAAACCCTTTGGTCCCTTACGCTGGCTAGATCCCGGACCTTTCGGCACGTTGGGTTGCGGAGCAGGTTTTGCTCTAGCTGCGAAGTTGCTCAATCCAACTAAGCACGTTGTAGCCATAATGGGTGATGGCGCTTTCGGATATTCAATTGCTGAGATAGACACATTTGTGCGACACAAAGTTCCTGTCTACTGGCTCATTGGTAATGATGCCTGCTGGACACAGATCGCCCGCGAACAAGTGCCCATGTTGGGTTCGTCAATAGGCTGTCAGTTAGCTTACACCGACTACCATAGGGTGGCTGAAGGATTTGGAGCTAAAGGCTTTCAGGTCAAGGAGGACGAGGATCTAGACGAGAGACGACTGTTATCAGAAGCTAAAAAAGATCTGGTCGAGGGGGGGCAAGTGGTAGTTGTTAATTCTCTCATTGGTAAAACCAAATTCAGGGATGGAAGTATCTCAGTATAGCGGGTCTTGATACAAGTCGTTGATTTTGTTATGCCGATCAGACGAAATAATTGTTATGCCATAGAGATGTTGATGCTCAACGTAATGAAGAGAGCGAATTCAATTCTATGCAGCTATGGAACGATTTGGTCGGGGTTAGATTAATCTTACATTTTATTTCTTACCTCTTGGGGTCAAGTGTGAGTCAAGTACTTGCATGCACTCAGCCTTCAGTTTTGTCCACCACGTTAACGGTGAATGGCGAGCCAGGTAAATGAGCGCCATCGTAGAATAGCTCAAGTTGATACTTGCCAGCCTCTGTAACTTGCCATGTAACTTTGAAAACACCAATCTCTTTGTCTGGCACGCATGTTACCACCGGCTTACAAGGCCCTTGCATGGACACGCCGATTTTACCGCTACCGGCATTTCGACTGTCAATATAGAAAACGTTAACCTCCCCTACAGATCCCCCTGTCAAGTTCTCGGCCTCAATCTTTACTTTCTTTGGATCGCCGGCAACCTTTTGTGAAACCTGTATCTTGAATGGACTTCCGCCGACAGGTTTCCCGTTTTTAGTCACATGGATTAGGTGCTCTCCAGTCTCGGTGGCAGTGAATCCAACAGTTAACTTTCCTTTATCGTCCTCATGCTGTTGAAGTTCACATTCTGTCCTGGCACCACTTGGAGCAACTATATAGGCCTCCAAGTTTGTGGTGTCAGCAATCCTAATTGTTAGAGTGCTCGGCAATCCGGCCACCATCTTGCGGATTTTCTCCTCGCTACTTGAACTACTCACAGTGGTTGTAGTTGTTTGTTTCGTGGTTGTTGTCTGCTGAGTTGAGGTTTTGGTTGTCGTTTTAGATGTTGCGGCAACCGAGGAAGTTGAGGATTTCCGTTCTTTCCTCCACTCTTCAAATTCAACCGCATGGGCTGTTTTATACCAGTCATCGAATTTTGCCTCGTCAAAGTTGTTCCTCGGCTTGATTTGAGCACAATATGGCGAATCAGGTATATCCTCGCCATTTGAGAGGACATGCAAAGCGTACTCTCCTTGTGCTGGAACAGTCCACTCGACATCGGCTGTTCCGTCCCCATTATCTTTGCATTCAATTTTTGCCTCACCGGGCCCATCAATAGTGAACCCAAGAGTTCCGCGCTCGCCCTTTGTGTCAACCCTGAACTTGTTTGGCTTGCCAACTGTTCCACCGTAGAGGCCAGGCCCATAGGCAACAACGTTCGATTGGCTGGGCGGCGCAACATTGATTTCGAACTGACGAATCTCTTGACCGTCATAAGAAATTGACAACCGGTGGTCCCCCTCTTGTGATGGAGTATAATCACAATCAAACACTAACTTACCCTCCTCTGAGCGAGTCACATTAACCTTTTCCTCTTTACCGTCCGGACATATGAGTCTTACATTCAATTCGCCATGCCCCTCACCGTCGATGGACACTTGGAACTTGGCCGCATCTCCCACTCGCAGACCGGTAGACTGGAGGCCACGACCAGAGACTTTCACCTTCCTGGGATCTTTGTACGGATCGACATTGACTCCAAATGGACTCTTGGGTATCTGTTTGCCAGCAAAGAGAATTGAGACTGAGTGCAAACCTGGACTTTCAGCAACATACTCGCACTTGTATTTCTCGTCATTAATTTTACGCAACCTACAGGGGCAAGTGTTTGGCTTGCCCTCCGGATCCAGGATAATAACTTCCACTTGTCCGGCTCCAGCCCCTTGGGTGATAATGTCGATGTGAGTCTGTTGACCGACTCGAACTTTACCTTTTGGCTCAATTCCCGGACCTTTCGCGTAACATTTCTTGTAGCCATCACTCAATGGACTTCCTTTGACGCTAACATTAAAGGGACTTTTGGGGACTTCAGTTTGGTTGAATCTAACAGTAATCTTGTGGTCTCCTTCCATCGTGGCCGTATAAGTGCAAGTATAAGTCATATTTTTATCGTCGTTGTATTTTGTCTCGACGGGAACTTGTGCATTTTCAGGGTTCATGATTGTTATCTCAATGTTACCCTTTCCGGCTGAGAAAGTTTCAACCGTAAAATGAGTTTCAGCGCCAACACAAACACCTGTTGCTTGTAGGCCAGGTCCATAACAGCGCACTCTTGCGGGGTTGCCGCTTGCAGATCTTATCGGAGCTTCAGGTTTCAATTTAGCGCTGGGAAATTGCGACAAGTATGTCATCATAGATAACTCGTCCACTTTTCTGTTGGACATTTCCTTCGGCTTAATCAGCTGAGGCACATCGAGCCAATCTTCGGCCAATTGCAATGCCTCGCCAACATTCTTAACGCTATCCTCCGGTTTCCAATCCTTCCAATCCGGACATAAACCAGGACCGATTGAGTCCACGAGGGCTCCTATGGCTTTACCATCGTTCCAGTCAGTTGTGAAATTGTTGACCGGAACATCGGGAATCTTGTTTTGGATCCATTTCAGCAGACGTTGTTTTGGAGTCAGCGACGGATCAAAATCATCCTCGCCCTCCCAAACCGGCATTGATATCGAGTAGTGAAGAATGAGAGTCCACATGAGACCCATTATGAGTTTCAGGTTACCCTCAACGATATCCGAGCTGGCTGAATATTTGAGAGCGGAGAAGGATTAGGATTCATACATGACCAGCTTATGATAATTAGACTATAAATGCCGACCACTTACATATGTTGACCAGTTTGACCTTTTCTTCATCAGTCAAGAAACGTAAGGCTGTGTCGACATTGTTGAGCTTCTGAGCCTTCATTGTTGGCCTTGCGTTGTACCTGGGCAGCTTTTTGCCAGATAACACCTCAACCAAAGCAAGCAAACGGATTCCATCAGATAGATCTGACTCAAGGCAGGCAATGTACTTATTCACTGTCTTGAGATGCTCGTTTGCCCATCGGGTGAAAGTGTTCTGTTGGATTCGCTTCCAAATGGCATCATCGGCGAGGCCTTGGAGCCAATCGTCATCATCGCCATTGACGTTCGACTTGCGTCGGATTGATTTCTCATTAACGACCATCTTAAGCCAGTTGTTTCGTATAGCTCTCGCTAGCTTGCACTGTTATATCCAAAATTCAGGTGAAGGTTCGCTATCCGAGCTCTTCAGCACAACTTGTTGCAATTGATTGGATTAAACTATTGGATTTGTAGCAATGCTAGTTTGTAAACTTGTATCTGGGGGCAAACAACTATACGCTTGCAAATGGCTCGTTTATACTGCTCACTTTTGATGAGCCGAAGGGAAAAGATGCTCAATCGACTCGATGCCTCCCAGACAGATTGGCATTTCTCTCCTCAACTCGAGAGCTCACCTAAAAATCTAGGCCCAGCCGCGCTGGTATTGACAAGACGTTTGCGGCTCGCAAGCGCCGCTATGCTCTCGTTGCCTCCCTATAGCAATACCCCCCGTATTGCTCTAACTCGCATGTGCACCATTTCGTCAATCTCGAAGTTCGCACTTGGCCCCAGTCTGCTAGCGGTAAGTTGAGCAAGTGAGCTCGCTCGTCGTAGCCAATCTATGCAGGCTAGAGTCGTGGCCCAAACTAATGCATTCTCGTGAAGTAGCTGGATCGCCGATGCCTCCCGCATTCTCGCCACCTTCATAGTTATAACTCAGGCCAAAAATCGTTCTCATGAAGCAGAAGCGGTAGGCGAAAGTTGTGTATGATCTCATGGATACGAGAGGAGATAAGAATTCTAGCTAGATTCATAGGACAAGCAGGCAAATGAGCGAGCTGCTTGGCAAGACTGAGAATCATCAACTCGAAAACTCAACGAGCGCGGTCCTAGAAAGTTTGTAAAAACTGGGCCCCTAATTTTGGCCTGGAGCTTGAGAGATGTGAACACTGGGCTGCTCAAGCTCGACTCTCATATACTCAGAATCTGGCCCTCTGATGAGCAAACTCAGGCTAGGAGGTTAGGTTAAGCTTGACAGACGTTTCAAGATTGCTTTGAAACTTGCAACTCTTTCGCACTATGTCTCTCCGGGGTGGATCAAAAACTATGATCACAAGCCGCCCGGACGATTTAGTTGCTTAAATAAACACCATTGATCGGTTTCAGCAAACTTTGAATCGCAAATGGTAGAAGCGAACATACCTAGGGGTCTATTGAGGCTGAGAGGGACCAGCTGCGCCAATTGCGTCACCCTCGCTGGCCCAATCTTTATTTTCTCAACCTTTGGCGGCCGCTCATAGCCAAGGCTCTCCCGACACCAGCCAGTACAGTGATGTTGAGTCGAGTAATCTCTGAAGTCTACGGAATTCAAAACCAAAAATAAATATCACACAGCGAAATATTGATACTTTCTCATATCCAGATCGCAATCTTTCGGTCGTGAATCTCTGAGAATGAAGGTAGCAGGGAGACTCGTACGACTATGAGGCTCAAAACCAGAATAAATACTATCTGCAACCAACCAACTTCGATGGACCAGAATTTATTTTTGGTTTTGAGTTCCGCAGACCGTCGGTTTGTTCATCAGGGCGGGCCGCCCTGAGCGGCTTGAAGAGGAAAGGCGTGGCGGACAGAAGGTGAGGCGGGGATGGAGCGGGATATCGAGATACAGGAAGGTTGGACAGGAGGGGGCGTCAGTGCGAGGCCAACTTCATACCTTTAGTACAGATTCCAAAAGTTCCGTCATGTCCGATCATAGCACTCACGACTAAAATAAACAATAGGCTGCAGGGCAGAATGATCGCGATAGAACCTGTCTCGGACAGGCGTGGGTCGGTTTCTTAAGTGCGGGCACTGATAAGGTGGGCATAAAATAAAGAGGGTTGAGATACTGTCCTGCAGATACTAAACATCAGCAAGATCCTGCCAACTGATGAGGCGACAGAGCTTATGGAACAGGCTACACAGACTTATCAGACAGTGTCTTGCAGAAAGACTATTTCTAGCAAACGAAGACTTCTTGCAGTTCCGCACTCTCACAAGTTTGTTTTCGTGGTTCTAAACTCAGCAGTCCACTGCAGAATAGCGTCAACTTTCGCTTCATTCCATTTCATCACCCGAACATCACCGAAGTATTCGAAAGGAGTAGACTTAAATCGGTTTCTGGCATAACACTCTCACATTCACTCTTAAAAGAAGATCTCACGATGGCAACGAAGTACCTAGTGTTCTCTGTGATATTTTTTGGATATGCCATGTTCGCTTACAACAGAAAGGGCGTATCGTTTGTCATACCCCGCTTACTCGAGGAAGGGCTCATGAACGAACAGGTGGGACTCATACTAAGTAGCCAGAATTTAGCCTACGCGATAAGCAAGTTTATGGGAGGAATCATATCGGATCGCCTGAGCTCGAGGGTACTATTCAGTGCTGGACTATTTGTGAGCGGCTTGGCAGCGGTTCTATTTTCTCTCGTAGACTCATTGGTTTTGTTTACATTCTCCTGGTTCCTGAACGGACTAGCTCAAGGGGTTGGTTGGCCGGCAATCGCTAAGCTACTCAAAAATTGGTTCGAGCCAGCCGAACTAGGCACTTGGTGGAGTCTAGCAAGCGCTAGCGCCAACCTGTCAGGTTGCGTGGCTCCCTTCTTGGCCTCATACATCATATCGAATTCCGGTTGGAGATTCAGTCTCATGTTCGTAGGCACAGCAACCATTCTTGCTGCTGCTGCATCCTACTTCTTCATAGTTGATTCTCCGAAGCAACAGGTTGCTCCGTCGGCAGCCAAGTCATTGCTGAAGAACAAGAGATCTATGAACAGCGAGGAGAAGAGCCGGGGCGCAAAGCAGATCAAGAGGGACACCGGAAGCTCTTTGTCAGTGCTTTTGAGTGCCAAATTTATGTGGGTCATATCAGTATGCTACCTTGTTGTTTCAAGCATCAAGACCAGCGTAACAGATTGGTCACAAATGTATCTGATGACTGACTGCAACCAGTCTTCATTAGTTGCCAACAGCTTTGTTAGTAGTGTGGAATTCGGCGGTTTCTTCGGAGGCGTTGCAGCTGGCTACCTCTCGGATCTTTACATGCGGAGAACCCTGAAAAACGGTCAAGACTTACCTCTAAGAGGCCACCCGAGGATGACTATAGCTCTAATTTTTGCAATCGTCACAGGATTGTCCTTGCACTTGTTATATTTTAATGTATCTGAGTCGACCTCCGCCATATTTATAAACCAACTAGGCGTGTTGTTAGGAGCCTCAGTCTACGGTCAGATAGCAATATTTGGGGTCGTAGCCACACAATCAGTTGATAGCGAAATGAGTGGTACAGCTCATGCTATAGCCGCCCTCGCTGCCAACATTGGTTCAATTGCAGCCGGTCTACCCTTTGCTACCCTAGCAAAACACTACTCTTGGTCATATGTGTTCTTCACCATGGAAATATCAACGATTGCTGTTGTGATATTCATGTCTGTTGCGAGCAGAGTCAGCTATAGGGTCAAATTGCCCGAAGATATGGGGAAAAAGTCACAGTGATCGTGGAGGTGCGTTTGCTCGTGATTTTGAAATACATGCTAGTATTAAACTTTGATGGTTTGAGCTAACCAATCCTCACTTATCATAATCTGACTACTTGGTGAGCGGTTCGTCCGGTCATATTTTTTAAACCTCGTGATAGAAATCTAGTGTCTAAGAAGCCATAGAATGAAGTTGAGAGCCCTTGAGTATATCATCCGTTCTCGCAGAATTCAGCTTCCCAGTTATATTCAGATATCTATCGACCGATGACAGTCTCTATTTCGTTGTAGACAGCCTACGCAATAACCTAATGATGACATCCAGCAACAGGTGATGCGCATGAGGGAAGTGGTGAAGGCACCAATTGAATAACACAGTTGA